>ERZ761602.6431-NODE-6431-length-13122-cov-5.804240_pt1 | contig 13122 bp, 13 predicted proteins | sample MGYA00512165_ERZ761602 | MGnify/ENA primary metagenome ERZ761602 (study PRJEB28899, sample SAMN02445085) | bioreactor sludge metagenome | biome: EBPR sludge; isolation source: Thorneside wastewater treatment plant | place: Australia: Brisbane, Thorneside...
GCGGTTTCGAACTCGTGTATTCGCCGGAATGGGAAGCTCACATATACCTGACCGGACTGCAAGACTTCGACATTTGGAGCAGGCTTCCTGCATTCGATGTGCCGACTCTTATCATCCGCGGCGCAGAAACAGATACTTTTTTGGAAAACGCCGAAAGACTGGTAAAAAAGAAAAATCCAAAGATCCAAGTCCACACCATGCAAAAGGCCACCCACCTGCTGCCGCTCGAATATCCCCAGGAAGTGGCGGAAATCATAAATAATTTTGTCAGCCCTGACAGGTTTCTAAAACCTTCCAGGCCTTAGGAGAATAAGATGCCCGAATTAAAATATTCCTCCGCCGAGTTGATGATCATCAACGCCGCGCGCCTCCTGCGTGACGGCGACGTGGTCTTCGTTGGCGTCGGTCAGCCCAACCTGGCATGTAATCTCGCCAAGCGGACTCATGCCCCCAACCTCGTCATGATCTATGAAGCGGGCGTCATCGGCGCGGAGCCTGCCCGTTTGCCCCTCTCCATCGGCGACCCGACCCTGGTGAGCGGGGCGCTTTCAGTTGTGAGCATGTACGATATATTTGCGAACTATCTGCAACGCGGCAATGTGGATGTGGGTTTTATGGGCGGCGCACAGATCGACAAATATGGAAATATCAATGCGACGACCATTGGCGATTATGCGCATCCCAAGGTGAGATTACCCGGCTCCGGCGGCTCACAAGAGATCGCTGCCTGGGCAAACCGTTGTTACATTATGACCCCGCATCAGAAACGGCGCTTCCCCGAAAAAGTGGAATTCACAACCTCGGCTGGTTTCATCGATGGGAAAGGCGCGCGCGAATCGCGTGGTCTGCGCGGCGGCGGGATGCTGGCTGTCGTCACAGACATTGGCATTTTGGAGCCGGATGATTCAGGCGAGATGACGCTCACAGCTTTGCACACAGGCCGAACGGCGGAAGAAGCGAAGTCCAATACAGGCTGGGACCTCAAGGTTACGTCCCAACTCAAAACGACAGAAGAAGTCACAAAGAAGGAATTAAAAATCCTAAGAGAGGAGCTGGACCCGACGGGAATCTATTTGAAAGCAGGCGCATAAAATTCAACCAAAGGAGAGAGCTGATGGAAAAAAAGGATAACTTTAAATCGTGGGTTGCCGTCCTGACCGCCCTTGTAACGGTGCTGGGCGCATCGGCCGCATGTCTGGCTTCGGTAGCGGTATCCTCCGCCGCCGACCAGGATTTTTCTGGCTTGGACGCATCCATCCGCGCACAAAAAGCCGAGATCATCAACCATGTCTATGCCTTTGAACATTACAGGGCATTCACTTCTTATTACCGATACAATGAACTCGGCTATTTGATGTATGACCCGAATGCGGATTCGGCAACCGATTCTCGTAACGCCGCGATCCAGCAGGAGGTTTGGGGTGTCGCAAGCGGGATCAGTTCGGTTTTCTTCAGCCCGCGGTATATCAACCCTGACGGGCAATACGACCTTAATCAGGAATTGCAGGAAGCCTTTGCTCAGGATGCGCAGGATTCAGACCTGAATGCCGCGCCATATTTCGATGAGTCGGACCGGCTGAGAAAGCAATCCTCCTTCCTGACTGCCGATATGATCGTGCTGGCATTTTCGTTCTGGTTCCTTACCCTCGCGCAGGTGACTGAAAAGAAGATCAAATATTTCTGGGCGGTCATGGGTGCATTATCCGGGCTGGCTGGTTTGGGTGGGATCATCATCGGGAGGTTCCTGCTATGAAAACCGAAACCAACAACGAGCAGCGATTCGAGAATATGGTGACGATCCTGATTTCCTCCGTCGCCATCTGGGTCGCGATCACCGCTTACTTCTACAATTATGCTTCGAATATCTCCGACCAGGCGCGGCGGCGGGCGCAGCAATTTTCCATCGAAGCCACCAAGCGCGAGATCAACGGCGCCATTCAGTTCAGCTATGAGTGGCAGGGCGCCTTCCAGACCTGGCAGGAGATCAGCTGGCAGATCACTGCCGCCCAACAAAACGGCGACGCAGCAGCCGAAGCGCGGCTCTACCAGCTGCAGGACCGCATCCTTACGCTCAGCAATTTACTGGGTCCGCAATATTTCGATCCGGCTGTTGGATGGCCCAACTCCAGCAAATATGAAGCGGAGTCATACCTCGTAGAATCCACACGGCTTTCCGAAACCTATCTTGCGGAATCGGAACTTGGGAACTTCACCGACAACACGGCCGACTCGCTCATTGTGCAGATCACCCTTCTTACAGTATCACTTTCGCTGTATGGTCTATCAATGGCGTTGAAGGGCAAGGTGCGTTGGTTATTTGTCATCGTCGGGTCAGGTATTGTCGGTATTTGCATGCTCTGGCTGGGATGGTCCCTGTTGGAACTATTCATCCGGCCTGAGGTCAACCCGGAAGCCATCCAGGCATATGCGGACGGGATCGGGCTGGAATATCAGGGACGTTATGATGAAGCGATTTCCAAATTCACGCTTGCCATCGAAGAAAACCCTTCTTACGCAAAAGCATATTACGAACGCGGGCTTTCATATTATTCACTCGGCGATATGCAAACCGCCCTTTCCGAGATGGAAGCCGCCCGGAATAATGGATTGGACGACACCAGTATCAACTGGAACCTCGGCTGGACGTATTATCTGACCGGGGAATACGAGAAAGCCTTTGAAGCCAATGAACGGGTCTTGAGCGGACATCCCGAAGTTCTGGGGGTCCGCATGAACCAGGCGATCAGTTATCTGGTGAACGGCGATTTCGATAATGCCCGGACACAATACGACCTCCTGATCGAAGAGGCGCAGAGACAAGTCAACGAAGCGCGCGCAAACGGCGCAGAGCCATCAGCCTCGCTCTGGTATTACATGGATGCAGGTGCGCTCGATCTGCAAAATCTGATCGACACCCTGGACAACAACCCGAAGAGTTGGACCCAGGCGCCGACCCTGGATTTGATCCGCGGCGATCATGCGGCCATCCGTCAGTTTGCGTTGGAAGAAATGAAGAAGTTGAAGGAATCCACTGTCGCTCTGGAATACACAGGGCAACTGCCCTCCGGCGGATCATCCATGCTGGTCGAGCCATTCATATTCGGTCAAATCACTGAGACCGATGCTGAAGGTCTTATCACCGGCTTCGAACCGGCGGTGAATAACGTCATTCCATTTGGCGAAGAGGAATTCACGGTCGAGTTCACTTATACCGGCGATGCCCCCACCGAGATGCTGTGGAAAGTCTACGTCAACGGATATGAAGACCAGGCATTGCGCATCGTCGACAAGACGGACGTCAGTGGCGGCAGCACCTGGTACAAGACCTTCGGCTACAGCTATACCAATGTCTTCGTCCTAAGTGCTGGTGAATACACCGTGGAACTCTACGCAGACAACATCCTCGTTCAAAGCGGAACCTTTTACGTGCAAGAATAAACTAAACCAATTTCCCCCTGTTCAAAAGGCAGTCATCGGGATACAACAGTCCCATGACTGCCCGCAATCACGCCATGCAAATCCGTTACGTAATTTTCGACCTGGGGGGCACCCTGATGTGCTCCCGCGAAAACTGGGGCAGCGTTCACGAGCAAGCGGACACTGCCCTTGTGCAATCTTTGAAATCGATCGGCATCGATCTGCGCGCCAGTCTTTTCAGGGCGCGTCTGCATGAATATTACAAACAGCGCGAAAACGACCTTTATGAAACTACGTATCATTTCGTATTGGGTGAATTACTCAAGGAGTTGGGTCACACCGAAGTCGCCGAATCTGAGATCCGGTCCGCGCTCGACGCGTTGTATCATGTCACTCAACGGAATTGGGAATTGGAATCCGATTCCATCGAGACCCTTGAGGCGCTGAAGTCGCAAAACTATCGTATTGGGATCTTTTCCAATGCGGGCGACGATAAAGACGTTCAGGAGCTGATCGACTCGTTCGGCATCCGCGTCTATCTGGACTTCGTTCTAACTTCGGCGGCTTGTTATTATCGCAAGCCCCATCCACGCGCATTTGAGATCGCGCTTGCACAATGGAACGCTCTCCCTGAAGAAGCTGTCATGGTCGGAGACAGCCTTGAGGCGGATATTTTCGGGGCAAACCAAGCCGGGATGACCTCGATCTGGCTCACGCGCCGCGCCGAATTCAAGGATGAAGATATTCGCCGCATCCAACCGGACTTTAGCCTGCGCAAACTTACGGAGCTTCTCCCCACCCTCGAGCGGATCGCCATCTCGCGGAGATGATGTCGGGTAAAATACCAACCCTTGCCAGCCAACTAACGCCACCCGTCAAATTGACGTCACCTCCTGAACAAAGGAATCTCATGCTGGAAATCGTTTCCACCACCCATACAAATCATCCGTCAGTCGTCATCCTGCGCATCACCGGCGATATCGACTCTTCCAACTACCAGGTTTTCCAAAGCCGTGTAGACGAAGAAATTTCGAAAGGCGGAAGGCGTTTCCTTCTCAACTTCGCAAATGTCAAACGCATCACCAGCGCTGGTTTACGGGTGATCCATAACCTTTTCAACACCCTGCGCACCCTCAACAATGACATCGACGACAATGAACTGCGCAGGCTAATGAGTGTGGGCGCGTACAAATCGCCCCATCTCAAACTCACCAACCTGACCCCACACGTCATCGACGTTTTCCGTCTGGGTGGCTTTGAAATCTACATCGACCTGTTCGAAGATGAAAATACTGCGATCGAGTCATTTAATTCTCTGGACGCATAAGCCAACCTATGACAGACCTTTTCGATCACGCCATGCAGGAAAGAATGAAATCCGAAGCGCCGCTCGCCGCGCGAATGCGTCCGCGCACCTTGGGGGAATACATCGGGCAGGAGCATATCATCGGAGAAGGCAAACTCCTACGCCGCGCCATCGAAGCAGATCGGCTATTTTCCTCCATTATCTTGTGGGGACCCCCTGGAACCGGCAAGACCACACTAGCACAGGTCATTGCCAACACCACCAAGAGTCATTTCGTCACGATCTCTGCAATCCTGGCAGGCAAAGCCGATCTGCGTATCGTCATTGACGAAGCGCTCGAACGCCGGAGGTTACACAACGAGAGAACGATTTTATTCGTGGATGAAGTTCACCGCTGGAACAAAGCCCAGCAGGATGCGCTGCTCCCACACGTGGAGAACGGCACATTCACGCTCATTGGCGCGACAACCGAGAACCCATATTTCGAAGTCATCAAAGCGCTGATATCGCGTTCACGTGTTTTTCAACTGCGAAACCTGAACCAGACTGAAACCGGAATTCTGCTCGACCGCGCCCTCAACGACAAGGAGCGCGGCTACGGCAATAAAACCATAAAATTCGATGAAGATGCCCGCGTCCATCTGATCGAGGTCGCTTCGGGAGATGCGCGGAATGCGCTTAATGCACTCGAACTGGCAGTGGAGTCTACGTCTCCCGACGTTGGTGGCGTCATTCACATCACGCTTGATGTGGCCCAAGAGTCCATTCAACGCCGCGCTGTTTTGTATGATAAAGACGGGGATGCGCACTACGACACCATCTCGGCGTTCATCAAGTCTGTACGCGGCTCGGACCCGGACGCAGCTTTATACTGGCTGGCAAAAATGATCTACGCCGGAGAAGACCCCAAGTTCATCATCCGCCGCCTCATCATTCTGGCAGGCGAAGATATTGGTTTGGCAGACCCATTGGGATTGGTGGTGGCATCGTCTGCGGCTCAAGCATTCGAATTCATCGGGCTGCCCGAAGGGATATATCCCATCGTCGAAGCGACACTGTATCTCGCCACCGCGCCCAAGTCCAATACGGCGGGAGCGTATTTCAAAGCGATGAAAAAGATCGAGGAAGAGGGGCAGGTCTCGGTACCTCGCCACTTGATGGACGGAAATCGTGATGCCGCCGCAATGGGTCATGGCAAAGATTATGTTTATCCACATGAGTTCGAAGGGCATTTCACGCCACAGCAGTATCTTCCCAAACGATTGCTTGGGACCTATTTCTATTCACCTTCGGAGGAGGGATATGAGGCACAGGTCAAATCACGCCTGGAGATGTGGCGCGAGGCACAGCGTAAGGCACTGGGCATAACAGAGGTCAAGAGCATTCCAGACTTGAGCGAAGAACAAATTGTCGAAATGAAGAGGAAGATAAAGTAAAGCTTCAGGTATGGACAAAATCCGCCCCTGGCTATTTGTCGGGACCTACCGCGACACTGTCAACAAAATGCACCTGGAGCAATATTCAATCCGGGCCATGCTTCAACTTGCCGATCCCGTCGAACAGGAGGGTATCTTTATCTACATGTGGAGGATGCCGATCCAATCTCAGCTGCCCACCTCGAACAAGGTTTGAAATTCATCCGAAATCAAAAAGAGATGGGCCATAACGTTCTCGTCGCCTGCGGAGCGGGAGTCAACCGCGCCAGCGCCTTTTGCACTGGTGCGCTTAAGGAGGAGGAAAACCTGAGTCTGCTAGATGCCTTCAAGGAAGTCAAACGCCTCCACCCAGAATCAATGCCCCAAATGCCGGTGTGGAAATCTTTATGCATTTATTACGGCGAACCTGTCTCGTACATGGAAATCATTCGGTTGGAAAAGAAAATCTAAATGGACCAACCGCAATCAAACTACCCGGCGATGAACCGGGCGGTTCTTTTTCTACTGGTTTCTTCGGAGCTGGAACGGAAATCATAACATTTCTCTGCAAAGTTACTTGGAAGTCAACGGGAAAGCCCAAAAGGTTGACTTGAAAAGCGCAGGGGTAACTGCAGGCTGGTAAAATTTGTGCCGGAGAATCACTCATGACCTTATTACTACTCATCCGGCACGGAGAGAATGAATATGTCAAAACCGGGAAAATGGCAGGGCGAATTCCCGGCGTACACCTGAATGAAAAGGGGCAGAAACAAGCCCAGGCGTTGGGCGAAGCGCTGCGCGAGGCGCCGATCAAAGCAGTTTATGCGAGTCCGCTCGAGAGGGCGATGCAGACCGCCGCGCCAATTGCAGAATCGCATAAATTAATCATTCAGCAAGAACCTGATTTGATGGACACTGACATCGGGAAGTGGCAGGGAAAATCCTGGAAGTTGCTGGCGCTAAAAAAGGAATGGAAGATCGTGCAGAACGCGCCATCGCGGTTTCGTTTCCCTGAAGGCGAGTCGTTTCCCGAATGTCAACTGCGTATTGCCAATGTACTGGAACGGGCGATCAAAAAACACAACAAGCCGCATGACATTGTGGCGGTGGTGTTCCATGCAGACCCGATCAAACTTGCAGTGGCTCATTTTCTCGGAATGCCGCTCGATCATTTTCAACGCCTCGGCTGCGATACAGGTTCATTGACAGCGATCCATGCTGGTGAAGCAGGTGCGTATTTGGTAAAAATGAATCACCGCCCACCGTTCGATTTTCTGCCGAAGAAAAAATAACATGCCGTGGATCAAACAAATTTCCATTGAAGAAGCAACCGGTTTATTGAAAGCGCAATTCGACGCGGCGCTCAAACGCGCCGGGCGAGTTTGGCATATCGTCCACATCATGTCACTCAATCCTCGTGCGATGCGCGACAGCATAGGCTTTTACGCCACCATTATGATGGGCGAGTCACCTCTCACGCGAGTGCAGCGGGAAATGCTGGCAGTCGTCGTTTCGGTTGAAAATCACTGCCATTACTGAACGCAATCCCATGCCCACGACCTCCGTGTTGAGGTCGGACACGTGATGAATTCTGATGAAGCCGATGCCTTTGTCCATGCTGTGGTGTGTGATTGGAAAACCGCACCTCTTGCAAATGTCGATAAAGCACTGTGCCAATTCGCTGCAAAACTTACCAAGTCACCGTCAAGCATGTCTCCGGCAGATTTGGGCGAACTCCGCAAACACAGTCTCGATGACCGCGCCATTCACGATGCGACTCAAGTGATCAGTTATTTTAATTACATTAACCGGGTCGCAGATGCGCTTGGTGTAGAACCGGAAGATTTCATCCCCGCATGGGGTAAATAAAACAGTCCACGCTCGGGAGGCTTTTACAGAGGTCCAATCATGGCAAAACTAAAACTCGACCTGCACGAAATCTACAACAAGGGCGACAAGATCGAGTCCGAATTAAACCGCATCGTTGAGGAAGCCATCGACCGGAAGATCGAACTTGTTGAGATCATTCCCGGTAAAGGCAGCGGGCAACTTAAAAAGAAAGTCTTGCGCTTTTTGAATCAGGGCCATATCAAGAAGCTTTACCATCGCGTTGAAAAAGACGATAAGAATTTTGGGCGGATATTCATTCATTTCAGGTTTTAAATACAAAAGGCGACCCGAAGGTCGCCTTTTGTTATTACTTCCACAACTTCGCCAACTCGTTCAGCGATTTATAATACGGCTCGATACTGGGAATGAAATGCGCCTCGTTCTTCGCATGAGGACCGACGCCAGACTGACCCCACACCACTGCCTGACCGCCCGGAGCGAAACGAGCACTGGTGCCAGGCAGTTTCCTGCCGATGCGCGGCTCAGGCTCACCCGCATTTTTGACTGCTTCGATCAGCGCTTTCAACGCCGGGTTATTCGGGTCGCATGCCACGCCGTTCTCCATGACAGTGAACTTCACTTCCAGTCCGGTTTCAGCACAATAGGCTTCGACAGCAGATCGCAGACCGATGACATCATCCTGCGGAATGGGACGAATTTCAACACCCAAAACCCCTTCTGCTGCAGTGACGTTATACACGCCCGGAGTTCCAACGCTGATAAAAGGGAACTTGGCTTGCGACTGCCAACCATCGGCAGCTTTAAGTGTGAGGTGCTTGGCAAAAAGTTCATTCAAGGCGATGCGGGCGGCTATCAGTTTCTCGCTCAAATCGCCTGTGCCTGCCACACCGCTGTGAGCCTTTGCTCCACGAGCGATCACATCGAAGCGCATCACACCACGATTTTCAATGCAGATCTCACCGAAGAGTTCGTTGCCTTTTTCGCCGGTACGTTCACCTGCAATAAACAGTGATGGGACCAAATCTAATTCTTTCATCACATGCGGTGTCCCCCACTCTTCAGCTTCACCATTCTCTTCATTGCCCACTAACATCAAGGCAAAATTGGGATAGGGTGCGTCGGATTTCATTTGATCTTTCATCCACACCAGGTAGGTGGCAACTACGGTTTTCATATCCGCAGCGCCGCGCCCATGTAGATAGTCGCCTTCGATGCGCGGTTTGAATTGCGAGTCATCGGGTTCGGGTTCGACCACGTCAAAGTGACCGGTGAGCAGGATCGGGTCCGGTTTTGAAGCGCCGGGGAAGGTGGCATAGATCGCGGGATACTTTCCATCGAAATATTTCACATCCAAACCAGCGTTGCGTAAATAATCATCCACAAGCGAACCTGCGCGATGGACTTCGTCGATGCGTTCGTCGGGGCAGGCTGTGACCGATGGGATGCTGATCAACTGCTGGGCAAGATCGAGAATTTCGGCGGTCTTGTTCGGGTACGAGAGTTCGACCACGGCTTGTGCGCGGGCGCGGAACTGGATGGGTGCATTGGGCAATTGGCGGGCAAACTCGCGGCTGCGCTGAACATACTCGGCGATCTTCGGGGTATCGACACCGAGTGCGTTGTAATCAGCACATACATGTTCAAGGTCCGCTTTAACCTGTGCCTCGTGCTCGTATAGAAATTCTTTGAGCAACTCCATCGGCACTTCATCGCTGTTTCCAATTTCCATTTTGAGGCGAGCGCGAATTTTTTCGGCAGTATTGCGCCCGCCTTCAGACATTTCCACGAGTGGATGCAGGTCGTTCCACATATTGAGGGCCTCGGCAAGCGGCTTGATCTCATTAAGTGTCCACTTTAGGAAATCGCGTACAAGGATAGGTTTGCCGGTAAGCGGATTTTCGATCTCGGCTCTCAGACCATGTTTGGCAGCAAGTTCTTCGTTGGCACGGGCACGGGTGATGTCTTCGCTATCGTATCGGAAACCACGGGCAAATTTCGGGTCGGCGTAAATCTTCAGCATCAGCAAATAACGGAAAGTCATATTGGCAACGTCGAGGTCGAGACTGTGACCGCCCTCGTCTACACGGATTTCCACACGCCCCATCGGCAGGTTGATTCGCGCCATCAGATTCTGACGTTCGACCTGTCGTGCCATTTCTTCTGGCGGGGTGGATTGACCCGCCGCGAAAAGTCCACGAGCATAGAGCGATTCAAGTTGCTCGCTCGTGGTAGAGATGATACGTTCGACCGGCTCGGAGAAACTGCGGGCGCGGACAGGTGTCCAGTTGTTATTGCCGAAACGCACCCCACGGCGGACAAGGTCGTAGGAGATTTGCAGGTAATCATTATAGGAACGATACAGGTCGGGCAAATCAATTTCACGCGGATTTGGAAACGTGAGGTTACGGATCGAATCAAACTCGGTGAGAATGACCGCGGCGCGTCCGTCCTTGACCTGAGCCTGCATCGGCGTGGAAGCGCTCGTCGCAATGAAGAGCGAAGCAAAGGCACGAAGGAGGCGCGTGGCGGTGATGTAAAACTCCGACTTGTAGTCATCCAAATGTTTGTCGCCGCGCTCGCTTGCAGAGAGGTGCATGAAGTCCCAGGCGAAGAGCGGATCGGGCAGGGAGATATTGGTGTGAATACCGGTGGTGGCGAGAGTGTCGCCATACAGGTCAACACATTTTTCGAGGTAACGGCGTTTGGCAAGCGACCAATTTCCAGGGATCGATTTATAACCAATATCGGTGAGGAAGAGCAGATTGCCATGCCAATAATGTAATCGTTCACCAAAATTCAACCCGGCACGATGCAGGGCATTCATGAGCGACGCTTCCATCAGGCGGGCTTCGTAGATCGCGCCGCGCGGCGAGTAATACGGGCGGGTCGCCCATTCCACCATCCAGTGGAATACTTCGAGTTGGCTGAATTGCCTCTGCCAGGCAGGGATGCATTCGGCCCGCAAATAATCCACGAACGAATGCTGGCTGGGTCCCGCACCGACGGTCAGCAGCGGACGCAGGTCTTCATCGAGCAGGTTCCATTCCTGTTCAAAGCCGGCAAGACCTCCTTGCGGCTTATCTTTCATGGCTTCCTCGAGCGCGAGCTGATATTTTTCGGCGAATTGTTGGGGCATGAGTTAGTCCTAAAATAATTTAGATGATTTCATAAAAAGGTGGAAAGTAGAAAGTGGAACAACTTATCCTACTTTCTACTTTCCACTCACTATTTCTTCAAATCGTTCAACCCTTCCAACAAGCGTTTGAAAGCGCCTTCGGTTCGTTCAACAGGGGTGGCATAGGAGAAGCGGATCCAGTCGCCGCCGAAGGGCGAGAAGAAGGCACCCGGGACGACTGCCACACCGTGGTTCTCTGCGAGATATTGACCGAGTTGTTCTGTATCTGCCCAGCCTTTGGCTTTGATAAATTCGCCCACATTCATAAAGGCGTAGTACCCTTTACCAATGATGTGCTGAAGTCCACTTTCAGCGAGGAGTTTCTTGAGGGCAACGCGGCTGGCGTTAGTTGGTTCAATGATGGTCTTGGCAGCTTCGTTGAATCCCATTTCGTAGGCAGCCATGGCAACGGCGAGCGAGAAGAACGAAGGGATGACTCCGTGAGAGGCGCGTGCCATAATGAATTTGATAACGGCTTCATCCGCGATGAGGTGGCAGTTGCGGACATTTGATCCACCCAATGATTTGGTAATGCCATCGAGGAACATGATGCGTTTGCGTTCTTCAGACGTGAAGTTCTTGAGGAAGGAGTTCAAATCCATTGGGGATTCATCGGTGACGTAGTGGTACATCCAATCGAAGAGTACGAAGGCAACACCGGCTTCGAGCGCGGCTTTGGCAAGCGAAACTTGTTTTTCCACGGCAATGGTCAAGCCGGTGGGGTTATCTGGATTGGTGATTATGATGCCCGCGATCTTGCGTCCTTTAGATTCGGCGAATTTCACGCTTTCTCGAATCGCATCTTCAGAATACGCCCAACCTTGTGCTGGGTCACCTGGAGCCCACAAGACATTTGCACCAACTCCATATGGACCCCAGTTATAAGAGATCCACGGCACACGCGAGACCATAATGAGGTCGCCCTGGCGTCCATGCCCCAGAGCCAGCATGGCTTGATAGGCTTTGTTGAGGGCGTCACGTCCACCCGCGGTGCCGAGCACGTTGGCGGGTCCCCAACCGGACGAGGCATCCAATTTCCAGTACTGCTCGATGACCGACTTGCGATAGGCTTCAGTGCCGAACGGCATATCGTAAGCCGTACCATGCTCGAGTTGGAGTTGAAGCGCACGTTCCAGAATCGGCTTGGGCGTACCGGGAAGCGAAGCGCCTCCATCGCCCTGCGAAGCGTCGAAGATCTTTGCCCCAGCATTCTTCTCTACATACACTTTCAATGATTTGTTGATGAGAAACATGCGGGACGGTGGAATATCCATCATCTGCTTGAGATGATCGCTAACGGGAACGAGATGCTTTTCGTCCAAAGCAAGGACAGGTGTGGTATTGGAAACGCTCATGGTGATTTCTCCTTAAGAAAAATGCCCCGATGTTTCGGGGCATTTGGTGTACTTAGTTGACTTGAACTTGTTGCTGTTCACCTGACAACCACCAATGCCCCGAACCGATATCGGTGCGAGTAGTATTGGTATTGCGGCGGTCATTCAGGTTGAACATTGCGCGCAAGCATACCACTGGGATATACATGCGTCAAGGAACTCACCCGCCAGACATCGCGCCTACAACGCGAAACGGCTCGCTTCCTTCCAACACAGCAACAGGGATGGGCGTCTCCCACGGTTCCAGCGACCAATCCTGTCCACAGGCAAAGAAGCGGACAAAGTCGCGCCGCTGACCCGTGACCTGATCGCGGATGGTGCCGCGCAGTACGGGGTACATCCGCTCCAACGCCTCAACCACGGACCGGATGGTGGGTTCGCCCTCGACGGTGATTTCCACTTCTCTGCCGGTGCGCGCCAGATTTTGCAGGTGATACGGGAGAACAACGCGGATCATTTCAGGGTTTGTACTTCCACAGATAATACAGCCGGAAGGTTGCTGACGATGGGCATCCAACTATCGCCTGAGTCAGAAGATACATATACCTGCCCCCCCGTGGTGCC
>ERZ761602.6434-NODE-6434-length-13109-cov-4.268806_pt1 | contig 13109 bp, 12 predicted proteins | sample MGYA00512165_ERZ761602 | MGnify/ENA primary metagenome ERZ761602 (study PRJEB28899, sample SAMN02445085) | bioreactor sludge metagenome | biome: EBPR sludge; isolation source: Thorneside wastewater treatment plant | place: Australia: Brisbane, Thorneside...
AGAGAGGCCTCGAACGGCTCGTCGGCGCGGTCGAGCTCGTCGATCAGCAACACCGGCGGGCCGCCGGTGAGCGGCGGCTCGAGCGCCTGCAACAGCGGGCGCTTGATCAGGAACTGCTCGGAGAACACGTCCTTGCCGAGCGTCTCGCGATCCTTGTCGCCGGCCGCCTCGGCGAGGCGGATCTCGATCATCTGGCGCGCGTAGTTCCATTCGTAGACCGCGCTCGCAACGTCGAGGCCTTCGTAGCATTGCAGGCGTATCAGGCGCCGCCCCAGCGTCTCCGCCAGCACCTTGGCGATCTCGGTCTTGCCGACGCCGGCCTCGCCCTCGAGGAACAGGGGCCGGTTGAGCTTCAGCGCGAGATACACGGCCGTCGCCAGCGCGCGGTCGGCGACGTAGCGCCCGCGTGCGAGCAGGGCCTCGGTCTCGTCGACGGACTTGGGATCGCGCGGTGCGGTCTTGTCGCCTTCGGGCACGTCAAACCTCGTCGTTGGGGCGCTGCTTGCGTCGGCGGCAGCGCCCGGCTAACTCACCCCATACCAGCCCGGAGAACCGTCGTGACAGCGCCGCCGCAAGGCCAGGGATTCCAGATCGATACCGTCCGCCTCGTCGTCGCGAGCTTCGTCGAGGCGATGCACGCTTTCGCGGGGCAGCGGTATCAGCAGCAATTGGCCGAGGTCACGTGCGTCGGCCTGTCCTGGATAGTTGAAGATCGGCTGGCCGGCGTCAATGCGCCGGAATGGCCGGCGCTCTGCGAGCAGTTGCTGGACAGTATGCAGGGCGAGAAGCCCCAGGGCTTCGCCGAGGCGCTGCGGGGCTACGACGGCATGGCCACGCTCGCGGCCGGCGTCGTCGATCTCGCCAAGGAGCACAAGGTCGACTTCGCCGAATTCGCCGTGGCGCTGACCCAGGCCGGCACGATCGCGCGGCAGGTGGCAAAGATCAGGCAGGAGCAGCCAAAGGCGTAGCCGCAGGCGCGGGACCCGGCGCGCCGGTTCGGCGGCACGGGCCGGGCGTGGGGTTGCGTATGAACGGTGGAAGAATCCACAGGCATTTTCGCATTTCTTGCGGAGATTAAGCCGTTTTGTACTATATTTAGCTTGCCGTCACGGTGACGGCATGGTGGCGGGGCTATGTCGGAAGCGAAAGGCAGGCGCGGTCAGGTCATCGTTCTCGGCAACGAGAAGGGCGGGACGGGCAAGTCCACCTCGGCGATGCACATCGTCGTCGCGCTGATGCGCGACGGCTTCCGCGTCGCCAGCATCGATCTCGACCCCCATCAGGGCACGCTCACGCGCTACGTCGAGAACCGCAAGTCCTTCTCGGAATCGAAGGGCATCCATCTGCCGATCCCGGAGCATCACTGCTTCAGCGGTAGCGATGCCGACAGCGTCGCCGCGGCGGAGAGCGAAGACAAGCGCCGGCTCGATGCGCTGGTCGAGCAGCTCGGCGACGTCAACGATTACATCGTCATCGACTGCCCGGGCAGCGACACGTTTCTCGCGCGCCACGCGCTCAGCATCGCGGACACGCTGATCACGCCGATCAACGACAGCTTCATCGACATGGACCTGCTCGCCAAGGTCGGCGGCAATCCCCCGCGCGTGCTCGGCCCCAGCACCTACAGCCAGATCGTGTGGGAACAGAAGGTGCAGCGCGCGCAGCGCAACCGGCAGAGCATCGACTGGATCGTCATGCGCAACCGCCTCGCGCAGCTCGATTCCAAGAACAAGCGCAATGTCGGCGACGCGCTCGAGAAGCTCTCGCAGCGCATCGGCTATCGCCTCGTCGACGGCTTCAGCGAGCGCGTGATCTTCCGCCAGCTCTTCCTGCAGGGCCTCACCGTGCTCGACCTGCGCGAGGAGGGCACCGACGTGCAGCTCAACCTCTCGCACATCGCGGCGCGCAACGAGATCCGCAACCTGCTCGACGCGGTGCTCGGCGAGCCCGAGGTTCCGAAGCCGACCCCGATGCGCATCTCGGCGCCGTGGCCGCCGGCCGCGGGCAAGACCGAGCCGGCGCCGGACCAGGCGGCCGAGAGCAGGGCGCCCGCCGAGTCTTGAACCGCGGGCCGTCCGCGCCCAAGCTCCGACCATGGGCGATCACGAGAAGGCGAAACCGGTTCCCGCGCCGCGCCGCGAAGGCGCGGACGCCGGCGTCGACGCGTTCCTGAGCCGGCTCGCGGCGGCCCCGGCGCCCGGCCGGCGCGCCGGCGAGCGCGGACGGCTCATTTTCGCGATGGACGCGACCGCGAGCCGCGAGCCGAGCTGGGATACGGCGATCCAGATCCAGGCCGAGATGTTCAGCGAGACCGCGGCGCTCGGCGGCCTCGAGGTGCAGCTCGCCTGGTATCGCGGGTTCGGCGAGTTCCGGGCCAGCGCGTGGGTGGCCGACAGCGCGGCGCTGGTCGACCGCATGACCGGCGTGCGCTGCCTCGCCGGCCGAACCCAGATCGGCCGCGTCCTCAAGAACGCCATCGTCGAGGCCAAGCGGGGCAGGGTCGGCGCGCTCGTGTTCGTCGGCGACGCGATGGAGGAGGACCTCGACGCGCTCGGCGATCTCGCCGGGCGGCTCGGCCTGCTCGGGGTGCGCCTGTTCGTCTTCCACGAGGGCCGCGATGCGGCCGCCGGCCGCGCGTTCGAGCACTTGGCCAGGCTCACCGGCGCCTGCTGCCGCTTCGACGCCTCGAGCGCGAAGCAGCTCCGCGACCTGCTCGGTGCCGTGGCCGTCTATGCCGCCGGCGGCCGCGCCGCGCTCGAGGATTACGGGCGCCGGAAGGGCGGCGAAGCGCTCCGGCTCACGCACCAGGTGCGGTAGCGCGCCGGGCTCGTTAACGATCCCGGCCCCGACACGGCTCTTGGGACGCGGCCCGGCTGCGTCTATATCAGGGGCGCGCCCGCCGCCGCGGGCATCCGGAATCCCGCGAATGGTCGGCTATCTCATCCTCGGCGCAGCCCTTGCCATCGGCCTTGCGCTCATCTTTCGCGGCATGCGCGGCGCCACCGCCGCCCAGGTGATGCGCTGGCTCTGGCAGTCGATCGCGGTCGTTTCCGTTCTGGTCGGGGGCTTCTTCCTGGTCACCGGGCGCCCGGCCTACGCGATGGTGCCGGCCTTCGGCGTCCTCGTCGCGCTGATCGGCTGGCTCATCGACGTCACGCTCGCGCCGCGCAAGCCCAACACCTCGCGCGTCAACACGCGCTTCCTGAAGCTCACGCTCGACCACAAGAGGGGGCAGGTGACCGGCGACATCGTCGACGGGCCGTTCTCGGGCCGCCGCATCGAATCGCTGCGCGTCGACGAGCTGGTCGATCTCTTCGTCTATTATCGCAGCGAGGACGAGCCTTCGGCGCGCCTCATCGAGGCCTATCTCGACCGGACGTCGCCGACCTGGCGCGCGCGCTACGGCTCTGACGGTAGGCCGAAGCAGGACAGCTACACCGCGGCCGGCGGCCCGATGAGCAAGAGCGAGGCGCTGCGCATCCTCGGCCTCATGCTCGGCGCCACGCCCGACGACATCCGCGCCGCGCACCGCCGCAAGCTCCAGGAGCATCACCCCGACCGCGGCGGCGACCCCGACATGGCCGCCCGCATCAACCAGGCGCGGGACGTGCTGCTCGAAGGCTGATCTGCGGCCCCAAAGACGGGCCGCCTCAGCCCGATACGGCCGGCGCGCCGCCCATCCGGAACCGCCGGAACCCCCGCCACGCCATCGCGACCCACACCAGGATCGTCGCGGCGACGAGCGCGCCCGCGATCGGGCGCGCGAAGAAGGCGAGGAACGAGCCGTCGGACTTGATCATCGAGGTGACGAAGCTCTGCTCGAGCATCGGGCCGAGCACGATGCCGAGGATCACCGGCGCCACCGGGAAGCCGTTCTCCTCCATCAGGAAGCCGAGCAGCCCGAACACGAGCATCACGCCCACCGCGAACGGGCTGTTGGTGATCGCGAACGCGCCGACGATGCAGAACATCAGCACGATCGGCATGAGCATTTCGCGCGGGATGCGCAGGATGTGCTTGAACGTCTTGATCGCCGCCCAGCCGAACGGAAGCATGATGAGGTTGGCGAGGAAGAAGATCACGAACAGCGCGGTGACGATGTCGGGCGACTTCTCGAACACCAGCGGTCCGGGAATCACGTTCTTCAAGTAGAGCACGCCGATGACGATCGCGGTGATCGAATCGCCGGGGATGCCGAACACCAGCGCCGGAATCCACGCGCCGCTCACCGCCGCGTTGTTGGCGGCGCCGCTCTCGACGATGCCCTCGACGTGGCCGGTGCCGAACTTCTCGGGCTCCTTCGAGAAGCGCTTCGAGGTGGCGTAGGTGATCCAGGAGGCGATGTCGGCGCCGGCGCCGGGCAGTGCGCCGATCGCCGTGCCGATGGCCGAGCCGCGCAGCGTCTGCTTCGGATACTTCCGGATCAGCGCCCACTGGCCCTTGAAGATGCTCCCGGTCACCGGCTGGGGCGGCGGCAGGTGCGCCTGCGTCCGGGCCATGGCCCGCAGCACCTCGGCGATCGCGAACATGCCGACCATCGCCGGGATCATCTCGATCCCGCCCATCAGGTCGGTGGTGCCGAAGGTGAAGCGGGGCAGCCCGGCCGGGTTCTCGAGCCCGATCGTGGCCACGAACAGGCCGAGGAACAGCGCGATCATGCCCTTCACCGGCGCGCTCTGGGCGATGAAAACCGCGCAGGTGAGGCCGAGGCAGACGAGCCAGAAGTACTCGAACGAGCTGAAGCGGATCGCGACCTCGGCCAGGAGCGGCGCCGCGGCGACGAGCACGATCGTGCCGAAGATGCCGCCGATGGCCGAGAACACCACGCCGGCACCGAGCGCCAGCTCCGCCTTGCCTTTGCGGGTCATCGCATAGGCCTCGTCGGTGTAGGCGGCGGAGGCGGGCGTGCCGGGAATGCGCAGCAGCGCGCCCGGAATGTCGCCGGCGAAGATCGCCATGGCGCTGGCGGTGACGATGGCGGCCAGCGCCGGCACCGGCGGCATGAAGAACGTGATCGGCACGAGCAGCGCGGTCGCCATCGTCGCCGTCAGACCCGGCATCGCGCCGACGAACAGTCCGAACGCCGCCGAGAACGCGATGACGGCGAGGACGTAGGGATCCGCGATCAGCGCGAGCGCTTTCAGGATCGATTCCACGCGCTCACCAGAGATAGCCGGCGAGGAGGCCGCGCGGCAGCGGCACGCGGAGCATGTCGCTGAAGGCGAACTGGATCGCGAGCGTGGCGACGACCGCGACCGCGGCCCCGGTGCCGAGCCTGATCCCCTGCCGCCAGAACAGGATCAGCAGGATCGCGATCGAGAGCGGGATGAAGCCGATGCGCTCCGAGAAGAACACGTAGACGAGGATCAGCGCGAGCGCGAGCAGGAAGTTGCCGAGGGTCTTCCCGTCGCGCGCCCAGTCGGCGAGCGCGACCCAGCGCGTCCCGGCGCGCCGCCGCCACGCCTGCGCGATCATCAGCAGCGAGAAGCCGCCGAGGCCGAGCGCGATCAGCGTCGGGAACGCGCCCGCGCCGTAGCGCTGGCCGGGCATCGGCGGCAGCGTCTGCGCGTAGACGAAGACGAAAGCGGCGAGCGCGAGGAATAGCGCGCCCGAGATGACGTCGCTGACCTTCATGCCGGCACGGCAGGCCGCTTCCCCCGCGCTGCGCGGGGGAAGCGGCCGCGCATCAGCCTTTCGCGATGCCGAGGGCCTTCATGACCTTGCCCATCTTGGCGTCGTCTTCGGCCATGTGCTTCGCGAACTGGCCGGGATCGCCCCACACCATGCCGAAGCCGCGCTGGTTCATGAAGTCCTTGAACGCTGCGCTGTCCCACGCCTTCTTGAGGGCCGGCACGAGCGCGTCGACGGCTTCCTTCGGCAAGCCTTTGGGCGCCGCGATGCCGCGCCACGCGGCCAGGGTCCAGTCGGTGCCGAGCGTCTCCTTGAGCGTCGGCACGTCCGGGAAGGCCGGGTTGCGCTGCGGCGCCATGATCGCGAGGCTCCGCGCCTTCTTGGCGTCGAGCATCGCGCGCGCCTCCGGCACCGAGCAGGTGACGATGTCGACGCCGCCGGCCGCGAGGTCCTGCATCGCCGGCGCGGCGCCGTTGGACGGCACCCACGGCACCGACTCCGGCTTGATGCCCATCGCCTCGAGCCAGCCGGCGAGCGCCACGTGCCAGATGCCGCCCTGGCCGGTGCCCGAGGCCTTGAGCTTGCCGGGGTTGGCCTTGATGTGCGCGACGAGCTCCTTCACGTCCTTGAACGGCGAGTCCGCCTTCACCTGCACGCCGGGCGGATCGGAATTGAGCAAGGCCAGCGGCGTGTAGCTCGTGCCGTCGAGCTTGGTCAGGCCCTGCCAGTGCATCATGCCGATTTCGACGGTGATCATGCCGATCGTGTAGCCGTCGGGCGCGGCGGTGGAGATCGCCGAATGGCCCACCACGCCGTTGCCGCCGGTCCGGTTCACGACGTTGACCGGTTGGCCGAGATCCTTCTCGAGCAGCGTGCCGATGATGCGCGCGGTCTGGTCGGTGCCGCCGCCGGCGCCCCAGGGCACCACGAGCTGGATCGGGCGGCTCGGAAACTTGCCCTGCGCGCGCGCGGGCAGCGTGCCGAGGCCCGCCGCGGCCGACGCGGCCGCCGCCGTCGCAAGGAAGGTGCGTCTCTTCATCATGGTGCGATTTCCTCCGGGATAATCGTTGTTGGCCCGCCGGTCGTGGCGCCGGCTTCGGGCGAAGCGGCGCGAGTATATCGCGGCCATCCGGGCTTGGCGACGTAGCCGGTGGCATGCCAAGCGACGGCGGAATCGGCACGGTGGTCCGCTCGGCGACGGGCGAGGCCCGCGGTTGCGCGCGGCCCCCGCGCATGGCAGAAACCTTGCCGGGATCCGCGCGTTGACTCGCCGCCCGTCCCGTCATCATCCAATCCGAGCGCCCTTTGAACGCAATGTCCCGGCCCATCCGAAAGGCCGTCTTTCCCGTCGCCGGCCTCGGCACGCGCTTCCTTCCGGCCACCAAGGTGATGCCGAAGGAGATGCTCGTCGTCGTCGACAAGCCGCTGATCCAGTGGGCCGTCGAGGAAGCCTCCGCCGCCGGCTGCACCGATTTCATTTTCGTGACCTCGCGCGGCAAGTCGATGCAGGTCGACCATTTCGACCACCACGAAGAGCTGGTGCAGGTGCTGACCCAGCGCGGCAAGAAGGCCGAGCTCGAGGCGGTCGAGGCGATCCTGCCGCCCGACGGCCGCGTGATCTCGACGCGCCAGCCGCGCGCGCTCGGCCTCGGCCACGCGGTGTGGTGCGCGAAGCGCATCGTCGGCGACGAGCCGTTCGCCGTGATCCTGCCGGACGACATGGTGCTGGCCGATACGCCGTGCCTCAAGCAGATGGTCGAGGCCTACAACCGCACCGGCGGCAGCGTCGTCGGCGTCATGGACGTGCCGCGCGAGCACACGCGCCGCTACGGCATCCTCGACGTGGCGGCCGACGACAAGCGCGAGGGTTCGCTCGTGCCGATCAAGGGCCTCGTCGAGAAGCCGGCGCCGGAGAAGGCGCCGTCGACGCTCTCGATCATCGGCCGCTACATCCTCCAGCCCGAGATCTTCGAGCATCTGGAGAAGGGCGAGCGCGGCGCGGGCGGCGAAATCCAGCTCACCGACGCGATGGCGCGCATGATCGGGCAGGGGCCGTTCCACGGCTACCGCTTCCGCGGCACGCGCTACGACTGCGGCGACAAGGCCGGCTACATCGCCGCCAACCTCGCCTTCGCGCTCGAGCGCCCGGATCTGGCGCCGGCGGTGCGCGCGCACGTCAAGCGCCTCGCCGGCTGAGCCGCCGCCATGCGCATCGCGATGATCGGCACCGGCTATGTCGGGCTCGTCTCCGGCGCCTGCTTCTCGGAATTCGGCATCGACGTCGCCTGCGTCGACAAGGACGCGGCCAAGATCGCGTCGCTGAAGGCGGGCAAGATCCCGATCTACGAGCCCGGCCTCGAAGAGCTGGTCGAGCGCAACGTCAAGGCCGGGCGTCTTGCGTTCACGACCGATCTCGCCGCCGCGGTGGCCGGCGCCGAGGCGGTGTTCATCGCGGTGGGCACGCCGTCGCGCCGCGGCGACGGCCACGCCGATCTCAGCTACGTGTTCGCGGCCGCCGAGGAGATCGCGCGGGCGCTCACCGGCTACGCCGTCATCGTCACGAAATCGACCGTGCCGGTCGGCACCGGCCGCAAGGTCGCCGAGCGCATTCGCGCGGTGCGGCCGGACGCGCAGTTCGACGTCGCGTCCAACCCGGAATTCCTGCGCGAAGGCTCCGCGATCGGCGATTTCATGCGGCCCGACCGGGTCGTGATCGGCACGACCGGCGAGCGCGCGCGCGAAGTGATGCGCCGCATCTACCGCCCGCTCTACCTGATCGAGCGGCCGATCCTGTTCACGAAGCTCGAGACGTCGGAGCTGATCAAATACGCGGCCAACGCGTTCCTCGCCGCCAAGATCACGTTCATCAACGAGATCGCCGATCTCTGCGAGAAGCTCGGCGCCGACGTGCACGACGTCGCGAAGGGGATCGGCCTCGACGGGCGCATCGGCGCGAAATTCCTGCATCCCGGGCCCGGCTACGGCGGCTCGTGCTTCCCCAAGGACACGATGGCGCTGGTACGCACCGCGCAGGAGGCGCAGGCGCCGCTGCGCATCATCGAGACGGTCGCCGACATCAACGCGAAGCGCAAGAAGTCGATGGCCGCGCGCGTGATCGCGGCGTGCGGCGGCGGCGTTTCGGGCAAGACGATCGCGGTGCTCGGCCTCACCTTCAAGCCCAACACCGACGACATGCGCGAGAGCCCGAGCCTCGACATCGTTCCGGCGCTGCAGGCGGCCGGCGCACGCGTGAAGGCGCACGATCCCGAAGGCATGGACGAAGCCAGGAAGCTGCTGCCCGATGTCGAATACTGTGCCGGCCCCTACGAGGCGATGCAGGGCGCCGATGCGCTGGTGATCGTCACCGAGTGGAACGCGTTTCGCAGCCTCGATATCGCGCGCATGAAGGCCGCGCTCAAGGCGCCGGTCGTCGTCGATCTGCGCAATGTCTACAATCCGCGCGAGATGGCCGCAGCCGGTTTCCGCTATTCGTCGATCGGCCGCCCGCCCGCGGCCTATGCGGAGGAGCCATGACGGTGCTCGCGCCTTCCATTCTGCGCGAATACGACATTCGCGGCGTCGTCGGGCAGCATCTCGGCGAGCGCGAGGCCTACGCGATCGGCCGCGCGTTCGGCACGATCGTGGCGCGGCGCGGCGGCAAGACCGCGTGCTTGGGCTTCGACGGCCGGGTCTCGTCGCCGGGCTTCGCCGCGGCCGCGGCCGAAGGCCTCGCCGCGTGCGGACTCGACGTGTGGCGCGTCGGCCGCGGCCCGACGCCGATGCTCTATTTCTCGGTGTTCCATTTCGGCGCCGATGGCGGGCTGATGATCACCGGCTCGCACAACCCGCCCGACCAGAACGGCTTCAAGATGACGCTCGGCCCCGCGCTCGGCGCGATGCCGCTGTTCGGCGCGGAAATCCAGGGCCTCGGCGAGATCGTGCGCAAGGCCGACTACGCGCACGGCCTGGGCAAGATCTCCGAGCGCCCGGTGTTCGACGACTACGTCGCGCACCTCGCCGACGAGGCGGGCAGCGGCGGCACGACGCTGACCGCGGTGTGGGACGCCGGCAACGGCGCCGCCGGCGAGGCGATGCTGGCGCTGACGCGGCGCCTCGCGGGCCGCCATGTGCCGCTCTATGCCGAGATCGACGGCACGTTCCCGCATCACCATCCCGACCCGACGGTGGCGGCGAACCTCGCCGACCTGCAGGCCGCGGTGAAGAGCGAGAAGGCGGATTACGGCGTGGCGTTCGACGGCGACGGCGACCGCATCGGCCTCGTCGACGGCAAGGCGCGCATTCTGTGGGCGGACCAGCTCATGGTACTGTTCGCGCGCGACCTGCTCGCGGCGCGGCCGGGCAGCCCGATCATCGCCGACGTCAAGGCGAGCCAGGTGCTGTTCGACGAGATCGCGAAGGCGGGCGGACAGCCGGTCATGTTCAAGACCGGGCATTCGCTGATCAAGGCGAAGATGAAGGAGTTGAAGGCGCCGCTCGCCGGCGAGATGAGCGGGCACATCTTCTTCGCCGACCGCAACAAGGGCTACGACGACGGCCTCTACGCGGCCGCGCGGCTGCTGCGCATCCTGCGCCACGCCGATTTCACGTTGGCCGAGTTCCTCGACCGGCTGCCGCCGGTCGTCAACACGCCGGAGCTGCGCTTCGCCGTGCCGGCCGAGCGCAAATGGGCGGTGATCGACGAGGTTCGCGCGCGGCTCGCCGCCGCCCGGGCCGACGTCAACGGCATCGACGGCGTGCGGGTGAAGACCGGCGACGGCTGGTGGCTGCTGCGCGCGTCGAACACGCAGGACGTGCTGGTGGCGCGCTGCGAAGCGGCCGACGCGGCCGGCCTCGCGCGCCTCAAGCAGCAGCTCGGGCGGGAGCTTTCCGCGTCCGGACTCACGCTGCCCGACGATGCCGCCGGGCACTGATCCGCGCGCGGCGCCGCGTGCGGACGCGGCCCGCGACCGCGCCGCGCGGTTCGATTTCTTCTTCTACGGCACGCTGTGCGATGCCGACGTCCGCAAGGTCGTGTTCGGACGCGCCGTCGAGGCGGTGCCGGCGACGCTCGCGGACCACGAGGCCGTGCCGGTCGCGCGCGGCCGCTTCCCGATGCTCATGTTCCAGCGCGGGCGCACGGCTTCGGGCGTGCTCTGCCGCGGCCTTATGCTCGCCGACGCGGCGCGGCTCGGCTTCTACGAGCACGAGGGGCGCGACTACGGCGTGCGCCGCCTCGCGGTGAGCCATGCGGCCGGCTCGCACTGGGCCTGGACCTACGTGCCGCTCGCGGCGCTCCGGCGCGGCATGGGGCGGTGGGATCTGGCCGAGTGGCAACGCTTCGCGAAGCGCGATTTTCTCGCCCGCGCGGCGCGCTGGATGCGCAAGGTGGAAGCGAAAGACCTGGAGCCGTTCGTCGAACTCTGGCGCGGGCGCGCCTAGCGCCGGTATTGCGCGTAGGTGCGCTTGGCGGTGCGCTTGCGGGCCTGGGCCGTCTTGGCCTTCTTCTTCGGCTTGTAGGCCGGGCGATCGTCGTCGTCGACGTCGGAGACGGAGTGCAGCGACGCCGATTGCAGCGAGTACGACACGGTCTGGCAGCGCACGCCGCGCTTGGCGAGCGCGCGGCAGGTCTCGTGGGCCGCGGACTGATTGAAGCCGAGCACGCGCGCCGCATACTGCGTCTTGCGTCCGTGCTTGACGGCGACGACCGCGATCCGCGTGCTGCCGGTGCGATAGGCGCCGGGCACGCCGTAATAGGCCTTCTGGGCCGCGTTCTGCGCCTGGCCATAGCTGCGATAGGCGCCGATCTGGACGCCGAAGCGCTTGCCCGCGGGCGAAGCCTCGGGCGCGGAAACCCGCGTCGCGGCATGGGCGCGCGGGATCAGCGAGAATCCCGGCTTCTTCGCCGGCGCCGCGGCGGTCTGGCGCTCGTCCGCATCGTCGTCGTCGTCGTCGCGCGTGGTCGTGACGGCGGTCGCCGCCGGCGGCACGCGGTAGGACGTCCCCAGCAGCGCGGCGGCCGCCTGATAGCGCTGGCCCGATGTGCGGCCCCCCAGGACCACGGAAATCACCTTCTGCTGGCCGTGCGTGGCGGTGACGACGAGGTTGAAGCCCGAAGCGCGCGTGTAGCCTGTCTTCATGCCGGTCACGTCGCCGCGCGCGTGCAACAGGCGATTGGTGTTGCGGAACGTGCGCGCGCCCCACTGGAAATAGCGCCGGGCGAAATAGTGCGAATATTGCGGATAGCGCGCGTGGATCGTCCGCGCCAGGACCGCCATGTCGTAGGCGGTGGTGTAGGCGCCGGCGGCGGGCAGGCCGGACGCGTTCCGGAACGTCGTCGACCGCATGCCGATCTCGCGCGCCTTCGCCGTCATGCGCTCGGCGAACGCAGCCTCGTTGCCGCCGGCCAGGAACTCGCCCATCGCCGCGGCGGCGTCGTTGGCCGACTTGACGGACATCGCGAGAATGAGCTGCTCGACCGTGACTTCCATCCCGGGCTGCAGATAGAGCTTCGACGGCGCCTGCGCCGCCGCGCGATACGAGACCGGGACGCGCGTGCCGAGCGAAATCTTGCCTTGCTCCAGCGCCTCGAAGGCGAGGAACAGCGTCATCATCTTGGCGAGCGAGGCGGGCGGATGCGGCGCATCGGCGCGATAGGCGCGCAGCGTCTGGCCGCTGCCTTCGTCCATCAATATCGAGGAGGCAATCGTCGCGTTCGCGGCCGAGGCCGTGGCAAGGCCAAAGAGGGTGGCAAGTATTGCCCAAGTCGACTTTCGCGTTATGGAAACGCCACTCCGTCGATTCCCTGCAGCGGGCGCCGCGCTCGTCTTCGCCATTCCCTTGCCCCACGCATCCCCGGAACAGAAATACTCGGCCGAATCAGCGAGTTCTCTTCCGCCGTTCAACGCTATTTGCTTTGCAACGTTTTGTCTAGAGTCCACTGTTTCTGCCTATACGTGGCACCGCCGGGGCCTATCCCCGATTTTGCCCGAATGTGGCCTTGCCGGCGCCATCGGTCCGGAGGCCTGACGCGGCAGTCTAGAGCGCCGGGGTTAACGAAGCTTTCGCGCGGACCAGCTCGGCGATATTGCAGATGCGTTTCGATTTTGTGCGACGCACAAGATTGCTTGACATGCGTTCAATCGAGCCAGCGACGCGCTCTCGGAACGCCGTTCCGCTTCGTATTTCGCAGCGCAAAATAATTCGCGCGGGAGTGTCGCAGACGGCGTGACCGGGGCAGGGGACCCAGCCAAACAGGAGTTCCACAACGACCAGGATCGAAATGGCGACCCCGAAGCCTTCGAAGGCACAGGAATCCGCCGACAAGGCGCTCAAGGCCCATCAGGCTGCGGCCGCGACGTCCGTTGCTGCCGGCAAGGAGACGGCGGAAAAGGCGCTGAAGGCCGGCACCGAGGCGATCAGCAGGGCCTACGACCAGGCATTCGGCGCTTGCATGGACGCGATCGACAAGGCCTTTCCGC
>ERZ761602.6436-NODE-6436-length-13102-cov-209.685752_pt1 | contig 13102 bp, 7 predicted proteins | sample MGYA00512165_ERZ761602 | MGnify/ENA primary metagenome ERZ761602 (study PRJEB28899, sample SAMN02445085) | bioreactor sludge metagenome | biome: EBPR sludge; isolation source: Thorneside wastewater treatment plant | place: Australia: Brisbane, Thorneside...
GATATATAAATGGGTGGTGGCAGGAACAGGGTAAATTTGTAGCTCCCCCCCTTGGGGGCTGTCCAAAAAGCCCACATCTTGCACATATTTACACAGAACTACTATTTTTCTTGCTTTTAATCAGTCATAAACAAATCTGATTTTGTGCAATTTAACTGAGTTTCCGACTTTTTAGACAGCCTCAACAGCAGGCAACACTTCTACTACTACCGTACTATCGCACCCAACATAGCTGCATGTTTTGCCTTGGGCATCTATTTTGAGTACCCACGCGGTTTGGGGGGCGGTGAATTGGTAGCCCGCCAATACGTAACCGCCATCGGGGGTGGGTTGGAGGTCTTTTAGGTACACCTGAGCACCGGGGTTTATGGTGGGGGTTGTTACCCAATCTACTGTGCCATCAGCGTGAAATGAGGCTATGTAGGGTTGGGGGGTGAAACCATCGGGTAAATAATATCCAGCACCAATTATACCTTTATCGGGTTTGATAATTGGAAAAACCTGAAAGCTGCTTAACTCGTTTATGAAATCGTGTTTCTTTTCCCATTCAATATTTCCAAACTCATCAATAACGGAAATGTAGAGTTTTTTGTTATTGGCTTCCTTATAACATCCGGACATCAGATATTTAGGGGGCATCCCGTTTAACCATTCCTCATAGGTAGTTAACAGATTAATTTTTGCAGCACAATCGTTCAACTCATTACCATACCTTTTAGTCCAGAGGGTGTCTCCGTTGGCGGTGGTTTTCACCACAAACATATCGTAGCCGGTGGTGGTGGAGTAGCCCCAACCTCCTAAAATATATCCTCCGTCCCAAGGAGTTTGCTGTATGCTGAAAGCACGGGAATCGTGGTCTAACATATAGGTTTTAGACCACTCGTAATTTCCCTCTTCATTGATTTTTAACAAAAGAAAACGCGCAGTATCCTGCACATATCTATAACCTGCCATTGCAAATCCGTTATCGGAAGTTTGTATAATAGAACGAGTAAACTGTGAATACTCATTGGGGTATGTTTTATGCCAAATAGTATCGCCATTTGAATTAAATTTCAATAGATGCGGGATGAGTTTAAGTGCTGGCGTGTATGTGATTTCTGCTATGGTACAAACAAAATTACCATCAGAGGTGGGCTTTACAAAACTCCCATCTTCTACCACTCCCCATTCAGCGCCTACTACCAAATCCTTGAATGTTAAAGGGTTTCCCTGCGAATCAAGTTTCATTATAAATATAGCATGTTCTATACTTTGTGTACCGTAACTTCCAATAACCAAATGTCCTCCCGAAACAGGTTGAATGACTTGTGCAAGCATATTTGAAGTATCTCCCCCAAATACTTTGTTAAAATAGGTGAATTGTGTTTGGCAGCTCGCTTCAAGTGCCCATAAACAGGCCGCCAACAGTAGTGTAGTTATTTTCATGTAATTGTTTTTGTTTTTTAACGGAGATTGCCTAATGTAAATCGGGCAATCTCCGTTTAAGATTTTGTTATTTTACAACAACTAATTTCTGTACAGAACCGGTACCATCTAATCGGCAAAAATAGATGCCCTTATTGAGTTGACTTATGTCTAACGCTACTTGTAAACTTGCGCTTGGCACAAATACACTCATCACAATTCTTCCACTAAAATCAGACACTAATAGTCGGCTATGCTGCTCTAATGGTTGCCATAATTTGCAAACAACACTTGTTGTAGCTGGATTAGGCATGATATAAAAAATGCTTTTATCCTTTTTGGGGGATTGTGAATTTAATGAAACAGGTTGTCCGTGTCGGATATATTCTTGATTTTGATAAACAGCCAATACACTTTCTGCTAATGGACTAAGTATGGAATTGTCGTTTCCGGCAATACTACTAATCATGGTTAATGCTGCCGATGATTTACCGCTGCCCTCCGGCTCTGCTAAACCGCCGTTTATGATGGCTAAATAGAGTGCTTTAAACTCAAGATTATCGGGTGTATCGGGTAGTCTTTGCAGCTCAATTAAAGCCTGTTCATAAAGGTTTTTATCTACATAAGTACCTACCAGCAGGCGTATTGCCCAATCGGTATCTAAGCAGTGGAGGAGGGCGAGGAGGCTATCGCGCTGGTTGTTGCGCAAAAAGTTGTAAATGCGGCGTTCTATATCGCCCTCGTTATCGCAGTCAGCCATGCCTGCCCCAGCTACTGGGAAGGTTACGTTGCAAGACATGTTATAAACAGGAGAGGCTGGCGTACCACATGCTTGCACATAAACATTTCCTAAAACATAACTTGTGCCATTTAAGGGGTCTGACTGTGGACTATTGTCAATGTTTAGGGTGAGGGTGAAGGCAGTATTGTCATTAATGATGTGGTAGTTTGGGTAGCCAATGGTAGAACCGGGTTCGTTGGTATAATGCCAGTGGGTGCGGAGGGCATCTGAAGCAAGACCGGAAAAGCATTCACCTTGTGCCGGTAGGGAGGCATTGGGGGTGAGGTGCCAGTCAATATCGCAGTCGTCGTAGGCGTTGCAGTTGGTGTAGAGGCGGTTGTTGTTGCCGGCAAATTGGGTGGCGGGCATAAAACGTCCGTCAAAGAGGTTGTTGTTAAAGGTAGTGGGTACTTCGCCATACTCGGTTTTGTTTAGTATTGCGCCAAAGGTGTATGGGCTGGGTGCGTTTTGCTCTGACCGGAATATATTTTTTTCAATCACAGAGCCTATGCTGCCAAAGGATAGCAAGCCGTAGGTATCGGCGGTGGGGGAGTTGCCGTAAGGGATGGTAAAGGTATTGTAGGATATTTTACTGCCTACTGCACCGTTTAGCGTAATGCTTTTTTGGGTGGTTTGGAAGTTTTGGTTGGTTATGTTTACCTCTTTCATAATGGTAAGGGTGTTGTAAACATCTATTCCTTTAAACAAGCCGGCAAACTGGTAGGTTTGGGGGTTGTTGGGGTCGGTTTCGGGGGTGGCGGAGATGGTAGCGGCGGCATCTTCTAATCGCACCCCTACGCCCTTTGCCGGCACAGAAAGAGAGGAGGTAAACAAATTGTTGTGAATAGGTTCTAATAGGCGGGTTTTGCTTATCCAGATACCTACCGGTTGCTCAATTGCGTAGTGCCACCAGTTTTCGGGTGCGTTATTGGGCGGGTTATTTTGGGTAAAGGTTATGGCGCAGTGCTGAATAAAGGCTAATTGGTAGCCCGATGCGTTGAACTTATCTATGCGGATAGCGGTACCGTTGTCTTTAAACTCGGTATTGGTAAGGTGTAGCAGTCCGCCGGTACGGTTAATGCCTGATGCGGTTATGCGTCCGTTGCAAACGCCTATTCGGGCATGGTTTATTTTGGTATCGTTTTCCGAAACCAAAACGCCATAGTTGCCACTTGCGGCAGCTACTACAAAATCGGTGGTAGTATAAGGCACATCAGAACCTTCTACGCTAATGCCTTTCCAGAAACTATTGTAACAATTGCCGGCAGATAGTGTGGCGGTAGTTAGTTGTAGTTTACCTCCGGGTTTAACAATTATTTCGGCATTTTCGCCGCCTATCATTTCAATAGAGGAGTTTTCTATGCGCAGGATGTAGCCGGTGGGTACTATTATGGCGCCGGCAACTTTAAGGTTTAAGGTGTTCCAAATTTCGGTATTAGGGGCGGTGGGGTCGGTAGTGGCACCGGCGGGCATGGGGCTTGTGCCTACGGTATAAAAGCCTGCAAGGTGGGGAGTAGGGAGCAGGTCAGTAACAGGTAAATCATAGGCAGCGGCAGCGGTGCAGCCGTTGGCATCGGTAACGGTGAGGGAGTAGATGCCGGGGGTATAATCGTCCACATCGGGCGTATTGCCTACGCCGTTTGACCACCCATAACTTAACAAGCCGAGTGTAGCGTGTAGGGTTACTTTACATTCTTTTGGGGTAATTATTGCCACAAATGCACCAATGTTTTTTCTGCAAACAAATTTATCGTATTTGTTTTAAAAAAGCAACATTTTTTGCAAAAATTTTTTGATTTTTTTGAGAGAGTAAATGTGTGCGAAAAACCTTATAGGTTTATCAAACCTATAAGGTTTAAACATAAAGCATTTGGAGTATCAATTGTTTACTGCGCATATAGACGAAATTTTACTGCCAACGGTTGGTTGGGGTGATGGGAAAGTGAATATCGGGTAGTCGGTACTAACACATTCGTAATTCATAATTCACAACTAAAACGAACTTGCAGGGCATTTTACGGGTTTAGTAGTTTGCTACAAGCCGTTCTATCGCTTGCCTGTTTGCAGGGCAAGAGGAAAGTCCGGGCAACACAGAGCGCCGCACCACCTAACAGGTGGGACTTGCAGGGTAACTTGCAAGGACAGATAGTGTTACAGAGAATTACCGCCTGCCCACCTCTTAGGAGTAGGCAGGAATGGGTGAAAATGCCAGTAGGCAGCCCGATATGGTAACATAACCGGGCGAGCAAACCTTGCGGGTTGAAAGACCAAATATACCGGCACGTTGCTTGGCTCTATGCCAACAACTAAAAGTGGCTCGCTTGATGCCGGGGGGTGGGTCGTTTGACTTTGTTAGCGATAACAAAGCCAGATAAATGATAGAAGGCAGTTCGTTTTTGAATTGTTACAGAATCCGGCTTACAGGCTTGTAGCTTTTTATTTTGCATCTTTTTTTCTTACAGTTATGACTCAGGCATTTTTAAACAGCGCCCTCAAACAATTTGAATACTACAAACTGCTGGGCGATAAAACGCTGGCTCAAACTCCCGAAGCCGGACTGTTTTGGCAGTATAACGAAACCTGTAACAGTATAGCCACCATTGTAAAACACCTGTGGGGCAATATGTTATCCCGATGGACAGATTTGCTCACTACCGATGGCGAGAAACCCTGGCGTGAGCGCGAAGCCGAATTTGACAACGATTTACCCGATAAAAACAAGGTTATAGAGCTTTGGAACGAGGGCTGGAACTGCTTGTTTACCACCCTGCACAGCCTAACGCCCGATGATTTTGACAAATTGGTTTATATACGCAACCAAGGGCATACCCTTACCGAAGCCATTAACCGCCAAATAGCGCATTATGCCTACCATGTAGGGCAAATGGTGTATGTGGGTAAAATGGTTTGCTGCCACGAGTGGACTTCGCTGTCTATACCTCGTGGTCAATCGGGCGCATTTAATGCCGATAAGTTTAACCAGCCCCGCCACAAAGCGCATTTTACCGATGAATTTTTGGCTAATCCTCATCAGGAGTAAGCCGGCTTTGCCCCGGAGATGGTCAATTGTATTTAGCCTCTAATAAATGTCCGATATTCCGCGATGCAAATTGCTTGCCTATTCCTAATAACTAATCCCTAATAAGCTACTTCTAAGTTCATCAGTCGTTCCGCCCTTAACCTTATCTACTTTTTTCTTGATAAAAAAGTAGCAAAAAATCAAGCCTTCCTGAAAATCGGCTAAAAATCTGCACTACGGGCGGCATGCGCCAAGGCAAACGCCGGCAGCTTTTGTTTTTCATCAACAACATTTATCGGGGCGTTTGCTGCGCCGCCTGCTCATCGCCCTCCGTTCCGATTTTCTTAACGCCGATTTTCAGAATGGCAACACAAAAGACTAACCAATAGCTTACAACTATTTCAGAATTGACCCTCTCCGGGCTTTGCCCCTACCCTGCCGTTTACCGCACTTCTATGTCTGTTATCAGCATACCTTCATCGGCAGAGGAGTTGCCTAATAGTAATTTGTAGGTACCGGTTTCGGTTATCCATTGTTTTGCGGCGGGGTTATAGTAGGCAAGTTCGGCAATGGGCAGGCGCAGGGTTATGGTTTTGGTTTCGTTTGGCTGAAGCATTATTTTGGTAAAGGCTCGCAGGTTTTTGATGGGTCGGTCAATTTTTGTATCGGGGTAAGCGGTGTAGAGCTGCACTACCTGTGCGCCGGCTCGGTTGCCGGTATTGGTAAGGGTGGCGGTTAGGGAAATGGTATCTTGGGGGCTGTATTGCTGCCGGTTGGTTTGCAGGTTTTGGAGCAAGAATCGGGTATAACTCAGCCCAAAGCCAAAGGGGTATCGGGCTTGTTTTTTTTCTTTGTCAAACAAGGTATAACCGTGGTAGTATCCATAATCGGCATCGGGCAAAAACGAGTTAAACGGCGGCAAATCATCGGCATGAACGGGTACGGTAAAAGGCAGTTTGCCCGATGGGTTTACTTTTCCAAAAAGCAAGTGCGCCAGCGCAGTACCGCCCTCTACGCCATTGTAAAAAGTTTGCAAAATAGCCGGCGTTTGCTCATGCCATTCTTCTACGGTAATGGCGCTGCCCGCTACCAAACTCACAATAGTGCGGGGGTTGGCAGCCGCCGCCGTTTTAATAAGGGCAATATCTTTTGGGTTCAGGTGCAGGTATTGGCGGTCGCCGCCATTGGCAAGGTAACTGAGTTTGGTAAAAAAGCCGGTTTTATGGGGCTTATCGGGGTTGCGAATTTTTCCGTAGCCAATGTATTCGCCCTCCTCTTTGTAGGTAGCGCCGGCTATCACCACCACCACATCGGCTTTTGCGCAAACCTGTTTAATTTTTTGCAGGTTGTTGGCGGGGGCGGTCAGTACTTGTATGTTGTACTGTTTGGCATAGTGTTTAATACCCTCATAAGCCGTAACCACTTTATTGTTGATAACGCTGCTGCTGCCCCTGTCGCCGGTTTGTTTTACCTTAGCCAAATACCCAACAACGGCAATGGTTTTAAGGGCATTGGGGTTTAGTGGCAGCAGGTTTTGGTCGTTTTTGAGCAGTACGGCGCTTTTTTCGGCAGCTTCAAGGGCTAATAACCGGTGTTGTATGCACCCCACCAAGTTTTTATGATAGGTTTGGGCTACCTTACCGGCAAACAGCAGTTTAGTGCGAAGGGTAGCAAAAACAAGACTGTCTATTTGCTGTGGTAAAATTACCCCATTTTGCAGCAGTTTTTTAATGCGTTTATAGGCATACACTTTTCCCTGTGGCATTTCAATGTTTAAACCGGCATTAAGGGCTTTTTCGGTATCAAAAACGCCATGCACCCAATCAGAAACCACATAACCCTTAAACCCCCAGTCGGTACGCAAAATATCGGTGAGCAGCAGCTTGTTTTGACCGCAGTATTCACCGTTGAGGCGGTTATAGGCGCTCATTATAGAGGCTACGCCGCGTTGGGTTACCTTTTTAAAGTGGGGTAGATATACTTCGTGCAGGGTGCGCTCGTTCATATTCATACTGCCGCCGTAGCGGTTATTTTCCATACTGTTGGCGGCAAAATGTTTGGCGCAAGCCTGCACCCGGTGCATTTGAATGCCGGCAGCCAGCGACCAAGCCATTTCGCCCACGTGGTGCGGGTCTTCGCCGTAGGTTTCCTGCGCTCTGCCCCAGGCAGGATGCCTAAGCAGATTAAGACAAACCGCGCCCGAATAATTACCGCCCAGCGCCCTTACCTCGCGCGCTATGGCGCTGCCTATGCGGGTTTCAAGGTCGGTATCCCAGCTTGCGCCCCGCGCCATACTTACCGGAAAAGCAGTTGCCCCCCTATACATACCTACACCCCGAGGTCCGTCGAAAAAAATCATGGGCGGAATGTTTAACCGCTTATTGCCGCCCGATTTAAAGGGGTCAATTTTCCGAAACAGAAAAGCGGTTATACCGGTGCGCAGCAGTTGTTTACCGTGCATTTCGCGCACTTTTTGTCGGAGGGTCATGGTTTGCAGCAATTCCTTTGCGCGGGTTTCGGCGGCTTTTACCTCAGCGGGGGTAAATAACTGGGCATACGCCACACCGGCGCTCCACTTACTTTGAACAAAAAGCAGCAAAAAAAAAGTAAAATACGGCAGGTAGCGCATAAAAGCAGTGGTATTTTAAGGTAAGCAGATGTTGTTTTTATATGGTAAATCAAACAAGCATATCGGGCATTTGCGGTGCAGTTGGTCTTACATGGGGCTATTTGTTTGGCACAAAAATAGCATTTACGCCGGTAGCAAATTGCACAACAAGCATACTTTTATGTATTAAGCACACTATAACCCGCTATCTTTGCCCGGGTGTAACCCGAGTTTGATGTAAACCGGTACACAAAGGTAGGAGCGCAAAACCGGCAAAAATTAGCACACGGATAACACGGATGGAGCTGATTAACACCGATTTTTTAAAAATTAAAGGTTCAATTGGGTAAATGATTCAATTTTACCCGAGTTTATCCGTTTAATCTGCGCTATCTGTGTGCCCTTTTTGCTGAAAACAGGGGTGAATAGCTCAATTTATACATAAAACCGAGGCTGCACCCCTTTGCCCCTTCTTCCCTTTGGTAAACCATGTAAATCACCAAAAGACCAACCTATGAACACCGATATTACCGTACACACCTGGGCAGAACTGCAAGAGGCTTTGTTTCATGACTCGTTTGATGAGCGGCTGGGGCGTTTCAGGTCGGCTTATGTTTATAGAGGTTTGTCTGATGTGGCATACACGCTCAAAACCAGTTTAATGCGATTGGGCGGAAATTTTGAAGCCTTAGAAGGACATTTGCTGCGCAATTTCAAAAAATATGCCCGACGAGATTTATATACACAACAAAACAACTCTGTATGGAATTGGCTTGCCTTGGCACAGCACTACGGCTTACCCACCCGACTGCTGGACTGGACATACTCGCCCTACGTTGCCTTGCATTTTGCCACCGCCGAAATGAACAAATATGATACAGACGGGGTAATATGGTGTGTAAATTATGTAAAAACCAATGAGCTGCTGCCCCACCGCCTAAAATACCTTTTGCTTGATGAGGGCTCCAACATTTTTACCGCCGAAATGCTCCAGAACGCCTGTCATACCATTAAAGATTTTGATACTTTGCAGCGCAATTTGTTTGTGGTTTTTTTAGAGCCGCCCTCTTTAGATGAGCGCATTGTAAACCAATATGCCTTATTTTCGCTTATGTCTAACCCCGCCACCATGTTAGATGAGTGGTTGCAGCAGCATAGCTCTTTGTTTTTTCGCATTATTATACCGGCAGCCCTTAAATGGGAAATTAGGGATAAGTTAGACCAAGCAAATATAACCGAGCGGGTATTGTTTCCGGGTTTAGACGGACTGAGTACCTGGCTTAGGCGACATTACAGCCCAAAAGGACAAACCGGCTAATGCTCAAAAAACGAAGGCACAAAACCAACACAGGCAATAAAAATAAGCCCAAAAAGCAAAAATTTTTAGTTTGCACAGTAAAAATGTGTAGTTTTGCCCAATAAAACCTACCTTTGTATAAAAGAAAAACCCAAATAAAAGCGGTATTTTACCCAAGCTAACCTATGGGGCATTTTACCCGATGTATAAACCCTAAACAGCTCAAAAAAAGCACTAAAAACCAATGGCTCAAAAAAAGAACAACGGAAGTAGCAATACCTCTGCAACCGGTAAACAAAACACATCGCCCACTACCGGCAGTAGCAAAAACAGCCGCAAAACCTCTACCTCATCGGTAGCGCTGCGCAAACTGCTTATAGGATTCAATCAGTTTACCAAAACTGAAAATTTCCGAAAAGCCGTGGGTTTTGCCTGCTGGATGCTGGCGGCTTTTTTAGGCATAGCGCTGCTGTCGTTTGTGGTAAAAAGCTGGGGGGCTGATTTTAGTTATGTGCGCAACGCCAATTTTTGGCAAATACTAACCGATAACAACATTACCAGCGAAAACTGGCTTGGCAGATTAGGCGCATACCTTGCCGATTTGTTTTTTTACGACCTTTTTGGGTTATCTTCCTTTATTTTGGTGGGCGTTTTGTTTTTAACCGGTCGTAAACTGCTTTATAACCTCACCTATTACTCGCTAACCCGTTTATACCGAAACGGCGTTATTTTGGTTCTACTGTGCGCCACTACCTTAGGATTTTTGTTTTCGCCGGCATATTTTAAGTTTCCCTTTGGCGGGTGGCTGGGCACTTATATTGCAGAGTGGCTCATTTCTTTTATCGGGTTATCGGGCACCTTTCTTTTTCTGTTTTTCTGCATTCTGCTGGTCTTGATTTTTATGTTTAACATGCCCTTACCATTGCCCCATTTTGGCGCACTAACGGCGCGTTTTCCTTTTATGGGCAGTTTGTTTGCCACTACCGCCAATGATGCCCCAACAACTACCGCAAAACGCCCTAAAAAACCCATAATTCAACCCATTGACGAAGAGGAGGAGGAAGGAGAAACAGAAGAGGCAGAAGTAGTAATGACCGAAGAGGAGGAGCAATATGAAACCGGCAGGCAAATTCAGCTCGATTTTGACCAAACCCTACAGGCAAGGCTCAACCGCCGAAAAAAACAACCTGCTACCGACCCTAACGAACTGCTCATAGAAATAGCCCCGCCCGAAAGAACAGAAACCGCCATAGAGCAGGAAGACCAACACGGAGAGCCCGAAATGACGGAGTTTGACCCTACCCTTGAACTGAGCAGATACCAAAAACCCGAACTTGACCTGATGGATAAATACGGCAGAGACCTGCACCCTGTAGAAATGCTTGCCGTTAGCCGCGAGGAGTTGGAAAAAAATAAAGAACAAATTGTAGAAACCCTTGCCAACTACAATATAGAAATTACCAGCATTAGCGCCACACCCGGGCCCACCGTTACCCTTTACGAAATAGTGCCGGCGCCGGGCGTGCGTATTTCGCGCATTAGAAACTTAGAAGACGATATTGCCCTTAGCCTTGCCGCTTTGGGTATCAGAATTATTGCCCCTATGCCCGGAAAAGGCACCATAGGCATTGAAGTTCCTAACCAAAACAAAGAAACCGTATCGCTGCGCTCACTCATAGCCTCCGAAAAATTTCAACAAACCAAAATGACCCTGCCCATAGCGCTGGGTAAAACCATTTCTGATGAAAATTTTATTGCCGATTTAGCTAAAATGCCTCACTTGCTGCTTGCCGGCTCTACCGGACAGGGTAAATCGGTTTGCCTCAACAGTATTTTGATTTCGCTGCTCTACAAAAAACACCCGGCAGAGCTTAAATTTGTGATGATTGACCCTAAAAAGGTAGAATTGTCGCTCTATAATGTTATTGAAAAACACTTTTTAGCTAAACTGCCCGGCTCCGATGAACCTATTATTACCGATACCCAAAAGGTTATAAACACGCTCAACGCCCTTTGTATAGAAATGGACGATAGGTACAACCTGCTCAAAAAAGCATACGTGCGCAATATAGCCGAGTATAACCGAAAATTTAAGCAGCGAAAACTGAACCCCGAAAAAGGACATCGGTTTTTGCCGTATATAGTATTGGTTATTGATGAATTTGCCGATTTAATTATGACCGCCGGTAAAGAAGTGGAGTTGCCTCTGGCAAGGTTGGCACAGCTTTCAAGAGCGGTGGGTATTCACTTGGTTATTGCTACACAGCGCCCCACGGTTAATATCATTACCGGTACCATTAAAGCCAATTTTCCGGTGCGTATAGCTTTTAGGGTAACAGCTAAGGTGGACTCGCGCACCATTTTAGACCAAGGAGGCGCTAACCAACTCATAGGCAGCGGCGATATGCTCCTTTCTATAGGCGGCGAAATTGTAAGGTTACAAGGAGCTTTTGTAGATACGCACGAAGTAGAACGAGTGGCTGAATTTATAGGCGAACAGCCCGGTTATCCCGATGCTTTCCTACTGCCCGAATACAGAGACGACGACGACGTAATAAGCCCCGGCAGCGCCGATGTGGACTTTGACGATATGTTTGACGAAGCGGCGTATGTGGTGGTGCAGCACCAGCAGGGTTCTACTTCTTTAATTCAGCGCCGGTTAAAATTGGGGTATAACCGCGCCGGTCGTATTATGGACCAATTAGAATTAGCCGGTGTGGTGGGTCCTAATGCCGGCAGCAAAGCCCGCGAAGTACTCATTAATGACCTTTACGAGTTAGACCAGCTCCTGCAAGCTATGAAAGCAGACAAAAAGCGATAAGCGCAATTTTATTGCCATGAAAGAAGGTAACTGCCGGTGCAGTTAGTTTTTATCTACTCATTTGCTGCATTGGTATTTTTTATTGTGGTAGTTTTTTTGTAACGTCATTGCTTCACCACAATAAACATTTAACGCAGGCAAAACACCTATTTACACACACTACCCAAGATTGTAGCAATAACATGTTACAAAGTGTACTTTGCCACTGTGTTTCTTGCTTGTCTTAATCCATGGAACATCAAACACTCATTGTCCTTTCCATTGCTTTTTTATTAATTGCAATCCTCTACTCTTCTGTAGGACATGCCGGTGCATCGGGCTACTTGGCGGTTATGGCTCTTATGTCGTTTCCGGTTGCATCAATCAAACCCATATCGCTTGTACTCAATATCCTTGTTTCTCTCATCGCAACCCATAAGTTTCTGAAAGGTGGGTGTTTTGACCGAAAGGTTTTTGAAGTGTTTGCCGTTACTTCTATCCCCATGGCATTTGTTGGTGGTTATCTAAAAATTGATACCCATTTGTTTAAAGTTATGGCGGGATTGTTCTTAATTGTTTCGGCGCTTCTTTTAATTAGTCGTCAATTTATTAAGTCTTCCGGTCAGGTCAATAAAATCAATGTCCAACTGGCTTTGGTCATTGGTGCAGTTATTGGTTGGGTTTCCGGCTTATTGGGTGTTGGGGGCGGAATTTTCTTGTCGCCCATTATTATTCTTTTTGGTTGGACTTCGGTTAGAAATACATCAGGAATAGCTGCACTTTTTATTTTATGTAATTCGGTGGTAGGTTTAGCCGGTCATTACGCCTCATTAAAGTCAGTTCCGTTCGAAACAATCTTTTTTGCCTTGTTTGTAACCGCAGGAGGGTTTATCGGCTCGCATTTAGGGTCGCAAAAGTTTAATAACAAGGTTATTGTAGCGTTTCTCTTTCTTGTGTTATTGTCGGCAGGAATCAAATTTGTATTTGGAGGTTAAGCCCTGTTGCAGCATCGCTAATGAGCAGTGCAGCAATTACCGCCAAAGTTAATGCACCTTGTTTGTTTGCTCATAATCTCTATACGCTATTACCATAGGCTAATGACTCTCATTCCGCACCCTGTTTTTCCACTTTTGGTAATTATATTCTTCCAATATGAACAGTACTTATACTGCCCAATAGACAGTACAAAT
>ERZ761602.6440-NODE-6440-length-13097-cov-4.823953_pt1 | contig 13097 bp, 11 predicted proteins | sample MGYA00512165_ERZ761602 | MGnify/ENA primary metagenome ERZ761602 (study PRJEB28899, sample SAMN02445085) | bioreactor sludge metagenome | biome: EBPR sludge; isolation source: Thorneside wastewater treatment plant | place: Australia: Brisbane, Thorneside...
GTTCACAGCGGCTTGAGGACAAGCCGCTCCACCGTTCAGTGCGGTCGCACGCGCCCGATCCGGGATTCGCGCGGCCCGCTCACCGCGTTCCCTTAGGCAAGGCCGGCAGGGTCTTCAGGTAGGCGTACATCGCCTTCAGCTCGACGTCATCCATCCGGCCGAAACCGATCGGCATGATCGGATTGATGGCGGAACCGTCCGGCCGCTTGCCGGTGCGAATCGCCGCGATGAAATCCGCCTCGGTCCACCGGGCGACGTTGCCGCTCGCGTGCGGCGTGAGGTTGGCCGCCTCGGGCCAGTCGGGCGGCCCGACCTCGATCTTGCCGCCGGCCAGGTTCGGGCCGTGGCAACCGAGGCAGGTCGCCGCGACGTAGCGGCCGTATTCCACCGTGACGCCGGGCGCGACGGGTTGCGGATTCACCTTGCCGTGATCGATGAGCGACGCGGGCAGCTTGATCTTTTCCGTCGCCACCAGCACGCGGGCCACCGGGCCGAGCTCGATTTTCACGCGTTCGCGATCGACCGGAGGCACGGACTTCAGGAAGGCGATCAGCGCGCCGAGATCGTCGTCCGCCAGGTGCTGGTACTCCTCCGCCGGCATCAGGAACAGCGCCGCTCCGTCCGGCGCGACGCCGTGCCGGATCGCGCGAACCCAATCGGCATCGGTCCACGCGGCCACCCGGCTGCCCCGTCCCCGCGTGAGATTGGGGCCGTACACCCGGCCCATCGCGCCGTCCTCGATCACCCGCGCGCCGCCAAAGTCCGCGCCGTGACACTCGTTGCAGCCGCGGGTTTGCGCCAGATGACGTCCACGCGCGAGTGCCGCCGGATCGTCCGGCAGCGCGACGGCCTTGGGCGTGACCGAAAACCGTCGATCCAGCCGCGCACGGCTGGCGAAGTGAACCCACGTGGCGGCGACGGCCAGGAGCAAGGCAAGACCACCCACTCCGGCGATGAGAAGCTTGAGGAAGCGCGACATGGCGGCGATTCATCCGGGACGAAGCGCAGCCCGGCAAGCACGGGCGCTTTCGCCTTTCGCCCCGGGTGTTCCTCCGCTCCTCGGGCACCCGCCGCCCCTTTCCCGTCCGCCCCCGGCCGGAATTCGCTCTTCCCTCACTCCCCCAATCCCTGTTCGCTGCTGCCCTTTGTCCATGTCGCCTGCCCAAGAAATTGCCCGCCGACGCACCTTCGCGATCATCTCGCACCCGGACGCGGGCAAGACCACGCTCACCGAAAAGTTCCTGCTCTACGGCAATGCCATCCACCTCGCGGGCGCGGTGACGGCGCGGAAGAACCAGCGCGCGACGACGTCGGACTGGATGGAGCTGGAGAAGCAGCGCGGCATCTCGATCAGCTCCACGGTGCTGCAGTTCGATTACCAGGGCTACGCGGTCAACCTGCTCGACACGCCCGGCCACAAGGACTTTTCCGAGGACACCTACCGCGTGCTCACGGCGGTCGATGCCGCGCTGATGGTGATCGACGCCGCCAAGGGCGTGGAAACACAGACCCGCAAGCTGTTCGAGGTCTGCCGCCGTCGCGGCGTGCCGATCTTCACCTTCATGAACAAGTGCGACCGGCCGACGCGCAACGCGCTCGAGCTGCTCGACGAACTCGAGACCGTGCTCGGCCTGCAATCGTCGCCGGTGGTGTGGCCGCTCGGCAACGGGCCCGGCTTCCGCGGCGTGTTCGACCGGCGATCGCGCGAGGTGCACCTGTTCGAGCGCGTGCCCGGCGGCGCGTACCAGGCGCCGGTGAGCGTCACCTCCCTCGACGACCAGGCGGTGCGCGAGAAGCTCGACGACCACACCTACCACGAGGTCACCGAGCAGCTCGCGATGCTCGACGGAGCGGGCCATCCCTTCGACCTGGACGCGGTGCGCGCCGGGCGCCAGACGCCGGTGTACTTCGGGAGCGCCGTGAACAATTTCGGGATCCAGCTCCTGCTCGACGGATTCCTCCACGACTCGGTGCCGCCGGCGCCGCGCCGCAACGCCGCGCCGGCGCCGAAGCCGCGCGGCGACAGTATCACGCTGCCAGATACTGCGCAGAGCGAAGGCCCGGCCGGCGCGTCGTCCAGCCTCCCGCTCGTGCCCGTCGACGATCCGCGCTTCTCCGGCTTCGTCTTCAAGATCCAGGCCAACATGGATCCGAAGCACCGCGACCGGATCGCCTTCATCCGGATCTGCTCGGGCAAATTCGAGCGCGACATGACCGTGACGCATCCGCGCAGCGGCCGGACCATCCGGCTCTCGTCGTCGCAGAAACTCTTCGGCCAGGAGCGCGAGACGGTGAACGAGGCCTGGCCCGGGGACGTGATCGGGCTCGTCGGCCATGACGTGCTCGGAATCGGCGACACCCTCACCGAGGACAAGGCGATCGTCTACGACGAGATCCCCCGTTTCCCGCCCGAGGTGTTCACCTACATCTCGAACCCCAACGCCGGCGACGCCAAGCGCTACCGCGCGGGGCTGGAGCAATTGCTGCAGGAAGGCGTGGTCCAGGCTTTCACCGCCCGTCACGCGCCGCCGGGCGCGACCCTGCTCGCCGCGGTCGGCCCGCTGCAGTTTGAAGTCGTGCAATGGCGCCTGCAGAGCGAGTACGGCGCCGAATCGCGCCTGACGCCGACGCCGTGGACGCTGTTGAAATGGATTGAGCCCCACCCCGCGCTGCAGGACACGTCGCGGCTGATCGTGGCCACGGGCGTGAGCTTCGGCACCGACAAGTTCGATCATCCCGTGGTGCTGTTCCCGAACGAATGGACGCTGCGCTACTTCAACGAGAAGAATCCGGAACTGAAGCTGCACGACCTGCCGATCGAGCAGACCCGCGGCGGCTGACGCTCCATCCGGGAACATGAGCGCCCGGTCCATCCCCTGCAATGGCTGTGGGAACCGCTCGAGACGGAGCCGACCTTCGTCGTGCGCGCGATGTTCGGCGCCAAGTCCGTGTATCTCGACGGCAAGCTGATGCTGTGCTTCTGCCACGGCGAGGCGCCCTGGCATGGGGTGCTCGTGTGCACCGACCGCCCGCACCATGCGGCCCTTCTGGCCGACCTGCCGGCCCTGGCGCCGCATCCCGTCCTGCCGAAATGGCTGTACCTGCCCGCGGACACGGACGATTTCGACCGCGTCGCGCCGCGACTGGTGGCGCTCGCCCGGCGCCGCGACCCGCGCCTCGGTGTCACGCCGAAGCCGCGGAAGAAGAAGCGGCGAACGGAACGACCGCGCTGACCTCACGCGGCGTCGCGCACCTCCCGCCCGCCCCACGGTAAAGTCACCGGAATCTGCTCGCGCCGCCGGACTGAAACGCTCTCTTACGCGCCCATGACTTTCACGCTGCGTCTCGTCTGCCTGATTCTCACCCTTTGCCTGGCGGCCTTGCCGGCCGCCGAGACGCGGAAGGCGCCCACGCGACCCGCCGGCCCGGCTGCGACCTACAAGGCCGCCATTGTCGTGGACGCGGCGACCGGACAGGTGTTGCACGAGGAGCGCGCCGACACCGTCACGCCTCCGGCCAGCATGACGAAGCTGATGACCTTCGCCGTCCTGCACGACCAGATCGCCGCCGGTACGCTGCGGCTGGATACGCCCGTGAAGATCACCGCCGCGGATTCGAAGATCGGCGGAACCCAGGTCTACCTCGATCCGCGGGAGACGTTTCCCGTGGAGGAACTCATCTACGCGATGATGATCCAGTCGGCCAACGACGCCGCGCAGGCGCTGGCCCGTGCCTCCGCGGGCTCGGTCGAAAGCTTCGTCGCGCTCATGAACGCGAAGGCGGAGCAGCTCGGGATGAAGCAGACCCGTTTCCGCACCCCGCACGGCCTGCCGCCGTCGTCGCGGCGCGAGGCCGACGGCGACCTCACCACGCCGCGGGACTTCGCCGTGCTCTCGCGCCACCTCGTGCAGCATACCAACGTGCTGGCCTACACCTCGGTCGCGAAACGCGACTTCGGGCCGCAGCGCAAGCAGGGCCCGATGCGCATGGAGAACCACAACAAACTGCTCGGCAAGGTCGACGGCGTCGACGGGCTGAAGACCGGCTTCACCAACGCCGCCGGCTACTGCCTGAGCGCCACCGCCCAGCGCGGCGGCCGCCGCGTGATCCTCGTCATCATGGGAGCCCTGGGGCCGGGCGGGCAGTTCGATTACGGCCGTTCGCGCGACGTCAAGGCGGTGGAGCTGCTCGAGCGCGGTTTCGCGGCGCTGCCGGCGATCGCGTCGCCGGTGAAGCCGGCCGCCGCCGGAGCGGCGCCGTCTCCCACGCCTTCCGCGGAGCCGCTGCTCAAGCCGGCGCCCCGGGAGATGCCGGCGGAGGAACCTCCGGTCAAGCTGACCATTCCCAAACGGTAACGCCGCCCTCCGAGAAAAGGCCGGCCGTCAGCCGGCACGATGCCGTTGGTGGAGCCGCCTGTCCCCAGGCGGCTGCCGGTCGACAGCCCGGTCCTTAGCAGCTCGAGGACAAGCTGCTCCACCTCGCAGCGCAGCCGTTCTCATGACAGATTTGAAGGCCGATGGCATGTGCCCGCTCAGTGGGCGTGCCCGTGGTCGAGGAAGACGACCACCAGCGCGAGCACGCCGAACACGGCGGCGAGCAGGCCGGACTCATAGCGCTCGAAGCGATTCAGCCGGAACCGGTCGAAACCGACGAGGGCGAGCCAGGTAAAGAGCGCCATGCCCGCGAGGGTCGCGACGAAGAGGATCGCGCTGAGGACCCAGAAGCCGGTCCAGCCGAACTGCACGCCGGAGAGGTAGATGCCGAGGAACGCCTCGCAGGGCGAAAGCGTGAGCATCATGAACAGCCCGCCGATCGCGGTCCACTCGCCCACGTGGCGGGCGACCAGCGGGCTGGCCTGCATCTCCTCGTGCCAGTGGCTGGGCACCTTCTCCTCCTGGCACGCTTCGCCGGCGTGATGATGCCCGCCCGGGGGATGGTGGTGACACACCCCGCGGCCCGTGAGCTGCCGCCACAGGAAGTAGAGGGCGAAGCTGAACAGCAGCCCGCCGACGATCCAGGGGAAGGCCTCCACCTTCTCCTCCAGCTTGAAGCCGAACCACGCGATCGCGAGTCCCAGCCCGCTCGTCAGCAGCACGTGGCCGAGCCCGGCGAGCAGGGTGACGGCGAGGGTCTTGCCCCGGCCCCACTCACGCGCGCGCCCGACGAGCACGAACGGCAGCCAGTGCGTCGGGATCGCGGCATGAAAGAACGCCACGGAAAACCCGGTCGCTGCGACGGTCGTGAGGACGGTGGATTGCATCGGGAAAAGGGAAGCCAGCACGCGCGGTTCGGCGCTGTCGACGTTAACCTAGCAAAGTCGTCAATCCCCCCCGCGGCGGAAAATGGTTCTCGTTCTCGGGCGGCGAAAGCATTCTCTGGTTCGCTTTCCCGCCACCATGCCGACCGTGCCCGCCCTGACCGACGTCCGCGCCTACCTGCTCGGCCTGCAGGACGCCATCTGCAGCGCCCTGGAGGCGGAGGACGGCGCGGGCCGGTTCCGGACCGATGCGTGGACCCGGCCGGAAGGCGGCGGCGGCCGCACGCGGATCCTGGCCGACGGCGGCGTGTTCGAGAAGGCGGGCGTGGCTTTCTCGCACGTGCAGGGTACGAAACTGCCGCCGTCCGCGACGGCGCACCGGCCGGAACTCGCCGGCCGGGCGTGGGAGGCGCTGGGCGTTTCGCTCGTGCTGCACCCGCGCAATCCCTACGTGCCCACCTCGCACATGAACGTGCGCTTCTTCAGCGCGGGACACGCCGACGGCGGCCCGCCGGCGTGGTGGTTCGGCGGCGGCTTCGACCTCACGCCGTACTACGGGTTCGAGGCGGACGCCGTGCACTGGCACCAGGTGGCGCGGGACGCGGTGGCGCCGTTCGGCGCCGGGCTGTATTCGCGGTTCAAGCACAGTTGCGACGCCTATTTCTTCCTCAAGCACCGGCAGGAACCCCGCGGCATCGGCGGCCTGTTCTTCGACGACTTCAACGAGCTCGGGCCGGAGCAGTCGTTCGCCCTTCTCCGCGCGGTGGGCGACGCCTTCCTGCCCGCGTACCGGCCCATCGTGGCCCGCCGCAAGGCGACGCCGCACGGCGAGCGCGAGCGGCAGTTCCAGCTCTACCGCCGCGGCCGCTACGTGGAATTCAACCTCGTCTGGGACCGCGGCACGCATTTCGGCCTTCAGAGCGGCGGACGCACCGAGTCGATCCTCATGTCGCTCCCGCCACTCGTGCGCTGGGACTACGACTGGAAACCGGCGCCGGGCTCGGCGGAGGCGAAGCTGTACGAGGTCTTTCTCCAGCCCCGCGACTGGGCCGGGCTGGACGCCCGCGCCTGAAAGGCGCGATGCGAGCCCGCGAACCCCGTTCCACGAATTGAAAGTGCAAACGCCGCCACTGCCATGAACAGCCTCTCCCGCTTCCTCGCCGCCTGTGCCTGTGAGCCGCTCGATCGCCCGCCGCTGTGGGTGATGCGGCAGGCGGGGCGCTACCTGCCGGAATACCGCGCGCTGAAGGAGAAGACCTCGTTCCTCGAGATGGTGCGCACGCCGAGCCTCGCGGCGGAGGTCACGCTGCAGCCGCTGCGCCGGTTCGCGCTCGATGCGGCGATCCTGTTTTCGGACATCCTCGTCATCCCCGAGGCGCTGGGCCAGGGGTACCGCTTCCGCGACCAGGGCGGGATCGAGATGGCGTTTCGCCTGGAAACGCGCGCCCAGGTCGAGGCGCTCGGACCCGTCGACGCCGTGCCGGAGCGGCTGCACTACGTGCCGGAGACGCTGCGGCTGCTGAAGGCGGAACTGGCCGGCACGCGGGCGCTGCTCGGTTTCGGCGGCTCGCCCTGGACCCTCGCCACCTACATGGTGGAAGGAGGCAGCTCGGACGAATTCGAGCGGATCAAGCAGCTCTTCTACACGGACCGGGCGACGTTCGAGGCATTGCTGGAGAAACTCACGCAAGCCCTGATCGTGTACTTCCAGGCGCAGATCGCCGCGGGGGCGGACGCGATCCAGATCTTCGACTCCTGGGGCGGCATCGTGGCCGGCCCGGACTACGAGGCGGCCTCGCTCCGCTGGATCCGCGAGATCGTGGCGGCGCTGCCGCGGGAGTTTCCCGTGATCCTCTACGCCAAAGGGACGGCCCCGCACCTCACGGACCAGGCGTTCACGGGCGTGCGCGTCCTGAGCCTCGACTGGACCAGCGACCTCGCGCTCGTCCGCCGCGCCCTGCCCGACAACCTCGCGCTGCAGGGCAACCTCGATCCGGTCCTGCTGAACACGACGCCCGAGATCGTGCGCCACGAGGCGACGCGCCTCCTGGAGTCGATGCGCGGCACGCGCGGCCACATTTTCAACCTCGGCCATGGCATCACGCCGCGCGCGAAGATCGAGTGCATGCAGGCGCTGGTGGACACGGTGACGGGCTGGAAGTAGCGCGGCGCGCGGCGGCGGCGGCCAATCCGCCGACCACCCTTGACTCTCCTCTGGTCCGACCTAGCCTCCGCCGCCTTCCAACGGCATGGCGCAAGACCTGAAAGACACGCTGCAGCTTCCGAAAACGGACTTCCCGATGCGGGCGGGTCTGGCGCAGCGCGAGCCGGGCCGCGTCGCCCACTGGGAGAAGATGGGGCTCTACGACGCCCTCCAGCGCAAGCGCGCGGGCGCCGCGGCGTTCGTGCTGCACGACGGTCCCCCCTTCACCAACGGCGACGTGCACATCGGCACGGCGCTGAACAAGGTGCTCAAGGACACCGTCAATCGCTACAAGTCCATGCGCGGTTTCCGCACGCCGTACGTCCCGGGCTGGGACTGCCACGGCCTGCCCATCGAGCAGAAGGTCTCGCGCGAGATCCAGGAGAAGAAACTCACGCTGACCACCGCCGAGCTGCGCGCCCGCTGCGACGCGTTTTCCGAAGGCTGGATCGCGAAGCAGACGGCGCAGTTCAAACGCCTCGGCGTGCTCGCGGACTGGGCGCACGAGTACAAGACGAAGGCGCCGGAATTCGAGGCGGATATCGTCCGCACGTTCGCCTCCTTCCTGGCCCGCGGGCTCGTGTATCGGAGCAAGAAGCCGGTGTACTGGAGCATCCCGTTCGAGACCGCCCTCGCGGAGGCGGAGATCGAGTACCGGGACCACGTGTCGCCGTCGATCTGGGTGAAGTTTGCCGTGCCGGTCGACCAGGCCGCGAAGTTCGGCCTGCCCGCCGACAAGCCGCTGTCGGTCGTGATCTGGACGACCACGCCCTGGACGCTGCCCGCGAACCTCGCGATCGCGGTGCATCCGGAAGTCGAGTACGTCGTGGCCGACCTGGGATCCCAGCGGATCGTCGTGGCCGGCGCGCTGCTCGGCGCCGTGCTCAAGGCGGCGAAGTTCGAAGGCCAGCCCGGCGTGGAGCGCACGCTCAAGGGCGCCGCGCTCGAGGGCCTCGCACCGCGGCATCCCTTCATCGATCGCGCCGCGCCGGTCGTGCTGGCCGACTACGTCACGACGGAGAGCGGCACCGGGTGCGTCCACACCGCGCCCGGTCACGGCGCGGAGGACTATCAGACCGGTCTCCGGTACAAGCTGGAGATCTACTGCCCGGTCGGCGACGACGGCCGCTACGTGGACGACGGCCGCATCCCGGCGGACCTGGTCGGGCTGACCACGCTCGAGAGCGTCGAGGACCTCGCGGCGAAGAAGACCTCGCCCGCCAACGTCGCGGTGCTAAAGAAACTTGATGCGGCGGGCGCGCTGCTCGCGAAGGAACGGTATCCGCACAGCTACCCGCACTGCTGGCGTTCGAAGACGCCGATCATTTTCCGCGCGGTCGACCAGTGGTTCGTGGCGCTCGACCAGGACGGGCGGCGCGAGGCGGCGCTGCGCGAGATCGGCGCGATCGCCGGGCATCGCGGCTGGATTCCGGCCCACGGCGAGGCGCGAATTCGGGGTGCGGTCGAATCGCGGCCGGACTGGTGCATCAGCCGGCAGCGTTCCTGGGGCGTGCCGATCCCGGCCTTCTACGACAGCGAGAAACGGCCCTACCTCGACGCGGGCGTGGTGCGTGCGATCGCCGACAAGTTCGCGCTGCATGGCACCAACTGCTGGTACGACCTGCCGCCGGCGGAACTGCTGGCCGGCGTGAACCTGCCCGCGGGGTGGCCGGCGCCCTCCGCCCTCGCCTGCGGCCGCGACACCCTCGACGTGTGGATCGACTCCGGCAGCTCCCACGCCGCGACGCTGCGTCGCGGCCAGGGCGGCACCCACTGGCCGGCCGACCTGTACCTCGAGGGGAGCGACCAGCATCGCGGCTGGTTCCAGTCCTCGCTGTGGACGAGCGTGATCGCGTACGACGCCGCGCCCTACCGGGCGGTGCTGACGCACGGATTCATCGTCGGCAAGGACGGGAAGAAGATCTCGAAATCGGGCCAGTACGAGAAGCCGCCGACCTCGGACAACTACGTCGCGCAGTACGGCGCCGACGTCATCCGCTGGTGGATCGCCTCCCAGGATTTTCGCGAGGACATCCGCGTGTCCGACCTCGACAAGGACCTCAAGAATCCGAGCAGCATCCTCAACGTGGTGGCGGAGAGCTACCGGCTGGTGCGCAATACGCTGCGCTACCAGCTCTCGAACCTGTTCGATTTCGATCCGGCGAAGGACGCGGTGCCGCTGGAGCGGATGGACACCCTCGACCGCTGGGCGCTGCACCAGACCGCCGCGCTCGTGCGCGACTGCACGGCGGCCTACGAGGCGTACGAATTCCACCGCGTTTACCAGCTCTGCAACCAGTTCTGCTCGGTCACGCTGTCGGCGGTTTACCACGACATCCTGAAGGACCGGCTCTACACGCACGGCACGCATTCGCCGCTGCGGCGCTCGTCGCAGACGGCGATCCACCATGTCTTCCACGCGCTCGTCCGCGTGCTGGCGCCCGTGCTGACCTTCACGAGCGACGAGGCATTCTCGTTTGCGACCGCGAAAGCCGAGTACGGCGACGATTCGATCCACCTGCAGGACTGGCCCGTAGCGCCGGCGGCGTGGACGAACCCGGAACTTGAAACCGAGGTGGCCGGGCTGCTCCGGGCGCGGACGCAGGTGAACGAAGCGATCGAGCCGGTGCGCGCGGCCGGCCGGCTCGGCAAGTCGCTCGACGCGGCCGTCACCCTGGCCGCGGCACCCGGCGATCCGCTGGCCGGTCTGCTGGAAAAACACCGCGATTTCCTGCCGGAGCTTTTCATTGTCTCGCGCGTGACGCTCGCCAGCGCGGCGGGCGCCGGCGCTGGCGCGTTGACCGTCACGATCCAACCCTGCGCCGAACTGGGCCTTGTCCGCTGCCCGCGGTGCTGGCGCTGGGTGCCGGCGCTCCAGGCCACGGCCCATGGCGAAGTCTGCCCCCGTTGCGCGGAGGCTTTGCCCCATTAGCTTGCTTCACCCCCAACTCCCCCATGGCCAAGAACCACAAGTCCCACGCCAAGAAAGCCGCCCCGAAACCCGCTGCGAAGAAAACGCCCCCCGCTCCGGCCCGGCCGGCGCCGGCGAAGATGACGAAGGCGGCACCGGCGAAGCCGGCTCCGGTCAAACCGGTGGCGAAACCCGCGGCGGGCAAGGCCGCCGTCGCGAAGCCGGCGGGCGGCGCGTCCGCGAAGCAATCAAACATCATGGAAAAACCGTCGAAGAAGACCGCGCTGCGCGACAGCATCCTGAAACGAAAGTCGGCATCGAAGCCGATCGCTTTCAGCCTCGATGAGGTGCGCGCGATTGCGCAGACCGTCACCAGCAAGACCACCACTCCGTTTCCGAAGACCGCCACCGGCAAACCGGCGCCCGCGAAAGCCGCGGCGGCCGGACCGGAGAAGGTGAAGCCGCAGCACGTCAAGGCGGCCTCGCTGGCGGACATCCTGGGCTTCAATCCGAAGAAGGGGAAGCCGGCCGAGAACCTCGCGGAAAAGGACGTGCCGGAGAAGTTCAAGCGCTACTACAAGCTGCTGATCGACCTCCGCGCCCATTTGACCGAAGGCATCGAGCGGCACTCGGAGGAGACGCTGAAGCGCTCGGCCAAGGACGATGCCGGCGACCTGTCCGCCTACGGCCAGCACATGGCGGACGCGGGCACGGACACGTTCGACCGGGACTTCGCCTTGAGCATGGTGGCGAGCGAGCAGGAGGCGCTTTCCGAGATCGACGCCGCCATCAAGCGCATCCACGACGGGTCGTACGGCGTGTGCGAGATCACGCAGAAGCCCATCGCGAAGGAGCGGCTCCTGGCAGTGCCGTTCACGCGCTATTCCGCCGAAGCCCAGAAGGAGCTCGAGCGGAACCGGCATCGGACCCGCACCCAGGCCGGACTCTTCGGAGAGCTCGGCGAGGAAGGTGGCGGCAAGATCATGGACGAAGACGGCGGCGACGAATGACGCCGCGCGTGGAGACCCGGGCGCGCACCGACGGCGGTTGAACTTCGGGCGGAATCCAGCGCGTGAATTCGACCGATCCAGCCTCGCCAACCTCGCGCCCCGCCCCCGCGGGGGCGTCCGCACCGCCCTCTGACCAGTCCGGTTCGCCCTCCCCGTCGCAGCCGGCTCGCCCGTTGCGGCAGCGCCTGCGGGCCTATCGCACGCTGTGGGTCCTGGGCCTTTCGGTGTTCGGCCTCGATCAGCTTACCAAGCTCTGGATCGTGGCCCGCGTGCCCTTCGACCCGCTGCATTCGCACGGCGCCGGCGCGGACATCGAAGTCATTCCGGGCTTCTTCTACATCATCCACGTCGGCAACACCGGGGCGGCGTGGAGCATGTTCTCCGGCCGGAGCATCACCCTCGCGATGCTCGCCGCGGCGACCCTGGTCGCGATTTATTTCTGGCGGCACTCGCTCGGGCTCAAGCACCCGGTCTCGCAGGTGTGCTTCGGCCTGCTCTGCGGCGGCATCGTCGGCAACCTCGTCGACCGGATCGTGCACCAGCACGTGATCGACTTCATCGACCTGCATTTCGGCAACTACGTCTATCCGACGTTCAACGTGGCCGATTCCGGCATTTGCATCGGCGTGCTGCTCTACCTGTGGCAGTCGCTCCGCGCACCGCGGTAAGAGGTGGCCGGGCCGGGAGCGCGCCGAGGGGCGCACCTGCCGGCCGCCCTACTCCACGTTGGCCATCTGCTCCCGCACGCGCTCGAGTTCGTTCTTCAGCTCGATGACGGCGCGGGCGATCGTCACGTCGTTGGCCTTGCTGCCGATGGTGTTCACCTCGCGGCCGATTTCCTGGAGCAGGAATTCCGACTTCCGCCCGATCTCCCCGGCGGACCTCAGCAGGGTGGCGAACTGCTCGAGGTGGCTGCGCAGCCGCGTGATCTCCTCGGTCACGTCGCAGCGGTCGGCGAACAGCGCGATCTCGCGCAGCACGCGCTCGTCCGCCAGGTCCAGCTCGAGCCCCGTGTCGCGCAGCCGCTTCATCAACTGCTCGCGGTAGTTGACCGGCACCTGCGGCGCCCGCGTGGCGATGCCCTCGACCAGCCGGTGCAACGACTCACTCCGCCGAATGAAATCGACGAGCAACGCCTCGCCTTCTTTCGCCCGCATCGCGGCGAAGGCGCGCAGCGCGCTCTCTACGGTGTCCGCCACGACCGGTTGGACGGCCTCCGCCGCGGGAAAGGCGTCAGCCCGGCGCTGGGAATTCGCCACCTGCCAGAGCAACTCGGGCGTCGGCTGGAACGGCACGTTCTCGCGCGCCGCGAAGTCCCGCAGGCGCGCGAGCGCGGCCGCCGCCGCGGCCTCATCCCAGGTCGCTTCCATGCCGGCGCGCGCGCCGGTCACCTCGAGGTCGACGTGCACCTTGCCCCGCGTGGCGTGGCGCCGCACCTGTTCCCCGATCGAGGCCTCGAGGCTTTCCCACTCCTCGGGCAGGCCGATGGTGAGATCCAGCGTCTTGCGGTTCACCGAACTGACCTGGACGGTGAGCGAAAGGTTATCGATCGCGGACGTCGCCCGCCCGTAGCCGGTCATGCTCTTCATGGCCGGGAGGTTGAGCCCGAATCGTGCGGATGGCGCGGCTTTTCTCGGCCCGGCCCGCGCTTTGTCCGCAACGGGCCTACAACCGGACGCCCAGCATCTTCGCGACCTGGTTCACGTCCTTGTCGCC
>ERZ761602.6441-NODE-6441-length-13095-cov-471.394862_pt1 | contig 13095 bp, 11 predicted proteins | sample MGYA00512165_ERZ761602 | MGnify/ENA primary metagenome ERZ761602 (study PRJEB28899, sample SAMN02445085) | bioreactor sludge metagenome | biome: EBPR sludge; isolation source: Thorneside wastewater treatment plant | place: Australia: Brisbane, Thorneside...
GTCGGCGGTCATCGGCATGCTCCTTTGTGGCTGCCGCTGCACCGCAGCCGGTGGCCGGCCGCTGTCGTGCCGCCGGCGATGCCGGTCGGGCGGCGCACGCGCTGCTCGTCGATCGCGCTCGCTGGCTGCGGGCGGACGACCGGCGATCTCATTGACCCGCCTGTGCCGCCGGGCGCGGCGCCAGGACGACGCGGTTGCGCCCCTGCATCTTGGCTGTGTACAGGGCGCGATCGGCGCGGCTGACGAGATCGGTCGGCGACTCGCCGGCAACATGATCGGCGACGCCGATCGACACCGAGATGTTGCCGATCAGTGCGTCCCGGTCGCCGCCGCGCCTGACACGGCTGGCGGCGACGAGTGCGCGCAGCGCCTCGGCCAAGCCGACGGCGCCGCCGCGCGGGGTGTTCGGCAGGACCACGGCGAACTCCTCGCCGCCGTAGCGCGCCGCAGTATCCTTGCCCTTGACGTTGGCACGCAGGATCTGGCCGACGTTCCCCAGGACACGGTCGCCGAAGACATGTCCCAGGCTGTCGTTGATTCGCTTGAAATGATCGAGATCGATCATCAGCAGGCAGGGGCCGGCCGCTCCGGGCAACAGTTCATCGAGACAGGTCGCCAGGGCGAGGTCGAATCCCTTGCGGTTGCTCAGACCGGTGAGGCCGTCAATCAGCGCTTCCTCGCGGGCGCGTGCCACCTCCTCCCGCAAGCGTTCGGTTTCGCGCGCGCTCTCGGCGAGACGCAGCTTCAAGGTGCTGACCGCTTTCTGCATCTGCCGTGTACCGCGGAGGATGTCTTCGACGCCGCTGGCGAGTGCGTCGCCGCCGGTCGCCGGGTCGACGAGTTCCTCGTTCCAGCGCGCCAGCGAACTGCCGAAGCGTTCGGCCTCGTCACCCGCCACCGCGGTCGACTCCGAGACATGGCTGACGAGCTGACTGACGCTGTCACCGATGCGCAGGGCCGTGCGCGCATCCAGTTCGCTGATGTGCCTGGAATAAAGATCGTGTATCTCCTCGTCGCCGAGCCGGACGCCACCCTGCAGCAGCGAGTCGAGTTCGGCCCGCAGCGCCGGATTGGCCCCCGACACGTATTCGTACCAGACCGTGTAGCTTGCCGGATGCATGCCGGCTGCGTGCTGGGTCATCTGCTTGACCGCCAGCCGCAGGTACTCGGTACTCTGGGCAGCGCTGTGTCGGTACTTCATCCCATCCTCCATTTCCAGACCGGGCCGAGCGTGGGTCCTGGCATGTCTTCCCCTTCCCTTCGGTGTTGTTCGGCGAGCCAGAGTGTCGGTTCAGAGGCGCCCCTGCAGCAGCAGTTGCTCGACTTCCGCGGCCTGCAGCGGGCGGCTGAACAGGTAGCCCTGCAGTTTGTCACACTGCGCCCGGCGCAGGAAGTCGGCCTGGCACGCGTTTTCGACTCCTTCGGCGATGACTTCGAGACCGAGGCTGCGCGCCATGGCGATGATCGCCGTCGTGATGCCGGCGTCGTTGGCGCTGTCGGGCAGTCCGCGGACGAAGCTCTGGTCGATCTTCAGCATGCTGATCGGGAAGCGCTTGACGTAGGACAGCGGCGAATAGCCGGTGCCGGAGTCGTCGATCGAAAAATGCACGCCGCGCGCCCGCAGTCGTGACAGCCCTTCGATGCGGCGCATGTCCGGGTCCATCAGGATGCTCTCGGTCAGCTCGAGCTCGAGCTGGTCGGCGCCGATTCCCGTCTCGTCGATGACGCTCGCCACCGTACCGATGAAATCGGCACCGCGCACCTGCGTCGCCGAGACATTGACTGCCACCCGCGGCACGACCGCCCCGCGTTCCAGCCACTCGACGAGTTGCCGGCACGCCGTCCGCATCACCCATTCGCCGAGCGGGACGATCAGGCCACTGTCCTCGGCCACCGCCTGCAACAACTGGTCGCCGGCGCTGTGCCCGAGGGTGTCATTGACGCGCTTGAAGCCGTCGAGGTCGAGGAAGAGCAGCGCGACGACGCGGCCCTGTCGCCCCGCACGCAGCAACTCGTGGTCGAGTCGCTCGAGAAAGCTTTGCCGATTCGGCATGCCGGTGAGGGTGTCGAAGTAGGCCAGGCGCCGTACCCGGTCTTCGTTCAGCTTCTGCAGCGTGATGTCGCGGACGACGATGACCACCTTGTCGGCGCCGCTGGGTGCCAGGCGCGCCTCGTAATGGTGGGTGCCGTCGGCCAGCGGCAGCTTGTACACCAGTGACTCGATGCGGCCCTCCTGCAGGGTGCGCTCGATTGCGCGCAGGACGAGTTCGGCGACCTCGCCGGGCAGGATCTCCGCCACATGGCGGTCGACGATGGCGCCCGGAGCGAGCCCGGGTGTCGCGCCAAAACCGGCCTTGAAGTCGAGATAGGTTCCCCGTCGGTCGGTGAGGAAGATCGTGTCGGGTATCGCCTGCACGATCGCCGCCTGTTTCTCCTTCAGCTCGTGCAGCTCACGCACCGCCTGTGCCGAACGCAGGACGTAGCGCGCCCGATCGTAGCGCGCCCGATGGCCGAGGATCGGCCAGTTGATCGGCTTCGAGACGAAGTCGTTGGCGCCCGACTGGTAGGCCTCGTTGATCGACTCGACATCGTCCATGCCGGTGACCATGATGATCGGCAGGCGGGTCATGTCCCAGCGCTGGCGAACCCGCCGGCAGAGCTCGAAGCCGTTCATTCCCGGCATGTCGACGTCGAGCAGCAGCAGGTCGGGAACCAGCGTCGACAGCAGGTCCAGCGCCGCGTGGGCGTCGTTCGCTTCATGGACGGCGAAGTCGAACTGGGAAAGGGTCTCGTATTCGAGCAGGCGCATCACGTGATCGTCGTCGACGATCAGCGCAGTGGCTTGCCGCGACGGCTGCGGTGTCGGCATGTCAGGGATCTGCTCGGCTCAGGGTTGCCAGCGCCGCGAGCACGCGCGGCAGTTGCGATTCTACGCCAGTCAGCAGGGCTTTCGTCGCTTCGACGCTGCCGCTGCGGTCAAGGCTCTCGATCTCGCGGCAGAGCGCCGACAACTGTTCGGCACCAACATTGGCGCTGCTCGATTTCAGCGCATGCGCGGTGCGGCGCAGCGCTTCGGCGTCGCCGGCGGCCTGCAGTTGCGCGAGGCGTGCCGGTGCGTCGCCGAGATACGCGGCGACCACCTTCTGCACCAGCAGTTCGCCGTTCGGGCCCGGGAGCTGGCGAATCGCGTCGAGCGCGCGCGGGTTGATCGCCTCGTCGCCGGTCGGCGCTGCCGCCGCCGCTGCCACCACCGCTGCTGCTGGCGTGGCCGCTGTCCCGGCGGCTGGCGGCTGCGGCAGCCAGCGCTGCAGGATGGCGGCGAGTTGCTCGCGGCCGAAGGGCTTGCTCAGGTAATCGTCCATGCCGGCGGCGAGGCAGCGTTCGCGGTCGCCGGCCACCGCGTTGGCGGTCAGCGCGACGATCGGCAGGTGCTGCTTTAGGGCACCGCTGCGCTGCCCGTCGCGGATGCGGGAGGTGGTCTCGAAGCCATCCATTTCGGGCATCTGGCAATCCATCAGGACGAGGTCGAAGCGCTCGTTGAGGACGCGCTCGAGGGCGATGCGGCCGTTCTCGGCGAGATGGTAGCTGAGCCCGAGCGATTCGAGCATGGCGGCAGCCACCTCCTGGTTGACCGGATTGTCCTCGGCGACCAGCACGTGGCCAGCGAGCCGTGGCTTGCCGGCGACGACGGCCGGCGTCGCCGCTGCCGGCATTGGCCGCTCCGCCGGCGGCCGCCTGGCGACGGTGGTGGCAATCGCATCGTAGAGGTCGGACTGGCGAACTGGCTTCGTCAGGTAGCAGTCGAGCATCGCCCGCTGGTGGACTCGTTCGCCGGCGCCGACGCTGACCGACGACAGCATCAGCAGCGGCAGGTCCGCCCAGCGCGGGTCGCCACGAATCGCGTCCGCCAGTTCGAAACCGTCCATTGCCGGCATGTGCAGGTCGAGGATGGCGAGGTCGAACGCTGACGTGGTCGTCGCCAACTGCTGCAGGGCATCGTGCGCATCGACGGCGGCGCTGTGCAGCATTCTCCAGCCGGCGAGCTGGTTGGCGAGGATCTCGCGGTTGGTGGCGTTGTCATCGACGACCAGGACGCGCAGGCCGGCGAGGTGGCCGGCGAGGTCGAGTGGCGCGCGCGCGCTGGGCTCCTGCTTGCGCAGCGGGATCTCGAACCAGAACAGCGTACCCTTGCCGGCCTGGCTATGCAGGCCGATCTCCCCATGCATCAGGTCGACGAGCCGGCGGGCGATCGCCAGTCCGAGTCCGCTGCCGCCGAAACGCCTGGTCGTCGACCCGTCGGCCTGGACGAAGGCCTGGAACAGTCGCGCCTGCGCCTCGTCGCTGATGCCGATGCCGCTGTCCTGAACCTCGAAGCGCAGCCGGGCCTGCCACACATCCTCGGCGAGCAGCGAGACGCGGACGACGATCTCGCCCTGGCTGGTGAACTTGATGGCGTTGCTGACCAGATTGGTCAGGATCTGGCGCAGGCGAACCGGATCGCCCTGCACGGCCACCGGCAGGTCGTGCGGCACGCTGCACACCATCTCGAGGCCCTTGCTCTCCGCCGGGCGGGCAAACAGGCAGGCGAGATCCTCGACCAGTTGCCGCAGGTTGAAGTGAATGCTTTCCAGATGCAGTTTGTCGGCCTCGATCTTCGAGAAGTCGAGGATGTCGTTGATGATCGACAACAGGTGTTCGCCCGATTGCTGGACGGAGTCGGCGAAGCGGCGCTGCTGCGCACTGAGCATCGTGTTGCGCAGCAGTTCGGTCATGCCGAGGATGCCGTTCATCGGCGTCCTGATCTCATGGCTCATGGTGGCGAGGAACTCGCTTTTCGCACGGCTGCCGGCTTCGGCGAGATCCTTGGCGTGCCGCAACTCGGCGGTGCGCGCCTCGACCTCGCGCTCGAGTTCGTCGCGGTGCGCCGCCAGGTGGCGGTCGCGCTCCTCGATCTGTTCCAGCATGGTGTTGAAGCCGCTGGCCAGACGGCCGATCTCGTCGCCCGACTCGATCGGCGCCCGGATGGCGTAGTCGCCCTTCTGCGAGACTTCGGACATCGTCTGCACGAGGCTCGACACAGGCGCGGTGATGATGCGGTTCAGGCGCGACAGGAGCAGCAGCGAGGCGGCCAGTGCCAGCAGCATGAGCAGCGTGAAGCCCGCCGCATGGGTCAGCAGCCGCTGTTGCAGCCCGGCGAGGTCGACGCGCAGGGCGATCATGCCGAGCAGGCGGCCGTCAGCGCTCACCGGTTGCGCCAGGTTGAGGAAGCGCAGCCCCATGGCGTGGCCGGGCGCCGCGGCTGGCGCGATCTCGCCGGCTTCCCCGCGCGGCGAGCGATAGGCCGCCAACTCCTGCCCCTGGCGGTCGCGCAGTACCGCCAGCATGATGTTCTCGTCCTCGGCGAGCGACGAGAGCAGCTCGTTTGCCGCCCGCGGGTCATCGAAGAGCAGCGCCGAAGCGCTGTTGCGGCCGATCACCTGCGCCTTGACCTGACTGTCCCGCAGCAGTTCGCTGCTCAGGTTGAGATAGTCGTAGCCGGTCAGCAGCAGGATGCTGATGAGAAACGCGCTGCCGATGGTGAGCAGGTTGATGCGGCGCAGCTTCTCCCTGAGCGAGCCGCGCCGCAACCGTCGGCTAAGCATGCCTGCCCCGCAACCGGCCGCCGATCCCCGCCAGAGCGGGCCAGCCCCCGTCCAGGCGCGACGATGATGGCAGGAAGCGCGGCGCGCCGTGACCGAACCCGATGCGCTCGACCGCGTTGAGGTCGATCGACTGCTCGCTTGCCGCACTAGCCGCGTCGTGGCCGGTGCCGACGGTCACGCGATCCGGTCCTTGCCCGCTCGGATCCTCCGCAGCGCCCTGCTCGGGCGGCTGCCAGGCACCGGCCAGCACGAGCGCCAGGACAGCGGTCAGGTGCGCGCGCGTGGCGCCGCGCCGCAGCGGGTCGACTGCCGGGGAATTCGTCATCGATGCCTCCTTCAAGCCAGAGATCCGCCGCCGTCGCTGCCTTTCGCTGGCGACGGAGCTGCTGGCTGGGTCAACGGCACCTCGGCGAGAAACTTGAGGCGATCCCCGGCATTAAAGTTCCTGGCGGCAAGAGCCGTTATATCATGCGTGGCGAGCGGGGGAGCCAACTGCCGCGCAGGCCGGAAAGCCGGCAGCGCGCTGGGGTCTCCAAGCCGATGTTGGCAGGTGATGTTCCGCTCGCGGCTTTTTCTGCCTGGAGGATGAAGGATGCTGCAATGGACAAATTCGCGGATGATCCGTCTCGGCCTGCTGCTGACGGCCGCGTGCCTGAGTCCGCCGCTGCTGGCGGAGGAACCGGAGGCGCCGGATGCAGCCGTTGCGGTCGACATGAGCCTCGAGGACCTGCTCAACGTCGAGATCACCAGCGCGGCGCGCAAGTCGCAACGGCTCAATGACGTCGCGGCAGCGGTCTACGTCATCACGCGCGAGGACATCGAACGTTCGGGAGCGACCAACATTCCGGAAGCCCTGCGCCTCGCGCCGGGGTCAACGTCGCACGCCTGGCGAACAACCGCTGGGCGGTCAGCGTGCGCGGCTTCAACAGCCGCTTTTCCAACAAGCTGCTGGTGCTGATGGATGGCCGCAGCATGTACTCGCAGCTCTTCTCGGGTGTGTTGTGGGAGGTCGAGGACACGCTCCTCGAAGACATCGAGCGCATCGAAGTGATTCGCGGGTCGGGCGCGGCGATGTGGGGTGCGAACGCGGTCAACGGGGTGATCAACATCATCACGCGGCGGGCGCGCGACACTCAGGGCAGCCTGCTGGTCGCCGGTGCCGGCAGCGAGGAAAGCGCCTTTGCCTCGTTTCGCCACGGCATGGCGGGGGGCGACGGGCACCTGCGGGTCTGGGGCAAGGGGTTCGCGCGCGACGAGTCGGTGACGCCGCAAGGAGAGACGGGGAACGACTACTGGCGCGCCGGACGCGCCGGTTTCCGCGGCGACTGGATGATGGGCGGCGGTCACCGGCTGACGCTCAGCGGTCAGGCCTACCACGGAACGTCGGGCGACACCTGGCACGTGCCGGACATCGGCTCGCCGGCAGGCGTGACGCTCACCGACATGCGGCAGAAGGCAAGCGGCGGTTTCCTCATGGCGCGCAACGAATGGACCCTGCAAGGCGGCTCGGAAGCAGCCGTTCAGGCCTACGTTGCTGCCAGCGAGCTGGGGATCGCCGGCGCCTTCAAGGAACAGCGCACGACCGTCGACCTCGACTTCCAGCATCGCATTCTCCTCGGGGATCGGCATGACCTGGTCTGGGGCCTCGGCTACCGCCATTCGCAGGACGACATCAGCAGTGGCGGGATGATCAACATCCAGCCGCAGAAGCGGAGCTTCAGCCTCGCCAGCGCCTTCATCCAGGACGAGATCACCCTCGTGCCCGATACCCTGCGCCTGCTGCTCGGCCTGCGCCTCGAGGACAACAGCTTTTCCGGCTTCGCGCCGCAGCCCAATGCGCGCATGATCTGGACGCCGAGTGCCAACCAGTCGCTGTGGGCGTCGGTTTCGCGCGCCGTGCGCACGCCATCGCGAGCCGAACTCGACGGGCAGGTGGCCAGCCTCGTCGTCCCGGCCCGATCGCCGGTCAATCCGACGCCGTTGCCGCTTGTCGTCGGCAACATCCCGGACGAGCAGGATCTGCCCAACGAAACCCTCACCGCCTATGAAATCGGTTACCGTCACCAGTTCGGCCCGGGCCTTTCGGCTGACGTCGCACTGTTCTACAACCTTTACGACGAGCTGCGGGCACAGATGACCGGCAGCCCGCGGTTGGTGCTGGCGCCGCCGCAGCCGTACGTGCTGCTGCCCGTGAGCCCCGACGACAGCGCCAAGGCACGCACGCACGGTGTCGAGATTGCCGTGGACTGGTACCCGCTGCCATGGTGGCGAATCCAGCCGATCTACTCGTACCTCGACCTGCGTGCCTCGTCGAAGACCGGTGATCCGGCCTCGCTGCTCAGCGTCGAGACCACCAACAGCGGCAGTCCGCAGCACCAGTGGGCGCTGCGCTCGTCGATGTCCTTGTCGGAGCGGCAGCATTTCGACCTCTGGTTGCGCCATGTCGGCAAGCTCGCCGCTCTACGTTCCGGCCTACACGACGCTCGATCTGCGCTACGCCTGGCGACCGACGCGCGATTTCGAACTGTCGCTGGTCGGCCAGAACCTGCTCGACGGGCAGCACCCCGAGTCGGTCGCGAGCCTGCTGCCATCACGCAATCTGGAGATCGAGCGCGGCTACTACCTGCAGGCCAAGTGGCAGTTCTGAGGGCTTGAGCGTGCGCTCCTTTCTTGGCAGCGGGCTGCTGGCAATCATCTGCGCTGTCGTCACCGCCGCCCAGGTGGCGGCGCAGACGGCAGTCAGCGAGGCGCAGGCGAAAGCCGGCTTCGTGCTCAACTTCGCGCGCTACGTCGAGTGGCCGGAGCGGGTTTTCGCCGCCCGCGACGCGCCGATCCTGCTCTGTGTGCTCGGCCGCGACGATGTGGCGACAGCATTGACCGCGCTCGCCAGGCGACGGGCGGCCGATTGCCGTCCGTCGCCTGGCGAGCGCGGACGAGGCACGCCCGTGCCAGGTGCTTTTCATCGCCGAATCGGAATCGCGGCGGTTGGCGCTGACGCTGCGCGCGGTTGCCGGCCAGCCGCTGTTGACGGTCAGCGACGCCGATGCGTTCATCGATGCCGGTGGCGCGATCGGCATCGTCCGCGGTGACGGACGCCTGCAGTTCGAGGTCAATCGTGCGGCGCTCGATCAGGCACAGCTCAAGGCCAGCTCGAACCTGCTGCAACTGGCGCGCAACCTTTCTGAAGCGAAGGGAAGGAATTGATGCTGCGTTTTGGCGACCTGCCTTTGCGGCACAAGCTGATGCTGATCATCGCACTGACGGCAGGTGCCGGCCTGCTGATCAGCACGCTCCTGTTCGCCGTTTCCGAGATCGACGACAACCGCGCGGCCGAACTCGCCAAGCTGACCGGCATGGCCGAAGTGCTGGCCGCCAGCACCGCGCCGGCGATCGCCTTCGACGACGCGCGCACGGCGGCCGAGGCACTCGCCGGCTTGCGCGTTCGTCCAGAGTTCATCCAGGCGGCGATCACCCTGCCAAGCGGGCAGGTGTTCGCGCACCATCCGCCGGTAGCGGCGGCGATGGCCTCGCGCCAGCGGGGTGTTCCGGAACCACAGGTGATCGGTTCCTACTGGGGAGCGACGCTGCGCATCGAGTACCCGATCCGGCAGGGCAGCGAGGTCATCGGTACGCTGGCGATCGAATCCGATCTGGCGCCGATGTGGTCGGACATCGCGCAACGAATGCTGGTCGTTCTGGCCGGTGCCGCCATTGCATTCGCTGGCGCGCTGGTGCTCGCGGCGCGCCTGCAGCGCTCGGTCTCGGAGCCGATCGGCGAACTGACGAAGGCCATGCGGCAGGTGGCGGGCGAGCGCGATTACTCGCTGCGCGTGTCCTTGCCCGACCGCCGCGACGAAGTCGGCGAACTGGTCGCCGGCTTCAACCGCATGCTCGGCGAGATCGCGGCGCGTGACGACGAGCTGCGCCAGCACCGGGCGACGCTCGGGGAGCAGATCGAGCGCCGCACGGCGCAGCTGCGGCTGGCCAAGGACGAGGCCGAGGCGGCGAACATCGCCAGGTCGCGCTTTCTCGCCAACATGAGCCACGAGATCCGGACGCCGATGAACGGCGTCATCGGCATGGCCGATCTGCTGCGCGACACGCCGCTGGCCGAGCAGCAGCGGCACTATCTCGGGACGCTGCGGCAGTCGGCGGAGTCGCTGCTGCACCTGTTGAACAACGTTCTCGACCTGTCGAAGATCGAGTCCGGGCGGCTCGAGCTGGAGAACATCGCGTTCAGCCCGCAGCGGCTGGTCGAGGGGGTGGCGCAGCCGTTCATGCACGCGGCGTCGGCGAAGGGGGTTCTGCTGACGGTCGTCGTCGTCGGCGAAGCTGTTTGCGCCGTTCTCGCAGGCCGACAACTCGACGACGCGGCGCTTCGGCGGTACCGGACTCGGGCTGGTGATCATCCGCGAACTGGCGCAGCGGATGGGTGGCGAGGTCGGTTTCGAGAGCGAGGAAGGACGTGGCTCGACCTTCTGGTTCCGGCAGCGTGCCGCGCGCCACGCCGGCCCGCTGGCGGGCGAGCAGGCGTCGGTGCTGGCCGGCAGCCTGGCGGGTGCGCGAGTCCTGGTCGCCGAAGACAACGCCGTCAACCGCGAGATCGCGGCGGCGATCCTGGAAGGTCTCGGCTGCGTGGTCGAGCTGGCGGAGGATGGCGCGCAGGCGGTGGTCGCGGCGCGTGCCGGCGCCCATGACGCGATCCTGATGGATTGCCAGATGCCGCTGATGGACGGCTACGACGTCTGCCGGGCGATCCGCCGCAGTCCGCGCGGGCAGTCGCTGCCGATCATGATGCTCACCGGGCTCAACGACACCGAGTCGATCGAGCGCGCCTATGCGGCTGGCGCCACCGACTTCGTCACCAAACCGATCAACTGGCTGCTGCTGACCCAGCGCGTGCGCTACGGCCTGCGTGCGGGGCGTGCGCAGGCGGCCGTGCGGCATGGCCGCGAGAGCCTCGAGCGCGCGCAGCGGCTGGCGCGGGTGGGCAGCTGGGAGTGGTCGCTGCCGCAGGCACGCTTCAGTTTTTCCGACCAATTGCAGCGCATCTGCGACGACATTGAACTGACCGGCAGCAGCACGCCGGAGCGTTTTCTCGAGCGGGTGCGGCGCAGCGACCGTGCGGTCGTCGCGGCGGCGCGGCAGCGGCTGATGAGCGAGGGAACGCCCTACCAGGCGACCTACGGCCTGCGACGCGGCGATGGTTCGCTGGTCGAGGTGTTCGAGGAGGCGATCGCCATCCGCGACGCTGCCGGCCGCATCGTCAAGCTGGAAGGGATCACCCAGGACATCAGCGAACTGGTGCAGGCGCAGCGCCGGATCGAGCACCTGGCGCTGCACGATCAGTTGACCGGGCTTGCCAACCGGCAGTTCTTCAACGAACTGGTGACGCTGGAACTCGAGCGTGCGCAGCGCGTCGCGACTGCGTGCGCGATCATCCACATCGATCTCGATCACTTCAAGAGCTTCAACGATGCGCTTGGCGACGCCAGTGGAGACCGCCTGCTGTGCGGCGTCGCCGAACGCCTGCAGCGCTTCGTCAGTGGCCGTGAGGCGCAGAACCTGAAACCACCGATGCGGGCCCAGGAGACGGTGGCGCGGATCGACGGGGACTCGTTTGCGCTGCTGCTCGTCGACCTGGTGACGCCGGAGCACGCAGCGCTCTATGCCGAGCGCCTGCTGCAGGCGGTGGCGCAGCCGATGACGGTCGCTGGCCGGGACCTGGTGCTGACGGCGTGCATCGGCATCGCCGTCCATCCGCGCGATGGCGATGCCGCCGAAAGCCTCTGGCGGCATGCCGAGCAGGCAGTGTATGCCGCCAAGACGGCCGGGCCATCGAGCAGCCGCTTCTTTGCCGACGAGATGAACGCTGCCGCCAGCGCCAAGCTGGAACTCGAGAGCGACCTGCGGCAGGCCATCGCCGGCGAAGGGCTGCGACTGTACTTCCAGCCGAAGGTCGATGTGGCGAGTGGCCGCATGATCGGTGCCGAGGCCCTGCTGCGCTGGCAACACCCGCGGCGCGGCCTCCTCGGACCCTTGCAGTTCATTCCGCTGGCCGAAGAGTGCGGACTCATCGTCGCGCTCGGCGACTGAGTCGTTGCCGCCGCCGCCAGCCACCTGCGCGCCTGGGCCGACGCCGGGATCGAGACCGTGGACGTTTCCGTCAACCTCGCCAGCCCGAGCTTCCTGCAGTCCGACATCGTCGACCGGCTCGTCGGCATCGTGCAGCGCGCCGGCGTCGCGCCGCAACAGTTCGTCCTGGAACTCACCGAGTCACTGCTGATGGTCGACAGCGAGCGGACGATCGGCGTCCTCGACCGCCTGCGCGAGCAGGGTTTCGGCCTGTCGCTTGACGATTTTGGCACCGGCTACTCGTCGTTGAGCTACCTGAAGCGTTTTCCGCTCGACGAGCTGAAGATCGACCGCTCGTTCGTCACCGACGCCAGCGGTGACAGCAAGGATGCGGCGATCGTCCTGTCGATCATCGAACTCGGCCGCCGCTTCGGCATGCGAGTCGTTGCCGAGGGTGTCGAAACCGGCGAGCAGGCGAGTTTCCTGCTCGTCAACGGCTGCCCGGTCCAGCAGGGCTTCCTGTTTTCCCGGCCGTTGCCGGCCGAGGACTTCAGCGTGCTGCTGCGGTCGGGCCACGGGCACGATTTCCGCTGCCAGCTGACGGCCGCCGGTTGAGCGTCCGCCGGCGCCGTGCCGGCGCCTGATCGCTTGCGTGTCAGTCGGCGGGTGCGGCCGTTTGCCGGCTGTCCGGGCAAGCGGCCGGCACTCAGGCGGCGTTGCTCGTCGCGCAATGCGTCCTGCCGCCGGCAAACAGGCAGACGCGGTTGCGGCCGGCCTTCTTGGCGGCGTAGAGGGCCTTGTCGGCGGCGCGCAGCATGTCGTCGGGCTCCTCCATGCCGTTCTCACGGTTGGCGACGCCGATGCTGACCGAAGTCTGAACCTGGACGTTGGCGACCGTGATCCGCAGTTCACGGACCATCCGGCGCAGCCGCTCGGCGGCCAGCAGGGCTGCGCGGGCGTCGGCGTCGTGGCACACCAGCAGGAACTCCTCACCGCCGATGCGGCTGACGCTGTCGTCCTTGCGGGCCGCCGCCTGGATCGCTTGCGCGACCGCCTGCAGGACCTGGTCGCCGATGGCATGTCCGTGCTGATCGTTGATCGCTTTGAAATGATCGACATCGATCATCAGCGCCGCCACTGGCTGGCCGGTGCGCTGCGAGGCGCTCCAGAAGCGCTGCAGTGCGTCCATTCCGGCGCGCCGGTTGGGCAGGCCGGTCAACAGGTCGGTCATTGCTGCATGCTCCAGGCGGCGATTGCTGACCGCCAGTTCGGCGGCAAACTGCTTGAGCTGCGCGCGGTCGTTCTCCCAGGCGGCGAGCAGGCTGGTGTAATGCTGCGCGGCGCGCATGCGGGCACCCAGGGCGCGCATGTTCACCGG
>ERZ761602.6443-NODE-6443-length-13094-cov-3.944704_pt1 | contig 13094 bp, 19 predicted proteins | sample MGYA00512165_ERZ761602 | MGnify/ENA primary metagenome ERZ761602 (study PRJEB28899, sample SAMN02445085) | bioreactor sludge metagenome | biome: EBPR sludge; isolation source: Thorneside wastewater treatment plant | place: Australia: Brisbane, Thorneside...
CGTGAAAGCCATGACTCATGCCCCACCCCGACCCATCTACCCCCTTAGGATGGTCTGCGATATAGCGGGCTACCGCCTTCGCCAGTGGCGTGTCGTCAAACACCCCCACCTCACATAACACCCCCTTCACCACCCAGCGGTGGGATGGCGCACCGCCCAGACGGAAGTACTCCCCACTAGGTAGATGGGAATACCACAACTCACCTGGCGCCGTGTTTTTCGCTACGTCTGTCTGGATAGCCTCGGCACTGATTATTTCACGGTCTCTGTCCAGAGCGTTGTTTGTAGGTGTCCCTAGCCACCACCACGCGCCATCTACTTCCTTCAGAATAAAAGCCATTTGAGCTACTCATCACCCTCTCATCTTCATGTATTCTACACAAATTGTTGGATGTTTAAACAGGGGGGTAGCAAAAACCGCCCCATAGGGTGGCTCAAGAACAGCTAACCCGCACCCCCGCCACCCTCGGACGGAGGCTTATCGGGAAAGGTAGCTCGAAGGTCATCTATAATGTCCTGTACGGCTTGCTGCCAATTGGTTGGACGGGATGCCCACGCCTTCACTGAATCTTCGGCAGCGATCAGTCCGGCGACAATGGAGACCAGTGAGAAGACCGCGCCCGCGATTTCACTAGCGCGGGGCGCTAGTTCGGGGACGACATAGCTAACAAGGATAGTGGCAAGTCCGAACACGCCTAACAGCATCTTTCGGCTGCCCAAAAGCCGCTTGAAGAAATTCGCCACCGCCGATTGAGAACTGGATGTTGTCATGACCTATTTCCCCTCTTTCTCCCGTGACCACATATGTGCATTAGCCTCTAGATAGGCTAGACAGTCCGCCCTACTAGCCTGCCAATCGTCGCCCTCGGAACTCCCAAAGATGCGGAAGTTCACCGCCGCGCCTAGCCCCTCGCCGAGTTGGGGGATAAGCCTACCTATGATCGCCGCCTTATCGAGGCGCTGTTTGAACTGCGCCTCCACAAGACACTGTGTGTTATCTTCCGACCACCTTACTTGAATGGCGTAGGGGGGAAATTCTTTCGTTTTACCCCGATCCGATACCAGCGCGGATAAGCCGACGGGTATCTTACCTCGCTTATCGTCCGTACCATCCTTGTCACATAAGGCATCTTGGAAGGTTAATAAGATATACCCATGCCACGCCATGATTCACCTTCCTAGATTGCTAGTTCTACGGCGTCAGCGGCGGTGAGTTCTGTACCGAAGATAGCCACGTGCTGCAAGGCGCCCGCAAACCACGAATGACCTACACGGCGCCCAACACGCAATTGCAAACCCGCAGTATAACTGATGTTTGACGCCGCGCCCGATCCCGTATCCACCAGCACCCCATCGCGATAGGCGTTCAGGTCTCCGCTCGCTGCGCTGTACGTCCAGAGCCAATGCTGCCATGTATCCGCCGTGAATGTACCGCCTGTGCTGACGCTGCCCCCGTTCTGGGCTTGGAAACTGGGAAAGCCAAAGCCTCCGTAAGCATATGACCAGTCCCCGTTGTCCACGCACATCACACAGCCAGCCCCCGTCGCTGCCCGCACCCACAGCGACACGGAAACGGCGGACGCTGGCTCTAACGTAGCCGACTCCGCCATGATCACGAAATCATTCACGCCATCAAAATACAACGCGGGCGTGCCGTCTGTACCTGTTTGGACGCCCCACGATGCGCCGGATATTGACCCGTCCAGACCGTTCCCGCTGGAATCAGTGGCAGTGCTGCCCGTACCTTCTTGGAGCGTCCAGTACCCCAACGGACTGAGTGCCATAATACGGGAGGCGCGGGTAGTGGTGGGGGCTGTGACGTATACCCCGCGCTTTTTCCCTAGATAGATCGTCATGCCGTCACCTGAACGTAGCGAACGTTCGCCGTACCGCTGGCGACAATTCCATACCACGCGGCACTGCTGGCGTTGTCCACCACTGTAGCCCCCGCTGCCAGTTTTAGACCTGTTGTCGTGCTGACTCCCGACGCGCCGATGTAGACATCATCACTACTGTTATTCTGAATGACCAGTCCTCGGCGGGTGGTGGCAGCCGCCACGATGAGCGTGGCACTGGACGTGACCGATATACCGCCTGTAGTCAACGTCGTCCCCGGCGCCTCGGTGACGGTGAGCGGGGCATTCGCCGACTCCACCGTGACCACCAGCGCATCATCGTCATCCGTCCGCCCCCATAAGTTGCCGATTGCCGACTTCCGTGCCATAGCATCCCCCTTTAGACACCTGTGATCACTGAAAGTATCTCCCCGTTACGAATCCTCAATGGCGACCACTCCGCGCTGAGTGCCACACAATCCGAACAATGTTCCGCTTCCGTGTCCACCACCCACCACACATCCCAATTGCCCTCGCCATCCAGCGCCTCCACCCGCAAATGACAGCGACAAAAACCGTTACAGGCTAACTGGTAGCTGCCAGGGTAGACAGGGAGGGTGGGCAGTTCAATCGCCGCAATGATGCTACCCGTCTGCGCAGCCGCATTCAGATACAAGGCGGCACGGCGTTGGGCTTCCGCCTCGTTCATGGTGGGAATGTCCGACAAAAAGCCTTCTAAATAGACATATTCCCTATCCACACGGACATTGATCGCCACCATGTCCACCGGAGTCAGGGTTGCATCTCCTACCACTGAACGGGCGGCGTCTACATGCGCTTGACGGACAGCCGTGCGCATATCAGAACGCAACCGCATCCGCGCCACCAGCATCCGCAGTTTATCGGCGGCGGGTTTCAATAATCTAGATAAGCCTTGACGGGGTTTCAGTGTCTCGGCAAAATCCGCGTAATAGCTACTCACAGCCCGTCTAATCTGCTCGGCTACGTCCAACCTACTGCTCCCTCTGCGTGGTCAAGTCTTATTATAAGCTGAAAAGAAGGTAAACGAAAAAGGCGATTGCGGTATTGCAATCGCCACGAACATATAGAGCGGGGTATTCATGTCCGCCCACCGATAAGTATAGCACAGTTTTGGCTACGTCCAACATACCCCTTGCGCCTGTTCTCTACGGAACTTCTGCCAATCATGGGGGCTGTGCCACTTCCCCGCACGGGTGACGCACGCGCTTTCGCCGTAGCCCGCCATGAACTTCCGCGTGATTTCATCGAACTGTTCCCACCCTGGATTGAGGCGCTCATCAGCGTGTAGTAGATCGCGGGGGATAACGCCCTCCCGCGCCAACAGGTAGCGGGCTTCCGTCCGACTGAGGAGTCCGCCCTCTGCCATCGTTTGCGTGTAGGACGGCTCAGCGGCTTGCGCCGTGTCAATGGCTATATTGGAGGGTTTACCATCAGCCGTATAGAGGGCTAAGATGGTGGTGGTGCGCAGGTGTTGAATCTGTGCCTGCTGCATATCCTGCTCATCATCGGCGAAGTCAAAGGAGAAACGAACAGAGTCGGGGATGATGCGGTTAATGAATCGCTCTAGCAAGGATAGCACATTGCCGACACCCTTCCCTCGCGCTTTTCGTTCAAGGACACTGGACTGAGCGCCCGACCCAAGCGCACTCGTGGACAAGGCGGCAATCTCTTGGCGGTCAATGCCATACGCCATCGCCACAAGGTCAATGAACGTGTCATAGAGACGACGCTCATCAAAGCCTTCATAAAGCTGCCGAAAACTGATCATATCTATGCCCAACTTTAGGGATGGATTTGCCTGAAACAGGGTCATCACCCCTCGATAGTAGCGCTGATCCCGCTGCTGGCGATCCGCCTCATATTGGCGGTACTGTTCCTCCCACATGTTCTTATTGATACCCGTGAGGGCGAGGATACCAGCGGGCGGAAAATCATCAAAGCGTTCATTGCGCATCTCCGACCAAGCAAAAAGACCCTGTGCGGTAGCAACACAGCGGGATAGCGCACAATATCCTATGCCGAGATACCCCTCCTCGGTGGTGGGCATATCCGCCTGATACCAGATACGTGACCAATGCATTTTATGCTGTACCCCGTCCATATCGCGGTAGAGTACGGGATAATCGGGGTCGCCCGTCCGATAACAGCGTGTGCTATCCATGACGGCGATACCCAATACAGGCGTGGTGAGGGTCTGGGTGGGATCGCCATCGCCGATGATCTCCACAAACACGCCGCCGTCTTGGTTGAGGTAGTTAAAGACGAACTTAGACAAGAACGTCTCCCACCCCATCCCGAAGTCGGCATTATGGAGCATGTTATGGACGCGGGCGGCGACCCGCCTTGCCCCTTCAATGTACCAGCCAGTGGACTGCACCTTCTGGCTAATGGCAGCCGTAGCCGCTTGAATAGGCTCTAACCCCTTTAGTCGCCACAACTTGAGGAGCGCCCTATCCCGTTCAGGGTGCCCCCACGCGGGAATGTCCGCCACGCTACTGGGGCGATAGGTAGTACCAAGCAGAGACCCCGCAAAGGGCGAACGTCGGTTTGTGGCGCGGGCGCGGGTCTGCACACTGTCCAACCGTGCGCCTTGTGAGCGATTAGAAAGTACCATGAGCGTAGAACCTCGTATAACTTGCCGTAGCCGACTGTGAATCCCTTGCCCCGTGCCAAGCGAGTGCTAGTGCCATCACGGTATCATCGTGCATATCGCGGGGGGCGGACATGCGCGTCACGCCACTGGGGGCAGTAGACGCCTCATAAGTGGCGAGTTCCTCTAGCATGATTTGGGCATTTATATCCTCATCGGGATGCAATAAGGTGATCAGCCCCGAATCTATGGCAAAGGCTAAATCATTGATGATGGTCACCTTGAAGGCATTGGACGTATAGGTGCCGATGATTGTGATACCTTGTTCACGAATGCGATCTATAATCGCCTCCCCCACGCCGTTCCGTTCGGCTATGATCGCATCCACATGGAACAATTTAGCAAGGCTGATGAGACTCTGTGTTTGGTAGTTCCAGTCCATCACCGTTTGGCGGTCTATCCTAACGACAGCCTGTTCAGTGGTATCAATGACGACGAACACGGTGTAATCGAAGGACTTCCCGAAGTCTACCCCGATCACATACTGGTGGTCGGGGACGGGCATATCTTGTTTTTTACCGACGGCACGCTTTTGCACGTCACGAAAGACAAGGGAGTCGGAGTCAATGAACTCCGCCATGATCTCCGCTCGAAACGCCCGATCCGACATGGTGCGGCGCATGGCATCCAGTTCATCTCTGGGGATGAACGGGTTATCGTAGCTGGAGTACTGGAATCCAGCATAATCGGGGTCTTTACCAGACCGTCCGATCATAAACAGGCGGTACGCCCAATTATAGCCATCCGTAGAGCCGGTGATAATCGCCCGCCCTCGAAAGTCGATGAGGGTAGGGCGAATGACACTTTCCCACAGGTAAAGAGAGCGTGTTTCCTGCGATTCATCGATGATAAAGAGGTGGTAGCGGTTGCCCCGCATAGCGTCTGGATTAGCGCCAAACGACCAGAAGTGAATGATGCTGCCATTCGCCAACCGAAAGCGGCGCATCTGTTCATCTTTGGAGACGATGATCGGGGCAAAGCGCGCCTTCATTCGCTCCCACATATCATCGAACGCCTTCGCGCTATGCGACCCATAGCCAACGTAGCGATTATCCTTGAGGAGTTCGATAGATGCCTCGATCTCATTGGCATCACTTTTCCCAAAACGGCGTCCGGCAAAGACGATCCGAAAGCGGGCGGGGTTATCCAATATTTCCCGCTGTGCTGGATGGGGTTCGGGGATACGTATCTCAATTTGGCGGGGCATCAGGGTATTTCCCGTCTATCAAAGACAACGGTGATCGTGATCTGTTTCGCATCGTCATCTACTTGGTTGGAGGGAGGCTGATAAATCTCACGGCGCCGACCACGCAGCAGTGGGACTACGGCGTTGGGGCTACTCCTAATGGCACTTCGATGAAGGACGCTTTCCACGAGGTCTACGGCTGCATCCTGCGCCAAGCCGATGAGTTCGCGGAACGCCGCGTCATGGGCGATCCACCAGCGTGCCACGAGGTAGGGGATATTCGCCACTTGACAGGCGGCGGCGATAGTGAGATTTTGGGCAACGGCTTCGAGGAATTCAATCATGCGTGCCGGATCAGACAGGGTGACGAGGCTGCCTTCCATGTAAATCTGGAAGGCATCACGCATCTGCGCTGGAGACCACGACTCTTGACGCGCCTTTTCGATGAATTCTGTGGGAAAGAGGGACAATTGACGTACCACCGTCTGGCGGGCTTCGCGCTGCGCCTGCCTAGCGGCATCGTGCGCCACTATGTCCCTAACGATTTTCCTACCCATCGTCTCACCTCCTTTAGGAAGTAGTATACGGATAGGTAGGTAGTCATGTCAACTGATCACTTTTCGCCAAATGGCGAACGGCTGCCCCCCAACGAGGTCATGGCGAACAAGTCATTACTGGCGGGGTTGGGGGCATCTTGAGAAAACCACATTGCCAGCCCCGCCGGACGGGGACTAGACTGGCGTATCCAGCCATCGCCTCCCCTTCGTCCCAGGACGGCGCTCGCCCACACCGCGCTTGTCTCCCGCCAGTTATCCCCCGTAGAAGTCGAGAAGGTGAGATCGACCACTATATAGTTGTCATGGACGACGATCACATCACAGGCACATGCCCCTTCGGGCGTCAACGGACGGACACGGCTCACCAAGAGGGACTGCTCAGCGAGTAGAACCGTCCCTGTGATGGGAACACTGAGTAACATATAGCGCTGGAGCAGTCGATAGAAGAAATCCTCTAAAACAAGCTGTTCACGAGTGGGTTGTATTGGGTTAGGCATACGGCTATCCTTTCAGGCTATCCCGCCCTAGCGGGGTCAATAGGAAGGTATCATCGATAACGGTCACCCACCCCCAGTGGGTGCAAGCGTCCAATGCGGCTCGTTCATTCGCTGACCAATCTCGCACGTCTTGAGCATAGACTTGTCCGCCCAAGTCTAAGAGATGTTTCGCCATGAAGTAGGGGGCGGAACCCGCCTTCGCCCTACGGCGTTGATGTTCCCCATCTAACAGCCGCCTGAGATGGGCGGGGGCGGCATAATCGCGCACCCATTCATTGATGACTTCCTCAGGGTTAAAGCCCTTCTGTCTGATTGCCCACGCCAGCGTCGCCACGATCAGGGTAGAGTTGGGGACGCCAGCGGCGTTTCGCAGCCGCCGCCAGCGGCTGATAAACAGGGATGGGGCGTAGGCGGTCACTTTCATCTGTTTCCACCGCGTCATTGATCACCGTCCTCGGCAGCGTTTTCTGGCGGATAGGGGAATGACGGCTGTCCTCGTCCCCACTTGAGGGCATTTCCCGCCACGTCGGGGACGGCGGTAAAGCGGATAGGGGGATTAGTTCGCCCTAACAAGGACTGGGGGACTACGCCAGCCATGATCTCAGTGGCGGCGGCTAGTGCCGTATCCCATTCGGCATGAGCTACTTCCAAGATGATCGCGTCATGCATATCGAGTGCCACTCGTGAGCGCATCGCATTCCGGCGGTAGTACTCACTGATCACTACAATAGCACGTTTCACCATCTCACCCACCCCGCCTTGACAGCAGTAGTTCCAAGCGGTGAAGGCGCGGTCTGGGCTGACTGGGACGGTGCGCCCTGTCCAGAGGGCGACACTCTTCGTCGCCGCCACGTCTTCAGAGAGCTTCCGCCGGAGGGAGGCAACGCGCCTAAACCCCTCATCTTTCGTTTGCAGCAATGCGGCTGCGGCTTGGGGGGTAATGCCTAGTGTATGAGCCAGCTTTGTCGCACCCATCCCATACGCCGTGCCGAAGGTGACCGCTTTCCCCATTTGCCGCAGTCGTTTCAGCGTGTCTTTATCGCCAACCAGCTGTGCGGAACGCCACTCTTTCGGGAAGTAGCTGGCAGCCATAGAGGAATGGAAGTCACTGGAGGCACAAGCCGCCGCAAGTGCATCATCGCCGGACAGCATAGCGGCGATCCAGTTCTCGGCATTGCTATAGTCGATCTCCACCAGGGTAAAGCCCTCGCGTCCGCGCAGAATGCCCGCACAATGCCCGTCGGGGTCGTTGTGGTCAGCCACCATCATTAGGTTTTGAAGGTTAGGGTGACTGGAGGCGCGGCGTCCGGTCTCCGTCCCAATCGTGACGAGGGAATGGACGCACCCATCCGAGGCGGCGTGGTCTTGCAGCCCTTCTAAGGTGGCGAGAAGTCGATCCGTCTCCATCCACACCTTCAAGTCGGTCAGGGAGGGGTGATCTCTTGCCAATACGTCTAGGACTGCCCCCGACGTGGCGAGGCTGCCGCCTGCCGTATAGAACATCTCCGCTGTAGGCGGCGGCTTAGGGACACCTTTGCGCGTATAAATGTAATCCGCCCTCTGCGCGGGGCTGCCTAGATTGCCCAGACCATCGCGCATCAAGGCGTCAGCCAATACCCTTTGTCGGCTACGCAGTCCCTTTATCCGTTGAGAAAGCATCTCTGTGTTGATCGCCACGCCCTCTGCCGCCATGCGACAGTATTCGCGCATCGCTCGGCATTCCCAAGCGATCAAGTCCTCCAGTTCGGCGGTGGCGGGTAATGCCCTCTGTTTCTCATACACGCGAAGGGCGAGGGCGGCATCTTCAGCCCCGTAAGCCAGCACCTGATCTGAGGGTAGGTCATGGAGCGATTTCCGCCGCGCCTTCATCGCGGCATACCAGTCGGGGACATCGGGTAAGTCCCACGCCCGCACCGTATCCTGCAGGGAATATCGTTTATGGGGGGTACCTCTCAAGAGGCGTTCCATGACGGCGGTATCCCAAACCGCATAAGGGGCGTGCATCCCCTTTTGCCCTCTAACCTTCGCGAGGGCGCGGTAATCGAACACCGCATTATGCATCACCGCCACCGCCTTGCTGAACAGGTATTCCAGCACCTCTTGTACGTCAGCACCATAGTCACCTTCAGGACTAGAGGCAACGGCACGCTCCAAGCCGCCATTGGGGGATCGCCAAGCGAAGGCGATCACGGTTACGGGCGCGGAGAAGGACAGTCCAAAGTCCTTACTCGGCACGCGCCCCATAGCATTCGTCTCTGTCTCCACGTCTACAGCGACGACTGAGGATTGGCGTAGGGCGTCTATCTGGGCAGTTGTTAGGGCTACGCCCTTTTCAGGAGGAAATAGGGGCAGCGTGACGCCATGTATTGCTTGGGGGGTATATGGGGGGTTGCCCACTGGCTGGTTGGTCATGATAAATATCCTTTCAACGAAGTCTAGGAAGGATTAGAAAGACGCGGGTTATCCCCAAACAAGAACTCGCGCATCTTCACGGCGAGGGGGAAAACAGTTTGGGGGACAACGGCGTTTCCCAGGACTTTCATACGTGCCGACCAATTCGGGTCACTATCCTTTACGACGCGGACGGGTTCGCCACGATGCTGAGGTTCGTCAGGTCGGGCGGGGAATTTATGTCCGTCCACTGGTGTAGAGCGTGCCGGACGTTAGGACGCGCTAACCAGACACTGCCGCCCCCCAGAAACGGCTCAATATATAACGGTACATCCCCCAATCGCCTCCATACCTCCGAGGCTACCGCCGCCTTCCCCCCAAAATACGGGTAGGGTTGCTTTATCATGGGGTGTTCTCCCCTTCAAGTACAGTGCAGACACTCTTTAGAAAAGGTGTCAGTTCGGAAAGCTTCAAAGGCGCGGTGAACAATACCATCACCTGCGGCTCATCAGGCTGCTTGGGCATGTTGTAGTTTTCCCACTCCGCGCCCACATCGACCACCGCGAATGGCTCTCCCAATTGAGCAAGTATCTCCACTGCGGCAGAAACATCCTGCCATGTAGGGAGGTAAAGGGTGGCGGCATAGCTGTCCATCTCTAGGCGGATGTTTGTCATTCTGTTGTATCCTCATCCTCTTCCCCATTCGTCACGGGACTGTCACTTTGGGTGGGAGGGGTAAGAAAGCTCTACCGTCTCCTCAACAGGATAACGAAGAGCGCTAACTGCTAACTAAACAGAAACCAAACTCAAGGGCAATGTGGTGACCTACCGCTTCGGCCAGAGGTAAGGGAACTGCATTGCCCACCAATCAATTGTGATACTGGATCAAGTGCGGCTCTGGAATTCCTGCCAGCTATAGAACGACGCATGATCATTCACCTGAAAACAGGGAGAGTTGAATTGCCTTCGCTTTGTGCGCATCGTGTGTAAAGGCACGATGCGAGATTGTGCGCTTGGCGACTTGTATTCGTTGCTCATCCGTAAGCAAGTCAGGGCGCAGGTCTGCCAGCCATAGCCCTTGCCGAAACGAGAAACCGGACTGCAATTCCAGATCGACTAACTTACGATAGTAGTCTGGCTGAAGATCGATTCCGTTTAGCAGGTCTGCCCGACTCGCCAACACGCATATTGAGCATGATAAGCGCTTATTGCCCAACGCATACGCGGGATGCCAGCGCCAGCCGATTTCAGAGATGGCCTGCTGCCACGTACCGCCTGTGGATCGTATAGCCCTGGCTTGTTCTCGCGCCACATCAAGTCGTTCGAGTCCAACATCAAGCGCTGACCATACGTCGTCTACCGTGAAATCGAAGAGCGGATGCCAGTCATAGGCGATACGCTCCCGCGTGGTGACGCTCTCCCGCAGCCTAAATATCGGTTTCCTGGCACGTGCGGGAGATTCCTCAGCACGGATACCAATGGCACAAATTACCGTTCCTCTCGGTTGAAAACGACGCAAGAACCCGTCGATTGGTGTGCGCTTGTGATCCGCGGTGCAATATCTTGCGGTGGCACTTGGGAATGGCGGTGCGTCGGGGCGTTTGTGGTGGCGCTGCTGCATCTGTTCCAACAGAGTGCCGCGTTCGCGAGTCACAATATGCAGCGGTAAGCCGAGTTCAGCGGCTCGACGTTGGACATATCCACTTGTCATCGACCACTCGCTGTCCTTAAGATCGGCATGGACAAGCGCGATTTGGCCTGTCCAGCCACGTGCGCGATGCAACGCAGGCAACAGTTGACACATCGCATCGCTGTCCTTGCCACCCGAGATTGAGATCACAAGACTTGCGCCACTATCGAGGGCGCGTTCAATATCGGGCGGGATGGCGAGCTTGGTGAGCAGATCATTCATTGGAAGAAGCCTCCGTAGAGAGCGATCTCAATTCCCAACTCTGCGCACAAATCTTCGATCCGCAGCCGTCCATGCCGACCAAAGCACATGCCAATGCCGCGCAGCGGATCGAAGTTGAAATGGCTGCCGGGATAATCGCGGCAATGCCCATAGGGACACAGCGCGGCGATGTAACCGTTTGCCTTGACATAGCCGCCAAATTCAGTACGAAGACAGTCAATGACGGCGTGCAGAAGGTCGGTGTTCACGAGATCATAGGTATACGCCACTGAAAACGATGCCGAATGTGGCAGCGAATGCGCCCCCCGGATTTTCAAACTCTTTCATGGTGCAGTCGCGACATATGCCGTTAATGCATGGCATTTCTTTCCCACAGACGTAGCATGATGGTTCAATGGTCATGGTTGGTTTCCTCCGGTTGCGATATTCCGCAATACGTAGAGAGTGGCGGCGGCGTCATTGGCGGCGTTGTGGGCGTCAAATCTATAGCCGAAATGGGCGGCAATGTCTGTGAGTTTCGGCGGCGCGAACCTTTCCTTGTCGCTGTCCCACGTGTTCATGTACATGGCGCTGAGCGCCATCACGTCAAACATGGCAGTGGCGACGGGCGGGATGCTCCCAAGCTGCCAGAATTTGTAGTTGAGGAACGTCGCATCGAAGGGGATGTTGTAGCCGATCCAAGCCTTCGCGCTTAACAAGTTCAGAAGGCGACCTGTGGTGCGGCTGAATGTTGGACAGTCTTTGAGATCGGCGGCTTTGATACCGTGTACGGCTGCGGCGGACGATGTGTCCATTACATCAAGAATGTCTTCCGAGGGGCGGAAGGTCACGTTGCGGGGCGCTTTGTTTTGGGTGACGTATCCGAATTGGATGATTTCGTCGGCTACGGGGTCTGTCCCTGTTGTCTCGGTGTCCCAAACGACTGCGCCTTCGTCAAAGGCGGTAAGGGCGTTTTTTGCCTGCCGGATGGCGGTCTCGCGTACTGCGGTAGCTTTGAAGGGGGGAGGGGGTTGATCAGGGCGCTCGTTGGTGCGCGGCTGAATGCTGGTGATTTTCCAGTATTCGCCGTCCTTTCGGATGTTCACGGGGATGGGGGTGCGGGAGAAACGGATCGCCTGTCCTAGTAGTTCGATGCGGTAGAGTTCCTCTGAGTATCCGGCGTAACCCAGCATTTTGAGATCGCTTTGAAAGAGCGAAGCGGTCTCGCCGGACGCAAGGTAAAGGCGAACGAAAAAGGCGTTCGTCTTTGTGAAGGCGGGATGCATCTTGACGATGCTTGATTGCTTGGTGGTCATGATTGCTCTCCTGTTAGGAACTTCCGAATACAAAGCCTCTTCTGCCTCGATAGAGTGGGGACCCAAGTGCGTGGCATAGTGTTTAGTCGCAGTCACGAAACACCCCCTTCCTCTAGCACAGGCAGGTGTTCGGTTTTCGCGTTCGCCTTGCCCAGACGGATGAGAATAGACATGGCTTGCGCTTGGCGTATAGCCTCCATAAAAGACAAGAGTATTTCGCAGGCGTCTAGCATCCAACGCGCATCATCGGCTGTGATGGGGGATTCATTGTCCAACCGCGCACGCATAGCGTCGATCCCTTCTCGGATCGGAGTCGCTGGGTTGAACTTGTTTTGACGGAAATCGTCCGTTGTGGCAGAATAAGAAGGAGTCACGATAGCAGTCCTTTGCTCTCGGTGATCAGGGCGTGGTCGGTGTTACTAGCATCGTCCGCGTCCGTCTTTTGTGGTTGTTCCCCATAGTTTACCGCCCCAGATAGATTCATGTCAAATCCTCACTAATCTTCTCACGCCTATCACGCAACAACCATGCGTGCATCGCCGGGCTGATCGTTCGCTCCCAAGCGACGCCATAAAACAGCGCCATCAAAAAGAGTACCCCCCACATCTGGGCATTGTAATCTGGTCACGCGCCGCTACTGCTCGCTTGCCCCCAAAATACGGGTACGGTGACTTCAACGGTGTCGTCACCATGTACGGTTTAGTCATTCAATACCCCCATCCCCAATAC
>ERZ761602.6445-NODE-6445-length-13090-cov-4.507633_pt1 | contig 13090 bp, 10 predicted proteins | sample MGYA00512165_ERZ761602 | MGnify/ENA primary metagenome ERZ761602 (study PRJEB28899, sample SAMN02445085) | bioreactor sludge metagenome | biome: EBPR sludge; isolation source: Thorneside wastewater treatment plant | place: Australia: Brisbane, Thorneside...
GAGCCCCGCGCGCACGCGCGCCACATAGCGGGCGAGGACCGGCGAGAGATAGGCATCGACGACCGTCGTATCGCCGCGCGAGACGAATTTCGGCAACGGCGAGACGCGGTGGCTGACGCTGACCTGCGCGAAGCCCATCTCCGCCGCGATGGCGGCGGCGCGCGCCTCGTGCGCCGGATAGCGGTAGCCGTGCAGGAAGCAGATCGCGCAGGCTGCGATGCCGCGGGCGCGGGCCGCGCCGAGGTCGCGGCGCAGCGCCGCTTCGTCGAGGGCCGCCAGGATCCCGCCCTCGGCGGTGACCCGCTCGTCCGCCTCGATCACGCTCTCGTAGAGCATGTCGGGGAGGTCGATGCGGCGGACGAAGAGCCTGGGCCGGTTCTGGTAGCCGATGCGGAGCTGGTCGGCGAAGCCGCGCGTGACGACGAGGACGAGCGGCTCGCCCTTGCGTTCGAGCAGCGCGTTGGTGGCGACGGTCGTCCCCATCTTCACCGCGCCGATGCGGTGGGCGGGGATCGGCGCGCCGGGCGCCAGATCGAGGAAGCGGCGGATGCCTTCGACCGCCGCGTCGTCGTAGCGGCCGGGATTTTCGGAGAGCAGCTTGGCGGCGGCGAGGGCGCCCGAGGGATCGCGGGCGATCACGTCGGTGAACGTGCCGCCGCGATCGATCCAGAACTGCCAGGTACCGCTCATGCGCCCCTTGTGTAGCGGGCAACGGGGCGGGCGTCATCGTCCGTCGCGCATGACAGGATCGGGCCGATCCCCTAAACAGGCTCCATGTCCATCTGGGGAAAAATCGGCGGGGCGGCCGCCGGATTCCTGCTGGGCGGGGGACCCATCGGCGCGGCGCTGGGGGCGCTCGCCGGCCATGCCGTGTTCGATCGCGAGCCGGGCGAGGGCGAGAAGCAGATCGCCTTCACCATCGGCATGACGGCGCTCGCCGCCAAGATGGCGAAGGCCGACGGCGCCTCGACCGATCTGGAGTTCGCCGCCTTCAAGCGGGTGGTGCGCATCGAGCCGGGCTTCGAGGGCGACGTGCGGCGCGTCTACGAGATGGCGCACGAGACGGTCGCCGGGTTCGAGGGCTATGCCGGCCAGCTGGGGCGGCTGTTCCGCGACCGGCCCGGCCTTCTGGAAGACCTGCTGGACGCGCTTTTCTTCGTCGCCGCCGCCGACGGCGAGGTGCACGAGGCGGAACTCAGCTTCCTGCGCGAGGTGGCGCGGCGCTTCGGCCTGTCGGACGCGGCCTTCAACAATCTCTGCGCCGCCTATGGCGGGCCGTGCGAGCCGGACCCCTATGCGCTGCTCAACGTCGATGCGACGGCGACCAACGACGAGGTGCGCAAGGCCTATCTGAAGGCGGTGCGCGAGAACCATCCCGACCGGATGATGGCGCGCGGCGCGCCCGAGGAATTCCTGGCGGTGGCGACTGAGAAGCTGGCGCGCATCAACGCCGCCTATGACGGCATCAAGGCGGAGCGCGGGCTGTGACGTTGCGGATCGTGCCGATGCCCTCGCCGAACTTCAACGCGCGGCCCGAAGGCCAGGCGGCGGAGATGCTGGTGCTGCACTATACCGGCATGCCGGACGCCAGGGGGGCGCTGGCGATCCTCACCGACGGGGCGCGCGAGAAGCGGGTGAGCGCCCACTACACGCTGGACGAGGACGGCACGGCCTATGCCCATGTGCCGGAGGAGATGCGCGCCTGGCACGCGGGGCTGTCGTGGTGGCGGGGGCGCGACGACGTCAACGCCCGCTCGATCGGCATCGAGATCGTCAATCCGGGTCACGAATGGGGCTATCGCGCCTTTCCCAAGCGCCAGATCGATGCGCTGATCGCGCTCTGCCGGGGCATTCTCGCCCGCCACCCGATCGCGGCGCGCGACGTGGTGGGGCACAGCGACGTCGCGCCGGGGCGCAAGACCGATCCGGGCGAGAAATTCCCCTGGGCGCGGCTCGCCCGCAACGGCATCGGCCTTTTCCCGCGCGCCGGCGGGGGGCCGGTGGCCGAGGCCGATACCGGCGCGGCGCTGCGGGCGATCGGCTATGGCCTGCCGCCCGAGGTGGAGACGCCGCTGGAGACGGTGATCGCCGCCTTCCAGCGCCGCTTCCGCCCGGCCCGCATCGACGGCGTGGCGGACGACGAAACCCGGCGGGCGCTGGCGGCGGTGTCGGCGGCGTGCTCTTGACGGCGCGGGCGCGAAGGCGCACCTGACGGGCGCGTCAGATGGCTGGATGGCCGCGGCATCTTCGGATGTCGAGGAAAGTCCGGGCTCCACGGAGACATGGTGCCGGGTAACGCCCGGCGGGGGCGACCCCAGGGATAGCGCCACAGAAAACAGACCGCCCGCGCACGCCGCGGGTAAGGGTGAAACGGTGAGGTAAGAGCTCACCGCGGATGCGGCAACGCAGACGGCACGGCAAGCCCCACCAGGAGCAAGACCGAATAGGGGTGGCACATGGGCCTGTCTTCGGCTCGTCGCCCGGGTTGGTCGCGCGAGGCGTCCGGTAACGGACGTCCCAGAGGAATGGTCATCCATCCGCGCAAGCGGGGGACAGAACCCGGCTTACAGGCCATCTGACGCATTTTCGACATCGCCAGCCCACACCGCCGGCCCTTCGGCGAGGCTCCACAGAGTTCTTCACAGGGCGGAGCGGGCCCGGCCGGGCGCGCGGGCCGTGCAGGGCGGGGCGGGGAAATCGGGCGCCTGAGGCCGGTGTTCCGGGATATCAACAGATGTATGCACAGATGTTCTTGCGATGTTCCGGTTTTTACCAATTGTTTACTGTATAGTTGCACAGTTGCGTCCACAGATCGGGAAAAAGTCCAGACGTTTCAAAGTTCTACAGCCGAATTCCATTGACGGCCCGGTTTTCCCCATGGTATCCCAAATTGTCCCAAACGAGGGGCGAGGGGTGCCCGTCCGGGCCCATTCAGCGATCGCCGCCTGAGTCAGCCCTTGCGCCGCCTTGTTGCCGGGATGTCCGGCATGGGGATGCCGGGAATGGCGGGGTTCATGTCGAAGTTCTTTTCGAATTTCGAGAAACAGATCGACGCGAAGGGCCGCGTTTCGGTCCCGGCGCCGTTTCGCGCCGCGCTGGGCGCCTTGGGCGGCGACCGCATCTATTGCTTCCCGAGCTTCGTCGACGCCGCCATCGAGTGCTATCCGCCCGAGGCCTATTTCGCGCTGCTGGAGCGGATCGAAGGCATCGTCGAAAGCCCCGAGGCGCGCGAGCAGCTTGAGCTGGCCGTCATCACGCGCGGCGTCGAACTCGCCTTCGACGGCGAGGGCCGCGTCAGCTTTCCCGAGCGCATCCTGAAAGCCGCCGGCATCGACAAGGCGATCACCTTCGCCGGGCGCGGCGACCGCTTCCAGGTCTGGTCGCCCGAGGCCTTCGCCGCCGTCGAGGCCGCCGCCATGGCCAAGGCGGCGCAGTTCCGCCATCTGCTGCTGACCGGCAAGGGCCCGATCCTGCCGCCCGCCTCGAAGGCCGCGGCCAAGGCGGAGGGCGCGGAATGAGCGCCCGCCACATCCCCGTCCTGCTGGACGAAGTGGTCGCCGCGCTGGCGCCCAAGGCCGGCGAGCGGATGATCGACGGCACGTTCGGGGCCGGCGGCTATGCAAGCGCGATCCTGGCGGTTCCCGGGGTCAGCGTGCTGGGCATCGACCGCGACCCGTCTGCGATCGCGGCGGGCGAGGCGCTGGGGCTGGCCGGGCTGACCCTGGTGCGCGGCGTCTATTCCGACATGGAGGCGCTGGCCGAAGAGGCCGGTTTCGCCCCCGCCGACGGCATCGTGCTGGATATTGGCGTTTCGTCCATGCAGATCGACGAAGCGGCGCGCGGCTTCTCGTTCCAGAAGGACGGACCGCTCGACATGCGCATGTCGGGCGAGGGGCCGAGCGCCGCCGATGTCGTCAACCGGGCGGGCGAGGGCCTGATCGCCGACATCCTCTTCCACTATGGCGAGGAGCGCCGGGCGCGGGCGATCGCCCGGGCGATCGTCGCGGCGCGGCGCGCGCAGCCCTTCGCGCGCACCGGCGAGCTGGTGCAGACGGTGGAAAGCGTGCTGGGGCGCGGCCGTCCCGACCAGAGCCATCCGGCGACCCGCACCTTCCAGGCGCTGCGCATCTATGTGAACGACGAACTGGGCGAACTGACGCGCGGGCTGGAGGCGGCCGAGCGGCTGCTGGCCCCCGAGGGCCGTCTCGCCGTCGTCACCTTCCATTCGCTGGAGGACCGCATCGTGAAGCGGTTCCTCGCGGCGCGCTGCGGCCGCCAGGCCGGGCCGTCGCGCCATGTCCCGGCCGCCGCCACGGTGGCGCCCAGTTTCGCGCCCATCACCAAGGGTGCGGTGGCCCCGGGCGAGGCCGAGCTGAAGCGCACCCCGCGCGCCCGCTCGGCCAAGCTGCGCGCCGCCAGCCGTACCCATGCCCCGGCCCACAAGGCCGAGGCGCGTTCGCTCGCCGTGCCTGAAATTACTCAAGAGGAGTGGTCGCGATGATCCGCGCTCTCAACCTCGCCATGTTGGCGCTTACCGTCGTCATCTGCTTCGGCCTCTACCGCGTGACCCACGCGGCGCAGGAACGCGAGGCGGACCTCCAGTCGATCGAGTCGAGGATCGCCGAGGAGGAGCGGGCGATCGGCGTGCTGAAGGCCGAGTGGACCCATCTCAGCCAGCCCTCGAAGATGCAGGCGATGGCCTCGCGCTATCTCGACCTGGAGCCGATGAAGGCGACCCAGATCGCCTATCTCAATGACATTCCGATGCGTCCCGAGGACGCCGCGACGATGGCCGACCTCGCCGCGCTGCCCTTCGCCAGGGGCGCGGACGGCGCGCCGGTCTATGACGACACGGTGCCCACGCCGCTGGCCAAGCCCGCCGGCGTGAGGCGCTGAGCATGGGGCAGGCCGGCGAAGACGCACGCGCCCGGCGCGGCCGCGACAGACCCGAACCGACGCGCGGGCGCATCGCCTTCGCGGCGGCGCTGTTCGTCGGGCTGTTCGCGCTGATCACCGGGCGCATGGCGCAGATCGCCCTGTTCTCGGGCGGCGACCAGGGCGGCGTGCCGGTCCGGGCCGAGGCCGCCCCGGAAGGACGCCCCGACATTCTCGACCGCAACGGCGTCATCATGGCGACCGATCTCGCCGTCGCCTCGATCTATGCCGATCCGCGCAGCGTCTGGGACGCCGCCGAGACGGCGCGGGCGCTCAACGGCGTCTTCCCCGAACTCGACGTCGAGGAGCTGACGGCCAAGCTGCAGGCCAAGACCGCCTTCGTCTGGGTGAAGCGCGACATCACCCCGCGCCAGCACGCGGCGGTGCACGACCTCGGCCTGCCGGGCATCTCGTTTCGCCAGGAGCTCAAGCGCGTCTATCCCAACGGCCGCGCCGCCGCCCATGTGCTGGGCTTCGTCGACGTCGACAACAAGGGCCTCGCCGGCATCGAGCAGGCGATCGACACCTCGCTGGCGGCGCGCACCGCGCATGGCGAGCCGGTGAAGCTGTCCATCGACCTGCGCGTCCAGCACGTGGTGGCGGACGAACTCGCCAAGACGATCGAGAAGTTCAGCGCGCTCGGCGGCGCGGGCCTGGTGATGGACGTCGATACCGGCGAGGTCGTCGCCATGGTGTCGCTGCCCGACTTCGATCCCAACCACGTCAACGACGATCCGGCCGAGAACCGCTTCAACCGCAACACGCTCGGCGTCTACGAGATGGGCTCGACCTTCAAGTCGTTCAACACCGCGATGGCGCTGGACGCGGGGGTGTCGTCGAAGGACTATTTCGACGCCCGCTCCTCGATCAGGATCGGCCGCTTCACGATCAAGGACTATCACCCGATGGGCCGCGCCCTGACGGTGGAGGAGATCTTCGAGCACTCGTCCAATGTCGGCTCGGCCAACATGGCGCGGAAGATGGGCGCGGCGCACCAGAAGGCGTTCCTCGCCTCGCTCGGCCAGCTCGACCCGATCCCGCTGGAGCTGCCCGAACGCGGCATGCCGCTGTCGCCCGCCAACTGGGGCGAGGTGTCGATGCTGACGATCTCGTTCGGGCACGGCATCGCGGTGAGCCCGATGCATGTCGTCACCGGCGTTTCGGCGATGGCCAATGGCGGTCTCTACATCGCGCCGACCGTGCTGGCGCGCGAGGCGGGCAAGCCCATCGCGGCGCATCGCGTGCTGAAGGCCTCGACCAGCGCCGAGATGAACCGCCTCTTCCGCGTCGTGGTCGAGAAGGGCACGGCGCGCAAGGCCGACGTGCCCGGCTATCCGGTCGGCGGCAAGACCGGCACGGCCGAAAAGGCCAAGGGCCGCGGCTATGCCCGCAAGGCGCTGCTGTCGTCCTTCATCGGCGTCTTCCCGGCGGGCGACCCGCAATACGCGGTGCTCGTCATCATCGACGAGCCCAAGGGCATCAAGGAAACCTCCGGCTATGCGACCGGCGGCTGGACGGCCGCGCCGGCGACCAGCCAGATCGTCGCGCGCATCGCGCCGATGCTGGGAGTGGAGCCGGAGCGCCTGCCCGAGGCCGAGGCGACCGCCATCGCCCAGGGCGAGTCCAAGAGCGACGCCGTTCTTCTGGCCCAGGATCATTGAGCCGATGAAGCTCTCGGCCCTCATCGACGGCTGGACGGGTGAGGGCGATCCCGAGATCGCCGGTCTCACCGCCGACAGCCGGGCGGTGAAGCCGGGGTATCTGTTCGCGGCGCTGCCGGGCGTGAAGGCCGACGGCCGTGCCTTCATCGCCAAGGCGATCGAGGCGGGCGCCGCCGCCGTGATCGCGCCGCCGGGCACCCAAGCCGCCATTCCCGTCGCCGCCGCCGCCAATCCGCGCCGCGCCTTCGCGCTGGCCGCCGCGCGCTTCTACGGCCGCCAGCCCGAGACCGTCGCGGCGATCACCGGGACCAACGGCAAGACCTCGATCGCCGCCTTCGTGCGCCAGATCTTCGCCGCCTGCGGCCGCAAGGCGGCCAGCATGGGCACGGTCGGAATCGTCTCGCCCTCGGGCGAGCGGGCACTGAGCCACACGACGCCCGATCCGGTGGTCGTGCACCAGGAACTCGCCCGCCTCGCTGACGAAGGCGTCACGCACCTGGCGCTGGAAGCGTCGAGCCACGGCCTCGACCAGCACCGCCTGGACGGCGTGCGCATCGCGGCGGCGGCGTTCACCAATCTCACGCGCGACCATCTCGACTATCACGCGACGCTGGAAGCCTATCGCGACGCCAAGCTGAGGCTGTTCCGCGAAGTGGTGCGGGACGGCGGCGTCGCGGTCGTCGATGCCGACGGCGAAGGCGCGGGCGATTTCGTCGCGGCGGCGCGGGCGCGGGGCCTGAAGCTCGTCACCGTCGGCAAGGCGGGCGAGACTCTGAAGCTGACGGCGCGCGAGGCGCATCTCGACAGCCAGGTGCTGACGATCCTGCATGGCGGGGTCAGCCATGTCGCGCGGCTGCCGCTGGCGGGCTCGTTCCAGGCCTCGAACGCGCTGGTCGCGGCGGGCATCGCCATCGGCCTCGGCGAAAACCCGTTCGCGGTCTTTGCGGCGCTGGCGACCCTCAAGGGCGCCAAGGGGAGGCTCGACCATGTGGCGACGGCCAAGAGCGGGGCGCCGGTCTTCGTCGACTACGCCCACACGCCCGACGCGCTCGAAACCGTTCTGAAGACGCTGCGCCCGCACGTGCAGGGCCGGCTGCAGGTCGTCTTCGGCTGCGGCGGCGACCGCGATCCCGGCAAGCGCCCGCTGATGGGCGCGGCGGCGGCGGCCAACGCCGACGTCGTGATCGTCACCGACGACAATCCGCGCAGCGAGGACCCGGCGGCGATCCGGGCGGCGGCGCTGCAAGGCGCGGGGCCGAAGGCGCGCGAAATCGGCGACCGCGCGGCGGCGATCGCGGCGGCCATCGAGGGCCTCGGCGAAGGCGACATCCTGGTGATCGCCGGGAAGGGCCACGAGGGCGGCCAGATCGTCGGCCAGAGCGTCCTTCCCTTCGACGACAGCGACGAGGCACGCCGCGCGGCGGCGGCCGGAGGAGGCGTGGCGCTGTGAGACCGCTGTGGACATCGCGCGAGGCGGCCGAGGCGACGGGCGGCAGGGCGGCCGGACACTGGGAGGCGCACGGCGTCTCCATCGACACGCGCACGCTCCAGCGGGACGATCTCTTCGTCGCGCTGGTGGGCGAGAACCGCGACGCGCACGCCTTCGTCGCCGAGGCGCTCGACAAGGGGGCCTCGGCCGCGCTGGTGTCGCGCGCGCCGGAGGGGATCGACCCGGCGAAGCTGCTGATCGTCGCCGACACGCAAGCCGGGCTCGAGGCGCTGGGCCGGGCGGCCCGGGCGCGCACCGGGGCGAAGATCGCCGCCGTCACCGGCAGCGTCGGCAAGACGAGCACCAAGGAAGCGCTGCGCTTCGTGCTCGGCCAGCAGGGCGCGACCCATGCCTCGGAGGCCTCCTACAACAATCTCTGGGGCGTGCCGCTGACGCTCGCCCGCATGCCGGCCGAGACGAAGTTCGGCATCTTCGAGATCGGCATGAACCATGCCGGCGAGATCCGCCCGCTAGTCGCCCAGGTGCAGCCGGACGTCGCCATCGTCACCACCGTCGAGCCGGTGCATCTGGAGCACTTCCCGCATGTCGAGGCGATCGCCGACGCCAAGGCGGAGATCTTCGAAGGCCTGAAGCCGGGCGGCGTCGCGGTCGTCAACGCCGACAATCCCCACGCCGCGCGGCTCGCTGCCGCCGCGACGCGGGCCGGGGCGCGGGTCTGGACGTTCGGCGAGAAGGGCGGCGAGGCGCAGCTCGTCTCGGTGGCGCTGGGCGAGGCCTCGTCCGAGATCGAGGCGGATATCCTCGGCCAGCCTCTGAGCTTCACCTACGGCGCGCCGGGACGGCATTTCGCCCAGAACGCGCTCGGCCTGCTGCGGGTGGTCAAGGCGCTGGGCGCCGACGTCGCGGCGGCCGCCGGCGCCCTGCGCGGCGTGCGGGCGGTCAAGGGCCGCGGCGCGCGCGATACGATCGCCATCGCAGGCGGCAGCTTCGATCTGCTGGACGAATCCTACAACGCCAATCCGGCCTCGGTCGCCGCCGCGCTGGCGCTGCTCGGCGTCTCCAGGCCCGGTCCCGGCGGCCGCCGCATCGCGGTGCTGGGCGACATGCTGGAGCTCGGCCCCGAGGGCGCGGCGATGCATGCCGGTCTCGCGCCCGCCGTCCTTGCGGCGTCCTGCGATCTTGTCTTTGCCTGCGGCCCGTCGATGTCGCATCTGTGGGCCGCACTGCCCGTTTCGATTCGCGGCGCCTACGCGCAAAGCTCAGCGGACTTCGCCCCACTGGTCGCGGCCGACATCCGGCCGGGCGACGTCGTGATGGTGAAGGGCTCGCTCGGAAGCCGGATGGCCCTGGTGGTCGACGCCCTTAAGGCGCGCGCGCTCGAAGCGGCGGCAGGATAGGGGACCGCCATGCTTTACCTTCTGCTCGAACCGCTCAGCGCCGACTTCCAGCTCTTCAACCTGTTCCGCTACCTCACCTTCCGCACCGGCGGCGCGATCATGACGGCGCTCCTGATCGGTCTCGTCTTCGGACGGCCGCTGATCGACTGGCTGAAGGTGAAGCAGGGCAAGGGCCAGCCGATCCGCGACTTCATGGGCGACGCCCATGTGGTCGGCAAGAAGGGCACGCCGACGATGGGCGGCCTGCTGATCCTGATCTCGGCCTTCGTGGCGACTCTGCTCTGGGCCGATCTCTCCAACCGCTATGTCTGGATCGTGCTGGGCGTGACCGCGCTGTTCGGGGTGCTCGGCTTCTACGACGATTACCTGAAGGTGACGAAGCAGAAGGCCGACGGCGTCTCGGGCAAGCTGAAGCTGCTGGTGCAGTTCGCCGGCGCGATCGCCGCCTCGTGGCTGATCATGGAGTGGCACCCGGCGGCCCTGTCGGGCGGGGTCGCGGTGCCGTTCTTCAAGGACTTCCTCGTCCCCCTCGGCTACGGCTTCATCGTCTTCGCGACGCTCGTCATCGTGCTCTTCTCGAACGCCGTGAACCTGACCGACGGGCTCGACGGCCTCGCCATCGTGCCGGTGATGATCGCGGCGGCCTGCTTCGGCCTGATCGCCTATCTCGTCGGCAGCCTGAACTTCGCGGAGTATCTGCAGATCCACGCCGTGCCGGGGACGGCCGAGCTCGCCATCATCTGCGGCGCGCTGCTGGGCGCCGGCCTCGCCTTTCTGTGGTTCAACGCGCCGCCCGCCATGGTCTTCATGGGCGACACCGGCTCGCTGGCCCTCGGCGGCACGCTCGGCACGATCGCCGTCATCACCAAGCACGAGATCGTGCTGGGCATCGTCGGCGGCCTGTTCGTGGTCGAGGCGCTCTCGGTCATCGTGCAGGTCGCCTCGTTCAAGCTGACGGGCAAGCGGGTGTTCCGCATGGCCCCCATCCATCATCACTACGAGAAAAAGGGATGGGCCGAGCCCACCATCGTGATCCGCTTCTGGATCGTGGCGGTGATCCTCGCGCTCATCGGCCTGTCGACGCTCAAACTGAGGTGACGCCGTGATCCCCGTTCCGCTCTTTCCCAATGAAACCGTCGCGGTCTTCGGCCTGGCGCGGTCGGGCCTCGCCGCCGCGCGGGCGCTGAAGGCGGGCGGCGCGAACGTCGTCGCCTGGGACGACAACGAGCGCGGCCGGGCGGCGGCGGATGGCGAGATACCCCTCGTCCATCCCGCGCACTGGTCGTGGAGCGAGGTCAGGGCGCTCGTCCTGTCGCCCGGGATCCCGCTGACCCACCCCAGGCCGCACGACGTCGTGCTGGCGGCGCAGGCGCATGGCGTGGAGATCATCGGCGACATCGAGCTGTTCTGCCGCACGCTGAAGGCCATGGGGCACTTCAACGGCAACGGCGGGCCGGCTTTTTTTTCGCAAGGAACGGTTAACCCTACCCACGGGTTAAGGGGCAACGGCAACGGTAACGGTTCGAAAGCAAAGACGCCGCTGATCTGCATCACCGGCACCAACGGCAAGTCGACGACGACGGCGCTGATCGGGCATCTCCTGGCGCGGAACGGCTGGGACGCCCAGGTCGGCGGCAATATCGGCAAGCCGGTGCTGGAACTCGGCGCCCCGCGCGAGGGCACGATCTACGTGCTGGAACTGTCGTCCTACCAGCTCGACCTGACGCCGAGCCTGAAGCCCAACGTCGCGGTGCTGCTGAACATCACGCCGGACCATCTCGACCGGCACGGCGGCATGGACGGCTACATCGCCGCCAAGCGGCGCATCTTCGCGCGCCAGGGGCAGGGCGATCTGGCGGTCATCGGCGTGGATACCCCGGCGGCGGCCGAAACCTGCACGGCGGTCTCGGGGCGCGGCGGCCCCTCGGTCGCGCCGGTCGCGGTCGACCGGGTGGTCGGGCGCGGCATCTATGCGCTCGACGGCGTCCTCTATGACGGGCTCTATTCGCCGCCGGCCGAGATCGCCGATCTCAAGGGCGTCGCCACGCTGACCGGCGCGCACAACTGGGAGAACGCCGCCGCCGCCTATGCCGCGGTGCGCGGCTACATCAAGGACCCCAAGGCGATCGGCCGCGCCTTCGCCTCGTTCGCCGGCCTGCCGCACCGCCTGGAGGCGGTCGGCAAGATCGGCAAGGTGCGCTTCCTCAACGACAGCAAGGCGACCAATGCCGACGCCGCCGAGAAGGCGCTGGCCGCCTATCCGGGCGACATCCACTGGATCATCGGCGGCGTCGCCAAGGAGGGCGGCATCGAGAGCCTGAAGCGCTACTTCCCGCGCATCGCCCGCGCCTATCTCATCGGACAGGCGGCGGACGACTTCGCCGAGACGCTGGCGAAGGCCGGCGTCGCCTATAGCCGCTGCGGCACGCTGGAGGCCGCGGCGCGCGAGGCCCTGGCCGAGGCCCAGGCCGAGACGGCCGAGAACCCGGTCGTCCTGCTGTCGCCGGCCTGCGCCTCGTTCGACCAGTTCCAGGACTATGAAGAACGCGGTAACCATTTCCGTCGCATCGTCGCCGAGCTCGAACGGGGCGAGGGAGCGGCGGCCGCAGCATGATGACATTCGATCGCACCAACCGCAGCGCCCTTGCGGAATGGTGGTGGACGTCCGACCGCTGGCTGTTCGCCACGGTCTCGGCGCTGATGTTCGCCGGCGTCCTGATCGGCATGGCGGCGAGCCCGGCCATCGCCGAGAAGCTGCGCTACGATACGTTCCACTTCGTCTCGCGCCAGATCGTCTTCGCGGCCCTGGCGCTCAGCGTGATGATGCTGGTCTCGCTGCTGAAGCTGCGCGACATACGCCGCCTCTCCCTGGCCGGGTTCTTCGGCGGCCTCGTGCTGATGGGGCTCGCCATCGCGATCGGGCCGGAGGTCAAGGGCGCGCATCGCTGGCTCGATTTCGGGCCGCTGTCGATCCAGCCGTCCGAATTCACCAAGCCGGCCTTCGTCGTGCTGTGCGCCGCCTGCCTCGCCCAGTGGCAGCGCACCGGCAAGCCGGCCGGACTGATCGCCGGCCTCCTGCTTTACGGCGCGTTCGTCGCCATGCTGATCCAGCAGCCCGATTTCGGCCAGACGCTTCTGGTGACCGCGACGTTCGGCGCGCTGCTGTTCTTCGCCGGCATCTCGATCTGGATCATGGGCGTCTTCCTGGCGGCAGGCGCCGGCGCGGCCGTGATGGCCTATCTCTTCTTTCCGCACGTGCAGAGCCGGGTGGACCGCTTCCTCAACCCCGACAGCGGCGACACCTACCAGGTGGACCGCGCCATGCGGGCGCTGGAGAACGGCGGCTTCCTGGGCGTCGGGCCGGGCGAGGGCACGGTGAAGGCGAGCATCCCGGACGCCCATACCGACTTCATCATGGCGGTGGTGGGCGAGGAGTTCGGCCTCGCCGCCTGCATGGTTCTGGCGGCGGTCTTCTGCTTTCTGGTGCTGCGGGCGCTCCATCGCAGCGTCCAGTGCCCCGATGCGTTCTCCCAGATCGCGGCCGCCGGCCTTGCGGTGATGCTCGGCCTGCAGGCGGTCATCAACATGGCCGTCAACCTCCAGCTCATTCCCGCCAAGGGCATGACGCTGCCCTTCATTTCGTATGG
>ERZ761602.6447-NODE-6447-length-13087-cov-6.716851_pt1 | contig 13087 bp, 13 predicted proteins | sample MGYA00512165_ERZ761602 | MGnify/ENA primary metagenome ERZ761602 (study PRJEB28899, sample SAMN02445085) | bioreactor sludge metagenome | biome: EBPR sludge; isolation source: Thorneside wastewater treatment plant | place: Australia: Brisbane, Thorneside...
GAGCAAAATGCACGCGAGGCGCAGATCAAACTCGGCAGGCATCATCTCTCCGCGATGGGCGAATATGACGTAGTTGTAGGTCACGCTTTTAGCGTGACAAATCTACAAAACCCCATCATTGTCACAGACGAAAACGTAGCCAAGCATCATCTCGAAAAAATTCAAACACTTTTCAACGCCAAGTCCGTCATCGTGCCTGCGGGTGAAGAGCACAAAAACCTCGAAACCGTTTCGCATATGTGGAAAGCATTCCTCGAAAACGGGCTTGACCGCAAGAGCACCGTCATTGCACTCGGCGGCGGCGTCATCGGCGACATGACTGGCTTCGCCGCATCCACCTACATGCGCGGCATTGATTGGATCGGCATTCCGACCACACTGCTTTCAATGGTGGATGCATCTGTAGGCGGAAAAACTGGCTTTGATCTGCCGGAAGGAAAAAACCTCATCGGCTCTTTCTACCCGCCGAAGCTGGTCGTTGCAGACCCAAGCCTTTTGCTTACGCTGACAGATCGCGAGCTGCGCTCCGGTATGGCGGAAGTGGTCAAGCATGGCATCATCTCAGACCCAGACCTCTTCTCCATGTGCCAGTACGGCATGGACTGGGTAAAAGAAAATCTGGAAGAAGTCGTTAAACGCGCGATGGCAGTGAAGATAAAAGTCATCGAAGAAGACCCGTATGAAAAGGGAATTCGCGCGGCATTGAATTTAGGTCATACAGTTGGACATGCAGTGGAACTCGTCAGCAAATTTGAGCTGCGACATGGAGAAGCGATTGCCATCGGCACAGTGGTTGAGGCGAGGTATGCGGCTCGGATTGGGCTGGCAAGCCAAAGCACGGTTGAGGCGATTGAGTCCACTTTGTTGAAGTTGGGACTGCCCATCCACATCCCCGAAGAAATGCCACGCGAGAAAATTATCCAAGCCATGCGAGTGGACAAAAAGAAAAATGCCAAGGCGATCCGTTTTGCGCTGCCGGTTGAAATTGGTAAAGTTGAATTAGTGAATGTGGACGATCTGGAATCTGTTTTGGAGTGACGATGAAAATATTGATCTTGCACGGACCGAACTTGAATTTGCTGGGCACACGTGAGCCGGAAGTATACGGCTCGATGACCTTGGACGACATCAACCAAAAGATGATCTCGTTAGGCAAAGAGCTTGGTGCTGAAGTGACTTGCCTACAGTCGAATCACGAAGGCGCATTGATCGATGCCCTGCACAATGCACGTACGTGGGCTTCAGGCGTGGTATTCAACCCCGGCGGGTATACGCATACATCGGTTGCGTTGCGTGATGCGATCTCAGCGATAGTGATTCCTGTCATTGAAGTACATCTTTCGAATGTATATGCGCGCGAAGAATTTCGACATACTTCTTTTGTCTCGGCAGTGTGCAAAGGCAAAGTGACCGGCTTTGGCTGGCGTTCGTATGAGTTGGGCTTGAGAGGATTGGTCGAGATCATCAAGGGATGAAGCGCGGATACGAACCCAGAACACGGAGCATGATGGCGTATTCACCGAGGTGGTCGAGTGCGCGTTTGGTCGCATCCTCATTGACGGAGCCGAGGAAATCGATATAAAACAGATATTCCCAGGGCTTGCCTGCCAATGGGCGCGATTCGATCTTGGTCAGGTCGATGTCTCGCAGGGCAAAGACGCTCATGGCTTTGAAAAGCGACCCGGGGACATTCTTCAAGGTGAACACAATTGAAGTTTTTGCATTGCCTTGTGGGGTGACAGATTCGCTCTGCACGGCAAGGAAGCGGGTGTAGTTCTCGGGGTTGTCCTCAATGCCTTCTTCCAATATCGGCATTCCATATAACTTTGCTGCCCGCTTCGATGCAATAGCGGCAGTATCGCGCGCACCGGATTCCTTCAACATCTTGACGCTTCCCGCCGTATCGTAGACTTGTTCCGCTTTGATGCCGCGGCTGCGCAAATACCCGGCGCACTGACCCAACGCCTGCGGATGGCTGATGGCTTTCTTGATCTCCTCTTTCTTGACTCCATCATTTGCGATCAGGCAATGTCGGACGCGCAGGAAATATTCGCCGGTGATATGCAGGGAATGGCGCAGGAGTAGATCGTAATTTTGATGAATGCTCCCGGCGAGGGAATTCTCGATGGGGGCAAGAGCGGCATCGCATTTGCCTGAGGCGACCGAATCGAACATCGCATCGAACGACTCGCTCGGAACAGTTTCAACTTCACCGAAATACTCGAACACTGCCTGTTCAGAATAAGCCCCAGGCTCGCCTTGAAATGCAACTCTCATATCATCTCCACAGTTTACTTTTTTGTTTCACTGTCTTTCCGCCCACTCAACGATCTTTCGAAACCCATTCTCCACATCTTCATCCGAGGCGGCGATGCATAAACGTGCAAACCCTTCTCCCTGTTCTCCAAATGCGGAGCCGGGGACGAGTCCCACACCTGCTTCTTCCAGGATCTTTTCGCAGATCTCGAGTGAGCTCATCTTCAGCGGACGCAGATCGAGGAAAAAGTAGAATGCGCCTTGAGGAGGTGTGACGAGGACTTTGTCACTTTCGAGTTCATGTGCAATTCTCAAAACGGTTTCGCGGCGATGGGCATATCCGGCGCGCATCTTTGCCGTGACTTGTTGAATCTCGGGATCGGTCAATGCAAAAGCAGCAGCCTTTTGAATGAAAGGAGCAACGCATGTGATCGAATTTTGCCCGGCTTTCAACGCATTATCGATCACGGAGGCAGGCGCGGCAAGGAAACCGACCCGCCAGCCGGTCATGGCATACGACTTTGACAGGCTGTTGACAAGAAGCGTGCGTTCTTTTGCGCCTTCGAACGCCGCAGCGGATGTTGGTTTCTCCCCATAATAAAGGCTTGCATATACTTCATCGCTGACGATCCACAGATTGTGAGCTTTGGCGAAGTCCTGTAATTTTTGCAGGTACTCCCGCGTGGGATACACGCCTGTTGGATTGGAGGGATAGTTCAAGACGATGACCCGCGTTTTGGCTGTGAGAGCCTTCTCCCAGGAGTCAAAATGGGGGATAAAGTTGTTTTCTGCAGGCGCGGGCACACGGATCACATTTCCCCTCAGCATGATCGCCATATTGGAATGGGTCGCCCACGATGGGTCGGGGATCAGCACATCGTCACCAGGGTTGAGAATGGACTGCATGGCAGTGTAATAAGCATGGATGCCGCCGTGGGTGACGAGGATCTCGGAAGCAGGATCGTAGGTCACATTTTCATCGCGTTTCAACTTTGCTGCGATTGCGTCACGCAGTTCGGGATATCCGCGTGATGGTCCGTAATGGGTCAATCCGCTTTGAATCGCTTTGAGCGCAGCTTCGGCGATGGCGGGGTGTGTGCCGTAATCCGGGTCGCCGACTTGCAGTCCGATAATGTTCTTTCCGCTTGCCTTGAGCGCGAGAATTCTGTCCGCCATGGCAACTGTCGCAGATTGCCGGATGAGTTCGAATTGTGTGTTGAGATTCATGGGGTGTCCGTTGTGAAAAATTTCCGCATTATACCCCGGGCGGATTTCTTTCCATCCCGAAAAGCAGGTTGCGGCATGGGGATTTGTTTGGCACTCTGGAAAGATACAAGCCCTAACCATGAGGCACGGCTACGCAAAGAATTCAAAAACTCCGTACTCTGTGCTTTCGTGGTGTAAAGGTTGGATGAAGAGTTTGGCAGGAACTCTTCCAAAAGGTCTATTCAAGAACCTACCCATTTGTCCAGGTATGTAATAAAAAATCAATTTTTCACAACCAAAACTCACTCCCGTAAGGAAACTCTAACCTTTTTCCTACACCCGCCTCCCCGCTTTTTGGTAGAATCCCCAACAGTTATTTAGGAGAAAATTATGGCTGGCATGGAACGATTTACACAAAGGGCGCGGCGCGTGCTTTCCCTCGCTCATCAAGAGGCGGAACGCGCCCGGCAAAATAACATCGGCACCGAACACCTGCTCCTCGGTTTAATGGATGAAGAGGGTGGTGTCGCGGGACGCGTTCTGCGCGAACTCGGCATGTCATCCGATCGGGTGCGCGATGTGATCAACCGCATCTCGGGCAGCACCTCGAACTTCGACCCCAACCGCATCGAACTTGCGCCGGAAACCCAACAGGTCCTCGAATATGCCGTGGATGAAGCCCGCCGACTTGGGCATCACTACATCGGCACCGAGCACATCTTGCTCGGGCTTGTCCGTGTGGATTCGACTGCATTGGAAGCGCTCCGCAGACTCGGTGTGACTCCGGACCAGATTCGCCGCCAGACCCGGCGTGTCCTTAATGAGTCCGCCTCGACTTCTTCGCCTACGCCTGCGGGACCCCAACCAGGCAGATCTGCCCCTGGAGCGACTCCCAAGACCCCGCTCGTCGACCAGCTTGCCAGCGACCTGACTGCCAAAGCCGAAGAGAAAAAACTCGACCCGGTCATCGGTCGTCAAATGGAAATTGAACGCGTCATTCAAATTCTGGCGCGCCGCACGAAAAACAACCCCGCCCTCATCGGCGAACCCGGTGTGGGGAAGACCGCCATCGTGGAGGGTCTCGCCCAGCGCATCGTCGATGGTGATGTGCCTGCTCCGCTCATGAACAAGCGTCTGCTTCAACTGGATGTCGGTTCGCTTGTGGCGGGAACGATGTATCGCGGTCAATTCGAAGAACGCCTCAAGCGCATCATAGATGAGTTAAAGCAATCAGGCGCGATCCTCTTCATAGATGAGGTCCACATGCTGGTCGGGGCGGGAGCCGCAGGCTCTTCCGTCGATGCGGCGAATATCCTCAAACCGGCGTTGTCCCGTGGTGAGTTGCAAGTCATCGGCGCAACCACTCTCGATGAATACCGCAAGCACATCGAATCCGATGCTGCTCTCGAGCGCCGCTTCCAGCCGGTGCAGGTGGATGAACCCTCTGAAGAAGAGACCATTCAAATTCTCAAAGGCATTCGTTCCGCCTATGAAGAACATCATCACCTTGTCATTTCAGATGAAGCGCTCGAAGCCGCTGCCCATCTTTCGACACGATACGTGACGGAAAGATTTTTACCCGATAAAGCCATCGACTTGATCGATGAATCCTCTTCGCGCGTGCGCATGTACAAGAGTCCCGCCGCGAAACAAGCCAAGGATCTGTTCAGCCAGTTGCGCCAGGCGCGCCAGAACCGTTCGCTTGCCAACGAAGAAGGTAATGTCGAAGACCTGCGCGAATGGGAAGAACGTGAGATCGACCTGGGTCAACAGATCGAACGCCTGCGCACCGGCTGGGACCGTGCCAACAGCCCTGTCGTTTCGGCGGAAGATATCGCCGAAGTTGTCTCAATGTGGACAGGCGTCCCGTTGATGCAGCTTACCGAAGCGGAATCACAGCGCCTGCTCAAGATGGAAGAAGAACTGCACAAGGCTATTGTCGGGCAGGAAGATGCCATCGTTGCCATCTCCCGTGCTGTGCGCCGCGCCCGCGCTGGGTTGAAGAATCCCAAGCGACCCATCGGTTCGTTCATGTTCCTCGGACCGACTGGCGTAGGCAAAACCGAATTGACCAAAGCGCTCGCCAAGTTCATGTTCGGCAGCGAAGAAGCCGCAGTGATGCTCGATATGTCTGAGTTCATGGAACGCCACACCGCGTCCCGTTTGGTTGGTGCGCCCCCCGGATATATTGGTTATGAAGATGCCGGTCAATTGACAGAGGCCTTGCGCCGTCGCCCCTATTCCATCGTTGTCTTCGATGAGATCGAAAAAGCGCATCCCGAAGTCCACAACATGTTGCTGCAGATCATGGAAGAAGGTCACCTCAGTGATGCGAAGGGACACAAGGTCGATTTCCGCAACGCCATCATCGTGATGACCTCCAATATCGGCGCGGATGTCATCAAGCGCCAAAGCAATCTCGGTTTTGCGCTCAAGCGCGATGAAGAGACCGAGGAAAAACTTTCGTACGAAGACATGCGTAAGAAGCTGAGCGAATCGCTCAAACGCGCCTTCCGCCCCGAATTCATCAACCGGGTGGATGCGGTAGTCATCTTCCGCGCACTCAACAAGGAAGATATCCGCAAGATCGTCAGCCTCGAATTGGATAAGGTCGCCGAACGCATCAAAGATCATGACTTGAAGCTGGTCGCTGTCGAAGAGGCTTTGGCGCTGCTGGCAGAACAGGGCTACGACTCCGAGTTTGGCGCGAGACCTTTGCGCCGCGTCATCCAAATGAAGGTCGAAGATCCACTCTCGGATAAATTGCTCTCCGGCGAGTTTGTCGATGGCGACAATATCACGATTGTCGTCGATGATGACGGCGAGATCGCCCTGGAGAAATCCAGCGAACCGGTCGCAGAGCCAAGCATATAACAAACAGACCCTAAAGGTTTGAAAAACCTTTAGGGTCTTGAATTCAATGAACAGACAAGAACTTTTAAAGCAAGCCGATTACACCTTCCAGCGCGGGAACCGCGACCTGGCGAAGAAGTATCTTTCCGACCTTCTCAGCGCGTATCCGAACGATGAAGCCGCGTGGATGCTGCTTGCCCGGGTGGTGGAGGAAAAAGAGCGCAAGATCGAATGTTACGAGCGGGTCTTGAAGATCAACCCGCGCAACGATGAAGCCAAACTCGCCATCGTACGTGTCCGCGCTTCAATCAGCCCGACTCTCCCATTGCCGAAACAAATAAAAAGCCAGAAGCGTAGGGCAAGTTCTCCAGGAAATCTATTGCGCGGCGTTCTGCTTACCGTATTGGGCATCCTGATGTTTGGAACGACCGCCTTTGTTTTTGCAAAATCCAACCCAGCCTCTCAGGTTGGCAGGCTGTTCGCTATATCGACGCCAACCACCATGAGCAATGCCGCGCTGCCCGATAATGTCGCTCCGCAGACGCGCGCTGAGGTCAACGAGTCATACCCTGAATACGCTCCATTGGTCGACGCACTGCTGGGCTTTGCTGTGGCGAATGCCGGGAACGGCATGGAAGGCGCTCCTGAGCGCCCTGGCGATAAAATCATCACATCTGACCAGGCGGGGATGGAGGCGAAGAACATACTTGCAAGCAACCTGCCTCAACCCGGTAGCATGACCTCAGTCACTATCACTGAACAGCAAATCTCTTCCTGGCTGGCGATGGAAATGAGAAACAACCCCGACCTTCCGTTGAGCGAGGTGCAAGTCTACCTCCGCGATGGGAAGGTACAAGTTTGGGGCGTAGTGACTGGCAATGAGCAAACAACATCTGCCCTTGTCGTCGGCGGGTTGACCATTGGTCCGAATAAGCATCCCTACTTCACGATTGAATCGATGCAGGTCGGTCAGCAGGCTGTCCCGGCTGCGCTTCTCTCTCAGATGGAGACGTGGTTGAACCAATCTCTCAGCGACCAGATCAATGAGCAGGCGCCGGGACTGGCATTGGTGAGCGTCAAGGTGACGAGCGGGTTGGTGACCCTTTCGGGGACGAGATAAAGTCCGGAAGCGTTAAGAAAACTCAAAGTCCGCGTGAGGCGGGCTTTTTGATTCCATCCAAATTATCACCTGCGCTTAAGAATATTTTTCGTCCACGCTGCGTCTTATTCGTTGAACCCCGCTGAAGCAGGGTAAAAAGGAGAATTTATTATGAACACAAATTATGAAACCATCACGCTGGCTGGGGGATGCTTCTGGTGTTTGGAGGCTGTTTTTGATGAAGTGAAGGGAGTGTCCTTGGTGGATTCGGGCTATGCCAATGGACATTTGAAGAACCCGACCTATAGACAAGTCTGCAATGGGGATTCAGGTCATGCCGAGGTAGTGCAGGTCAAGTTCGACTCGACGGTGATCGGGGTCCGTGATATTTTGAACATCTTTTTCGGAATCCATGACCCAACGACCTTGAATCGTCAGGGAGCGGACGTGGGGCCACAATATCGCTCCGGCATTTATTATCACACGCCTGAACAAAAGGAAATTGCCGAGTCTCTTGTCAAGGAATTGAACGAGCAGAAGATATGGGACAGCCCGATCGTCACCGAAGTGGAACCGCTCAAGGATTTCTATATGGCGGAAGATTACCACCAGGAATATTTTGTGCGCAATCAATACCAGCCGTACTGCATGGCGGTCATTGCACCAAAGGTTAGCAAGTTCCGCAAGCACTTTTTGGAGTTGTGGAAGAAGCAGACGGCGTAATTAAGTAAAAAAGTGACAGTCACTTTGAAAGTGACTGTCACCTGAATGAGTCGGGAAAATAATTTGTTATACTTGCCCCTCCTATGAACGCGAGCAAGACCCCCAACTTCTACATCCGAAACCTGCCCATTTATGGCGATGCGATTCTCGCACCCATGGACGGGTATTCCGACTGGCCGTTTCGTTCCATTTGTCGCGAGCTTGGCTCTGCCATGAGTTATACCGAGTTCATCAAGGTGGAGAAGATACTCAGCAAATCCAAGCAGCCTGCCAAGCGGATGTATTTCACCGAGCCCGAACGTCCGATCACGTTTCAAATTTACGGCGAAGAGCCGGACCTCATCCTGCAAGCCGCGTTGAAAATCCAGGAGAACAACCCCGATGTGATCGATCTCAACATGGGTTGCCCTGCCAAGACCATCGCGGACCGTGGTGCAGGTGTGGGGATGATGCCGTCTCCGCTACGCATTGCGCGCACATTCCGCAAACTGGTCAAACATTTGCGAGTGCCCGTCACGGGAAAGATCCGCCTTGGCTGGGATCGCAACAAGAATTACAAACTCATCGCCCGCATTATCGAAGAAGAAGGCGGTTCATTGGTTGCCGTCCATGGGCGGACGAAGGAACAACGCTATGCTGGCAATGCCGATTGGGATGCGATTGCCGAGGTCAAGTCACTCGTGAAGATTCCCGTCATTGGCAGCGGTGATGTGAAGACTGTTGCAGACATTGACCGTTTGAAATCGCATGCCAACGTCGATGCTGTGATGATCGGGCGCGGTGCGATTCCCAACCCGTGGATATTCTCGCGCCTCGACCGCGACCAGGTCCCGCCGGAGATGGTCAAGGAGACCATCCGCAAACACCTTGCACGCAGCGTCGAGTTCTACGGCGAGGAAGACGGCTCGCGCCTCTTTCGCAAGAACGCGGTTCAATATGTGATGATGAATCATCTCACTCGCGATGAACGCCGCGAGATCCTTCGTTCGCGTCCGTCCGCTGAGTTTTTGGAATTGCTTGAAAAAATTTACGACTCACCCGTTATGCAGGTCTAACATATAATCAAATCATGATCCTCGACCTTCCCCTTATCCTCGAAACGCGGCGCAATCATGCGCTAGAACATGCCACCATTCACCTGCTCGCGCCGCGCAACCCCGGCAAACACATGGCGGGACATTCCAACCCGACCGGCTTCTTCCTGCTCGGAGACCTGACCACCGAACAAGTCTGGGAGTCAGCTCGCGAAGCGCACGCACGACTCAATTCCGGTGAAAGCGGATTGGCCGTCCACCCGGGCTGTGGAACCAACCTTGCCACCACTGCGCTTCTTGCCGGGACCTTTGCCTGGGTTCCGCTTCGAGGGAGCAAATCCACGCTGTGGCGTTTGATGCTTGTCCCCTTCGCTTTGCTTTTCGCCCTGATCGGTTACCAACTGAGCAAGCCGCTTGGACCGTGGCTTCAGAAGTACGTCACCACCGAAGCGGACTTGGGCTCCATGCAGATCGTTGACATTCAATTGATCCGCAAGGGCATGCATCGCGTGATTACCAAATAACTCCTGCCTGCAACCATCAATCAACATTCTGCATTCTTCATTCCTAAATGCCCACCATTTTCCTCCTCTACGGCAACGACGAATTCGCCATCACGCGCAAGCTCAAGGATTTCGAGTCCGAATTCAGCGACCCGACCACGGCCGATATGAACACGACCCGGCTTGAAGCGCGGACGATGACCGAGAACGATCTCAACAACGCGGTCAACGCCATGCCCTTCCTTGCCCCGAAGAGATTGGTGTTCATCGCGTTTCCATCGAACAAATTCAATAAACCGGATTCTCGTAAGAAATTTCAGGAGTTTTTGGAAAAAGCGCCAGACACGGCAAAGGTCATTCTATACGACACGGTGGAAAAACCAAAAGATGCAGAGAAACACTGGCTGATCAAGTGGGGTGAGAAGAATAAACCGCATGTAAAAATGCAGGCTTTCTTCCTGCCGCAGCAGCGCGACATGCCCGGCTGGATCATCAATGAAGCGAAAAATCAAAAGGGACAGATCGAACCCGCCGCCGCGGCTCGTCTTGCAGAAATGGTCGGCGTGGATACCCGTCAGGCTGGCATGGAACTCTCAAAGTTGCTGGCATATGTCAACTGGGAGCGACCCGTTCGCGGGTCCGATGTGGAGGCAGTTTGTATCGTCACATCCCAGCAAAGCGTGTTCGATTTCGTCGATGCCTTGTCGCAGGGCAATGCGAAGATCGCCCAAAAATTATTGCATCGCCTTTTGGAGAATGAAGACCCGTTCTCGTTGTGGGGGATGGTGGTGCGTCAGTTCCGGTTGTTGATCCAGGCGCGGGAAATTCTGGACGGACGCGGCAACAAAGACGATGTGGCGCGCGCTCTGGGGGTTCATCCGTTTGTGGCGGAGAAGACCACCGGGCAGGCGGGGCGTTTTTCGATGGATGCGCTCGAAGGTATTTACCATCGATTATTACGGATCGACGAACAGGTAAAAAGGAGCCAGATCACGCTGGACCTGGCTCTCGATACGCTGGTCATCGAGCTCGCAAGATAATTCCCTCTTGACTTTTTCTTACATACCAATTAGTATGTATAAATGAGGCGTACCAAAGAAGAGGCGGCAAAAACCCGCGCAACTTTATTGAAGGTTGCACTTACCCTTTTCAGTGCGAATGGATATGCAAGCACATCCATTGATGACATTACCAAAGCCGCTAAACTGACTCGCGGCGCCCTGTATCATCACTTCCACAGTAAAGCGGATTTGTATAATACACTTGTCGAAGAGGTCTCGGCGCGGGGGGCGGACATCGTTCAAAGTGCTGTAGCAGAGGGCGGGGCTTTTACCGAAATACTCAAACGGATTTTTGTGCGTCAGCTTGCATATATCGAGGAGAATAAAGAAGCTCGAGCTGTGATTGAGCTTGCTCTCTTCAAAACTGGCTTGCACCCTGAACTGCAGGCCGGGCGTGAACGTCAGATCGAGATTGGCAAGGTGATGGTCGATGGGATCGCAGAAGCGATGAAGGTCGGTATTTCGAGCGGCGAACTACGTAAGGATGTTTCCCCAAAAGAAATGGCACTTTCATTTATTGCTTTTCAGAACGGCGTGATTCAATTGTGGCTGGCTTCTCCGAAATCCTTCTCGTTGAAGGGGAGTGCGGATACCTTTGCAGATGTTCTGATTCACGGATTGAAGAGATAATCAATCGGATATTTTTTTATTTTATTTACATACCAATTAGTATGTAAAAAGGAGAATGTATGCTTGGTTCGATCGCCGAATGGATGAAGAAATACCCAACACCTTCCTTTTTTCTATTGACGTTCCTCGTGGCGTGGTGTATCTGGCTGCCTGTTGGTTTTCTTGCGCCGGAATATTTACTGTTGGTCGTGATCCCCGGTGCATGGGCCCCGAGCCTTGCATCTTTCTTTCTCACATGGTTGATAGATGGCAGGGAAGGGATTCGCCGATTTTTACGGCGGGTTGTTCATTGGCGGGTTGGGTTTAGGTGGTATTTAGTCGTCCTCTTCGGTATTGCCTTCATCGCCTTTCTCGCACAAGGACTTAATACCTGGCTGTTTGGAGGCGCGCGGATTTCGATTAATCTCCCCGATGGGATTCCCAAAAACGGCTTGTTGATTGCCATCCCCATCATACTCATTGTAAATATTTTTCTTGGTGGTCCCCTTGCGGAAGATATAGGCTGGCGCGGCTATGCCCTGCCCAAATTGCGGCAGAGGATGGATGCATTCTCTGCGAGTTTGATCATTGGGGTGGTATGGGTGATATGGCATCTCCCTTTCTTTTGGATACCAGAAGGCAGGAGCGCCGTGGGGAATATCCCGTTATTATGGTTCGGGCTGATGACCATAGCTTGGTCGGTCCTTTTTGCATGGGTTTATGTGAACACCGAAAGCATCCTGATGCCTGTTCTGTTCCACGCAGCGGTCAATACAACGCTTGGGACGTTGGGCGTGCTTGGACAACCCAACGGTTCACTGTCATCCGTGATGATTAACACATTCTTTACTTGGGTCGTTGTCGGTCTGATTGTGGCGTTTAATGGCAAGGATCTGATTGCCAATAAAAAATCCAGCCTGGGTTGAGGCTGGATTGAAAGGTCAGACTTTCTTCCATTCCCCTTCTTCCGGGTAGACCGCAACGAACTCATGTCCATCCCCTTTGCGCGCCTGCGTGGAGAGGTAGACATCTTTCCACTTCAGGAAGTGTTCGGTTTCCAGGTGGGCATCACGGGCAGCGGTGTCGGCATAGACTTCGAACAGGCTGAAGTGACAGGGGTCTGCGGTATCTTGAAAGAACTCAAAACGCAAAACGCCCGGTTCGAGGCGGGTCTTTTGGGCGTTTTCCAGGGTTGCCGCTTTGTAGGCTTCGACGCCTTCCGGTTTGATATAGTGGTGGACTTGAAAGATATACATGGCTCGACTCCGTAATTCGAACTTTACACCAAAGCGTAAGCGGCTAACTGTTCAAATTCTTGGCAGGACTTATGAACCGGGCAGTGTCGATACTCCGCTGAGGGCAACGAAGACCAGGATGGCGCAATAGGGCAGCAGGCAAAGGAGGTTGAGTATCAGCCCGGCGATGGCCAATCCGCGTTTGGGATCTTTATTCCGCAAGGCGAGAATGCCGAGGACGACCCCCGCTCCGGTAAGCAGGATGGTGAGCAAAGCCATGACAGCCCCGCCGCCAAAGATGAGGGTGTAGCCAGCGGTTTCGCTGTCCGTGCCAAAGTTGAGACCGCCTTCGGTCATCGCGCCGAATATGATGAAATACACGCACCAGATTGCCACAACAAGGATTGCAAGAATAAGGGAGATGGTTCCAAATTTGGACGGTTTTTCTGTTTGCATAGGTTGCCTCCGTAATAAAGATTTCCTTCTGGTCTGGGTATTTTAACGCAGG
>ERZ761602.6450-NODE-6450-length-13081-cov-6.030094_pt1 | contig 13081 bp, 8 predicted proteins | sample MGYA00512165_ERZ761602 | MGnify/ENA primary metagenome ERZ761602 (study PRJEB28899, sample SAMN02445085) | bioreactor sludge metagenome | biome: EBPR sludge; isolation source: Thorneside wastewater treatment plant | place: Australia: Brisbane, Thorneside...
CGGCAACGCCTTTCCAGCTCGAAGGAAATTTACAGAAAGCATGTTGCACTAACAGCCCGAATGTCTGCTCCCGGCCGGTTGTACGCACCCGCCATCCGCTCCGAGGGCTGCCCTTCGTTGTTCCGCTGGACAATCAGACTCCAATCAACGACGAAGGAGTCTGTCATGAAAGCCATCCAGCACCGGGAAACCCTGGAGCCAAGGCAAACTGATCGGCCCGCAGCCGTGGCTCGACACGCCCGAAGTGCGTCTGCCCCCCGATCGGGAGTCGGACGGGGATCCTGCGTCCTCCCGCGGCGGCAAGTCGTCGCGTTGCCCCCGCAGGTCGTGGTTCGCAAGGTCGATCATCGACCATCGGAACGACGACTTCATGCTTCCTCTACCACGAAGTCGTCGCATCGAGCTCCGATTTCATCTTTGCGAAGCACGACGCCATTCCGGCGAACTCCGGTTTCGTGGTCGGGAAGGTCGATCATCGTGCCTCGGAACTACGAGGTCGTAGCTCCTGGCGACGACCGGGTAGCGTCGAGATCCGACTTTCCGGCTCCACGGCACGACGCCGTCCCTCCGGACTCCGACGTCGAGGCTTCGATGATCGGGCCTCGCCACCAGGCTTTCGCCTCGCCACGCTCCGAAGCCGCGCGGCAGCCGGCGCCGTGGATCGGCACGCAAGGTCAGGGAAAGTGGGTGGCGTGAAACTCGCTTCCTGGAAAACGAAAAACCGAGGGAAGCTCAGGCTGGACGCTTGCGTTTGGTCCGCTCACCTCCGGAGGAACTGGCGACGAGACGTGTTTCCTCACAAGGTCTTCAGATACTCGACCAAGGCTTCCTTCTCCAACGCCGACAACCCCGTGCCGAATTCGTGTCCCTGGTTGCCGCCACCGCGGCTGCCGGTATCGAGCCGCGTGCCGACGCGCTTCGCCTCCGGCGTGTCGTTGACGAAACCGCCCTTCTTCTGGTCGTAAACGTCGTAGCCGCGCCAGAAAACCCGGGGGCGATTGGCCACCGGCTCGAGCAGATCACGCAGCGTCGGTACCGAGCCATTATGCAGGTAGGGCGCTTTCAGCCAGATGCCATCGAGGAAGGCAGCGACGTAGCCTTGCAGGTCTTCCTCGACCAGGCCGCGACGGTCGAGCCCCATCTCCCTGACCACCTGGTTGGCCTTGATCGCAGCGCCTTTGTTCCAGGAGTCGAGGCGGCCGCGGTCGGTGCCGATTTCGGCGAGCGGCAACGGCCGGCCGGTCAGTTCGCTGGCGTGGCAGCGTGCGCAGTGGGCGGCGAAAAGCGGCTTGCCGGCATCGGCTCTGGCGCGGTCGATGGGAAAGGGATAGGGTGGCGCGGGTAGCTGCGTCAGATAAGTGTGCAGCCATTTCACCTGGCCAAGAAAATCCTCCTTGTTCGCCGGCGCCGCGCCGAGCAGGCCGAGCGCCGAGTCCATGATCACCGAGTAGGCATCGTTGCTGTCGCCCGCATAGTTCATCCGGTGTCCCCTGGCCCAGTCGTATTTCTTCAGATTCCACACCGAAGGCATGTCGGTCGGGCCGAAGGTGTCGTCCATCGGCGCGCGGATCATGAAGTACTTGGTCAGATTCATCGCGTCGTCTCGCCCGCGGCCCCAGTCGGGAAAATCGGGGCGGTAGATCCAGGCGAACTGCGCTTCGCGTTCGAGCAGGCGCTGCCTGGTGATCGGGATGATGAAGAAGCGGTAGAGCAGTTTGTCGATCGGGTCGAGCTCGGTGACGCGGTTGATCTCGGCCATCAGGATGTCGGCGTTGAAGCGCGGATCCTTGGCGCAATCGATCAGGTAGCGGAAAAATGCCTCGACGTTGGTGGTGTGCGCCGGGCCGCCAACGACGAGGACCGGGTTGGTTTCAGCCGAGACGCGATAGCTTGTGGTGTGGCAGACGGCGCAATTGTTGGCGACACGGGGGAAACCGATCGTCTTCTTGGTGAACCCGACCGGCAACTCCTGACCCTGCTCCCACGGCACGCCGAGCGCGGCGTAACCACCCGGGGCGACCTTGCCGTCCTGGAGCAGCTTGTCGGGGAAAATGCGCGGCAGAACATAGAAAATCCAGTATGGCACGCCGGCGTCGTGCTCGGCACCGATCGATCCGTATTTGAAGCGCATCTCCGGCGTGGCGCTTGTCCAGGCGGGCTGCGAATGTTCGCGGAAACCGCGGTCATAGCCGATCATCGCACCGAGAATGCCGACGACGACGGCGAAGAAGACGAGGCCTTTGACCCAGGGCTTGCAGGCGCAGCTAATCATCGTGACATCCTCAGAAGGTTTTCAGGAATTCGACCAGCGCGTTCTTGTCGGCGGCGGACAGCTCGGTGCCGTATGCCTTGCCCTCATGGCCCGCGTTACTGTTGCCGGGAAGTGCGGTATCCAGACGGAAGAACTGGCGTCCGCCGGCCTGTGGCTGGTCGGAAACGAAGCCGACCCTGAGCGGGTCATAAACGTCATTGCCGCGATAGAAGACCGCCGGGCGTCTGGTCGCCGGTTCAAGCAGATCGCGCAGGCTGGGAACCGATCCGTTGTGCAGGTAGGGGGCGCGCAGCCAGAGACCGTCGAGCGGCATGTTGGCATAGCCGTGCGTCTTGCGGAAATGGGTGAAGCGCCACGGGTAACCCGCATAGAGGGTCGCCTGATTGACCGCCAGGGTGTACGTATAGGAATCGAGCCGGCGACGGTCGGTACCGATCGCCGCCAGCGGCGTCACCTGGCCGACGTACTCACCGCTGAAATCGCTGCCCGAAGCGCCGTGGCAAGCCGCGCAGTACTCCTTGTAAAGTGGCGCACCACGTGCCGCCAGCGCCTGGTCGACCGGAAAGAAGCGGCTGAACGCGGGCGGCGTTACATCCATGATCCAGTCCTCGACACGCCGGATGCGCGCGATGTCGATGGTCGGCGGCGTCGTCCCGGTGCCGAAGGCGGCGCTCTTGTTGCGCTCCTCGACGGTGGTGTTGTTGCCATCCCAGTGCAGTTGCATTTCGTGCGGCTCCTTCCGCTGGCGCTGTCGCCAGAGCGAGGGAAAGTCGGCCGGCGCATCGAATTCCTTTGGATCGAGGTGAGACATCGGGAAGTTGAAGATCACTTTCGCCGAGTTGAAGGTGTCTACACGGCCCGGACCCCACTCGTGCTGCTTGAAGACCCAGTCGAAACGCCCGGCCAGCGCCAGGACACGATCGCGCATGATGGCAATCGCCACCGGATAGACGAGCAGACGGTCGAGCAGGTCGAGCCGTCCACCCTGGCGCTCGATCTCGGGCAGGAGGTACTCCTTCGAGAACTTCGGATCGGCGGCACACCGAAAGAAGAATTTCTCGAAACCTTTCATGTTGAAGGTTGCAGCCGGCATGCCGAGAACGATCTGCGGCAACTGGTCAGGGGCGGTGCGCACGGTACTCGTGTGGCAAACCGCGCAATTGACGAAGACGCGGTCGATTCCCTGGTAACGCCGCCGCGAGGTACCGATCGGCACGTCCTTGTCGCTGCCGTCCGGATTCTTCTCGAAGATCATGCCGAGCGACTGGTAACCCTTGCCCGGCAGGTATTGCGGGCAGACCTCGGGAAGCGCACGCCAGATCCAGTACGGGAAGCCCATTTCGTGTTCGCCGCCGGTCGATCCGTACTTGAAGTGCTCGACCGGGCTGTCGTAGTCGACCGGCACGTCTTCCCCGAAGCGGCGCAGCAGCCACAGGGCGACCAGGGTCGGGATGAGCACGGTGACCACGAAGAGAATCAGGAAACGCCGTTTCCACGGGTTGTCGGCCGGCAGGGTCTGGTCGTCGTTCATCGTTCGCTCTCCGCTTGCTGTTGTAATCTCGTTCGATGCCCTTCACTGGACCGGCAGGCAAGGGCGCAGTGCCTCGTAGCCCGCCGCCAGCAGTCGCTCAAGTTGCGGCGCCTGACCGGTTTCGGCACGCAGCCATTCGGCGACCTGCGCCAGCAGCGCGCCGCGCTCCGGGCTGTCGCGCCAGTGCCGGGAGTCGGTGCCGAAAGCCGGCAACAGACTCTCCGGCGGCATCGGAGTTTTCGTTCGGCGTTCCGGTGCTTCGTCGGCCATCGCCAAGCGCACGTACAGACGCGGCGCGCAGTGACGCAGTTTGCTCGCCACCTGATCGGGAGTGCCCTGCAGGAAGTTGGGCGGAAACGTCTCGGCGCTCAGGTGGCAAGCCGCGCAGTAGGGTTGGAAGCGGCGGGCTGCAGCATCGCTGCCATCGGTTGCCACAGTCGTTGTCTGCAGCGTCCCCGGGGCGACCGCCGGCACTTCCAGTTGTGGCGGCGGCAAGGCTTCTGCCGCCTGGCAGCAGGGAGGGGGAAGCGGCGCGCCGAGTTCGGCAAACAGTGCGGCGAACAGCTTCTGCCGCGGCAAGGGCGACGGGCCGAAAAGGCTTGTGGCGGCCTGACTGGCGACCAGCCGGTCGATGGCCTGCTGCACGATGGCGAAATCACGGCGCAGACGCAGTGTCAGCGCACCGACCTGGCTGCCCGCCGCTCGTTCGAGCTCGAGCGCGATGATCGCGTCACCGGCGGCGGTGCGTAACTCCTGACTGCCCGGCACCGTGGCATGTGGTCGCAGCGTCATGCGCCGCGCGCCGGTCGCACGCGCCGACCGCACGGCAGCCTCCACGTTCAGCTCGACTCCATTGAGCGCCGTTCCGCCGGGCAGCGTCAGGCGCGTCAGGTGTCCGGTGGCCGGCCGCCCGGCACGCACGGTCAGGATGCTTTCGAGCGTCGCCCCGCCCGCAGCCGTACAATGCAGCGACCAGCGCGAGGCGCTGGTGTTCTCTTCGATCCGGCAGGGCAGCCTTGTTTCGCTGGTTGCCGCCCGGCCCGAGCGCGCCAGCCAGGCGACCAGACGTTGCTGATCAGGAGCCGCGACGAACTCCGCCAGACCACTGATCAGCGGCCGCAGGGCATCCGGCGCTTCGGCTCGCCAGATCTCGCGCGCCTTGCGCGGCAGCAACGGGTCGAAGCTGGCGTCGATGTGCGACATGGCAATGCGCCCGGCACGCTCGACCGGCCACGGGGTGTCACCATGCAGCGGGTTGCGGTTCGGCAGGTCCGGATTGCCAACCGCCAGGCCAGCCGGCCAGCGACGCTGCGCTTCGGCGCGCAGCGGCCGGCTGACCGCCTCGGCGAAAGCCGGATCCGCCGTCCAGCTTTGCCCACCCGACAGCGCATGGCGCAGAGCGGCCGCGAACAAGCCGGCGCGGCAACGCTGCGCCGTGGCATCCGTGGAACCACAGCCTTCACGCCACACCCGCTGGGTCAGCGCTAGGCCATTGGCGCGTTCGGTCGCATTATCGATGGTGTAGGGGACATCGACTCCGCGCCTGACCTCGATGCCGTAGAAGTTGCGGCCGGTGGCCAGCAACTGGGCCGCCACGCGCGGGTTGGCGTTGGTCTCGTCCCACAGTGCACGGGCAAAAATCGGCGAGCCGTTCTGGTGACAGGCAAAGCAAAGCATCCGGTTGGCGTAAAAGACACGTGGCTTGCCGCCAGCGCGGTAGTCCTTCACCAACTGGAATTCGAAACGGCCAGCCTCCTCGTTGTAGCTGATCACTTCGAGGACGGCCGATCTTTCCTGATAGCCGAGGTACAGCCGATCCTTGAGCAATGGCGCCGTGCCCGACGCTGGCGGGCTGTCGACGGCGACAACGACACGCGGAAAAACGAAGTAGTCGGGCGCCGCGGCCGTTCTCTGCAACGATCGTCCGAGCGGAATCAGCACACGCTTGGCAGGCGGCAGCGGGCTTGCCGGGTCGCCCTGCAGTTGCGCATCGAGACGCGCCAGCAGCGCAGCGAAAGGGAACGGGAGATCGATTGCCGCCGCGTTGCCCCGCTTGACGGCAAACAACTGATCGAACAGCGAACGCCCCCGGCCAGGCAGATTTTCGCCGGGTGCCGACGGGTCAACGACCGGCTGCGGCACGGACACTTCAGCCGCCCTGGCCCCGGACAGCCCCCCCACCCCTCCGGCGAGACCCACCAAGGTCGACGCGAGCACCGCCAGCGGCGCTCGCCATCGCTTGCTTCGACGCGCACTCATCAAGCGCTTCCACGATCGTCGCGGCGCTCAGGATTTCGCCGCGACGACGGCGCGCACCTGCGTTCCCGGCCAGCAATCTTCCTGCACCATGCCGGTCCTGACAAAATCGTCGCGCGCCTTGTCGTCGGTGGCCTTGTCGTAAAGCGTGAAGTTGAGCGCGAAACCACGGTCGAGATAAGCCCGCCCGAGATAGAGGCCCGGCCGGATCATGCGGATTTCGTCGCGCACGCGCAGACCTCGGCGGCCGGCAAGATAATCCGGCTTCTCCTGATAACCGGGAATCTCATCGCTGAAGAAATAGTCGATGATGATCGATTCGCGGCGTGCATCGAGCAGGCTCTGCCCACAATACAACTTGGCCGGGAACAGCAGCCAGGTCTCCTTGCCGCCATAGCTCATCTTTTTCGGATCACCGTCGACCAGACCAGCCTTTTTCAACAGCGACAAGTCCTCGATGCGGTTGCGCAGCACCCGTTCGTCACGAAAGAATACTTTGCCACGCCAAAGGGTCTCGCCCACATCCTCGACCACCAACCCCTTGAGATGCAGCGCCGTACCGGCAAAACCGCCAACGATCTCGGACAGCCGGAACTTGCCGCTGCCGCCACGCGGCAGAAGAATGCGGCCATCGAAGGCACCGTCGGGAATCGGACCGGCCGTCAGACGAGCGTAGATCTGGTCGAGTTGCTCCTGGTCCAGCGTGGCAAGGTAATCCGGAGTGACTTTCGCCAGTTCGACGGCGGCGATCGGATACTTGTAATCCACCTGCGCCAGGTCCATTTTCGATTGGTGACTCTTGTCGTACGGCGCGAAAGCAATGCGCGGCGGCTCCGGCTTGCCACACGAGGCCAGTGAGAAGGTGGCGAGAGCAATCAGGCCGGCGTGCAGAAGTGCGGTGAAGCGCGTTCTCATCTGGGTCACCCTCCCGTTTCCTAGAGCGTCGCAAGGAAGGCGGTGAGTGCCTTCTTGTCCGCCATTGAGAGGTCCTCGCCGAAGCGATGGCCCTCGTTCTCGATTTCTTGTGTACAGGTCTGATAGTTGGCGCTGATGAAATCGCGCCGCTCGCGCAGGATGTCGACGAAACGCGTCGGGTTCTTGAGGATCTCGTCAGCCATCGCCTGCAAGGCCGGCACCTGCTCCTTCCTGCCGGCGGCCTCGAGTTTCGCCGGATCACGCTTGGCGAGGAAAAGGTCGCCAATCAACTGCTTGTGCGCAAGCCCGTTGAGAAAACCGGCACTCGTCCCGGCCGGAATCCTGACCTGGCCGACGCCGAGGAGGGCTTGTTCGGACTTGCCGTCTACCGGACGCAGGCCGACGTCGATCAGCAGGTCGGCATTGGTCAAGGTCCGCTTGACCCCGCGTTCCGGCGGATTGAGAAGCTCGAACATCGAGCGCTTGTAGAGTTCGAAACGACCTTCGACACTCGGATCGTAGCGCAGGCAATCGGGTTGCCGGGCGAGCAGCTTGCCGCTGGCGTCGACGTAGCGGGCGCGGTGGAAGTCGTTCGCCTGATTGGCCGGTTTGCCACAGATTTCGGGTCCGATGGCATTGTTATGCATGAACGGAGCCGTTGCCCAGACATTGACCAGCGAGATGTTGCGGTAATAGCCACGACCACCGTCCTTGAGTTCGTTGCGCTCGGGGATGTCGGCGACCATGGGCTGCCGGCGCAGCGTATCGGAAGCGTACTCCATGTACAAATGCCCGGCCTTGTGGTTCGAATGCAGGGCCCGACAGCGGAAGGTACCGACCTCGGTCACCGCTGTCGGCTGGTCGTTGCCCAGAAAATCGGCCCGCAGCTTGCGCGGATGCTGCTCGTTGACGACAGCAAAGTCTCGATTCCTGAACGGCCCCCCCGCGCTCTCCGGGATGCTCGAATGGCACCGTGCACAGTTCTCGGCGAAAACGACCTGCCCGCGACCGACGGCACCCTTGCCGAACTCCTTCTCCAGGTCGGCGACGAGATCGGCGCGCGCGTAGCCGGCGGCCGGATCGACGGTCTTGCGGGCGTTGGCGCGGGCGACCTGCAGGTCGGTCTGGTCCGATTCGGCCGAGGCGAAAAAATCGAGCAGATTCTGCAGACGATCCTCGATCGCCCGGAAGTTCGGGCAATCGCGTCGGCATTGGCCGATATTGAACGGCGTCTGCCCGAAGCCGCGCTGCTCGGGATCGACCTGCCGCATGTCGGAGAAGTGGTTGACCCAGCACTGTTCGGAGCACGAGCCGATGTTGAAATAGACACGCTGAATCGCTTCGAGTGCACCAATCGAATCCTCGCCGCCTTTCAGGATATGGTGAACTCCGGGCAGGACGACCTTCTGACCGCCGAGATTGACCAGCGTCGTATCGTCATCCCGCGTGCTCTTCTGCCAGCATTTGCCGTTGCGACCGGGCTCGCACCAACACTTGTCGTCGTCCTTTTCATCACCACAGGAAGCGGTCTTGCGCCACTTGGTCACGCTCTCGCCCTTGAAGACCGGACGCTGCGCAACGTTGATCAAGGCGTTGATCGTCCCCGGGTTGTTGATCTGGTCATGCGAGATCGCCGAGGTGTCGGTCACTCCCGGGCGAGCGTGGGCAAACATCTGGTACTCCAGGCTGCTGATCGGCATTCCCGAGCCCAGCAGTTCCGACATCCGCGTGTATTGGTTGCCGACCAGTCCCTTGATGTTCTCCCATTTCGGGCGCGCCGGATCGGCTGGCGGGTTGAGCGGATCGAAAGCGATATGGCAGGAGCCGCAGGAAGTACCGATCAGAAACGGGGGTTCCACCGAGGCATCGGCCAGCCTGCTCACCCTCTGGTCTGATTCGATCCCTGTGCTGGCAGCCAGCGGGCGGCTGTAGCCGCTCCAGTCAGCCAGACTGCCGTTGACCTGTTGCCACCTGGCTGCGTCAAAACGCGGGTTGGGGAACTTGCGGATTCCGAGTGCGCCGGTCGAGGTGCCGAATTTTAGGTCACAGGCCGAGTGGCGCTGGTCGCTCTTGCCGCCCTGGCTGTGCGGGTCGTCGACGTCAAGTGGTGCATCCTTCAAACCACAGGCCGGGTCCACGTAACCGCTCTTGCCGACGTAGCGAAGCAGCACGTCGTCGCCCGGGCACCAGTCGAAACCATAGGTTTCCTCTGGCGACTTCGCCGGGCAATCGGGATCGCCCGGCTTGCAGCAGGCCGGATCATTGATGATGCCCCAGGCCCAGAAACGATCCTGCCGCTGATCAGCGCGCAAAACGCGGAACCAGTCCACGAGAACACCAATCCGTTGCTGGAAAGTATAGGTATGAAAGCGGTCGTTGCCGGCCGTCGCCTTGAACCAGATCAGCCGCCCGATGCACTCGGACTCGTTCAAACCCTCACGTGCACATGCCTCGTGGTAGGGCGCATCCTGGTCAACGACCGACGCTTCGGGGAGCGTTTGTGCCGAAGCGGCAACAGCAACCGCCGGGGCGTTCTCGGCATGCGCGTCGGCAACGGGCCGCTCGTGCAACAGAATGAATCCGGTGCCGGCCATGACGGAAACCGCGAAGGCAGCGAGCAGAGCAGGTTTCATGCTTTCCCTCCTGATGTACAAGCACGTCCGAAACGAGCAACGTCTGGGAACCCTTCTTTCTTGGCCGCGGCGCACCCCCCAGATGACGCAGACGTGCAGGTAGGATACCGGAGCACGCCGCCACGGTTCCATAGAGTTGATGAATGCCGTTTGCTCCCAAACAACGGCTGATGACCACCCGCTCCCGATCGCGGTGCAGGCGCCTGCCGTGCCAAGACAAACTGGGGAAGCGCACGATCTGCCGCGAGATCGGCGCCCGACCCAGACGCCGGGCGCCGGGCGCGCCGGACAGCGACCGTGTGCTAGAATCGCGGCCCGATTCAGCCCCCCCGCCGAGATGTCCGTTCTCAACCTTCAGCAACGCGAAGCGATCCGATACCTCGATGGTCCGCTGCTGGTCCTGGCCGGTGCCGGCTCGGGCAAGACACGGGTGATCACCGAGAAGATCGCCTACCTGATCGGGTCCTGCGGCCTGAGCCCGAGCAATATCGCGGCCATCACCTTTACCAACAGGGCGGCACGGGAGATGCAGGAAAGGGTTGGCAAGCTGCTGGCTGGTCGGCCGGCCGCCGGTCTGACGATTTCCACCTTTCACTCGCTCGGCGTGCGAATCTTGCGCGAAGAAGCGGCGGCCATGGGTTATAAGCCAAGCTTCTCGATTCTCGACTCAGCGGACTGTTTCGGCATCCTTGCCGAACTCGCCGGCAGCGTGGACAAGACGGCGGTCAAGAAGCTGCAGTGGCTGATCTCGAACTGGAAGAGTGCTCTTGTCTCGCCCGACGAGGCGCACAAGGGCGCCAGCAATGACAGCGAGACGCTCGCCGCGAAGGTGTTCGCGAACTATGCAGCAACTCTACGGGCGTATCAGGCGGTCGATTTTGATGATCTGATCGCAATTCCCGTAGCGCTCTTCGAAAGCCAGCAGGCGGTACGCGAGAGGTGGCAAGACCGCCTGCGCTATCTGCTGATCGATGAATACCAGGATACCAATGCTGGCCAGTACGCCCTCCTCAGACTGCTGAGCGGCACACGCGCCGCGTTCACCGCGGTCGGCGACGATGACCAGGCCATCTATGGCTGGCGAGGGGCGGACATGGCCAACCTGCGTGGTCTGCCACGCGACTATCCAAACCTCAAACTGATCAAGCTTGAGCAGAACTACCGTTCGACGGTGCGCATTCTCAAAGCGGCCAACACCCTGATCGCGCACAACGACAAGCTGTTCGACAAGAGACTATGGTCAGACCTCGGGCACGGTGACCCGATCACCGTAAGCGCCTGCCCCGACAAGGACAAGGAAGCGGAGTCGGTGGTCATGAAGTTGCAGGCCCACCGTTTTGAGCATCAGGGCTGCTTCAGCGACTACGCAATCCTGTACCGCGGCAACTTCCAGGCGCGCGCCGTCGAACAGTTCCTGCGTAACCAGCGCATTCCCTATCAGATCTCCGGTGGCCAGTCCTTCTTCGAGCGCACGGAGATCAAGGACATCATGTCCTACCTGCGCCTGCTGGCCAATGCGAACGACGATCCGGCGTTCATTCGCGCAGTCAGCACACCGCGGCGCGGTGTTGGTGGCAGCACGCTCCAGGCACTCGGCAACTATGCCGGCGAGCGTCACGTGTCCCTATTTGCTGCGGCTGGCGAACAGGGTTTCGCCCAGCGGATTCAGGCCCGCCAGCTCTCTCCCCTGCTCGATTTCTGCGAGTTCATCCAGCGCATGCAGATCCGCGCCGGCCGGGAGCCGGCAGCGCCGGTTATTGCCGACCTCTTGGCTGCAGTCGCCTACGAGGACTGGTTGAACGAACAGGATGAAACCCGCGTCGCCCGGGTCAAATGGGACAACGTCGGCGAGTTCTGCGGCTGGTTGAGCCGCAAGGGCGACGAGGAGGAAAAAACCTTGATCGACCTGACTCAGGACATCGCTCTGATCAACATGCTCGAGCGCAGCGAAACAACCGTAGATGCCGTCCGGTTGTCGACCCTGCATGCCGCCAAGGGACTGGAGTTCAAACATGTCTTTCTGATCGGCGTCGAAGAAGGAGTCCTCCCTCACCGTGAAGCGCAGGCGGCAGACCGCCTCGAGGAAGAGCGCCGCCTGATGTACGTCGGGATCACTCGGGCACAGCGTTCGCTGCACCTCAGCTACTCCGAAAAACGCCAGCAGGGCCGGGAAACGATCCCCTGTGAGGCCTCGCGTTTCATTGCCGAAATGGGCAGCGCAGACCTGCGCTTCTCCGGTGGCAAGGCGTCAGCCATGCCGGACAAGGCCGCCAATGCCGAGCGCCTGGCAACGCTCAAGGCGATGCTTGGCAGGACGAAACAAGCGTAGAGCAACACCGGGTCATCGCGCGTTACAGCCCGTTACTCAACTGATGACATCGCGTTGGCGACTCGCCGCGTTGATTCCTGCAAGGCCGCACGAAAACATCAGAGATCACCGGGGCGGCCGAGCAAACCCCAATCAACTCAAGGAGATCATCATGTTCAAGAACATCATCGCCATCGCCGTTGCCACCACTTTCGGTACCGCCGTCTTCGCGCAAGGCACTGCCAGCAGCCCAGCCAAGCCGGTCGAAGCCAGCAAACCGGCGGCCACCGCGCAGGTGGCCGCAGCGCCAAACGCACCAGTGGCGACTGCCCCGGCCACCACAGCCACGGCCACGGCCAAACCGGAAGTGATGCCAACCGAGAGCAAAGCGCCCGCCAAGCCCAAAGCCAAGCAGGTCAAAACCGCTCCGGCTACCGCCACCGCGACCCCGGCCGCGACAACCGGCGTAGCCACACCGCCCGCCAAGTAGAGGTCGGCACCAAGCTCCAAACTGCCGGGATCGCATGAAAAAGGAGGCCTCAGGCCTCCTTTCTTCTTGCTGCGAGGGAACTTGTGACTACTTGGCGAGACCGACGAGGTACTCCACTGCTCCCTTGATCTCGCCGTCGGTCAGGTCGGCCGCGCCGCCTTTCGGAGGCATCGCGCCCTTGCCATTGGTAACGCTCTTGACCAATGCCGTGGTTCCTGTCGCAATGCGCGGCGCCCAGGCTGCCTTGTCGCCCGCCTTCGGCGCACCGGCCGCGCCACTGGCATGACATGCCATGCACACCGACTGATAGACCGCCGCACCGTCACGTGGCTTGCCGTCGGACTTGGCCGCCGTCGCCTTGGCCAACTCCAGCTTGGCCACCGGCTGGATACGCGCATCTGCGTCGTCAGAACTGCCGGTCTTGACGCTTCCCTTACCAATCAGTGAGAGAGGCCAGATGACGACGATCAGGACGATCGCAATGACGATGGTGGTCACGAGAATCAACCGGGAGGAGTATTGCGAGTATTGCTGTTGAGCCATGCCAAAATCCTTAGTGGTCTGCGCGTTAACGGCGCAATTGTACCGCCGTTTTGCGCCACCCAAAAGTACTGCACTGGAGTGTCAATCCAAAGCACAGATGTCCGCTTTCCTGCCAAGCAGAAATGTCCGGTAG
>ERZ761602.6452-NODE-6452-length-13073-cov-6.680903_pt1 | contig 13073 bp, 11 predicted proteins | sample MGYA00512165_ERZ761602 | MGnify/ENA primary metagenome ERZ761602 (study PRJEB28899, sample SAMN02445085) | bioreactor sludge metagenome | biome: EBPR sludge; isolation source: Thorneside wastewater treatment plant | place: Australia: Brisbane, Thorneside...
CTTAATGCGTTTGTCAAGTGCAGCTTTTGCGCCGCTGCTTACAATACCACTCAGCAGTGTTCTTTTATTAATTGCTCTTGATGCAATGATTGTACTGATGGCCATCATCCTGTTTCCGTTCCTATGGAAAGACTAAGAAGTTCGGATTGATTTTCATCGCTTCATCTTTTGATTAACTTCATATTGACAATATTTGATGTTCGTCATTCCAATTTGCCAATTCCCCTTATTTTTGCTCCCACATTTAGCAGGCAGGTAATCATTACCCGCCATACCGATGACTGATCGAAAAAACTATATGTACAAGTCCTGGTGGAAAATTGCAGCAGTATTGTTGCTCATTTACACTGTAATAGCTGGCTTCCTCGGTCCGGTTCCCAAATTGCAATTACTTGGAGAAACAATCAGGAACCTCTACTTCCATGTTTGCATGTGGTTCGCCATGATGATACTTTTCACTGTTTCCGTGGTGAATGCCATCCGGTATCTGCGGGGATTTCAGTTAAAATACGACATATACTCCAGGCATTATGCCATCATGGCCATCGTTCTGGGCATTTTGGGCTATTCAACCGGCGCCATCTGGGCCGCCTTTACCTGGGCAGATCCTAACAGCAGCATATTGGATAATTTCAAAACCATCGCCAGGGATCCTAAATTGATAGGTGCCGCCATTGCCCTTTTGGTCTATTTCGCTTACCTCATACTGAGAGATTCAATACAGGATATAGACAAAAAAGCCAGGATTAGTGCTGTATATAACATTTTTGCCTATGCTATACTGTTCCCTTCCATTTGGATATTGCCAAGAATACTCCCCAGCCTGCATCCCGGCAATGAGGACAATCCTGCCCTTGATGTGAAAAATGATATCAGCGGCAATATGCGAATTGTATTCTATCCTGCTGTTATCGGATGGACCTTGCTGGCTGTTTGGATCACCACACTCAAGATCAGGCTGACTTTGTTAAAAGAAAAAAAGATGATGCCATGATGAAATATTGTAAAAAAATAACTGCATTATTTACAATGATCCTGCTCTCAACAGCATTATTTGCCCAGGACAAAGATGTATCTGTTGCAGACACTATGCGCAGTAATGGCCGTATCTATGTGGTGGTAGCTGTTGTGCTAACAATTTTGATCGGCCTGATTTTATACGTAATAAGACTTGACAGAAAGATTACAAAACTGGAAAGAGAAAGTAACTAAAGAGGTTGATTATTACAATAACGATTGCTAAAACAAAAACAGAACTCATGTCAAACACAAACTACAGTTTCTTTGGCGCTGTTGAAAAAAGCTTCGACAAAGCTGCCGGGTATACTAAATGGGACAAAGGCCTGCTTAACCAGATCAGGGCATGTAACGCCGTTTACCAGATGCGTTTCCCGATCAAAAGAGATGATGGAAGCATTGAAGTAATAGAAGCCTACCGTGTGCAGCACTCACACCATAAAACTCCCTGCAAGGGCGGTATCCGTTTTGCTGCCGAAGTGAACCAGGATGAAGTAATGGCACTTGCAGCGTTAATGACGTATAAGTGTACCATTGTTGATGTTCCTTTTGGTGGAGCTAAGGGTGGTATCAAGATTGACCCCAAAAAATATTCTCCGTTTGAACTGGAAAAAATCACCCGCCGTTATACATCTGAACTGATCAAAAAGAAATTCATCGGACCCGGCACTGATGTTCCTGCTCCTGATTATGGAACAGGGGAAAGAGAAATGTCATGGATCATGGATACTTACTCTGCTATGCATCCCGGAGAGATTGATGCCGCAGGATGTGTAACCGGCAAGCCAATTTCGCAAGGTGGTGTTCGTGGCCGACGTGAAGCCACAGGACTGGGAGTATTCTTTGGTCTTCGTGAAGTATGCAATATGCCTGATGTAATGGGCAAATTGGGACTTACTACCGGAGTCGAAGGCAAAAAAGTAATCGTACAGGGTTTAGGTAATGTTGGATATCACTCTGCTAAGTTCTTCCAGGACGCAGGTTCAAAGATCATTGCTCTTGCTGAATACGAAGGTGCCATATGGAGTGATAAAGGACTGGATGTAGATCAGGTTTTCCAACACAGAAAGAAAACAGGATCTATCCTAAATTTCCCCGGTGCCAACAATTTTGCCAAAAGCTCTGACGCATTGGAAATGGAATGTGACATCCTGATACCCGCTGCATTAGAAAATGTAATAGACGGCGAGAATGCGCCCCGTGTAAAAGCTAAAATCATAGGCGAAGCCGCCAACGGGCCCCTGACACCGGAGGCGGATGAAGTATTTACTCAAAAGGGAATACTGGTTGTACCGGATATGTACCTGAATGCAGGTGGTGTTACCGTTTCTTATTTTGAGTGGTTGAAAAATCTTAGCCATGTACGCTATGGAAGGCTGGAAAAACGCTTTACGGAAAACCTTAATACCCGTATCCTTTCCCAAATGGAAGAATTAAGCGGCAAAAAAGTGAGTGATAATGAAAGAGAACTGATCATGCACGGACCAGACGAAGTAGACCTGGTATACAGTGGCCTGGAAGAGACAATGATCAATGCTACCCGTGAGATCATGAAAACATGGAGAGAAATACCTGAAATACCTGATATGCGTACGGCAGCTTATGTAGTTGCTATTAATAAAGTGGCTACTGCTTACGCTGAGCTGGGTATTTTCCCATAATCAAGCCAATTGCTTACTATTTCAAAATCCCATTTGCAAATGCAGGTGGGATTTTTTTTACAGTGGTACTAAAAAATCCATTAAAAGGGCAGTTCAAAAAGGGTGTTCAGCCTGCCATTAAGGGCTAAATCACTACTCTTCCTAATTCTCCTACCTTTGCCTATCAAAAAATCAAAAAAACCATGAAACGATTCTTAACAGCCGTACTTGGCTTCGCTTTTCTTTCTGTACAGGCGCAGACGGCCGATGAAGTGATCAGTAAATACAGTGCTGCTATGGGCGGACTGGATGCTTTCAACAATGTAAAATCCGCTAAAATGACCGGAATTGCAACCCTGCAGGGGATGGACTTGCCCATCACCATCCAGGTGATCAATGGCAAAGCTTTCCGGATTGACGTAGAAGTAATGGGCCAATCAGTAGTGAACAGTTACAAAGACGGAAAAGGCTGGAAAATCAATCCGTTTGGCGGCGCCGAAACCGCTACCGATGTAGAGGGGGCTGAATTACTGGATTATAAAGCACAGGCCAGTCTTAGCAACAGCCTCATGGATTATAAAGCAAGAGGTCACCAGGTTGAACTCCTGGGCCAGGAAGATGTGGACGGTAAGAAAGCTTTTAAAATTAAACTAACCAGCAAAGACGATGGAAAGGTGACAACCTTTTTCATTAATTCAGAAGACAACATGCTATTGAAATCAGTTAGTAGCAGGGAAATGCAAGGGCAAACCGTAGATGTGGATACTTATTACACCGACTTTAAAGAGTTTGGTGGAATAAAAATCGCCATGACCCGTTCACAAAAGATAATGGGCCAGGATTTTCAAACCATTACCCTCAATAATGTTGAACTGAATGTCCCTGTAGATGAAAAAGTGTTTGATAAATAAATTTGACCAGCAATATTCTAAAAGCCATTTGAATTCAAATGGCTTTTTTATTCATGATCAGGTAATATACTGATTTCGTGAAGGCCTGTTTCTCCTCTTTGCCAACCCATAGTATAATTGCCGTTTGTAATGATAATAAAAGAAACAGGTATACTTATATTGTATCTTAAAGCCTGTTGCAATACTTCTTCATCCAGTAGAACATCCATCGCCTTACATTCTACCATCAGCCAGGGTTCATGCCGGCTGTTGTATACAAGGATATCAAATCGCTTTTTCAGCTCTCCGAGTTTTAACTCTTTTTCTACTGCTATCAATGAGGCTGGATATTTTTTAACTGAAACCATGAACTGAACAAAATTCTGCCTGACCCATTCTTCTGGTGTAAGAGCAATCCATTTTTTACGCTGGGAGTCAAATATTTCCTCCGTTTCTTCCTTTTTGCGTAAACGAAAAGCCGGCTCGGGATAGTTAATTACAACCATGCTTCAAATGTAATTGATTAAATTTGTCAGCATGAAGACAAAAGAAGAAATAGTACAAAACTGGTTACCCCGTTATACGGGAGAACAATTGGAGAATTTCGGAGAGTATGTACTGCTCACCAATTTCAGTAATTATGTAAAAATGTTTGCCGAGTGGAATAATGTACCGGTTATTGGTGAAGGCAAACCCATGCAATGCGCCACAGCGCAGAATATTACTATCATAAACTTTGGAATGGGCAGCCCTACTGCCGCAACCATAATGGATTTGTTGTCAGCAATACAACCCAAAGCTGTTTTATTCCTTGGTAAATGCGGCGGCCTTAAAAAAAGGAATAAACTTGGAGACCTCATACTTCCGATCGCTGCCATAAGAGGTGAAGGTACATCCAATGATTACTTCCCTGCAGAAGTTCCTGCACTTCCTGCCTTTGCTTTACAAAAGGCAGTTTCTACTACTATTCGGGGTTATGAAGTCGATTATTGGACCGGCACCGTATACACTACTAACCGCCGGGTTTGGGAACATGATGAACCTTTCAAAGAATACCTGCAAAAAATCAGGGCTTATGCCATTGATATGGAAACGGCTACAGTCTTTACCGTTGGCTTTTATAATAAAATACCTACCGGCGCTTTATTATTGGTAAGCGATCAGCCCATGATACCCGAAGGCGTTAAAACCGAGGAAAGTGACAAAACCGTTACTGCAATGTTTGTGGAAAGACATCTTAAGATTGGCATTGACTCACTGAAAGAGCTTATCAATGACGGCCAAACAGTAAGGCACCTGAAATTTTAAAGTAGTTATTAAATGAAACTATTCCTGCTTTTAGCTGGCTTATCTGTACTGACCCTTTCGGTCAGCGATTGTAATGACAAAAAAAATACTGAAAAGTATAAAGGCAAACTGGAAATTGCAGGCATCTGCATGAACTACACTATCCGCATTACCGAAGGAGAAATTGATACAGCTAAGATCTCAGCGAACTGGACAGACGAGGTAACGAATAAAAATTATATCAATGTATTCAGGCTTGGTAGCCCATGCGATTTTCCTTCCACTATTAAACAGGGTGATGAATTCTACTTTATCATTGATACTGCCAAACCCAAAGAATGTATGGTCTGCATGGCATATTACCCTACGCCACCGAGGTCATTAAATATTAAAGTGGTTGAAAAATAATGCAGCCCCTGTTAAGCATAAATGATCTGTCGGTTGATTTTATCGCTGAATCAGGTATTACAAACGCATTAAAGAATATTTCCTTTGCTGTAAATCGTGGAGAAGTAGTCGCTTTGGTTGGCGAATCCGGCTCCGGGAAATCAGTCACTTCTCTTTCCATTTTACAACTATTGCCCTCGCCACCTGTCCGTTACAGCAGCGGAGAAATATTATTTTCTGAAGATGGGGAGCAGGTTATTAACCTGCTCCACCGAAAAAGAAATGAGTTACAGGATATTCGAGGAAATAAGATCGCCATGATATTCCAGGAACCGATGACCTCGCTCAACCCGGTTCTAACCTGTGGAGACCAGGTTATGGAAGCCATACTACTGCATAAAAAAATACCAAAGGAAACAGCAAAACAAAAAACCATCGAGTGGTTTGAAAAGGTTAAGCTGCCCGACCCCAAGGCCATGTTCAACGGGTACCCTCACCAACTCAGTGGCGGACAAAAGCAGCGAGTAATGATTGCAATGGCTATGAGTTGTGAGCCAGCTCTTCTTATCTGTGATGAACCCACCACTGCTCTTGATGTTACAGTTCAAAAAACAATACTCCAGCTCATCAAAGAACTACAGAAGCAATCCGGCATGGGTGTCATCTTTATAACACATGATTTGGGAGTAGTGGCAGAGATTGCCGACCGTGCCGTAGTGATGTATAAAGGTGAAATTGTAGAGCAGAATATGGTTAAGAATATTTTCACCAATCCACAGCATCCATATACAAAAGCTTTGCTGGCGTGCAGGCCGGTCAACCATGAAAGAGGAAAAAGGCTTCCGGTTGTCAGCGACTTTATGGATGATCTGAGGACAGAGACAGTAAAAAAGGATATAGCAACAACTATCTTATCAACTGTATCAACAAAAACAGATCTACTTCTATCCGTACAGCAACTCTCAGTTTGGTATCCAGCCCGAAGAACTTTATTTGGGAGAGCTCATGAATTTACCAAAGCCGTTGATAGTGTCAGTTTTGATGTTTACAAAGGAGAAACCCTTGGCTTAGTGGGTGAAAGTGGTTGTGGCAAAACTACTCTTGGCAGAACACTGCTTCGCCTGGTAGAGCCTACCAACGGAAAGATCATCTACAATGGTGCCGACCTTACAGCAAGAAACAAGGACGAGCTTCACTTTCTCAGGAAAGATATCCAGATTATTTTCCAGGATCCTTATTCTTCATTAAATCCCAGGCTAACTATCGGTTCAGCCATTTCAGAACCAATGAAAGTACATGGATTATTTACCAGTGATAAACAACGAAAAGAAAAAGTAACCGCATTACTGGAAAAAGTGAACCTGAGGCCAGATCACTTCAACCGCTACCCGCATGAATTCAGTGGAGGGCAACGCCAACGGATTGTTATTGCCCGTGCTTTAGCATTAAATCCATCCTTTATCGTTTGTGATGAATCTGTTTCAGCACTTGACGTAAGTGTTCAGGCACAGGTGCTAAACCTGATCAATGATCTTAAAAGAGAGTTTGGCTTTACTGTGATCTTTATCTCTCATGACTTGTCAGTTGTACGCTACATCAGCGATCGCATAATGGTCATGAACAAAGGAAGGATTGAAGAAAGCGGTCCTGCTGATGACATTTATTTCAACCCTCAATCCGTTTATACAAAAAATCTCATTGCCGCAATCCCCAAAGGCATTATTGCTTAATAAGCATATTCGTTTCGGTTGTTGTCTTTACCATAAAACTCTTTAGCACTTTTTCTGCGGGAATAAAGCATTTTTTTTAACTCCTTGTTCAGTTGCTTGTTCACCGGTTCATCGTCTTTTAATTTGGTGTCGGTGAGCTCTGTAAAATCATACTTTTTATAGTTAAAACCGTACGATGGGAGTAATGGCGAATAAAAGAAAGGTATCTTAATGTTACTGCTGTCTTCAAACTCAAATTGGGCCGGGTCTAATGGCACCAGGCCTACAGTTGCCAGCTTCCAGGTCAGATCATCTTTTTTAGCCTTGTATTTAAAGAAATAGATGAAGCCTTTCTTCTCCTTGTACTCTGCCTGTAACCTGTCAATGTATACAATTGAATCTGGTTTATCATAAGATTCACTTTTCAACAATGCACTTTTTCCAAGGTCAAGATGGTTGAGACTTGCAGGAGGAAATTTGTTGAGCTTTTTCCGTTTTTTTAAATCGGTATATAATTCATACCTGTATTCCTCCAGCTTACTGAAATACCCAAATAATGTATCTGGCACTGGTTTATTTTTATCAAGCAGTAAAAGCATGGTATTATACTTCAACCTTTTGTCATTCGATCTTAACATTTGCTGGATGAACGGTTGAACAGAAATATTTGTTTCCCAAAAAGGCAGCAGCAGCGTTGCATACAGGTTCAGGTCATCATTTCCATAATCATCTTCATCCCCAGACCTGAAATAAGAAATAGGCTTTTTATCAGTTTTACTTTCCTCGGCCTTTTGAATTGCTTTTTTCTTCTCTGCAATAGCCTGTTTTTTTAATTCTTGTTTGGCTTCAATTAGAAATTTGCTAAAATACATTTCATAATCTCCGGGTTTTACCAGACTACTATCCACCATCTGTCCCAGCAGCTTCATGATACTGCTTTTATAATCTTCCAGGTTTAACAGTGGCAAAAGATCGGGCAGAATAGTCTTCGTCAGCTTTAAAGAATCTGAAAGCTCATCAAGAAATCTGCCATTTGTATAACTAAAGCCCCCGGTCCTGTAAAGATTTAAATATTTTAAAGCCTCATATGGAGAATAATCTGAAGTAGCAAAATCAAGCACGGGCGGCTCTGCATTCACAATATCCCTGAAAATAGAATACGCATAGCTGGTTCTGTGCTGTAACAGGTTTTCCAACACTGCATACTGTAACTGAACGGTATCGTCCAGCGCATAATAAAGTTCCTTCAGATATTGGGCTGAGGCAATCGTTTTTATGCCTCCCAGTTTATTGATAAACTCTTTCTTCGTATCTAGATATTTCTTGTCGTTCCAGTTAAGCCAGCTGATCGCTTTTTTTAACATAGGAAAATCAGATGAATCCAAATCGATATCCCCGATATGTTTTACCGCCCTTTTGCGTAATACCGTATCAGTGCTCATAAAATCTTCGAAGAACAGTTTAGATTTTTTCTCCAATGGATTGATGCCTTTCAGTGTATCGGCAGGTGTGAAAGAATTAAAAAAATGTTTTACAAATTCGCTTGGGGCAGAAAGGGTATCAGATTGCGTCATCAATGAAAACCCGATACCGTCCTTATAAAATGCTTTAGAATGAACAACCCTGCTGCTGCCTTTCTCCGTTACGATAGCTTCCCAGACTTTAAACTTATTGGGCAACTCTGATTTATTCTTCCACCTCACTACCCAGTTAGAATCGCCCTGAACTGAACCTTCTACGGAAAGCTGGTTTTCCAGGTCAAGCTTTGCGCTATCTTTTACATAATAATAACGGGGAGACCGGTAGAATGAAATAAAAATTTTCTCACCGGTAGAGTCATTGGCAATAATCTTATTTCGATACGCACCGCTTTCAAGTAAATCATCTTCAGACTCCTCATCTTCGTCATCTTCGCCACCAAAATAGTTGTACTCTTTTACATCAATTTTTATTTTTTCATCTTTGGGGAAATAAGGAGTAGTAACGGTATAATACAATGATGTATCCTTCTGGATTTTTGCTTCTCCGTAATCCAACGGTTTCAGTTCGAATGAATTGAAAAACTGCTGCATCGCCAGATTTTCTTCTTTGCCATATGCTATCAGTGAATAGTAATGTGGCCCCTGGATGATAAATCTTGCCCAATAGATTTTACCTGCTTTGTCTTTATACTTACCATCCAGCGCCGGGTAGCCATTATAGCTTGTTTGTTTACGCAACAACTGGGTATCCATAAACTCAGATGCCATAAAACTCTCATCCATCAGGCCAAGGTCAAAACTATCTTCCTCTGCAAAGCGATAGTTATGAATATCTGAACGAATGACCCGGTAGTTTACTCCGTTCGCTTTATCTTCTGCATCATATATCCAGCTCCCATCGTTGCCTATATATGGTTCATGTGGCAGATCAACTGCAAACCCGCCATATGCGGGGGAATATTTTTTATACGGCCCGCCGTTTTTATACTCCTTCAACTGAATGCTGCCAAAGAACCTTTTTGCTTCATCACCCAGTTTTACATAATCGCCATTACCACTCATCTTGAAAAAGATGACTTCAAAAGGTGTAATGAAAATATTATAACGCTGCAAATCACCTCTGCGGGTCCGGTTGGTGATATCAAAACCCTTATAACCATTTTTAACAATGGCTGTTTTGGAAATGATCTTCCCGGGTATATTTTCATATAACAGGCTGTCTACTTTTTTATAAACATCCTCTGAACTATGATTCCACATCCAGGCATTGGTCATTATCCTGGTTACCATGTAGTAACTTCCGTTAGCCATATCTGCATACTGCCGCTGATCCTGGGCTACATCATCTCCCATTTTATAAAACGTTCCGGGTATATCCACCCTGTAAGCACCATCTGCTGCTGACGCTGTGCGAAAAGTAACGGGCACTCTTATTTTATCAACCAGTTCTTTTTCTTTACTGGCCCTCTCTCCCATTTTGACAGGACGTAGTTTGTAACCCTTGCGGCGCAGTATTTCAATCACCCCTCTTTCCCCGGGAAGATGTGCAGCCCCGACACCGACAAACAGTATCGAACCGCTGGCTATAATGGAATCAATCGAATTTGCCTGTATTTCGTTTCGCTGGTACAAAAATTTTTCATCAAATGCCGCCGATTCGCTGTTGTATTTGTTTATTGAATCGAGCAAATCGAGATTGCCGGTGCGATAGGCTTCTTCCAATTTTTCCTCGCTGTATTCATCTCCTGCATCGCCATAGCTTCTTTCCTTTCTGTTCTTATCTTTAGCTCCGTCCCTATAAGCCTCTGCCATCAATTTCATGCTCTCACCATAATCTTCTACACCTGTAACTTTTTTACCCCATTTCTTACCACACTGAAATATATACATATCCAAATAAGTGTCTTCTTCGAAATCACTGGACTCATTGCCGTAAGTCCGGTATAACAAACTGTTGATGGTTGAAGGATTACTATATAAAGCCTTTTCAATCTTATTGTCGTATTTGAAAAACTTAAGGGTATTGATCGACAGATAATCGGACGGCATGGATGAATATAAACTGTATTTATATCCGTCATTATATGATTTACCGCCCGAGAGGTCATACTTATTCAGGTCATCCTGCCATGTCTCTGGGTTTGTTTCCAAAGCAACTACTTCGGCTTTTCTGATAGCATAATAAAACGAGTCAGGCAGGTTAAATGCGAGTTTACTGCTTACATGCATGGTGCCAATCAGGTATGAAGGCTTTTTTAGCCCCTTGCCGGAAATTTCCCATAATAGACTGGGGTATTTTTTAGCTTTTATTACGGGCTGGGCATTTACTGAACAAACGGATAAGGCCAGAAGGAAAATAATCGGGATAATTCGCATCATAAAGGGTTATAGACCGGCAATTCCCGGGTTTTGATTTGATGTAAACAAATTTAAGATGCCGGAGGCCATTGAAAAGCATAAAATTATTTTGAAATTCAGCGACTTAACCCCCGAATCCTTTTGTGAAAATAATCTGGAAATATAAACGGGATTTTGACCACGAATAGTGTACTTTTGCCCGCCTTATAAACAGTCAAACTGACCAAACCCGGCGCCGTAAGGCCGGATTTAGGATCACCCCCGGCAAATATTCATGCCCGGTTTGTGTCAACGACTATTGATATAAACCCTAAATACACATGAAGCTTTCGCAATTTCGTTTCGACCTCCCGTTAAACCTTATCGCCCAAACTCCGGCCAAAAGACGTGAAGATGCCCGCATGATGGTGGTTAACCGTCATACCGGTGAAATCGAAAACAAACACTTCCGGGATATTCTGGACTATTTTGATGACAAGGATTGCTTTGTAGTGAACAACACCAAAGTTTTCCCTGCCCGCATGTATGGCCGTAAGGAAAAAACAGGAGCCAAAATCGAAGTATTTCTACTCCGTGAACTGAACAAACCCAATCGTCTTTGGGATGTGATAGTTGATCCCGCAAGGAAGATCCGTGTTGGCAACAAACTTTATTTTGGCGACCAGGAAGACCTGGTAGCTGAAGTAATTGACAATACTACCAGCCGTGGCCGTACCATCCGTTTTCTCTGGGATGGTAGCGAGGAAGACTTCAGGGCACAATTGGAAAAGTTGGGCGAAACTCCTTTACCCAAATACATCAAACGCAAACCAGATGAAGAGGATAAAGAAAGATACCAAACCGTATATGCAAAGCATGAAGGTGCGGTAGCTGCCCCTACTGCCGGCTTGCATTTTAGTCGTGAGTTGATCAAACGACTGGAGATTAAGGGTATCCGTTTCGCAGAAGTGACACTGCATACAGGGCTTGGTACTTTCCGTCCCATTGAAGTGGAAGACCTGAGCAAGCATAAAATGGATGCAGAATATTACCATATTGACGAAACAGCTTGTAAAATTGTGAACAGGGCTAAAGAGTATGGTCACCGTATCTGCTCCATTGGTACTACGACAATGCGGGCACTGGAATCCTCTTTTACTGCTCAGAAATTATTGAAGCCTTCGGAGGGCTGGACCAATATGTTCATTCACCCCCCCTATGAGTTTAATATAGCAGACTCACTGGTTACCAATTTTCACTTGCCTAAAACAAGTCTGCTGATCATGACCTGTGCTTTTGCGGGCTATGAACTGGCCATGGAAGCTTATAAAAAAGCGATTAAGGACAAATACAGGTTCTTCAGCTATGGTGATGCACTGTTGATCATTTAAAGGCATTTTTTAATACTTAATTATACACTAAGAGCCTTCTTTAGAAGGCTTTTTTAATTCTCTTAACTATCTCCTAACAGCAATTCGTCGTAACTTACACACAGGAGGATGTGGTTATGAAACGACTAGTAATAATTTCTTTTTTAGGTTTATTCTCACTCTCTGTTTCTTCACAATCATACAAAGGAGAAAATCGTCCTTTTAACCTCTCACAGGAACTAAACGATCTTTATTGCAGCGGCTTGTTCCATAGTACCGAAGGAACCATTATTGATGTAGCCAATAATATGGGTGCCAGGGCCTGGCTTAATATCCTTGACTGGTTGGAGGGACGGGTTGCCGGGCTACAGGTGTATAAATCAAAATCAGGAGCCAGGATACCGGTCATCCGCGGGGGCGTTCCCGGTATATATGTAGATGAAATGTCTGTTCCCATCGACTACCTTAATTCATTAAATATAGCAGACATTGCGATAATAAAAGTCATTAAAACTCCCTTCTTTGGCGGATTTAACGGAGGTAATGGAGCAATCGCTATATATACGTTGGGCAGCGAAGAAGAAGATTCAGAACATCTGGATTAATCACATACCTTTTTAACCTTATTAAAAAAGCCGGTATATAGCTACCAGACTTTCTTTTAGCATTACTAAATTTAATCCAGTCCAAACATCCCTTTATTTAATTGCTGCAACATTTTTGTTTTATAATCAGCTGAAATCAGCAAAGAAATATTATGGGGACTGCCACCATAGCTTACCATACGGACAGGGATATTCATAATTGAGCCAAAAAGTTTTTTTACCATGTCTTCTGTCCGAGATATTTCATTACCTACAACAGAAATGATCGTCTGGTTCTTATCCACTTCCACTGTACCGAATGGTTCCAGTTCTTTTAATATCTCTTTCAGGTTTGCATCATTGTCAATTGT
>ERZ761602.6453-NODE-6453-length-13068-cov-5.223776_pt1 | contig 13068 bp, 11 predicted proteins | sample MGYA00512165_ERZ761602 | MGnify/ENA primary metagenome ERZ761602 (study PRJEB28899, sample SAMN02445085) | bioreactor sludge metagenome | biome: EBPR sludge; isolation source: Thorneside wastewater treatment plant | place: Australia: Brisbane, Thorneside...
CGCGTCGGTTCGTACGCGTCGGTTCGTACGCGTCGGTTCGTACGCGTCGGTTCGTGCTCGTTCGTGTCATGCGCGTGTCGTCGATCTCGGCGTTCGTGGTCGTCGTTCGCGGGCGAGCCCGTGTAGCCTGCGCGTCATGCCGCCGACCCAGGTCGTCATCTTCGGCGCGAGCGGGGACCTCACCGCGCGCAAGCTGATCCCCGCGCTCGCGAGCCTCGTCGACAAAGGCCAGCCTCCGGAGGGCCTGCGTGTGATCGGCGTCTCGCGCCGCGAGAAGAGCGACGAGACATGGCGAGAGGAGCTGCGCGAGGTGATCCCTCCCGAGCTGAAGGACGCGTTCGAGAAGCTCGCACCCCACGTCGGCTACGAAGCGGCAGACGTCGAGCGCGAAGGCGATCTCGCGCGCCTGAAGGCACGCCTCGATGCGTTGCCCGGAGGAGATGCGACGGGTCGTCTCTTCTACCTCTCGCTCAAGCCCGAGCTCTTCGCGGTCTCCGTCGCGCGCCTCTGCGCAGCGGGCCTCTTGCCGAGGCAGCGCGAGGACGAAGCCACCGCGTGGCGGCGTGTGGTGGTGGAGAAGCCCTTCGGGCACGACCTCGTGAGCGCGCAGAAGCTGAACGCGGAGCTGCACGCGCACCTGCGCGAGTTCCAGATCTTCCGCATCGATCACTACCTCGGGAAGGAGACCGTGCAGAACCTGCTCGGCTTCCGCTTCCACAACGCGATCTTCGAGCCGGTGTGGAACCGACAGCACGTCGAGCTCGTGCAGATCACGGTCGCGGAGGAGCTCGGCATGGAGGGCGGCCGCGGCGGCTACTACGACACCACGGGCGCGCTCCGCGACATGGTGCAGAACCACATGCTCCAGGTGCTCGCGCTCGTCGCGATGGAGCCGCCTTCGTCGCTCGACGCCGAAGCGGTGCGCGCGCAGAAGGTCGCGCTGCTGCGCAGCTTGCGGGTGCCGACGCGCCGTGAGGTCGCGGAGTCGAGCGTGCGCGCGCGCTACGCGCCCGGTGAGCTCCGAGGCGAACGCGTGCGCGGTTACCTCGACGAGGACGGGGTGCCGCGCGACTCCGACACCGAGACCTTCGTCGCGATCCGCGCGGAGATCGACACGTGGCGCTGGGCCGGCGTCCCGATCTTGCTGCGACACGGCAAACGCCTCGCGAAGCGCTTCACGGAGGTGCAGGTCCAGTTCCGCACGCCGCCGTTGCAGCTCTTCAATCGGCCCGACGGCATGGACGACGACGAGTACCGACGCGCGTTGCGCGAAGGACGATTGTGCGAGCGTCGCCCCAACGTGCTCACGCTGAGCCTCCAGCCACGCGAGGCGATCACGCTCTCGTTCGGCGTGAAGCGCCCGGGAAGCGCGATGAACATGGCGCCCGCCGCGTTGCGCTTCGACTACCGCGACGCGTTCGGTGAGACGACCGCGCCCGCCTACGAGCGCCTGCTCCTCGACGCGCTCCGCGGCGACGCGACGCTCTTCATCCGCAGCGACGAGATCGAAGCGTGTTGGCGTTTCGCGGACGCGTACACGAACGCGTGGCGGAGCGGTGAGGTGCCGATGCACGAGTACCCCGCGGGCTCGTGGGGCCCGACCGAGAGCGACGCGCTCTTCTCCGGCTGCGAAGGCAGTTGGTCGGAGGGCGTGTGACCCCGAGCTTGCGTCGGACGATCGTCACGACGGGGTGCGCATGAGCGCGCCGACGATCGTGGTCTCCGACGATCCGGTTCGTGAGGCCACGGTGCGTCTTCGCGCCGCGCTCGCGAGCCACGGTACGCGCCTCGCGATCTCGGGTGGCAGCGCGCTACGGGTGATCGCGCGACTCTTCGAGCGCGCTTCGACGGAGGACTCGGTTGCGTTCGCTCCGCGCGAGCTCGTGCTCACGTGGGTCGACGAGCGGGTGGTGCCGCGTGCGTCTTCCGAGTCGAACGCGGGCGAGGCCGAGCGGCTCGTCGCGCTGCCGCGTCACGTCGCGCTGCTGCACGACGACGAGCTCGACGCGCCGAGTCGCGCGATCACCCGCGTGGAACGGGCGATCGACGACGAGCTCCATGGCGCGCTCGACGTGACGTTGCTCGGGCTCGGCGAGGACGGTCACGTCGCGTCGTTGTTCCCTCGCGGCTCGGGTGACGCGCCGGCGCTCTCCTGGGATTCGCCTAGCGCGCGTGTGATGCTCGTCGAGAGCTCCCCGAAGCCTCCACCACGTCGCCTCACGCTCACGCGTTCGTTCCTCGCGACGGCGAGAGCGCACGTGGTGTTCGCGGTCGGCGCGGGCAAGCGCGACGCGATCGCGCGTCTGCGTGCGGGCGATCCGACGCTCCCGGCGACGGGGCTCGAGGGCGTGGTCGTGATCACCGATGCGGCAGGAGCGGGCGAGTGAGAACGACGGGCGAGTCCACGCTACGGCGTGCACACGAAGCGCGACGTGTGACGAGCGACGTGTGACGAGCGACGTGTGACGAGCGACGTGTGACGTGTGGTCACCGTGTGATGAGCAGCGAGACATCGAGGAGTACGACGATGCAGGGACGAAACGACGTCGGAGTGATCGGGCTCGGGGTGATGGGCGCGAGCCTCGCGCGCAACTTCGCGAGCCGCGGCTTCGCGGTGGCGGGTTTCGATCGCAGCGTCGACAAAGCCAAGGAGCTCGCCGCGCGGCATCCGGAGGCGAAGCTCGCGATCGCGGAAGATCTCCCGAGCTTCGTGGCGAGCCTCGAGCGCCCGCGCCGGATCGTGCTGCTCGTGGTCGCCGGCCAACCGGTCGACGACGTGCTCGACGCGCTCGATCCCCTGCTCGAAGCGGACGACGTCGTGGTCGACGGCGGCAACAGCCTCTTCGTCGACACCGATCGACGCGCGGCCCGCGCGGAGCAGCGTCCGTGGCGCTTCGTCGGCATGGGCGTCTCGGGGGGCGAAGAAGGCGCGCTCCTCGGTCCGTCGATGATGCCCGGGGGTGACCTGGAGGCGTGGGAACGCCTCGCGCCGGTTCTGACGAAGATCGCCGCCGTCGGCTCGGGCGGTCCGTGCGTCACGCACTGCGGCGCGGGCAGCGCGGGGCACTTCGTGAAGATGGTGCACAACGGGATCGAGTACGGCGACATGCAGCTCATCGCGGAGAGCGCGACGCTGCTGCGCGACGGGCTCGGGCTGACGCCCGACGCGGTGGCGGACGTGTTCGCGACCTGGAATGCGGGCGAGCTGGAGAGCTTTCTGGTCGAGATCACCGCGGACATCTTCCGCGTGCAGGATCCGGAAGCGCCGAACGCGCTGCTACTCGACGCCGTTCTCGATCGCGCGGGGCAGAAGGGGACGGGGCGCTGGACCGTGATCGCCGCCGCCGAGCTCGCGGTGGCGATCCCGACCATCGCCGCGGCGGTCGACGCGCGCATCGTCAGCGGCGACAAGTCGCTGCGCGAGCGGATCGCGCCGACGCTCGGTCGCGACGCGGTCGAACGCAGCGGTCGCGTCGAAGGCGTCACCGTCGACGACGTCCGCGACGCCCTCTACGCGGCGAAGATCACGAGCTACGCGCAGGGCTTCTCGCTCCTCGCGCGGGCGAGCGAGCAGAAGGGCTACGGCACGAACCTCGGCGAGGTCGCGCGCATCTGGACGGCGGGCTGCATCATCCGCGCGCGTTTCCTCGATCGGGTCACTGCGGCGTTCCGTTCGGGGGATCTCGCGTCGCTGATCCTCGCGCCCGACTTCGCCGACGAGCTGCGTCGTCGGTTGCCCGCGTGGCGTCGGGTGGTGTCCGCGTGCGCCCGAGCGGGTGTCGCGGCGCCGGGGCTGTGCACGAGCCTCGCGTGGCTCGACGGAATGGCCACCGCGCGCGGCAGCGCCTCGGTGATCCAGGCGCAGCGCGACTACTTCGGCGCGCACGGGTACGAGCGCCTCGACCGTCCGGGCGTCTCGCAGCACACGGAGTGGAAGAAGCTCGCGCGGCGCGAAGCTCAGACCTCGAGTCGGTAGATCTCGCGGATTCCCTCGAGGATCTGCTCGAACGGGACGTGCAGATCCTTGAGCAGACCGTCGTGGAGATCGAACACCCAGCCGTGGACCTTCGGATAACCTTCCTTCAGGTACCGCTTTTGAACGACCGCGGTCTTGATCACGCGCACGCACTGCTCTTGGACGTTGAGCTCGACGAGTCGCTTCGCGCGCTCCTGTTCGTCCTCGATGGCCATCAGTTCGTTTCGATGAATCCGGAACACGTCGCGGATCTCGCGGAGCCACGGGTTCAAGAGCCCGAGGTCGCGCGAGCTCATCGCGGCGTTCACGCCACCACAGCCGTAGTGCCCGCACACGATCACGTGCTTCACCTTCAGGTGCTCGACCGCGTACTCGATCACCGAGTGCACGTTCAAGTCCGTGTTCACCACGAGGTTCGCCACGTTGCGATGGACGAACACTTCGCCCGGCTCGAGCCCCATGATCTCGTTGGCCGGCACGCGGGAGTCCGCGCATCCGATGTAGAGGAAGTCCGGCGACTGACCCGCGGACAAACGAAGAAAATAGTCGGGGTCGTGCGTGAGCTTGGATTCGACCCACTTCTTGTTGTTCTCGAAGATCTGCCGGTAACGTTCCATCCCTGCAGCCTACACGAGCGCGCGATTCGCCGGGCGACGATCCGAGCGTGATGAGCATGCTGTCGGGATCCGCCGACGCTCTTCGGCGGATCGTGCGTGTTGGCGGTTTGCGGTCGGTGAGGTCGCGCGTTGCAGTCGCGCGTGGTGGCTCAGGGATCGTTCGGACGCGGCGGCTCGCTCGGCTCCGGCAGCGGCTCGCTCGGCTCGAGCACGAACATCGTGTGATCGTTCCAGCTCGTCGCGAACACCCGCAAGCGCGGGCGTCCTTCGGGGCCGTCTCCGTACACGCGGAGCGCGAGGCCGACGAGCTGGTCGGCGCCGGGGACCTCGCTCGTGCGGTGGGTGCGCGTCGCGAAGTCGGCCAACGAGACGTCGCTCGAGTGGAAGTTGGCCGTGGCGGCGAAGCGGCCGTCCGCGCTCAGCCCGAGCGAGCGCGGATTGCGTCCGGTGGGCGCGGCGCCGACGCGGCGCCCCGTGCTCAGGTCGTAGACGCCGATCGTGCCGAGCGTGCACGTCACGAAGAGCAGGTTGGGGTCCGGGCCGATCTGCAAGTGCCGCGGGAAGGGGCACGTGTCGATGCGCGCCGTCTCGTTCCCGCTCGCGTCGAACTGCTGCACGAAGTCGCTACGGAAGCTCGCGACGAGCAGCGATCCGTCCGGTCGGATCGCCATGCCGCGCGGTTGGATGCCGGCGCGCAAGCGGCGCACGAGCTCGAGGCGCGCGGTGTCGACCACCGCCACGCTGCGCTGCGTGTAGAGCGCGACGTAGAGCGTCGAGCCGTCCGGCGAGACCACCATGAACTTCGGGTTCGCGCCGACCCGCACCTCGCCGCGGACCGTGAGGCTCGCGGTGTCGATCACCTCGACCACGCCGCGCCGGAAGTTCGACACGTACGCGGTCGCGCCGTCGGGCGAGAACGTCGTCTCCACCGCGTTGCCGGGGAACTCGACCACGCCGACGCGAGTGAGCGTCTCCGCGTCGTAGACCCACACGTTGTCGCGATCGAGCTGCCCGAAGTTACAGACCCAGACGCGGCGCCCGTCGGGGCTCACCTCGACGCTCTTGGGCTGCACGCCCGTGCGCACCTCTCCGACTACTCGCAGCGCCAGCCCGCCGGGGGTGGTGCGAAACGCGGGGACCCGCGGCTGCGAGAGCGTCGGCCGCGGCACGACGAGGAACACGAGCACGAGCACGAAACCCCACGCCGCCGTCCGCATCCCGTCACCCCTCCGTTTGCGGCGCGATTGTCCCTCGCGAATCGTCGACGTGCACGCCGCCGCGTCGCGCCTGCGCAGGCGGCACGCGCACGGGGCTTCCGTCGTCGCGCGACCATGCGGCCTCGCGGCTTCCGTCGCGCCTCACGCCCACTCCGCTTCCCTCGCGCCGCACCCGAGCAGCTTCCGTCCCGCCGCACGCCTGCTCAGCTTCAGTCGCGCCGCACGCCCGCGCTCACCGTGCAGAGCCCCGTGCCGGGCGGTGACTGCGCGTAGGCCACGCAGCTCCCCTCTCCCGCGGGACATGCGCCTTCGACCTCGAGCCGGCAGACCCGCACACACGTCCGCTCGAAGAGCCCCGTGCAGGTCGTGCCGCTCGCGCAATCCTCGGCGACCTCGCAGGCTTCGCCCACGTTCGCCGATCCCGGCACCCGGCAGTCGGTCTCGCCTCGGTCGCCGACCAAGAAACACGACTCGCCGAGCAGGCACTCGCTCCCGGTCCCGAGCACGTCGCAGGGTCGCACGGGCAGGCACTCGCCCCATGCGGTCGCCGACTCGTCGACGAGCACGCCGGGGCCACCGCAACGCCGCATGTCGCCACACGTCGTGTCGAGCGCGTCGCCCTCGCAGCAGATGCGCCCACACACGCCGCCCTCGCGGCGTCGGAAACACGCGGTGCCGGCGACGCACTCGGTGGAGATCGCACAGCGCTCGCCCTCGGTCTTCGTGCCGCTCCCGATCGCGCAGCTCGGCTCCTCGTCGACCAGCACGCAGAGCCCACCCCCACATCGCCCGCCGCGCGGATCGCAGAGCCCGCCGCACGAGGACGCGGAGCCCGCGTCCTCGGCGGCCGCGTCGCTCGTCGCGCCGTCCGCACCGGAGTCCGGAAGGATCGCACCGTCGACGCGCACCGCACCATCCGGCACGAACGCATCGACCCCGCCATCGCGCGGCGCATCGTCGTCACCGCAAGCGGCAACGAAGAGCGACGACGACAAGAGCAGGGTCGTAGCGAGGCGCACGAACATCAGGCGCCGGTGGGCTCACATCTCGGGGACGCAGCCGCCGAGGGTGTCGGTCAGGCGTCCGCAAACGAGACCGTCGCCGCAGTCGTCCGCCATGGGATTGCACGCGCGACTGCACTGGCCCATTCCAGCCGGGCCGAGGCAGAAGAAGCCACCGACACAACCGTTCGCGAAGCTACAAGAGGCCCCCTGCATCGTTCCGGCGCCCATCGCGGGCGTGGCGCAGTCGGTCGTCCCGTCGCCGCCGATCGGGTAGCAGCCTTGACCGTCCGGGCAGCCCGTCTGAGTGAGTGCGTTGCAGCCCGACGGCGTTCGGCAAGCGCCGAAGCCGAGGTTGCCCATGTCATCCGCGAAGCCGATGCAGAAGTCGCCGGGGTCGCAGCTCGCGTCGGAAGCACCACAGCAGATCTTGCGGCAGGTGCCTTCGTCGCAAGTCATGCCTTCTTGGCAGTCGTTGACGTTGTCGCAGGCGGCGCCCTGAGCAGCCGTTCCAGCCGGCGCACACACGGGGCCCATCTCACGACCGCCCCAGTAGCAGCCCTCGCCCATCGTCGAGTCGCATCCAGCGTTCGAAATGAGATTGCAGGTCCCGGTCGGACACATTCCGGTCATCGTCATTCCGGAGTCCGTACCACCTCCATCGGGAACCGGAGTTCCGGTGTCCGTCCCGCCGCCGTCGGGCAGCACGGGCGTTCCGGTGTCGACGCCAGATCCGCTGTCGACGGGGCGACTGTCGTCGTCACCACATGCGACCAGGGACAAACTCAAGGAAAGAAAGAGAAGCGTGCGCATTCGTACCTCCACCACCGGGGCTTAGTAGCAGGGGCGGAGGTGGCGCGGCAACTTGCGGCCTACCGACAGGTCTGTGTGGTCGGAGCGGCTTCGACCTTCGTGCACACCCCTGCGACACGCTCACAAGTCGCTGGTCTCACGGTCGTGCCACACGTCGCCGCCTCCTGCTCCCGGGTCCAGTAGATCGGACCTGTGCAGACTCCACCGCTGTCCCCGCATCCAAACGCACTCGCCGGCCGGTACCTCGCGTTGGCTCGGCCATCGCAGTTGTAGTCGTAGGAACCGGGTGACGGTTGGCCGTCGCTACCGATGAAGCAGGTCGTAGTCGGTCCGTTGGCCGGGCAGTAGCGTCGAGCGAAGTACTCGGTTTGGCCCGGAAACGCGGCCGCCTCGCGGTCACCACAATCAAACGGAGCGCCCATCTGGGTCCACCCGTCGGGGCAAGCACACGCCATCATCGGCGTCGTCATCTCATCCCCGAACCCGTCGCCGTCGCGGTCCCGATAACACGTCACCTGCGGCAACCCTTCGTCCGGCGTGCCGTCGCAATCGTTGTCGCGCTCGTCGCAGATCTCGCTCGCGAAGGGGGTACACGTGGTGCATTCGTCGTCGCAGTCGCCGCCTTCCGCCACGTAGCCGTCGGGCGCGGCGCAGCCGGTGACCGAGTCGTCGTCGACGCCGAAGCCGTCACGATCGCGGTCGCGGTACCACACGAGGTCCGGGCAGCCGCCGTCGGGCTCGCCCGCGTCGACGCCTGCGTCCGTGTCGACGCCCGCGTCCGTTCCCGAGTCGACCTCGATCGGGCCGGCGTCGTCCGGTCCCGCATCCCGCGACGCGTCGGGGGCGTTCGGGTCTCGGATCGTGCCGCCGTCCGGGAGCACGCAGGTCCACACGTCGTCGCCCCGCTCGGTGCCCTCGGGGCATTGGCAACTGTCGGTCTCGGGGTCGACGACGAGCTCGCCGCAGAGATCCGATGGAGGGCCGCCACACGCGGCCAGAAGAGAAGCAGCAAAGAACGACGCGGCGATCGAGCGCATGACGAGTTTCCCCAGAGTTCGCGTGAGCGAGAAGTCGGCGGCTGACCCCGCCGACTCGGTCGAGAAGGTGCCGTCCGTTCGGCCGACTTGCCACCGAGTTGCGCGTCTCGACGATCTTCTTCCAGGAAGCGACGACCGTTCTTCGAAGCTTCGTCGGCCGCTGACCCGGCGGACCGAGACGCTTCGGGGTGAAGCCCAACGCCACGGACCCTGCGGGTCGAGCTCGTGCGCGCGGAGCTGGGACGGTGCGGGGAGCCGCGGCGGGAGTCGCGACCAACCGCGGGTTTCGACGGAACCGAGTCGGTTCTTCGGGATCGACTCGTTTCGCTTTTCGATCGAACCTACGCGCGTGACGAGCCCGGATCTGCTGCGCGAGGTGTGGAACTGGTTGCCCGCGTTCCTCGAGGTCGCGGAGCGCGGGAGCGTCGCGGTCGCGAGCCGACACCTGCACCTCACGCCCGCCGCGGTGTCGCGCACGGTGCGGCTGCTGGAAGACGCGATCGGCGCGCCGCTCTTCGATCGCATCGGACGCGGGCTCGTGCTCAACGACGCGGGCCGCACGCTGCGCGAGGTGGTGCGCGACGCGAAGGGGCGTCTCGATCGGGGGCTGCACGACGCGCTCTTCGCCGCGGAGGCCGATCCTTTCGCGGGGCGTCTGCGCGTCGGCTCGCTCGGGGTGCTGAGCTCGCACTTCGTGGTGCCCGCGTTGCTGGAACTGAAGCGCGAGCATCCGGCATTGATCCCGGAGCACCAGAACCTCCGCACGGCGGAGGCGCTCGTCGCGCTCGAGCGCGGGGAGCTCGACGTGGTGCTGCACTACGAGGCGATGGACGCGGAGACGCGGCGCGTGGAGCGGCTGGGCGAGACGGGCGCGAGCGTGTACTGCGGGCGTGGGCATCCGCTCTTCGGCAAGAAGCGGGTGCGTCGTGACGACGTGCTCGCGCATCCCTTCGGGGTGCCGCAGGTGGGAGACACCGGGCGCGTGCAGGACGGATGGCCGAGCGAGGTGCCGCGCGCGATCGGCATGCGCATCACGCTGCTCGCGTCGAACGTCGACGTGTGTCGCAGCGGGTTGTTGCTCACGGTGTTGCCGGACGTCGCGGCGGAGCCCTTCGTGGAGAGCGGCGAGCTGCGGCGGCTTCCCTTCGAGCCGCTCCCGCCCATCGAGGTGTTTGCGTCGTGGAAGGCGACCGAGCCCGATCGTGCGGCACCACGGGCGCTCGTGGAGTGGGTGCGCACGCGGCTGGAGACGTGATTTCGAGCACGCCCGCGCGCCTCCCCATCTGGCAGCATCCGCCGCCATGCAGCTCCGCCCCTTGCACGACGTCGCGCAGGATCTCGGTCTCTCGCCCGAGCACGTCATCCCCTACGGCCGCCACAAGGCCAAGATCGAGCTCGAAGCCTTGCGCGAGCCGCGCGGGAAGCTCGTGCTCGTCAGCGCCATCAACCCGACGAAGGCGGGCGAGGGCAAGACCACCACGAGCGTCGGGCTCTCGATGGGGCTCTCTCGCATCGGGCGCCGCACGGCGGTGTGTCTGCGTGAGCCGAGCCTAGGGCCGGTCTTCGGCATCAAGGGCGGCGGCACCGGCGGAGGCGTCGCGCAGGTCGAGCCGGCGAGCGACATCAACCTGCACTTCACGGGCGATCTCCACGCGATCACCTCTGCGCACAACCTGCTCGCCGCGCTGATCGACAACGACCTGCACTTCGGCGGCAAGAGCGGGCTCTCCGCCGACCGCGTGACGTGGCCGCGCGCGCTCGACATGAACGACCGCTCGCTCCGCAACGTGATCGTCGGCCTGCGCGGCGAGGGTGTCGCGCGCGAGACGAGCTTCGACATCACGGCCGCGAGCGAGATCATGGCGGTGCTCTGCCTCGCGGAGAGCGAAGAAGATCTCGAGGCGCGGCTCGCGCGCATCGTCGTGGGGCGCACCAAGGATCGCGCGCCGGTGACGGTCGCCGATCTCGGTGCGGCGCCGGCGCTGCGGGTGCTGTTGCGCGACGCGCTGCGTCCGAACCTGGTGCAGACGCGCGAAGGCACGCCCGCGATCGTTCACGGCGGTCCGTTCGCGAACATCGCGCACGGCTGCTCGAGCGTGCTCGCGACGCGCATGGGGCTCGCGTACGCCGACGTGGTGGTGACGGAGGCCGGTTTCGGCTTCGATCTCGGCGGCGAGAAGTTCTTCGACATCAAGTGTCGGCAGACCGGGCTCTGGCCGGATCTCGTGGTGCTCGTCGCGACGTGCCGCGCGCTCAAGGCCCACGGTGGCGCGAAGGACTTCACGCGACGCGACGACGCCGCGCTCGCGGCCGGACTCGCGAACCTCGATCATCACCTCGACTCCGTGAAGGGCTTCGGGGTGTGGGCGGTGGTGGCGATCAACCGCTTCCCGACCGACGCGTCGGAGGAGCTCGACGCGGTGATCGCGCACTGCGCGGCGCGCGGCGTGAAGGCGGCGGCTTCGACGGCGTTCTCGGACGGCGGCGCGGGCGCGGAAGAGCTCGCGAAGGTGGTGGTCGCTCAATTGGACGACAGCCCCGCGCGTCAGCCGAAGTTCACGTACGAGCTCACGTCGAGCTACGCGGAGAAGATCGACGCGATCGCGCAGAAGATCTACGGCGCCGACGGTGCGATCATCGCTCCCGCCGCCAAGAAGGTGCTCGATCGGCTCGAGAGCGAGGGCACGAAGCTCCCGGTCTGCATGGCCAAGACGCCGCTCTCGCTGAGCGACGATCCGGCGATGAACGCTGCGCGGCCGAAGGGATTTCGCGTCACGGTGCGCGAGGCGCGGCTCTCGGCGGGGGCGGGCTTCGTCGTCTGTCTGCTCGGCGACGTCATGACGATGCCGGGATTGCCGAAGGAGCCGAGCGCGATGCGCGTGCGAGTGGAGGCGGACGGCACCGTGAAGGGCCTGATGCAGAACGATTGAGCTCTCGCGTTCTTCACGCTCGACTCGGGGGTGAGGCTCGACTCACGCCACGCGGTCGATCACGCGCGGATCGAGCGACTCCGGCGGGGGATCGTAGCCGCCGGGGGCGAACGGGTGGCATCGGCAGATGCGTTTCACGCCCAGCCAGCCGCCGCGCGCGGCGCCGAAACGTTCGATGCAGGCGGCGGTGTAGCGCGAGCACGAAGGCTCGTAGCGGCAAGCCCGTCCGATCAGGGGCGAGAGGGTCCACCAGTACAGCCGAATCAATTGCAGGAGGAGCCAGCGCATCATCGCGCCACCGGCTGTCCCTTCGCGATCCGGTTCGCGCGCCATTCTTCGAGGGCTTCCACGAAGGGCTCGACGAGCTCCGCGTCGAACTGCGTGCCGGCGCAGCGACGGACCTCGGCGATCGCGATCTCGTGGGGCAGCGCCGCGCGGTACGCGCGGTCACTCGTCATCGCGTCGTAGCTGTCCGCGATGCAGATGATCCGCGCGAGCCGGGGGATCTTGTCGGCCGGCATCGCGTGCGGGTAACCGCGGCCGTCCATGCGCTCGTGGTGCAGGAGCACGCCCGGTACGAGCGGCGCGAGGAAGCCGATCGGGCCGAGGATCTCCGCGCCGTAGATCGTGTGTTTCTTGAAGTCTTCGTACTCGTCTTCCGTCAGCTTGCCCGGTTTGTTCAAGTTCACGTGGCAGCCGATCTTGCCGATGTCGTGCATCTGCGCGCTGCGCCGCACGAGCTCCACCGTCTCGTCGCTGAGCGAGAGCTTCTTCGCGAGCAGCGAGGCGTAGATCGACACGCGGTCGGAGTGACCCGCGGTGTAGGGATCGAGCTTGTCGATCGCACGCGCGAGGCCTTCGATGGTCTGGCCGATCGCGAGCTGCTGTCCCTCGAAGAGGCGCGCGTTGACGATCGCGGCCGCGGCGCGGTGCGCCATCATCGCGGCGAGCTTGCGTTGGCCTTCGTCGAAGCGCTCGCTGCCGTCGCGGCGCGCGAGCGCGAGCAGACCGATCGTCTCGGCACCTTCCACCAGCGGCACCGCGAGCAGCGCGCCCGGCGCGTCGTCACCGCCGTCGCCGAAGGACTCCGCGTCCGGACCGGAGAGCCGCACGCCCGCGAGCCCGTCGTCGAGCTGCGCGAGCAGGCGCGGCGCGTCGACACAGAGCGTGGTGTCGCCGTGATGCGAGCGCTCCACGAGGTGTCCATGGTCGAGCAACATCAAGCGCGCGACGTCGGCGCGCGCGCCGGTGCGTGTCGCGCTGGTCACGGTCTCGAGGATGTCGTCGAGGGAGAGGCTCGCGGCGATCTTCTCGCTCGCTTCGTAGAGGCCGACCGCGTCGCGCAGGCGCAGGTTCTCCGCTTCGAGCCGGCGCTCCTCGAGCGCGCGGCGCACCGTGAGCACGACCTCTTCGACGCGGAACGGCTTGAGGATGTAGTCGTACGCGCCGCGCTTCATCGCGTCGATCGCGGTCTCGA
>ERZ761602.6454-NODE-6454-length-13067-cov-20.194974_pt1 | contig 13067 bp, 5 predicted proteins | sample MGYA00512165_ERZ761602 | MGnify/ENA primary metagenome ERZ761602 (study PRJEB28899, sample SAMN02445085) | bioreactor sludge metagenome | biome: EBPR sludge; isolation source: Thorneside wastewater treatment plant | place: Australia: Brisbane, Thorneside...
GCTATGAGAAATGTTTTATCTTTCAATATTAAAAATAAAAATACGGAGTTTATAAAATATTCAAATAAAATTTTTGAACCTGATAAAAATTATCTTTTCAATTCAGATGCAGAAATTTTAAAACAACTCTCCGAAAGAAAAAATATCTCTTTGCCTGAAAATTATTTTAAAGAAAATTACTCTGAACCTTTTATGAAAAATTATTTCGACGACTTCGCAGAAACTAACAGAGAATATTTCCAATCCCTAATTGAAAAAATAAATTCCGGCAGATAAATAAGATTTCTCCACCGGAATTCCTTATTCTTACTTCACAAGTAACATTTTTTTAGTGTCTATATATACAAATGAATTTGAGTTTTCAGGTGTCACGGTGATTCTGTAAAAATAAACTCCTGAACTCAATCCGGCACCGTTAAATGAAACTTCATAGCTGCCCGCAGTTTGTTGTCTGTTAACAAGTGATTTCACTTCACGCCCCATCATATCAAATACCTTCAAACTTACATCCCCCTGTGTTTTTAAATTATATCTGATTTTTGTTTCCGGATTGAAAGGATTTGGATAGTTCTGCTGCAATTCATACCCCTCAGGCAAAGCACTCGAAATCTGATTCACATTCACACTTCCTCCGTTATCTGAAATTAAAACATTTCCATAACTTCCCGTAAAATAAATTTCACTTGATGTTCTGAATGCCACATCTCTATACATTATATTGTGATTCACCAAACCCTGTTCACCTAATAAACCATTTCTAAAAACTCTAAACCAAGTCTCACCACCATTAATTGTTTTATATATACTTCCTCTGCCCGCTGTTGCAAATCCCGTAGTTTCATTTTGAAACTTTATGGAATAAAAAGGTTCTTCAGCATAAAATTTTTCCATCCAAGAATTTCCGCCATTAGTTGATTTAAAAATTTTTCCGCCGTCACCTGAGTTAACCTGCCCAACAATAAATCCCGTATTCTCATTTAAAAAATTTATATCATGAAATCCAATCGGAATACTGAAATTTGTATAAACCCAGCTAAGCCCACCATCAGTTGATTTGTAAAGTTTATTACTGCAACTATATCCCGTGTTATTATTGATAAACTCAATATCAAAAAACTGTTCACCCGGAGATATCACATCTTCCAGCCATAAACCTCCCGCATTTGTCGTCATTAGTATAATCCCGTTATACCCCACAGCAAATCCCGTTGAGTTGTTAATCATATTCACCGCATTCAGCCAGTAAATAAAATTCTCATTTCTCAGTTGCCAAGTCTGTCCGCCATTTGTGGTTCTGTATATCGTTCCTCTTTCTCCGCAGATAAATCCGGTCGAACTGTTTATAAAATCCATTCCGTAAAAAATTACATTTGGATTAATAACATTCTGAACCCATGTATTACCGCCGTCTATTGATTTGCTAACCGCTCCGTTTGTTCCCGCCATAATTCCGGTATTCGCATTCAAAAAGTTTATTCTGTTAAACGTGTTATATGTAGTTGTATTTATTGTTCTCAGCCATCCGCTTTCTCTCACCCAAATTTTTCCTGTATATCCTGCAAAACTAAGATTCGATCCCGTAGCAGAAAGCGAAGTAACACCGCTTACATCATTCACTCTGTAAGCATTGTTCCAGCTAAGACTCCAAAGTGTATTATCCTTACAAATGAAATATGCTTCTTTAGTATTAAACATCTGAATTGCTGATACATCATAAACATTTGAGAGTGAAACAATATTCCATTCAAGTCCTCCGTTTGTTGTTCTTCTCATCAATCCATCTTCACCTCCAATATATCCGTTTTGCATATCAAAAAAATCCACCGCATTAAAATTTCCAACGGGAATATTTATCTGATTCCAGTTTGTTCCAAAATTTGTAGTTCTGTAAAGTATTGAGTTTGTTCCGTCAGAACTTATTACAAATCCTGTGGAAGTATTTATAAAATCAAAATCTCTGAATTCAGAATTTTGCACAGGTGCTACATCAATAAAGTTAACCCCTCCGTTTGTGGTCCTCCACAATTTATTATTTGTTAAAACAAAATGAGTGTTGATAGATTTCATTAATATTTTTTTCGGATTCTGAAACGGCGATGGTTTTATAGTCCAACTTTCTCCTCCTGTTGATGACAAATAAAAATTATTCAAATCATCTATGAAATAAACAAAATCTTCCGCATTGTTTGCAATCAATAAAATTGAATTTGTAGTACCGGTTGTCGGAATATGCATCCAGTTTATACCTGAGTTTGTAGATTTCACAATTGTTCCGGCATCTCCCGCTGCATAAAAAATATTTCCTGCGGCAGACGTAGTATGAAGACTTGCTCCGACAGGTTTAGGCGTTTGCCAATACCAACCCTGTGCATTTAAATTATTGGCACCGGTAAGTATTAAAAGTGTTAAAAATAAAGTTTTCATCGGCTTTTATTTTTGAATTTTTTAAATTCAGGGTTTTTTCTCCATTAATTAAGGATGCAATTTCCGTTCCAAAAATTTTGGCTAAAAATGAATAAAAAATAAAAAATAAACTTCACCACGAATTTGCACGAATTAAACTAATTACACGAATTGTGAAACTATCTCGCAGGAGTCTCTACCCTCTGTCATTCTGATGGAGCCTGCGACCAGCCTGTCCCGCCTGTCCCGATTCATCGGGTATTAATCTGGAAAGAATCCTTTACCCACTGTCATTCTGAGGGAGCCTGCGACCAGCTTGTCCCGACTCGTCGGGAAAGAATCCCTAAATACAAAAATCCTGAGATCCTTCAGTCGCTTCGCTCCTTCAGGATGCCAATTAGTCTCTCCCGAAAGAATCCTTTACCTTTCTGTCATTCTGAGGGAACTTGTGACCAGCTTGTCCCGATTCATCGGGAAAGAATCTCTTGAATGGAATAAAGTTTTGTCATTCTGAGGGAGCTTGCGACCGAAGAATTTCTCGAAGGGAATAAAGACCTGTCATTCTTAAGTTGCTTGTCCCTATGTATTGGGAAAAAATCCCTTTGTGAATAAAAATAATCCTGAGATCCTTCAGTCGCTTCGCTCCTTCAGGATGACAATTAGTCTCTCCCGAAAGAATCCTTTACCTTTCTGTCATTCTGAGGGAACTTGTGACCAACTTGTCCCGCCTGTCCCGATTCATCGGGAACGTGTCAGGAAAGAATCCCTAAATACAAAAATCCTGAGATCCTTCAGTCGCTTCGCTCCTTCAGGATGACAATTAGACTCTCCCCGCGTGTGCATCTCCCACCCCCCACATCAACACAAAAAAAGCCTGCTCTTGCAGGCTTTCTTTCACAAACACAAAATAATTCACACCATTACTTTATTTTAACCATCCGTTTAGTTTCAGTAAATTTCTCACTCTCCAATCTGTAAAAATAAACCCCACTCGGAATATTTCCTGCATTAAAACTAACCTGATAAACACCCGCCTGATAAATCTGCCCGGAAACTAATTTTGAAATCAATCTTCCCGTAATATCATAAACTGTAATATTAATTTTACTTTCGATCGGAATTTCAAATGAAATAACAGTTTCGGGATTAAAAGGATTCGGATAGTTTTGGTTCAGCACAAATTTTCCAGGTATGCCAATATTCACCGATGAATTCAATCCGTGAAATTCATAATTCCCGTTATAGTCAATTTGTTTTAACCGGTAAGTATAATTTCCCGGTGTTAAATTATTATCTTCAAAAGAATAATTTTTAATCTCATTAGTATTTCCGGAACCTACTACAAACCCAACCTTCACCCAGTCCGTGTTCACCTCTCCTGTTTTCAATCTTTGAATTTCAAATCCTGAATTATTTATCTCACTCGAAGTAACCCAGCTGAGAGTAACACTGTTCCCGATTGCAACTCCGGAAAATGAAACAAGCTGAACAGGCAATGGCTTCGTATAAAGAAATGCTCCTCTTCCGTGTGTAAATGCCATTATATATCCCGTTCCTTTTTGCATCACAAGTTCGTCCACAGGAACATAAGCCGGCATACCCGCCCCGGAGAATAAACTCCACGTCGTTCCTGTGTTCGTTGTTCTGTAAACTCCTATTTCAGATCCGACATAAAAAGTTGACATATCCCCTCCGTCAAATACTGCCGAGTGAACAGGAACATTTGCAAAACTGAAAGATATATCTGTCCAAGTTCCTCCGCTTGTTGTTGAGTAATATATATGTTCCGCATCGAGTGGGGGAGTTGTATTATATCCTGCATAGCAAAGCAATATATGATTTTTATCGGAAGGTCGCGGAACAATTCTTCTCACCCAAGCACCGCTTGATGTTGCAGGTGTAATATCAAGCCACGTATTTGAAGTGCCAAGTGTAATATTCAGCGAATCACATACAAAAACTTTTCCATCCGTCGTTCCATAAAATGCCCTTAGCCCGTGTGGAACAGATGAAATAGTCACAGCAGAAATTTTTACTCCGCCAAGCAAAGCATCGCTCACCGCTGTCCAGCTTCCTGCTCTGTCATCCGTAACCCAAACCCTGTTTGACCCTGCAATTAATACACGTGAACTGTCGGGATTTATAGCAAATGGTGCAATAAAAAGAGAAGCCGTACTCGAACCCGCATCAGTTAAACCTGAAGTACATCCTGCCCAGCTTACTCCTGAGTTCGTTGTTTTCTCCATTGCAAGAAAAACATATTCTTCATAAGCGATAGATGAATCCGTCTGATCAACAGCGGAATATCCTCCATCACCTCCAACCACCATTGTCCAGTCGCTTGATCCCGGAGCATTTAATTTTAAATGTCCGTTATCTTGTGTACCTCCATACATAGCCGTTCCTGTTCTTGAAATCGCCCCGCTGTAAAACTGCGTTATCGGTAAACCGTTATTCAGCGATGTCCATGTAACTCCTGAATTTGTTGATTTATAAATTCCTCCGTCATTACCTGAATAAACCACACCCGAAGTAATAGGGTCAAACGCTATTACATGATGATCTGCATGAACCACAGGAGTTCCGTAAAATGAATGCCAGTAAGTCAATTGAAACCAGTTAGTTCCACCGTTTGAACTTTTCATCATATCAACTCCACCAACATATAAATCAGTTGTGCTGAACGGATCAACCGCTATTACATTATCATACCATCCCTGAGTTCCGAGATAAGAAAGCGAAGATGTAGATGCAATCTTCGGCGGTGTGCCAAGTGCAGTCCAGTCCACTCCGCGATTTGTTGATTTATAAATTCCTTTCAGCCCGCCGTCTCCCATAGAGGTTACATCAGTTGACTGAAAAACAGCATACACCACATCAATTGAAACAGGATCCTGTGCAAAAGAAATTCTTCTATAGTCTGCCGTTGGCAATCCTGAAGTTATCAATGTCCAGTTAGTTCCGCCGTTTGTTGTCCTGTATATTCCACCGAGAGTAATTCCATTATTATTCACAGCATATAAAATTTCCGAAGTTGAATATGGCAAAACATCTGTAGGTGTAAAATAATTTTCCGTAAAAGTTGTAGAACTTATTTTAGCCCAGTTAGTCCCTCCGTTAGTTGATAAAAATAATCCGCCGCTTACCGTAAGTCCCGGACCTCCCATTTTTGAACGCGTATCTCTTGTAGCAGCGTAAATATTTCCAGAAGCATCAACATAAATTTTCATAACATTTCTGAATAGCGAAGCCGAAGCACCTGAAGTGGAAGCGAGTAAACTCCAAGTATCACCGAAATCAGTTGATTTATAAACTCCACCACCATAAACCGCATCAGAGTTTCCCCAACCTTCACCTGTTCCAGCATATACCGTTGTCGGCAAAGAAGGATCATAAGCCATAGTGCTGATTGAAATAGGATTCAAATCAGTTTCAGATTCATACCAGTTAAGACCTCCGTTTGTAGTTTTCCAAACACCTCCGGCAACAGCACCAATAAGAATGTGAGAAGTAGTTGAAGGATGTATTACAATTGAGCGAATCCTCCCTCCAATATTCCCCGGTCCTAATGCACTCCAGCTTGTAGCCAATGGATTATCATTTGCCGGTTCAAAATTTTCCATCGCATATTTTATAGCATCTGACCGGAGTTTTTGTAAATCAGGTGATTTGTTCTTAATCTCCTTGTTTGAGGAGAGCATATCATATCTGAATTTTAATGAATTGAAAGGATCATCTTCTTTACCCGCAAGAGATTTTTTTTCTTTACGTAGTTTTTCTCTGAGAGATAACTCTTCCTTTTTTTCTGAATAGTTATCAATACCGGAGCGTAAATTATTTGTTGATAATTCCTTTTTAAAGATAAGATTTGAGAATAAACAGGATACAGGAGAATCTTTATAATCCAGCAATACTGACGCGATAAGTATCACCGGAATTAATGAGGAAATTAATTTTCTCATAATTCCTCCTAATTATGATTTGTAATTTCCCTAATGTAACTTATTTAATTTTAAAATTAAATACGAATTTAATAAATTGATTTAATTTAGTTTACATCCGTTCAAACCGATTAATTACTTCACCACGAATTTTCACGAATGATACGAATTACACAAATTGTGAAAGTATCTCCCGCAGGAGTCTCTTGCAAAGGACTCCTACGTTTATATGTAAAACAAGACCTGTCATTCTGAGGGAGCTTGCGACCAGCTTGTCCCGATTCATCGGGAAAGAATCTATTTTGAAAGAAATAAATATTATTATGACAATTAGATTGCGGGAAAGAATCTCTTTGTGAAAAAAATATCCTGAGATCCTTCAGTCGCTTCGCTCCTTCAGGATGACAATTAGTCTCTCCCGCAGGAGTCTCTTGAAAAGGACTCCTACGAGGTATAATTGTTCTTTATGAGTAATACGCCCACTGTCATTCTGAGGGAGCCTGCGACCAGCTTGTCCCGATTCATCGGGAAAGAATCTATCTTATTTACACCTCACAAGATTTTTTAAAAAAAATAACTTATTTGCAGCTGCTAAAAATAAATTATTTGTTAGTTTAACTTAACAATCTTTTTTGAAGTAAGTGATATATCTCCTGATTTAACAACGCAGAAATAAACTCCTGAACTGAACGAAGTTAAATCAATTGATATTCTGTTTACTCCGGCGGGTAAATTACCGGTAATTATCTTTCTTATCTCCCTCCCTGTAATATCATACAAAATAATATTTAAATTCTGTGTTTTATTCAGGTTCACCTCCAACACAGAAGTAGGATTTACAGGGTTTGGAAATATGTTTATATTATAATAATTTAAAACCTGATTGTTTGATGATATTGATGTTAATCCACCATTTGTTGTTTTAAGGATAATACCATTTCCTCCTACAATAAAACCCGTGTTTGCATTTGCAAATCGGATTTTACTCAAACTTTGATTTGTAAATGTTGTATCATATCTCTCAACGGTTTCACCATTATCAATACTTTTATATATTCTGCCTTGACTACTTCCCATAAATAGATTTCCGTTCAAAGTGTAATCACAAGTTGAAAAAAAATAATCTCCCGGAGGATCATACCTAACCCAATTAACTCCCATATTAGAAGACCTGTAAATAAATATAGAACTAACTGAAATTAATCTGTTACTGTCTAAAATGCTTATATCCTGACCAGAGCCGGTAGCATTCATACCAACAAGTGCCCAATTATTCCCACCATTTGTTGTTCTAAATATCCTTGCTGATGAAGCAAATCCTGTTAAATCATTATAAAATCGTAAACCAGTAAATCCACTAAAATCTACTTCTGAATAATTAGTATCAAAACTTAAACCTCCGTTTGAAGTCTTTAAAAGTAACATACCTCTACCTGTAACAACTCCTTCATTCTCATTAAAAAAATGAACTCTTAAAAGTATCCTTCCCGAAATATTATTCACAGAATTCCAGTTATTTCCACCATTTGTTGTTTTATAAAATAAACCTGAATCTCCCACAACAAATCCCGTATTTTCATTTATAAAACTGATTCCATTCAGTCTTGTTGTATTACCTGATTTTAATTTTAACCAACTCATACCTTGATTCGTTGTTTTTAAAATATCTCCTCTATCACCGCATGCATAAACCACATTTTCATTAACTACACACATATCATTAAGCGAGTTTATACCTCCGGACTGAACAGTTAAATTATTAAAAATACTGTCGAGATATGCCATCGTACCACCTTTGCCTGCCATCCACAATTTCTTAAATTCATACTTTATTCTATAAATTCTCAAAGTTGTAAATTCCAAATTCCAATTTAATCCGCCATTTGTAGTCCTTAATACCCTTCCAAAGTCTGTTACTATTATTCCGGTATCACGGTTTTTAAAATACAGACTTCTCGGTATATCTACATTGCTTTCATTCATTGGCAATGTAAAGTCACTCGTATTCCAGTTAACTCCATGATTCGTTGAATAATAAAATTTTCTTTCAAAAGTTTTGACAAAGCAAACAAAATTTGAATCGAAATACTGAACCGCTTCAACAAATTCCAGAGGAGGGAGGTAAGTTATATTTTGTAAAACCCAGTTCGCCCCTCCATTTGAAGTTAAATATATTCTGTTCTGACCTGTTACTATCCCATATTGCTCATTGAAAAATGAACATCTAGTCAATAATGAATTACCTGCTGAACTTAATTGTGTCCATTGCCAGCCTGAATTTGTTGTTTTAAAGACACCTCCGTTTGAACCCGCTACATAACCGGTTTGATTGTTAAGAAAATTAATATCAATAAGCTGGCCAGGAGTAACAAAAAAAGTATTCCATGTTTGACCACCGTCAGTAGTCCTTAAAGATTGCCCTAAACCCACAACTAAAACAGTATCTTTATTTATACACTTAGCATTATAAAGTAAGTAATTCACACCTGATTTCAACCCAGTCCAGCTCACCCCGCCGTCAGTTGTTTTTATTATCGATCCTAAATCACCACACGCATAACCTGTCATATCATCTGCAAAATCAAATCCGAACAAATCATTACCTGTACCTTTCGGATGACTCCACTCCCACTTTGTCTGTGAGTTTAAGTTTCCGATTGTAAAAATAAAAACTAATAATATGTATAGTGATTTTATCAGAGGAAAAATAAAGAGCAAGCCAACAAATGTTGACCTGCTCGGAATAAAATTTATTTTAACAACATTATCTTTTGTGTGGAAGTATAAATTCCGGAAGTTAACTTTACAAAATATATTCCGCTCGGTAAATTACCACCATTGAAATTAACTGAATTCATACCTTTATTCATAAAGTTTGAATAAGCATAAACTTCTTTTCCGGATATGTCATATATTTTTAAGTTTACATTTCCCGCTATAGGTAAGTTAAAGTTTATTTTTGTTTCAGGATTAAATGGATTCGGAAAAACATTTAATTCAATTTTTTCATCATTTTTCTGATTATTGTTTATTGAAATATCCGGTTGTGTGTTTACATCATATTCATAAGTAGAAATTACCGATCCGGTGGAATCAATTGTTGCAATTCCAAAACTAAGTTCAGAACCATCTAAATGGCAAATTGAGCCGACAAGTGTTAGTTTATTTTCTATATAAGCAACACAAGTTTTTATTCTGTATTTTCCTTCGTAGTATTTTGATAAAAATGTTGGTGTATATGTCGCATTCCAATTTGTAACTATCTGTCCTGATGACTCATCAATTTTTATAAGTTCATATTTATTTTCAGATGCTTCAGAAAAACCGGCAACATAAACAAAATTACCATTTTTAACCATGGAGCTTGACATATCATCCTGATTATTATTATCAAAAGTGGTAAAATCAGGAGTCCATTTTGGTTTCCCGGTCAGCTTATCCAACTTCATTGTGACAAAATCAAAATCTTCAGAACTTTGTTTTGTAAATCCTGTCAAAAGAATATCATTTGAATTTCCTTCAATAATTTTTGCAGGAATATCAAATGAATTACTTCCCTGGAATAAATTATACCAAAGCATATAGTGGTTAAAATTTACATCTACATCAAAAAAATGTGTAATCATATTTTTTACACTTGGAGTTTCTGAGATAGATGTCATAACAGTTTTATTTTTCTGACGTGTATCTGCATCAAACTGTGTGAACATAAAATCTACAGGATATTCATTTGAGTTTTCAATGTTAATGACATCTGCAACAAGGTTTGTATTTTCTTTTGTTAGCGTCAGTTGAAAAATATCCGCACCGTTTGCTCCGCCCTGATCAGTGCTTCCAGCAACATATATATGCCCTTTATCTACAAGAATTTTTGTTCCGAAATCATTTGAAACTGAAGGATTGAATGAATAATAAACAGGGAAGTTTTCGTTTGTGTAGGGGTTTAAATCCATATCAAGTTTATTTATTAATACACTATTTATTCCATTCCTGTCAGTAACATGACCAGTGAAATACACATCATCATTATATTTTGCTATTGAAAATCCAGATTCATTATAGGCAGATAAATCAGAAATATAAAAATCGTTTAGCAATCCAGAAAGATCATATTTTAAAACTAAATTTTTAAAATTCCCGTTATCATTCACTTTTCCGGTTATATATATAAATTGACCATCTGTTACTAAATCATAAGGTCTGTCGTTTGGAGTTTGGAATGGGTTAGTGAAAGTTTGAATATCAACCAAATTCGGATGAGAAAATTTTTGAAATTCAATATTCCCATCAGAATTTTTATAATAAGTATAAACGTGTGTCCCGTCAAAATATGCCTTTAAGGGATAATCAGGAACTTGAGCATTCAAATTGGCAATAAATATCGCCAGGCAAATAAATAAATTTAATTTTTTCATTTTTTTTTAATTTAAAGTAATTTAATGAATAACATTGACAAATTTTATTTCGTCAAAATTAAAAATAACTTATTTGCAGCTGCTAAAAATAAATTATTTGTTAGTTTAACTTAACAATCTTTTTTGAAGTAAGTGATATATCTCCTGATTTAACAACGCAGAAATAAACTCCTGAACTGAACGAAGTTAAATCAATTGATATTCTGTTTACTCCGGCGGGTAAATTACCGGTAATTATCTTTCTTATCTCCCTCCCTGTAATATCATACAAAATAATATTTAAATTCTGTGTTTTATTCAGGTTCACCTCCAACACAGAAGTAGGATTTACAGGGTTTGGAAATATGTTTATATTATAATAATTTAAAACCTGATTGTTTGATGATATTGATGTTAATCCACCATTTGTTGTTTTAAGGATAATACCATTTCCTCCTACAATAAAACCCGTGTTTGCATTTGCAAATCGGATTTTACTCAAACTTTGATTTGTAAATGTTGTATCATATCTCTCAACGGTTTCACCATTATCAATACTTTTATATATTCTGCCTTGACTACTTCCCATAAATAGATTTCCGTTCAAAGTGTAATCACAAGTTGAAAAAAAATAATCTCCCGGAGGATCATACCTAACCCAATTAACTCCCATATTAGAAGACCTGTAAATAAATATAGAACTAACTGAAATTAATCTGTTACTGTCTAAAATGCTTATATCCTGACCAGAGCCGGTAGCATTCATACCAACAAGTGCCCAATTATTCCCACCATTTGTTGTTCTAAATATCCTTGCTGATGAAGCAAATCCTGTTAAATCATTATAAAATCGTAAACCAGTAAATCCACTAAAATCTACTTCTGAATAATTAGTATCAAAACTTAAACCTCCGTTTGAAGTCTTTAAAAGTAACATACCTCTACCTGTAACAACTCCTTCATTCTCATTAAAAAAATGAACTCTTAAAAGTATCCTTCCCGAAATATTATTCACAGAATTCCAGTTATTTCCACCATTTGTTGTTTTATAAAATAAACCTGAATCTCCAACAACATATCCCGTATTTTCATTTATAAAACTTATTCCATTCAGTCTTGTTGTATTACCCGAATTTAATTTTAACCAACTCATACCTTGATTCGTTGTCTTCATTATATCTCCTCTGTCTCCGCATGCATAGATCACATTTTCATTAACTACACACATATCATTAAGAGAGTTTATACCTCCTGACTGTACAGTTAAATTATTAAAATTACTATCCAGATATGCCATAGTTCCACCTTTACCTGCTATTCTTATCTTGCTGTTCTGTTTGTGTATTTTATACATATTGAGAGTTGTATAAGTCAGGTTCCAGTTCACTCCTCCATTCGTTGTTTTTAAAATCCTTCCTAAATCAGTTATTATTAATCCTGAATCCTTGTTTTTAAAATATAAACCACGGGGAATATCTCCACCAGATCCTTCGTTTGGTAAATTAAATGAATATGAGATCCAATTTATTCCTTGATTAGTTGTTAAATAAAACTTTTTCTCTAAATTTTTTACTACACAAATAAAATTTGTATCAACTATCTGTAGTCCTTCTACATTTTCAATTGGCTCATAAGGAATACTCTGTAAATTCCAACTTTGTCCTCCGTTTGAAGTTAGATAAACACAATTTCTTCCCGTTAACATCCCAATCTGTTCATTATAAAAATAACACCTCAAAAGTAATGAAGAACTCGCTTGTGCTAATTGTAACCAGTTCCATCCTGAATTTGTAGTTTTATACACTCTCCCTACTTCACCCGCAACAAAGCCTGTCTTATTATCTAAAAAATATATATCATATAAAGGTGAACTTGAAATCGTAAATGTATTCCAGTTTAATCCACCGTTTGTTGTTCTGATTGATGATCCCTGTCCAACAATTATAACAGTATCTTTGTTTATACATTTCACTTCAAATAACCAATGTTTAACCCCCGTATTCAAAGCAAACCAGTTCTGCCCTCCATCAGTAGTTTTAATAACATTCCCAAGATACCCGCAAGCATAACCTGTCATATCATCGGCAAAATCAAATCCGAACAAATCATTGCCGGTACCTTTCGGATGACTCCACTCCCACTTTGTCTGTGAGTTTAAATTCATAATAAAGAGAGAATTTATTAATATTAATAAAACTAATTTGATCATTTTAAAAGTATCATTTTCTTAGAATCACGGAAATTTTCTGAACTTAAAGTATAAAAATAAATACCTGAAGGAAGATTTTTAGCATTAAAACTATAGTTGTATTTTCCTGCGGTTTTATAC
>ERZ761602.6455-NODE-6455-length-13066-cov-7.687495_pt1 | contig 13066 bp, 13 predicted proteins | sample MGYA00512165_ERZ761602 | MGnify/ENA primary metagenome ERZ761602 (study PRJEB28899, sample SAMN02445085) | bioreactor sludge metagenome | biome: EBPR sludge; isolation source: Thorneside wastewater treatment plant | place: Australia: Brisbane, Thorneside...
CCTCGCCAAAGGCCGTGTAGTCCCGCCGGCTCGTCACCCGCCCGTCCTCGTCCGTAACCACCCGCGGGCTCCCAAGATGATCGGTTGTCAACATTACTGCCAACCAAAACGCCACGCGTTTGCACCTGTACAGGCAAGGACATTCGTTGTCAGTATCCTTGCCTTTGCTTGTTCTGTTTAACCCAGAAAGCAATATCAGATGCTCCTCAAAACAAGCAAGTGTGGCCGATCGCCTGTTCTTTAAGTTGCCTTAGCTCGGTCGTGACACGATCCTCCCACATTTCATGAAGTTTCAAAAAGTCGAAGAATTAGATTTCCGTTACGCTTCCAACGAACCCACCCGCTAGCGATCGCCGAGTCTTTTTTCGAGTCTGGTTGGTATTCTACTCTGAGCCATTCGCCAATGATCTCCCTCGGGTGAAAGGTAATGCTCCTATCGGCAAAAAGTATCTTACTTGTCTCCGACGGCTCAACAAACAAGGGATTCGAGACTGGGTCGAACTCAATCGCAAAACAACTAAGTACATAAGCGCCCCAACTCATAGATTTCCAAGACTCATCGTTCTTCAAAATGAAGTGAATTCTTTCTTCATCTTCGAATGTACGAACATGATAGAACGTCGAGTCTTCACCAACCCAGTTCAAAGCTACCAAACCGGAATCACCGTCGAATCGAAAGGGACGAAAATCATCTCGGAAACCAACTCTGTCGGTTTCTTCAATCGAAAATGAATACCACAAAGCTCCACTCTGCTCATAAATAGTGAAAACCTTCCCTTCGTAAAACTTTTTGCGGTCAGAAACTATGAGTCCGAGACTACTTTCGATTTTGTACTCAAAAGCCTTCTCCATCGTGTTAAGACTAGTCTCTTGGTTCGGTCGCTCAGAATCTCTCTGCGGCGAACTCCCAAAAGAGTCCTCAGACGTTTCACTTAGACCACAGCCCCAAGAATGGAGTATCAACATCGCGACAATTCCTTGTTTCAATATCATAATCTTCTCCCGGACTATCTATAAACCACGTTTGTTGGCTTCAGGCTAAATCCAAGATGTCCGTGATCGTCATGGCCAGCCTCGTATCTCGCACCGCTCAAACTTACCGATCCGCGATAGTTTTCTGTAAACCCAAACGTTTGAGCCACCTTGAAAACCGTCTCGTTCTTTGCATGATCGAAATTGTTGCTATTCATCGTTCCGTGAAAGGCCTTGCTGTCTTTTCCAATGTAGCGAAAATCAACATCCAGACCGCTCCGACCAGAATGACCATGCCCTTTATGGTCTTTGAAGCCCTTTTGCCATGGATCTGAGCCGTTGTCGGCGGACATGTCGCCAAATGACATGTGTATTCCGTGAGTATCCTTCAATACCGCTGCCAATCCAAAAAGGGCTGCGGCAACAAGGGGATTTATATAATGGTCGCCTTTGCCATGATCAACACCGTTATTTTTTCCACCAGCGTCTTTCGTCGAATAACGTGAGAAAAAGTCCAATTCATCCGGAAAGTACACCAACCCGGCCTCATTGTGCTCTCGGTTCGCTAACCAACGAAATCCGGTCGGACTATTGGAATCCTCGATATAGTAGGAGCTATAAGAATTGGAGGTACCCTGGACGGTAATCGTTCCGTTACGGCTAATGTAATAATTCGCCGGAGCCGGAGGCGGGGTCGGCGGTTCGGCCTGTTGTTCGTCGGCAATGACGATGGTCGAGCCGTAGTCGCTGTATAGACCGACAAATCCGCCTCCGCCGCCGTCGGAGTTTCGGCATCGGTTGCCGCAGGCTCCGGTGGTCTCGGGGATCAGGCCGAGCGGGTCGGTGAATTTGTACGGCGAGTTGAGGACGTAGGTGTATCGGTTAAAGGTCTGCGGGTTGCGGATGGTCGCACTCGCCGTCAGCGGATCGACCGAGGTGAAGCGGCCGTGGACCGAGTTGTAGTACCTCGCCTGGGCAAAGTCGAGGCCCGATTCGGCGTCCTTCTCGTAGCCCGTATAGCCCTTCCGCGTCTCGCCTGGCCCGCGTAGCCAAGCCCCGCCGCCCGCTCCGGCGTAACGCTCTCCTCGCCAAACGCCGTGTAGTCCCGCCGGCTCGTCACCCGCCCGTCCTCGTCCGTAACCACCCGCGGGCTCCCAAGATGATCGGTTGTCAAATAACTGACCTGCGGCTTTACCGTCTCTATTTGAGTCGAGTACTCCGCAACAAGTTGCCAGATGGTATTATAAACCGCCCGGCCCAAGAATTATGTCACCCAAGCGGTGTAGTTCAGTACAAGCCGCGGCAATAGTTCAAACCGGCTTCGTGCATCGCGGCTGTGCCGCCCGATGAGCGGAAAGGCTTTGCCTTTCCGGCGGCTGGCTCATATCGAGTGCGGTACGCCGCGGGATTCCCGATTTTCTTCTTTACTTCTTTCGTGGCTCGAATAATCGAATCGGCAGATGCCACCGTCTCCGACGGTTCGGGCTTTGATCTGGCCGTGTCCCACGTCTCGCGACGTGGGCTACATCAATTCCGTCGTCTCCGACGACTCCGGCGGGCCGTATCGGATGTTAAGCCCTTGCTGACGCGCGGGCCTCCGCATTGGTCACGCCTATAGGCGTAACTCTTTCCGCCGGCTAATGCCGGGACTCAGAAACTTCTACCACCCCGTCCGCCGAAGCGGCGGCCACCCCTCCTATTCAAGGAGGGGAGCTTTCGGAATTCGGAATCTCGAATTTGGAATCATACTCTCCGTAACTCTGCAACTTCGAAACTCTCGCAACTTCGCAACTATCCAAAACTTCCATATCATCCATTTCATTTTTTTCATCCATATCGTTCAGAATACCGTTGGCGGCAGGTGAGCGATGTGGGAATATCGTCGCGTGGCGAAAGTGACCGGACATTGCGACGCGGCTCCTACCCTTAAAGGCGAAGCCTTGCGTGGCACCGAAAAGTTTCACGCGTTTCAGTTGTTTCAGTTGTTTCACTTGTTTCAGTTGTTTCACCTGTTTCAAGAAACGCGCGTCCTTCGAAAAAATGAAACAAGCGGGAGAGAGTTGAGATATGAAGAAAAGAGATCTTGCATTGGCGGTCGGCGGCGGGCTTGCCGCGGCGGTGGCGGTAAAGATGTTGACGCGCGAGCGGAGTGCGAGCTGGGAGCGTGCCCGCGAGGTGCTGCCGCACAGCGACCGCTCGCGGTTCATCACGATCGACGGCATCCGCATTCACATTCAGGAATTTGGTGACCCGAGCGGCCCGCCGCTGCTGCTGATCCACGGCTACACGGCCTCGGTCTATGTTTGGAAGTCAGCGGCGCCGCTGCTCGCGGCCGAGGGCTTTCGCGTTATCGCGCTCGACCTCGTCGGCTTTGGCTACTCGGAAAAGCCACGCTGGTTTGACTACACCATCCCTTCGCAGGCCCGCATCGTCTCGCGGCTGATGGACAGGCTCGGCATCGGCAGTGCGACGGTCGTCGGGAGTTCCTATGGCGGAGCGGTCGCGGCAACTCTCGCGCTCGATTATCCCGGCCGCGTCGAAAAGCTCGTCCTGGTCGATGCCGTTATCAATGACGACGCCAAGCGGCACCCGGTACTGCGGCTCGCCTCGGTGCCCGGCGTCGGCGAAGTGATAACGCCGTTCCTCGTTGATTCAAAGGCGTTCCTCCGGCTGCGGATGCACAACACGCTCGCACCGGCGAATCACCACATGATCACCGATGAGCGAATCAGCAACGTTCAGCGGCCGCTCAAGGCGGCGGACGCACACCACTCGGTGCTCGCCACCTCGCGCAACTGGCACGCCCGGCGGATCGAGAACGACGCCCATCTCATCGCCCAGCCGACACTGCTCATTTGGGGCGAGGAAGACCGCGTCATCCCGCTCGCAAACGGCATCAAGCTCTATGATTCGATCGTCCGCTCGCGTCTCGTCGTGCTAAAAAATTGCGGCCACGTCCCGCAGGAGGAAAAGACCGACGCCTTCGTCCGCCTCGTCGCCGACTTCGCCCACGACCGCAAAGGCAGAGTCACGGAGCCGGAAGGCGGCCGGCTGCATGCTTAGCGATGCATAAGTACCTTCACGCAAAAGGAGGGATCGTCGAGCAAAGCGATGCTCCGCTCGCGGCGAGTGCGGGCGTGCTCTACGGCAAAGGCGTTTTCACGACCCTTCGGATCGAAGGCGGGCGGCCGTTCCTTTTTGAAAAACATCTGCGCCGCTTGAGCGAGAATGCTCGTGCCGTTGGGCTTGCATCGGTCGAGGACGCTGCGATCGGAGCGGGGCTTGAGGCTGTGATAGCGGCAAACGAGGTCGCGAGCGGCCGTGCGCGGATAACCCTCCTCGATGCAAGCCAAAGCAGCATTTGGGGCGGGAGTGGCGAAACCGCAACTGAGCTGCAAATCTTCACCGGCGATCTTCGTCCCGTGCCCGGCAAGCTCCGGCTCGGCGTCTCGCCCTTCGCGGTCAACTCCGCATCGCCGCTCGCGGGCATCAAGTCGTGCAACTATCTCGAGAACCTGCTTGCCGCCGAGGAAGCCCGCGATCGCGGCTTTCACGAGGCCGTTCGGTTCAATGAACGCGGCGAGATTGTTTCGGGAGCGATGACGAACATCTTCTGGCTGAGCAGCGGCGAGCTTTTTACGCCATCGCTTCCCACCGGCTGCCTTGCCGGTACGGTTCGTGAATTGGTCCTCGAGAATCTGGAATGCCGCGAGGCGGAGGCGGGAATTGACGTACTCGAATCGGCGGAGGCGATCTTTCTCACCTCGTCGGGCATCGGCATCCGCCCCGTTGCGGAGTTCGCCGGCCGCCGGCTGCCCGTATCGAGCCATCCGGTGCTCAACCTATGGCCTTTCTAAGCGCAAAAACACGAACACCGTCCGGCGGCGTTCGTGCGGTCGAAAACCGGATTTCTGAGCGGTTCGAGCGTCGGGCTAGGCCGCCGTTTCGAACAGTGCGAGGATCTGCTTGCCTTCGGCTGATTGCGGGTGAATGGTGCGGATGTGCTTGTGCCCCTGCATTTCCCAAATGGCGGTCACCTCGCCGTCTTTCTCAACGGCCTGGTAATGCACATCTTCGGTGCCGGGCGTCTCTTCCGCAGCTTCCGCTGCCTGTACTGCTTCTTCTGACATCAATTGGAAATTGGTCTCCTGGTCTGTGTTTTACTTATCGATTGGTCTTTATCGGGCAAATAAGGATTTTTGCACAACTCCGCGAACGATGTCGAGTCCAAAACCTACGGTTTTCGCTTCGGCGTAAGTTCGTAGAACCAGAAATCGTTGTTCGGCTGGTCGATCTTCAGCTCGTCCGTTTTGCCGTTGCGGTCGATGGTAAAGGTAACGAAGCCTCGCGGAAAGTTGTATGCAACCGAGGAACGCCAGCGAATGACGAACGTATCGTAATGCCAATGCTCAAGGTCCGCAACGAACCGAGGCGAGGGCAAGAACCGCATCACCAGCTTGCCGTTCTCTTCGCTGATAGTGATATCGCCATAGAGTTTATCACCGTACGTGCCGGCATAATCGGCGAGCTTGAGCGTCGGCTTCGTCCCTGCAACTCTCGTTGCATCGACTCGCTTCATCGCCTCCGCGGCGGCGGCTTTGCCACGCTCGGCCGCAGCAAGGGCCTCGGCGTTATAGTCGCGTTCGGGCGCGTCCGTGAAAATGTCGATCATTTTCCCGCGCATCACTCGAAAGGCCGGCGATTCGCTGTTCGTAAGGATAACGAATCCCGTATTGAGCTCGGGTATCAGCACCGTATAGGAAAGCATCCCGTCGAGCCCGCCGCTGTGCTCGACGATCTTGCGGCCGCGATAGTCGCTGACGAACCAGCCCATCGCAACGCCGCGAAACTGCGTCGGCGGAGTCGAGCGATCCCGCGGTTCGGCGACCTGCTGTGCCATATAGGGCTGCCACATCTCCCAGCTCCGCTCGCGGCTGAAGATCTGCTTGCCCTCGAAGGTCCCGCGGCCAAGCTGCGTTCTGATCCATTTCGAAAGATCGTTGACCGACGAATTGAGCGCCGCAGCCGAGCTCGAGCCATCAACGTTCCCGCGGTGGAGCACACGCATCGAGCCTCCGGATTCGTTGTGCGGCCAGGCGGCGTTATCGGGCAGGTTGTTGACGCTGCAGGTCGTTCGGCTCATCCCGAGCGGGTCGAGGATGCGTTCTTTGACAAAGCTGCACCACGGCTTGCCGGTCACCTTCTTTACCACCTCGCCCGCCGCAATGAACATCAGGTTCTGATAGCCGAATCGCGTGCGGAAGCTCGAAACCGGCTTCAGGTGCCGGACGCGTTCGAGTATCTCTTCGGGTTTGTAGGTCGCCTCATACCAAAGCAGGTCGCCGCTAAAAGTATCAAGCCCGACGCGATGCGTAACAAGGTCGCGGATGGTCAACTCGTTCGTCACCCACGGATCGTACATCTTGAACTCGGGAAGATACTGCGAGACCTTGTCGTCCCATTTGATCTTGCCCTCATCGACGAGTATGGCGAGGGTCGCCGTCGCGAAGGCTTTCGAGTTCGAAGCGATCGCAAAGACAGTATTCGCATCGACCGGCGAGTTCTTGCCGAGTTCCTTCGTGCCGTAGCCCTTTGCAAAAAGGACCTTGTCGTCGCGGACAACGGCGATAGCTATTCCCGGCTGCTTTTGATCGACCAAAACCCTTTGTGCATAGGCATCGATCGCCGCAAGCTTATCTTCGAGCGACTGTGCATGTGCAACGGGCGTGAACGAAAGAGAAAGAACCAAAAAAAGGATAAAGGATCTTATGCGCATATTATCTCCAGACACTTCACGAAGGTGACCCCGCAATCGTATGCCGACTCTTGTTGAAATTCAAATCACGCGGCCGGTGTACGGTGTGATAATTAGCTTCCAAAATTCGCCTGATTTCTGTATGCTTTGCCAACAATGTCGCCGATAGAGATCACTCTTCTCCTGCTCGTTGTCGCGATCGTCCTTTTCGCGACCGAGAAGCTGCCGGTCGATGTCGTCGGGCTTTTGCTCGTGATGTCGCTGGTGGTCACGGGCGTGCTCGGCGTCGGCGAGGCAGTGGCCGGTTTTGGAAACGACATAATCATCACCATCGGCGGGCTTTTCATCCTTGTCGGTGGGCTAATAAAGACGGGCCTTGTTGACCTCATCGGGCGGCGGCTTCACAAGATTGCCGGCGATAGCGAGTTCGTCCTAACGGCACTCATAATGGCAACGGCCGCTCTTTCGGCATCCGTTCTGAAGAACACGACGACGACCGCGATGTTCCTGCCGGTCGTCATCGGACTTGCGGCAAAGGCAAAGCTCCCGCCATCAAAGCTCCTGATGCCGCTCGCCTTTGGAGCGATCCTCGGCGGAAGCTGTACGCTCATCGGCACCTCCACAAATCTAGCCGTCAGCGGTGCGATCCAGCGATATGGCCTTGACGCACTCTCGATGTTCGAGCTGACTCCGGTCGGCATCGTGATGGTCCTTGTCGGCATCTTCTATATGCTCGTTCTCGGTCGGCGGATGCTCCCCACGGCCGGCGGCGGCGAATCGCTGACCGATCAGTACAGCATCCGCGACTATATCTCAGAGTTGGTGGTGCTTCCGGGCTCGCGCCTGATCGGGCAAACGCTGCGGGAAGCAAGTCTTGCCGCCGAACTCGATCTCGCTATCCTCAACATCATCCGCGACGAAGAGAAACGCATCGCACCGGGCGCGAACGAACGGATCCGGATGGGCGACATCCTGATCGTCGAGGGCAAGATCGGCGACCTGCTTCGTGTTAAGGAGGAAGTCGGGCTTGAGCTTCGGCCGGACTTCAAGCTAAATGACCATGTCCTCGAATATCAGAGCGTCGAGCTATTCGAGGTGCTGATAATGCGCGACTCGGCCTTCGTCGGGCAGACGATGAAGACGCTCCGCTTTCGCCAAACCTACGACCTGACCGTGCTTGCCATCAATCGCCACGGCGAAACGGTGATCGACAAAATGAGCGACACGATGCTCAAGTTTGGCGATGTGCTTCTTGTACAGGGTTCGCGGGATAAGATCGAACCGCTTGTGGCGGATGGCGAGATACTGCTCCTCGAAGACCTCTCGGCCAAGAGCATGCGGCTCGACAAGCGTAAATGGGCTCTGGCCGCTTTCGGCCTTTTCCTCGCCCTTTCGGTTTCGGGCATCGTGGTCGGCATCTCTATACCGCTTGCAATTGCCGTACTCGCCGGCGTTTTTCTGCTGCTCGCGACCAAAACGGTTCGTTATGCTGAGATGTATCAGATGATCGATTTTCGGTTGCTGGTCCTCATCGCCTGTATGATGAGTTTCGGCGTCGCGATGGAAAAGACCGGTGCCGATCAGTACCTCGCCGGGCTGATCGAGACCTACTTTGGTGCCCTCGGGCCGATGGCCGTGCTCGCCGGCTTCTTCATTCTTACGGTCGCATTGACCCAGCCGATGTCCAATCAGGCAGCAGCCCTCGTCGTTCTCCCGGTTGCGGTAAAAACGGCGATCGCACTCGGCTACAACCCGCGGACATTCGTCATTGCCGTAACGCTTGCCGCGTCATTCTCTTTCATCACACCGCTTGAACCGGCGTGTGTGTTGGTCTATGGCCCGGGGCGTTACCGATTTATGGATTTTGTAAAGGTTGGGACTATCCTGACGATCCTTGTGTTCGCGGTCTCGATGCTCCTCGTGCCCGTCTTCTGGCCTTTCTAGTTTTCGATGTTGCGAAGGATCTTCCGCAGCGAAAGTCCGCGGCTGATCAAAATGGCGATTCCCGTCATCGCCCAGAAGAGTATTCGCCCCTTTCTGATAAGCGCGAGCGTTACACCGATCCCGACTCCGATCCCGACCGTTTCGGCGACGAACTGAGCCCCGGCCTCGTCAACTCCGATGAGAAAGGGAACCAGCTTGAAGACGATCGTGATCAGCCGACTGACCGATTCGAGCAGAAAGGCGTTGAGCGCCGTTGCGCCTCTATCGGCAATGCGGGAAAGGATGAACCAGACCTCAAGCACGCCAAGGGCGTGGAAAGCGGCGTTCAGCAAGCATATCGGGATAAATCGGCCGGGATGGCGGCGGTAATAACCGAAGATCAGATTCTCGAACAGGCGGACCTGAAGCCGCCCGCCTTCAAGCAGCCTCGTCAAGACGCCGCGCTGATAAAGCCATTCGCAAGCCTCGCTTGCGATGTGCCACTGCCTGAGCACCAGCAGGATCAGGAACGCGATCGCCGCGATAAGCCCGATGATCAGAAGATCGATCGTCAGCGCCCAGCCTTCATCAAGGTCAAAAGTGCGTAGAAATGTGAATGCCCCAAACAGGAGAAAAGCGCTCGTCGTCACACTGTAGAAAAGGTTTTCGGTTGCGACCGACGAAAGCCCTACTACGAGCGGCACTTTCCGGCGGACCGCGACCGCCTTCGCAGTACCGCTGATGACGATGCCAAGCGGGATCATGCTGCTCAGCGCCTCGCCGATAAGCACGGCCGGCACAGTATCGCGCATCTCAAGCCGATAAGGCTCATAAACAGAAAGCTTCCAGGCAAGTGACCTGATGAGAACCCGAACGAAATAGATCGCAAGGATGACGGCAAAACCAAAGAACCCGAAGCGGCGAATGTTATCAATGATCTCGGAAACTCCGACCGAGTAAATGAAGTAAATGAAAAGGCCTATCCCGAAAAGCGTAAGCACAACTGCCGCGGCCTTAAGCCGCGAGAAGTGCTTACGATCGGCTTTTGGAAGCTCGATGTCGTCGGATCGGTCCGGTTCAGTGATCACTTATTTTGCCTTTGCCGCAGGGCTTAATCTAAAATGGTAGTTTACCGAACTTCGCTTAACAAAAACTAACTATCGCAAAAGAGGTATTTTATGTCCGCAACTGCAGCAGCTTCCGCCGAACTTAATCCGGGCCTGACCGCCCTTACCGAAGAAGAAGAACTTTTCCGTGCTTCCGTTCGTGAATTTGCCGAGGGCGAGATCCGCCCGAAGGTCGAAGAAATGGAGCACAATGGCAAGCTCGACGCGGACATTATCAAACAATGCTTTGAGCTTGGGCTGATGGCGATCGAGTCGCCGGAGGAATTTGGCGGTGCGGGCTCGACAATTTTCAACGCCATCGTCGCCATCGAAGAGCTTGCCCGGGTCGATGCCAGCGTTTCGGTCTTCGTTGACGTCCACAACACGCTTGTCACCAACGCCTTTATGCGCTGGGCGAGCGAAGAGCAAAAGAAGAAATACTTGCCGCAGCTTGCTGAAGGCAAGGTTGGAGCCTATGCCCTGAGCGAAGCGGGCTCGGGCTCCGATGCTTTTGCCCTGACGACCCGTGCCGTCGATAAGGGCGACCACTACGAGATAACCGGCCAGAAGCTCTGGATCACGAACGGCAACGAGGCCGAGATCTTCATCCTCTTTGCCACCGTTGATCCGGCCGCCGGCTACAAGGGCATTACGGCATTCATCGTCGAGAAAGGCTTCGAAGGCTTTACCGTCGGCAAAAAGGAAGACAAGCTCGGCATTCGGGCATCCTCGACCACGGAACTGATCCTCGATGGCTGCAAAGTGCCGAAAGAAAATGTGCTCGGCGAGGTCGGCAAGGGCTACAAGGTCTCGATCGAAACGCTCAACGAAGGCCGCATCGGTATCGGAGCACAGATGCTCGGGATCGCGCAAGGGGCATACGAAGCCGCTCTGAAATACACCGCCGAACGCGAGCAGTTTGGCCAATCGATCAATAACTTCCAGGCAGTGCAATTCCAGCTCGCGGAAATGGCAGTTGAGATCGAGGCCACCCGCCTGCTTGTTTATAACGCCGCCCGCCTCAAAGACGCCGGCAAGCCCTTCATCAAAGAAGCCGCCATCGCCAAGCTCTATTCGTCGCGGTGCGCCGAGGCCGTCGCCTCTAAGGCCATCGAACTCTTCGGCGGTTACGGCTACGTCAAGGACTACCCGGTAGAAAAATACTGGCGCGACTCAAAGATCGGCTCCATCTACGAAGGCACCTCGAACATGCAGCTCCAGACCATCGCCAAGCTGATCATGAGCGGAAAATAATATCGAAGGATCTACGATTTTATGGTAAATTTTGTTTATGTTGACCTTTGAGGTTGAAATCGTAGATCCGAAGGCTGAGGCGACCCTTCGTGAGATGGAGAGCAACAGTCGGATCAAACTTAAAAAGGTCTCGGATCGGCCCACGAATAATGGTGTAAAGAAATCCGCGGAGAAGAAGCCTCTGAAGCGCGGCAGTATGAAAGGGCTTGTATTGTACATGGCCGATGACTTCGATGCGCCGCTTGAAGATTTTGAGGACTACATGTAATGCGTATTTTGATCGATACGCATATCCTGATCTGGCATTTGGAAGATGATCTTCGATTATCGGCAGAACATAGCGACCTTATCGAGGATTCACGTAACGCTATTTACGTGAGCGTCGCTAGCATGTGGGAAATCGCTATTAAAGCGAGCCTTGGAAAATTGTCACTATCACGTTCGATCAGCGAGATTTTCGCTGAAGTAGATAGCTCGGCAACTTCGCTTCTCGCGATCGAACCGATTCATACTATTCAAGTCTCTTCACTTCCTTTTCACCACAAAGACCCTTTCGACAGAATGATCATTGCTCAGGCACTCGTCGAGGACCTGTCCTTAATGAGCAACGATGTCAATTTCGTTGCTTACGGAGTGGATTTGCTTTGACCACCATCCGCCGAGCAAGTGCCCTCGACGCTGAACTTTTGACCGAGCTTGCTCGCGTTACGTTCTGGGATGCGTTTCATGAGCATCCTAAGAATGCGCCGGAGGATATGGCGGCTTATATGGCCGAGGCTTTCAGCCGCGAGACGGTCGCGGCGGAGCTTGCCGACCCGAAAAATATCTTCCTGCTCGCGGAGATCGGCGGCGAGGCAGCCGGCTATGCAAAGCTGGCCATTGGCGCCATCGAAGAGGGGATCACCGCGGAGCGGTCGATCGAGCTTAACCGGCTTTATTCGCACCAGCAGTTTCTGGGAAAGGGCGTCGGGCAGGCCCTGATGGACGAGTGCTTTGCCGCGGCACGCGAGCTCGGCTGCGATGTGATGTGGCTCGGCGTTTGGGAATACAACCCACGGGCACAGCGGTTCTATGAAAAGAACGGCTTCCGGGTCGTCGGCAGCCACGTCTTCCAGCTCGGCTCCGACCCACAAACCGACCTCCTGATGCAGCGAGAGCTATTAGCCACAGAGTACACGGAGAGCACAGAGTAGTTCTTGTTTTAGTCGCTTTAAGATCAGGATGATTCATTAGGCCAAATGCTGATCGGTAGTTTCTGAATTCCCATAAACTCCTCTGTGCCCTCTGTGGCAAAAATTGCCTTTCTGTTAAAGGTGCGATAATGTTGCATCTGTGCGACAGGTCATGAATCCGCCCAATCCCTATGACCGCTATTCGGCGGAATATGTCGGCGAGCCGCCGCCGACAAAGCTGGAGGTCTTTGAAGAGACCTCGACCAAAAAGATAATCACAAAGGCCTTTGCTTCGGATTGGGAAGGCGGCTTTCGCTACACGGTAAATTGCTACCGCGGCTGCGTTCATGGCTGCACATACTGTTTCGCTCGGCAGTATCACGAATATCTCGGTTACGGTGCCGGTACGGACTTCGAAACCAAGATCGTCGTCAAGCCCAACGCCCCGCAGCTCCTTCGCGAGGAGCTTAAACGAAATCGGGACAAGATTCCGCACCTTGATTTCTCTTTCGCGACCGACCCGTATCTGCCGCTTGAGGCGGAATATAAGCTCACCCGCCAATGCATTGAGGTCTGTGCCGAGTTTCGCGTTCCCGTCGTTATCATCACAAAATCGCCGCTCGTCACCCGCGATCTCGACGTCCTAAAACGCCTCTCTAAGGTCTCGGTCTTCTTCTCGCTCCCGTTTCTTACAAAGGAACGGTCAAATCCCTTCGAGCCCTATACGCCCGTCCCCGAGGCACGCTTTCGGGCGATGAAAACGCTCTCGGACGAGGGCATCACGACCGGAATCGGCATCGCACCCGTGATCCCCGGTTACAACGAGTCGGACATTCCCGGCCTGCTTGAGCGGGCAAAGGAGTGCGGTGCCCGCCGGGCATTTA
>ERZ761602.6458-NODE-6458-length-13065-cov-3.651038_pt1 | contig 13065 bp, 9 predicted proteins | sample MGYA00512165_ERZ761602 | MGnify/ENA primary metagenome ERZ761602 (study PRJEB28899, sample SAMN02445085) | bioreactor sludge metagenome | biome: EBPR sludge; isolation source: Thorneside wastewater treatment plant | place: Australia: Brisbane, Thorneside...
ATCTGGAGCCATGCTCGTGATCCGGAATAGCTGACAATGGGTCGCTTGCGGATTGCGCTACTCGGCGTCGCGTCCCCCGTCGCATGGATGCCTCATCTCGTCGACGCCTTTAAGCGGCGCGGCGATGTCATCACGATTGGCCCGTCCTGGGATCAGCCCTACGTTGGCGCGTGGCCGCGACCGTGGCCACCTGAAGGTCATATCGTCACAAACCTGCACACGCTTTCTTCCCTGTACGACGTGCTGCCCGTCGGTTGGCATCCAGACCTGGTCGTGGCGATTTCGGGCGGGGGCATTCCCATGTTTACGCGTACCCAGGATCTCGCTTGCCCGACTGTTTTCTACAGTGTAGATACTTGGCAATGCTACATGGATTACTTGGAGGCGCCTCATTACGACTTCGTGTTTGCGGGACAACGCAGGTTTGTGCCGTTCTTGAAGGAATGCGGTTCGCCATGCGTGAGTTGGCTTCCACTGGCGTGCAATCCCGCTGTGCACGTCCCGCTGAATCACAATGCGCCATTCGACGTGGCATTCGTCGGGGGCATTAACCAGCCGGTGCATTGGCAACGGAAACCTATCCTGGAAGCCTTATCTAGGCTGTTCAAAATTCATTTGGAAGAGCATGCCTATGGAAACGCATTAAGCCACGGCTATCACCAAGGTCAGGTAGCGTTTAATCACGCGGCCGTAGATGACCTGAATATGCGGGTATTCGAGGTGTTGGCGATGGGTCGACCTTTGGTTACAAATCAGACTTCATTTGAAAGCGGACTTTTCGATATATTTACAGAACGTGAGCATCTCTATAGCTATGCCGACGAAAAAGAGCTGGTCGCAAAGATCTCCTCCCTGCTTTCAAATCCTGAAGAAAGAAGCCGACTTGGTGAGGCAGGGCGTGAGCTGACGCTGGCGATGCATACCTACGAGCATCGCGTCGATCAGATACTACGCACAGTTCAAAGTAGTCTTGAGAGTTTCCCCGCACGAAAAGACGCGCCGCGCCGAATCAATACGCTGCTCGATGCTCTGCCCCACACTTCTGAAGTGCTGTTGGATATCGGCATGTCCCTCCCAATCTCCAAATACGGCATCGCACGCCACGGCGTCAGACGATTTGTCGGGTACTCACCGGATGCCGGCTTGCGCTTGCGAAGGCAGGCGTCGTATCACGAGGTACTCTTGGCGCCATCGGATAATTCGAATGCCGATTTTGATGTTGCAGTGATTGGCAAGACTTCATTTTCCGATGAGTCGGTTGAGATTGCATGGCGTGCACTTAGTGCTGGCGGCACTCTGGTCGTGCATCTCGCCTCTGACGCGCCTTTCGATGGCAATCTCGAGCATTGGCTGTTGCATCGAGATTTTCGCCTGATTTCACGGCACGATACCTCCGATGGGGCAATTGTTGTGGCCCGCAAACGAACGCGCCGGCTGAGGAGTATCGCGGAAGAGGTCTGCAATGCACTGCGCGTGCCCGGCCTCACTGGCGAAACCGTTGGCGCATTGCTCGATCCGGACTGGTAAGTCTTACGAGCAGATCCGGTGGTTAACCGCCGCGCGGCAGATTAGAATACCCAGGAAGAGGTACAAGCTAAATGATTCGAACTGTGAAGCTGACGAAAAGGTTTGGCGACAAAGTTGCCGTTAACTCGCTTGACTTGGAAATTGGTCAAGGAGAGTTCTTTTGTTTCCTGGGTCCAAACGGTGCCGGGAAAACGACGACCATCAAAATGCTGACCGGATTGCTGAAGCCAACCAGTGGTACCGCGGAACTTGGCGGAAAAGACATTCAACGGGAGCCAGTATCGACGAAATCCATAATCGGGTACATTCCGGACACACCTTTCCTTTATGACAAGTTGACAGGACGCGAATTCATGCGCTTCGTCGCGGGGCTGTATCAACTCCCAAAGGAAGCACTCAACGGGCGTAGCGAAGAATTGCTGGAACTTTTTGAAGTGCGTCATGTGGGCGATCAGTTAATCGAAAACTATAGCCACGGCATGCGCCAGAAACTCTCCTTCGCAGCCTGCTTCTTGCACGATCCGAAAATCGTTATCGTTGACGAACCGTGGGTGGGTCTGGACCCGAAAAACATCCGATTCGTAAAGGAATATTTGAAACAAAAGACCCGCGAAGGCCTGACCGTATTCATGTCCACCCATACCTTGAGCCTAATTGAGGACGTCGCCGATCGAATCGGGATCATTCATCGCGGCAACCTCATGCACACGGGCACGATTAAAGACATCCTTACGCTTGCCAAGTCTCCCGGCTCGCTCGAAGATGTTTTTCTCGAACTCACCCGCGGCGAGAACGAATGACACGCGCTACCGCGATACTTTGGGCGAAGTTCCGCATCGGCAAGAACCAGTTGGCCTCGGTACGCAACGAGTCCAAACTGAAGGTCGGTGTGGTCTCGGTATCTGCCGTGCTCCTCTGGATTGGGGCTTACTTTGCGTTCCATGGCGCGTTTCGTTATTTGAAGTATTTCGATACGGATTACGTAGGCGCGATGAGTCTTGGCGAACTCATTATGTCCCGGCTTTTGTCCGTATTCGCGCTGGCGCTTTTCTTCATGCTCTTGTTCTCGAATACGCTTATCGCCTTTTCGACCCTCTACCGCGCGCGTGAGAATGCCTATCTCATCCAGGCGCCCATTCCATGGTGGGAATACTTTATCGCCCGATTCGTGGAATGTGTAGGGTTCAGCTCGTGGGCATCCGCATATCTGGGGTCGCCGTTGATCCTCGCCTATGGCATTGTCAAAGGAGCGCCCATTCTCTTCTACTTAGCGGCGGCGATGTTCTACCTGCCGTTTGTGATGCTACCCGCCGCAATCGGCGCAATGATAGCCATGGCGCTGGTGCGCGTTTTCCCTCGTTTGCCCCGGGGAAGTATGATCGGGGTCGGTATCATCGCCGTCGTAATGCTGTTCCTCTACCTTCGCGGGAACCTTTCGATGAGCGAACTTGCGAATTTGGACTTCCAGGACATTCCGAAGGCACTTGCGCGCGCGCAGTCCTGGCTGTTGCCTAGTCACTGGGCCGCGCGCGGTGTTCTCGGTGCCGCGGAAGGGCAGTACGCTGACTCCGTTTTCTTTTTTCTGCTTTTAACCTCTAACGCGCTCATGGCCGTTGCCATCGCCGCAGGTTTTGCACACTGGGTCTTCTATCCCGGCTGGTCGGACTTACTCGGAAACGACATGAACCGAAAGGCGCCGCCCGGGCGTGGCTGGGTTGGGCGCATAGACGTCTTCGTGAACTGGTTGTGGGAACCGCACCGCGCACTCGTCGCTAAAGACATAAAGTTGTTCTGGCGTGATCCAGCGCAGTGGTCGCAGTTTGTTTTGTTTTTTGGAATTATGGCCGTCTATATCGCTAGCTTGCGCGATCGCCCGGCTGCCATGGAAAGTGAGTTCTGGAGAACTTGGATCGTATGTCTTAACATCGGCGCATGCACGCTAATCTTGGCGACGTTGACGAGCCGTTTCGTATTTCCGCTGATCAGTCTGGAGGGTCGGCGTTTCTGGGTGATCGGTCTTGCGCCGCTTACTTACAGGCAACTCATATGGCAGAAATTCTGGTTGAGCGTCATCACAACTTCGATGTTCACGCTCACCCTCGTTGTCTTATCGTGCTATATGCTCGAAGTCGAGCCGATCTTTTTCGCGTTGTCCCTCTACAGCATCGTGATAACGAATTTCGGTTTATCGGGACTCTCCGTAGGACTCGGAAGTTTGTACCCGAACTTTCAGGAAGATAATCCGGCCCGAATCGTTTCCGGGATGGGCGGAACCCTGAATTTTCTACTCAGTATGGCCTACATCGCCATCGTTATCGGTGCGCAGACCACGATGATGGTCACGAAGGTGCTTGGTCTCTACGCCAACGATGATCAATTTAAATTTACTTTGTTCCTCGTGGTGGTCGGCTTGGGCCTTTTCAGCGCTATTACTACATTTGTTCCCATGAAAATGGGACTCCGCAATCTTGAGAAGAGTGAATATTAGACTTTTTTTACAGATTTAATTGTAATTTAAACTGTCCTTTTCCTCTTCTGTTCCCTCCAAAATCTTAAGTCTACTCGAACATCTTGACAAATCAGGATATCTCAACTAAACTCACGTATCAAACAGGTGTTTTAATTGCTCGTATGGAATTCCAGTCACAAAAAGGTACTACCGAACGGATCCTCGAAGCCGCCGGTGAACTCTTCGCCGAAAGCGGCTTTCAGGACACGAGCATTCGGGATATTTGCGCCCGAGCCAACGTGAACTTGGCAGCTGTGAACTACCATTTTCGCGATAAGGAAGGCCTATACGAAGCAATTCTGCTTCAGTCTTTCGAGCAAATTCAGCGTGCCTACCCTTTCGAACTGACGGGTGAGTGTCCCGAGAAGGACTTGGAAGTTTTTGTGCGCATGCTGATGTTTAGATTGCTAGGAAAAGGACGGCCAGCGCTTCACGGTAAGTTGATGGCAGCGGAAATGTCCAGCCCCACTGGGGCTCTGGACAAACTATGCGAAGAAGCAATACGCCCGACGCATGAATTACTTGTCGGAATCATTAGGGCGATTGTGGGGGAAGCTCCCGAAAACGATTTGAACGACTTGGCTGCTTCCATATTGGGGCAGTGTCTCTTCTACAAGCACGCGCAGCCTGTGATCATCCGACTGCGCGGCGCGATTCCCGTCGAAGACCACGAAATCGAAGCGCTCGCGCGACAGATAACGTCGTTCTCGCTCGCAGGGATTGAGAAGTACCGAATTACACACGAGCAGTAATATTCATGAACCTCATCGCACTCAAAATGCTTGTCGGGGATCGCGCGAAGTACCTTGGCATTATCATGGGTATTACTTTCGCCTCCCTCTTGATTACCCAGCAGGCTTCCATTTTCGTCGGATTGATGTCCCGCACCTACGGCTTCGTGACAGATCTTGGACAGCCCGACATTTGGGTGATGGATCCCATGGTTCAATTCATCGACGATATCAAGCCATTGCAGGACACGGAGCTCTACCGTGTCCGCGGCGTTACCGGCGTTGCGTGGGCCGTCCCTTTGTATAAAGGTCTGTTAAAGGCTCGCTTGGACGACGGAAGCTACCAGACATGCAATGTGATCGGGCTTGACGATACGACGCTCATCGGCGGGCCGCCGAAAATGATTGAGGGATCGCTCGCAGATCTCCGCCGAGCGGAAGGCATCATCGTAGACCACGTTGGGGCGAGCAGCCGTCTCGCCAAGCCCGCTGCGGAACCCGGAGGCCAGCCAACGCCGTTGCGCGTCGGGGACGCAATCGAACTAAACGATCATCGCGCAGTTGTGGTTGGTATTTGTGAAGTCTCGCGCACCTTTCAATCCCAGCCCGTCATTTACACGACGTATTCCCGCGCAGTTCAGTTCGCCCCGCGCGAACGAAAACTACTCTCTTTCGTACTTGCCGAAGCGGCTGACGACGTGGATCCGAAAGATCTTTGCGCGCGCATTACCGCCGAGACGGGACTCGCCGCGTATCTTCGTGATGATTTCGCGCGGATGACGGTGAACTACTTCATGAAGTACACCGGCATTCCAATCAATTTCGGGATCGCGGTATTGCTTGGTTTCATCGTGGGTACCGCGATCGCCGGACAGACCTTCTATAACTTTACGCTCGATAACCTGCGTTACTTTGGCACGCTCAAAGCTATGGGCGCGCCAAACAGCATGCTGCTTCGCATGATTCTCTTGCAATCCGTAATGGTCGGAATTATTGGTTACGGACTCGGCGTCGGCGCCGCATCGCTCATGGGGACCCTTTCCAGTTCGACAGAGCTGGCATTCAAACTGACATGGCATCTTCTCGTAATCAGTGCGACCGCCGTAACCCTTATCTGTCTCTTTTCCGCATTCATCAGCATGTATAAAGTGGTTCGACTCGAACCCGCAATCGTGTTCAAGAGTTGAGGCATGAGTACCGATTCTTCACTGGCCGTTTATTGCAAAGGTGTTACCAAGACTTACGGTAAAGGCACCGCCGAAGTCATGGCCCTGCGCGGCGTTGATCTCGAAGTAAAACGCGGCGAACTCCTGATGCTCGTCGGTCCCTCCGGTTGCGGCAAAACAACGTTGATCTCGGTAATCGCCGGCATTCTAAATCGGGACGGCGGCGAGTGTGCCGTCTTCGGCACCGATTTTGGTGATATGCGCGATCACGAACGTACCGCGTATCGCGGCAAGAATATTGGCTTCGTCTTCCAGGCATATAACCTCATCCCCGCGCTCACCGCCGCTGAGAATGCTGCGGTCCCGTTGCTGGTAAATGGCGTTAAGCGGCAGAGAGCCATAGATCGCGCGAAAGACTTGCTCGGCCGCGTGGGGATGCAGGACAAAGTGAATAAGCCGCCTTCCGAGCTCTCCGGCGGGCAACAACAGCGTGTTGCAATTGCACGTGCCCTCGTTCACGACCCCAAATTGATAGTTTGCGACGAGCCGACTAGCGCACTGGATCACGAGACTGGCCACCACGTCATGGAGATTCTGCGATCAGTCGCGCTGGAGGATGGTCGCGCACTCGTGATCGTTACGCATGATGCACGCATATTTGAGTTCGCTGACCGAATCGCGCAGATGGACGATGGCCATATCGTGGCCGTCGCAAACTCTCCGCGTGAATTGAAGTTGTAAATTTGCTTATCGGGAGGTATGCATGATTCGTAAATACATATTGCCGATCATCGCCATCGTGGGCGTTATATTCGCCATACGAGCCGCCGTGAAAAGCGCGACGCCTGTAATCGCGGCGGAACCCGTAGCTCAACCCGCGCATTCACCCTATCAGGAATTTGTCGCAGGGTCGGGCATTGTCGAGGCGAGCACGGAAAACATTGCCATCGGCACGCTCGTGCCCGGCATCGTGACAGAAGTTTTTGCAAAAGTTGGCCAAAAGGTTTCCAAAGGCGAGCCCTTGTTCAAGATAGACGATAGAGATCTTCAATCCGAATTGCTTGTGCGGAAAACCGCGCTGGAAGTGGCGCGTCAGCAATTGGAACGATTGACGAAATTACCGCGCCCTGAGGATGTACCGCCAATGGAAGCGCGCGTGAAAGAGGCGGAGGCAAACCTCGCGGACGTTCGCAATCAGCTCTCGATGCGGGAGAACGTTTCGGATCGACGGGCCGTTAGCGAAGAAGAGGTAAGGCAGAAGCGTTACGCCGTTCATGCCGCGGAAGCAAAACTGCGACAGGCGCAGTCTGAACTCGCTCTGTTGAATGCCGGTTCGTGGGACGCGGATATTGCGGTTATGCAGGCAGAAGTTACTGCGGCGGAATCGCAAGTCAAGGCAACCGAAATTTCAATCGATCGCTTGACTGTCCGAGCTCCTGTTGACGGTGAAGTCCTCCAAGTCAAGATTCGCGCCGGTGAATACGCACCTGCGGGTGTTCTCGCGACGCCGCTGGTCTTATTGGGTAACGTTGATCGCTTGCATGTGCGCGTCGATGTCGATGAGAACGATGCATGGCGAATTCGCGAAGGGGCGAGTGCGGAGGCCTTCGTTCGTGGAAACCGCGACCTGAAAACCTCCCTGGAGTTTGTTCGTTTTGAGCCTTACGTCGTTCCCAAGCGTTCGTTGACCGGTGAGAGCACCGAGCGTGTCGATACTCGCGTGTTGCAAATCATATACGGCTTCGATCGCGCGGCACTGCCTGTCTATGTAGGGCAACAGATGGATGTATTCATTGGGGCGGCAGCGCGCGCCGAAGGAAATGCCGCGCCTGTTTCTGAAGTACCCGCCCAGGAGCAAGGAAATGCATAGAATAGTTTTGGCGACAGCTTTTGCGGCCGCAATCGCGGGGTGCGCCGTAGGACCAGACTACGCACCGCCGACTCCCGAGATGCCCGCGAAATGGCATGCCCCCATGGCGGGCGGCGAATCGGAAGGCCCTATCGAGTTGGCGCGTTGGTGGGAAGTCTTCGGCGACAATCAATTGAATTCTCTAATAGAAGAGGCGGCATTTGCGAACTATGATTTGCGAATTGCCGCACTGCGAGTCCGAGAGGCCCGCGCCGCGCGCGGAATCGTTGCCGCGGATTTGTATCCCCAGTTAGGTGTTGGCGCATCTTACCAGCGCATTGAATCGACAGCTCCGAATTCAAGCGACGATCCGACTCTGAGTTTCGGCGGGTCGGCCAATGGACAATCTTTCTCGCGAAGCGCAACGTTGCGCGCAGGGGACTTCACCGCGACAGGCTCCAGTTCGGTGACGCGCCTCGGTACGTTGCTGATGGGAGGCGGACAACAAGGGCAGAGCATTGGAAGCTCCCTGTTGCCGTCCAACAGTCGAAATTTTTCTTACACGCCCAACAGTGCTCCCAGTTTTGACAGAACTCAAGATGTCTATCAGATCGGCTTCGACGCAAGTTGGGAGTTGGATGTATTCGGGGGAAACCGCCGCGCGCTCGAAGCGGCAAGCGCCGACATTGACGCAGCGGAAGAAGGTCGCCGGGATATTATGGTTTCCCTTCTAGCCGAGGTGGCACGCAACTACCTGACTTTGCGTGAAGCGCAATCGCGTCTCGTAATAGCGCGCGAGAACATTCAGTCGCAACAGGACACGGTGAATATCGCGCGCGCGCGGTTTGACGCTGGCCTTACCAGTGAGTTTGACGCCATGCGCGCCGAGGCGCAATTGGCTACAACCCAATCGCAGCTTCCCGCTTTCGAGACGATCGTGTATTCCGCGATACATCGTTTGAGTGTCCTGCTCGGAAAGAATCCATCCGCACTCATCGAGGAATTGCTGGGCGAGAAGCCGCTGCCTCCCTTGCCGCCCGCAGTGCCCACCGGATTGCCGTCTGACCTGCTGCGCCGGCGGGCAGATGTGCGAATGGCGGAACGCGAACTTGCGGCTGCCACAGCCCGCATAGGCGAAGCAATGGCCGATTTATTTCCGAAGTTTTCTTTGACGGGTAACTTCGGTTTTCAGAACAGCAATGCCGGCGATCTTACGTTGGATACGAGTCGCTTCTTCGGTTTCGGGCCTGCTGTAAGTTGGCCCGTGTTTGATGCCGGACGTATTCGCGCAAACATAAACGTGCAGAACGCGCGTCAAGAGCAAGCCCTGTTGCGATACGAACTAGCCGTAAAGGAATCCCTCGAAGATGCGGAGAACGGCCTGGTGGCCTATGCGAAGGAACAGGAGCGTTTGATTTCTCTCGACAAAGCAGTTAACGCCGAGCGGCAAGCTGTTGCACTTGCGAATGATCGTTATGTAACCGGATTGAGCGATTTCCTGAATGTGCTTGACGCCCAGCGCGCGCTCTATCTTGCCGAAGACCAACAGGTTCAAAGCAGGACCACCGTGTTGCTCAATCTCGTTTCACTCTATAAGGCGCTTGGCGGAGGCTGGGAAACTTTCGAGGAAGATGGGAAGGAAAACTTGGCGAAAGATCTTCCCGGGCAGGGATGAATTGAATGCAGTATCGAGAAATGAATAAGTCTAATCGTTTTCTGTTGGTGTTCCTCTCCGTTTTTGCGTTCGTTGCGTTCGCGCAACCGCCCGGAATGGGACCTCTGCCTCCTCCCGAAGTCACAGTGCTGACGGTGGAATCGAAGACGGTCCCTATCTCGTTCAGCTACGTCGGCGTCACGGAAGCATCGAAAACAGTGGAATTGCGTTCGCGCGTGCGAGGATTTCTCGAATCGCGCGACTTCGAGGAGGGCGCGCTTGTTCAGGAAGGTACGCAGCTCTTCACCATAGACCCGCGTTCCTTTATCGCGGACAAAGATATCGCCGCCGCGCGTGTGCAACAGGCGGAGGCCCTTCTCGCGCTTGCAGACCAGGAAGTGAAGCGCCTGAAGTCGGTAAAAGTGCCCGGCGCTGTGGCCGCCAGCGACATTGATAGACAAGTCGCCGCGCAGTCTGAGGCTGCTGCGTCTCTTCGACTGGCGAAGTCTGAATTGGCGAAGGCGGAGTTGGAGGTCAGCTACACCACAGTGCGCGCACCCTTGACTGGCCTGATTGGTAAGGCGCAGAAGGAAATCGGAAGTCTTGTCGATGACAGTGCGAATAGTCTACTGACGGTCATGCATCAAGTTTCTCCCATCTATGTCAGTTTTCGGGTATCGGAACGTGAATACCTCGCATGGCGCACCGATGAACAGAGTGGTGTTTTGAAGTTGACCAACGGCGAGCCTTACCTGGAAATCACTTTGCTGGACGGAACGACATACGAGCAACGTGGAAAGATCAATTTCATCTCTACCGAGCTGGACGTTAACACCGGCACGTACGAAATTCGCGCGGACTTCGAAAATCCCGATATGAAGTTGCGGCCGGGACAGTTTGTTAAGGCGCATATTAAGGGCTGGGAACGTCCCAACACCATTACAGTTCCTCAACGAGCCGTTGGCCAGTCTCCCCAGGGAGCTTATGTATACGTTGTCGGCGATGACAGGAAAGCGATCGTTCGCAATGTAACGCTCGGACAGTGGGCGGGTTCTGATTGGATTGTATTGGAAGGCCTGTCAGCCGGCGAGAAGATTATTATCGAAGGATTGACCAAAGTTGTTCCGGGAAATGAAGTAAACCCGACGCCGCCGGTCACCACCGCGCCAGAAGTGAAGTAAAGGAGCCGTCTTATGTCACGCTTCTTTATTGATCGACCGGTTTTCGCTTCCGTGCTGTCGATTATCATCGCGCTTTGTGGAATCGTATCTATCTCGATGCTCGCCATTGAGCAGTCCCCGGAAATCACGCCGCCCACCGTCGATATTTCGGCGCGCTATCCCGGTGCAAACGCGGAGATTGTTGCCGAGTCACTCGCTGTCCCTATCGAGCAGGAACTGAGCGGCATCGAGAACCTCTTGTACTACCAGTCCCAAAGCGCCAATGACGGCAGCCTATCGATAACACTTACGTTTGAAATTGGTTCGGACATCGATATTGCCGCAGTGGAAGTTCAGAACCGCCTAAAGCGAGCGGAACCACGGTTACCGCAAGAGGTGATTCGACAGGGCATTTCAGTAAACAAACGATCAAACAATATTCTCGGCGTCGTCGCGCTCAACTCGACCGATCCAAATTTTAGCGATTTGCACCTGAGCAATTACGCCACCATTTACATGATTGATGCGCTCAAGCGGGTCCCCGGTGTGGGCGATGCCATGGTGTTCGGCGCCAAAGACTATTCAATGCGCATCTGGTTGAACCCTGACAAAATGGCCGCAAAAGGTCTCGCTGTCTCGGATGTCGCGCGCGCAATCAATGAGGAAAATGGCCTCTACGCAGCTGGCCGTATCGGTGCCCCGCCGAATTCATCCGAGGTTGCGTTCACGATTCCGGTCATTACAAAGGGGCGCCTTGAGGAACCTGAGCAGTTCGAAGACGTTATCCTGCGTTCGGAACCAGACGGATCAACGCTAAAATTGCGTGACATTGGTCGTGTGGAACTGGGCGCTTTCAGCTACGATTCCTTCGGCCGACTGAACGGAAACGCTACTACCTTCATTCTTATCTTTCTGCAGCCCGGCGCAAACTCTCTCAGCACGATGGTCGCGATGGAGGAAGCACTGGAGACCCTGAAACTAAGCTTTCCAAAAGGTGTCAGCTACGACATTCCTTTCAATACGACAAAATTTGTGCGCGTGTCCATCGAGGAAGTAGTAAAAACCTTCTTCGAAGCTATTGCGCTTGTCGTGCTCGTGGTATTTGTCTTCCTCGGAAGCTGGCGGGCAACTTTAATTCCGCTTCTCGCCATTCCTGTGGCCATTATCGGCACCTTCACAGGAATGCTGATTTTCGGCTTCTCCATTAACTCGCTGACCCTTTTCGGACTGGTGCTCGCAATCGGAATTGTTGTGGACGACGCCATCGTCGTTGTGGAAAACGTCGAACGGATCATGCACGAGGAAGGATTGGCGGTTCGCGAAGCAACCATAAAGGCCATGGAGCAAGTTACCGGGCCTGTGATTGCAATCGTGCTTGTGCTCAGCGCGGTTTATCTGCCCGTCGCCTTTCTCGGTGGATTGACAGGTGTCATGTATCGCCAGTTTGGCGTAACGATCGCCATATCCGTCGCGATTTCCGGACTCGTTGCACTCACTTTGACGCCTGCCATGTGCCGTTTACTCCTGAAGCCGACGCATCAGAAGTTCTTCATATTTCGCTGGTTTGACAGTTTGTTTAATGGTCTTACCAGCGCATACACACGCACGGTTCGCCTGGCTATCCGCTACGCCGTGGTCTCGCTGTTGATAGTAGCGGCGCTTCTCTGGGCCACCTACGGCCTCTTCCAGCGCGTCCCAAGCGCCTTTATCCCCTCTGAAGATCAGGGATACTTCATGGTGGCCACGCAACTCCCGCAGGGCGCTTCCCTCGAACGAACCAGCGCCGTCATGAAAGCGATCGAAGACTTCCTGCTCGCTCAGCCGGAAGTGAGCCGCGTCGTAACTCTTGGCGGCCAGGATTTCCTCGCAGGCCGTTCTGCCAGCACAAGCGCGGGCGCAATGTTTGTCAATCTCAAGGATTGGTCGGAACGCTCAGCCCCCGGTAGTCACGTAAACGACATCGTGGACCGCGTGTTCGGCAATTTTGCGAACTACAAAGAGGCAACCGTACTTGCCTTTAATCCACCCGCAATTCGCGGACTCGGCGTTCGCGCCGGTTTTGAAGTGCAGTTGGAGGCCCGTGGAATTAGCGATATTCGAAAACTCGCGGAAACTTCCGACAATTTCATAAACAACCTGCGTCAGGATCCCATGTTCTTCGGTGTTTCCGGCGTGCTTACGATGACACAGCCGCAGCTTTTTATCGACGTGGATCGTGATCGCGCGAAAGCTATGGGCGTTCCCATCAACTCAATTTTCGACAGTCTGCAGGCTTTTCTCGGTTCCCTATACGTGAATGACTTCAACAAGTACGGTCGCATCTATCGAGTTCAGTTACAGGCAGAACCACAGTTTCGTTCAACCCCCGAAGATATTCGAAAAATATTCGTTCGCAATGACACAGGGGACATGGTCGAACTCTCCGGCGTGTTGGATATGAACTTTCAATCCGGACCCAACGTAGTCAGC
>ERZ761602.6459-NODE-6459-length-13064-cov-4.358752_pt1 | contig 13064 bp, 11 predicted proteins | sample MGYA00512165_ERZ761602 | MGnify/ENA primary metagenome ERZ761602 (study PRJEB28899, sample SAMN02445085) | bioreactor sludge metagenome | biome: EBPR sludge; isolation source: Thorneside wastewater treatment plant | place: Australia: Brisbane, Thorneside...
GGTCGGTCGTGGCGACCGGCATCGACGCGATGGAACGCGCCCAGCCCAAGCCCGCCGCCCAGCCCGCGGCCTCGGCAATCGGCCGCGGCTTCACGCCGGTCCGCCAGGCGCCGCAGCCGGCCGCGCCGGTCGCCGCGCACTCGCCCGTTGCCACCGGCGCGCCGGCGGCGCAAATGACGCTGCCCGAACCGGCGCCGGCCCCGGCGCCCCAGCCGAACGCGGTGCACGCCATGCAGAGCGCGGCCGAGGAGAAGCTGAAGGCCGACCTCGCCAGCCAGGAACGCGCTCTCGCCGAAGCGCGCGCCCGGGTGGCGGAGGCCGAAGCGGCGATCAGCCGCCAGCGCCAGACGCCGGCCCAGCCGGCCGCGCCGCGCCCCACCGTGTCGTTCGACGACTTCGCCATCACGGCAGAGTCGGGCGGGCTGCGCGGCGGCGCCGGCGAACCGCCGATCGGCCGTCCCGCCCCGCCCTCCGAACCGGCGAGCACCGGCCTGATGGGCACGCTCGGCGGTCTCTTCACGCGCAGCAAGGCCAAGCGGGCCGATGCGGCGCCGCAGAACCGCTACCAGCCCGATCCCGATGCGGCGCCTGCGACGCCGCGTCCGATCGAGCCGCGCTTCGCCGATGCCGGCCAGCCGCGCGCCAGCGCCCGGACGGTCAAGGCGCCCGAGACGCCGTCGCTGTTCGCCAGCAGCCCGGCCGAGGACCCGCTGGAGATCCCGGCCTTCCTGCGCCGTCAGGCAAACTCGTAGGCCGTTCACCATAAACCCGCCCCGGAGCGTTCCGGGGCGGGTTTTCTTTTTCCGGGCGGCTGCGGTCGTTCAGGTAATATTCATTTGGCAGCAACGACTTAGAGACTGAAACAGTCTGAAACATTCGTTCATTCGCTGCAGCGCAAACAAAGTCCTATTTACTCTGTCCTGAATGCGGCGGTTCCCTCGTGCGCGTTCGACCGGGAGTTCGGCGTGAAGGCTCACCAGACCACCATCAAGCAGAGCGTGTCCTGCAAGGGCATCGGCCTGCATTCGGGCGTCGATGCCGAACTGACCCTGCGTCCGGCGCCGGCCGGCCATGGCGTCGTGTTCCGCCGCGTCGATGTGGATGACGCCGACGCGCTGGTCCCCGCCCATTTCGCGCTCGTCGCCTCGGCCGCCTACGGCACGACGCTGCGCAACGCGGCGGGCGTCGAGGTGCGCACGGTCGAGCACCTGATGGCGGCGCTGGCCGCCGCCGGCGTCGACAACGTGCTGGTCGAGATCGACGGCATCGAGATTCCGATCATGGACGGCAGTTCGGCCGCCTTCGTGGCGCTGATCGAGGCCGCCGGCCTGCAATCGCAGGCGGCGACGCGCCACTATGTCCGCGTGCTGCGCCCGGTCGAGGTGGTGGACGGCGACAAGGTCGCCCGCCTGCTGCCGCATGACGGCTTCCAGATCGACTGCGACATCGTGTTCGAGGCGGCGGCGATCGCCCGCCAGCGCTTCGTGTTCGAGGTCCGCGGCGAGGCCTTCAAGGCCGAGGTCGCCCGCGCCCGGACCTTCACCCAGGCCAAGGACATCGAGGCGCTGCGCGCCCACGGTCTCGCCCTCGGCGGCTCGCTGGACAATGCGGTCGTGGTGGACGGCGGCGACGTGCTCAACCCCGAGGGCCTGCGTTTCGCCGACGAGTGCGTCCGCCACAAGGCGCTGGACGTGCTGGGCGACCTGGCGCTGGCCGGCATGCCGCTGCTCGGCCGCTTCGAGGGCGTCAAGATGGGTCATGCCATGAACAACAAGGTGCTGCGCGCCCTGTTCGCCGACCCCTCGGCCTATGACATCGTCCCGGCCGGGACGGGACGCGGCGAAGTGGTCAAGCTGCCCATCGCCGCCGCGCCGATGTGACCGGCGCGCCGATGTGACCGGCCGCCTATGGCGGTCCGCTCCGCTTTCTTTTAAGACACCGTGGCTGGGTCCGGATTCGAGGCGTATCGCGGTACGCCGCCGGGCTCGTTTGTGTCAGTCCTTTCGTGGCGTATGAGGTCAGCATGTCGTTCGCGGGCGGTTTCGGCCGGTTATCGAGGCTCTGGCCTGCTGTCGCGGCGCTGGCAGGGGCGCTGACGCTCGGCGCCTGCGAAACGCTGGACAGCATCAACCCGTTCTCGAGCAGCGAGCCGCAATACGCCCCCGGCCAGGGCGAGATGCCGGTCGAGCAGATCTACAATCTGGCGATGGACCAGCTGCAGCAGGAAGACTACCGCTCCGCCGTGCCGATCTTCGAGGAGGTCGAGCGCCAGTACCCCTATTCGGTGTGGGCCCGCCGGTCGATCCTGATGTCGGCCTACTGCTATTACCAGATCAACAAGTACGGCGATGCGATCAACGCCGTCGACCGCTTCCTGGCGCTCTACTCGGGCAACAAGGACGCAGCCTATGCCTATTATCTGAAAGGCATTTCCTATTACGAGCAGATCGTCGACGTGGGCCGCGACCAGGCGACGACGCAGCAGGCGCTGGTGGCGCTGAACGATGTCGTCCAGCGTTTCCCCGGCACGATCTACGCCCGCGACGCGCGGCTCAAGCTCGACCTCGCGCTCGACCATCTGGCGGGCAAGGAAATGGCGATCGGACGCTATTATCTGAACCGCGAGCAATACGTCGCGGCGATCAACCGCTTCCGCGTGGTGGTGACCAACTTCCAGACGACGGCGCAGACCCCCGAGGCGCTGCACCGCCTGACCGAAGCCTATCTGGCGCTCGGCCTGACCGGCGAGGCGCAGACCGCCGCCGCCGTGCTCGGCTACAACTTCCCCGGCAGCCGCTGGTACGAGGAATCCTACGCTCTCCTGACCGGGCAGGAGCTGCAGCCGCGCGAAGACGAAGGTTCGTGGATCTCGCGCACCTTCGGCCTCTAGGACCGCTCAAGAGGGGCTTCCCATGCTGACCCAGCTCTCGATCCGGGACGTCGTCCTGATCGAACGGCTGGACCTGGCGCTCGACGCCGGGCTGAACGTGCTGACCGGCGAGACCGGCGCCGGCAAGTCGATCCTGCTCGACGCGCTGCAGGTGGCGCTGGGCCGCAAGTCGGACCGCGCCGCGGTCCGCCAGGGCGCTTCCTCCGGCGCGGTGACGGCGGTCTTCGACCCCGGCGCGCAGCACGCCGCGCACCGCCTGCTGGCCGACAACGGCATCGAGGCGGAGGACGAGATCATCCTGCGCCGCACGATCGCCGCCGACGGCAAGAGCCGGGCCTTCATCAACGACCAGCCGGTCGGGGCGGCGCTGCTGCGCGAGGTCGGCGACGCGCTGGTCGAACTGCATGGCCAGAACGACGGGCGGGGGCTGCTCAGCGCCGCCGCCCACCGGTCGCTGCTCGACGCCTTCGGCGGCCACGACAAGGAGGTCGCAGCGACCGCCGCCGCCTATGCTGCCTGGCGCGCCGCCGCGGCGGAGGCGGAAGCCTTCGCGCGCGAGACGGCCGACGCCCGCGCCGACGCGGACTATCTCCAGGCGGCGGTCGCCGAACTCGGCAAGCTGGCGCCCGAGGAGGGCGAGGAGGACCGGCTGGCGGCCGAGCGGGCGCTGATGATGTCGTCGGAGAAGCTGGCGGGCGAACTCGCCGCGGTGGTCGATCTGCTGGGCGGCGGCGACCGGGCGGTCGATACCCGCCTGATCTCGGCCTCGCGGCGGATCGAGCGGCTGCGGCCGCAGGCGCTCGGCCGGCTCGATGCGGCCGGCGAGGCGCTGGAACGCGCCGTCCTGGAAGCAACCGAAGCGCGGGCGCAGGCGGAGGCGGCGCTGGAAGCGATGGACTTCGACCCCGCCCGGCTCGACGCCATCGAGGGGCGTCTGTTCGCGTTGCGCGGCGCGGCCCGCAAATACAAGGTGCAGGTGCACGACCTGCCGAAGCTGACCGCCGAGCTTGCCGACAAGGTGCAGGCGCTCGCCGACGCCGAGGGCCGCACGGCGAAACTGGCGCGGGCCGAGACCGCCGCGCGCCTCGCCTTCGCCGACGCCGCCGACGCGCTGACGGCCAGGCGCAAGGCCGCCGCCGCGAAGCTGGAGACGGCGGTGACCAAGGAGCTGAAGCCGCTGAAGCTCGACAAGGCGAAGTTCGCGGTCGCCGTGCACGCCCTGACGCTGGAGCAGGCGACGGCCGCCGGCCACGACGCCGTGGAGTTCCAGATCGCCACCAATCCCGGCGCGCCCACCGGGCCGCTGACCAGGATCGCCTCGGGCGGCGAACTCGCGCGGGTGATTCTCGCGCTCAAGGTGGTGCTGGCCGAACGCGGCACCGCGCCGACACTGATCTTCGACGAGGTCGACCAGGGCATCGGCGGCGCTGTGGCGGATGCGGTCGGCGCCCGGCTCGCCCGGCTGGGGCGTCAGGCGCAGGTGCTGGTCGTCACCCACTCGCCGCAGGTGGCGGCGCGCGGCGACCGGCACTTCCGCATCCACAAGAAGACGGCCGCCGGCGTCACGCTGACCGGGGTGAGCGCGCTGGACGAGGCCGGGCGGCGCGAGGAAATCGCGCGGATGCTGTCGGGCGCCTCGATCACCGACGAGGCCAGGGCGGCGGCCGAGACGCTGCTCGCGGCGCGGGGCTGAGGCGGATTTCGTGCGTCCTTCGAGACGGCCGCTGCGCGGCCTCCTCAGGATGAGGAGGGCCTGAGCCGGATCGGGCTGCATCCTTCGAGATGGCGACCGCGCGGCGTCCTCAGGATGAGGAGGGCCTGAGCCGGATCGGGCCGCGTCCTTCGAGACGGCCGCTGCGCGGCCTCCTCAGGAAGAGGGCGTGCGGTGAATCCTCGGAATGAGGACCGCTCGGGTCGTTCCTTCCCGCAATCGCCTATGCCACTCTCCCGCCTCCTCATCCTGAGGAGCGGCCGCAGGCCGCGTCGCGAAGTACGCACGGCGACGGTGCGATAGTAGGGACAAGCGATGGCCGCGAAAAAGACCTTTCCCGCCGCCAAGGCTCCCGAGGCGCTGAGCGAGAAGGAGGCGAAGGCCGAACTGACGCGGCTGTCCCTGACGCTCGCCGAACATGACCGCCGCTACTATCAGGAGGACGCGCCGAGCGTCAGCGACGCCGAATACGACGCGCTGAAGCGGCGCAGCGCGGCGATCGAGGCGCGCTTTCCGCATCTGGTCGGGCTCGACAGCCCGTCGCTGCGGGTAGGGGCGAAACCGGCCGAGCGCTTCGAGAAGGTCCGCCATGCGCGGCCGATGCTCTCGCTCGACAACGCCTTCAGCGAGGAGGACGTCGCCGAATTCCTCGCCCGCATCCGCCGCTTCCTCAATCTCGCCGACGCGGAGGCGCTGGAGATCGCCGCCGAGCCGAAGATCGACGGGTTGTCGGCGAGCCTGCGCTACGAGAACGGCGAACTCAGCGTCGGGGCGACGCGCGGCGATGGCACCGAGGGCGAGAACGTCACCGCCAACCTGAAGACGGTGGAGGGCGTGCCGCACCGCCTCCAGACCGCGCATCCGCCCGCGGTGTTCGAGGTGCGGGGCGAGGTCTATTTCCCGGCCGATCGATTCGCCGAACTGAACGCGCGCCAGGCGGCGGAGGGCAAGGAACCTTACGCCAATCCGCGCAACGCGGCGGCGGGATCGCTGCGCCAGCTCGACGCCTCGATCACCGCCTCGCGCAAGCTGAGGTTCTTCGCCTATGCCTGGGGCGAGGCGAGCGAGTTGCCGTCCGACACGCAGACAGGCGTCGTGAAGGCGCTGAAGGGCTGGGGGTTCGACATCAATCCGCTGATGACCGTCACCCACGGCCTCGACGGGCTGATGGAATATTACCGCGACATCGAGGAACGCCGCGCCGGGCTCGGCTACGACATCGACGGCGTCGTCTACAAGGTGAACCGGCTCGACCTGCAACAGCGGCTCGGCTTCGTCTCGCGCAGTCCGCGCTGGGCGATCGCCCACAAGTTTCCGGCCGAGAAGGCGACGACGGAACTGCTCGGCATCGACATCCAGGTCGGGCGCACCGGCGTGCTGACCCCGGTCGCGCGGCTGAAGCCGGTGACGGTCGGCGGCGTCGTCGTCACCAACGCGACGCTGCACAACGAGGACGAGATCGCCCGCAAGGATGTGCGCATCGGCGACACGGTGATCCTGCAACGGGCGGGCGACGTGATCCCGCAGATCCTCGGGGTGGTGGAGGAGAAGCGGCCCGCAGGCGCCGCGCCGTTCGCCTTCCCGAGGGTCTGTCCCGCCTGCGGCAGTCATGCGGTGCGCGAGGAGGGCGAGGTCGCGACCCGCTGCACCGGCGGCCTCATCTGCCCGGCCCAGCGCAGCGAGCGGCTGAAGCACTTCGTCTCGCGCAACGCCTTCGACATCGAGGGCCTGGGCGCGAAGCATATCGATGCGTTCCTCGCCGACGGGCTGATCGAAACGCCGTCCGACATCTTCCGTCTGGAGGAACGCTATGGCGCGGGCGAGAAGGCCATCGCCGCGCGCGAGGGCTGGGGCGCGCAGTCGGCCGCCAAGCTGTTCGAAGCCATCGCCTCGCGGCGCACCATCGCGCTCCACCGCTTCATCTTCGCGCTCGGCATCCGCCATGTCGGCGAGACGACGGCGAAGCAGCTCGCCCGCGCCTATGGCAGCGGCGCGGCGTTCATCGCCGCCATGCGCCGGATTGCGGAGGGCGACGCGGCGGCGCTCGCCGACCTCGACGCCATCGACCAGATCGGCGGCACGGTGGCCGAGGCGATCGCCGACTTCTTCGGCGAGGCGCACAACACGGACGAGGTGGACCGCCTGCTTGCCGTGCTGACCATCGAGGACGCCGAGCAGCCGGCCTCGGACTCGCCGGTCGCCGGCAAGACGGTGGTCTTCACCGGCAGCCTGGAAAAGATGACCCGCAACGAGGCGAAGGCGCGGGCCGAAGGCCTCGGCGCGAAGGTCGCGGGGTCGGTGTCGGCGAAGACCGATCTCGTCGTCGCCGGGCCGGGCGCAGGCTCGAAACTGAAAGAGGCCGAGAAGCACGGCGTCCGCGTCATCGACGAGGATGCCTGGCTGAAGCTGATCGAGGGGCTGTAGGCGCGGCGGCGCGATCTGCGTTCATGCCGGACCGCGCTCTCCCTCCTCATGGCCGCCCTTGAGGCGGCCATCCAGCGCGGCGGCGGGCGTGACGCTGGATGGCCGGGTCAGGCCCGGCCATGAGGACGAGATCGTACCGGTCCATCGGTTCGCAGGCCGCGTTACGCCGTCACCTGCCGGATCGCCGCCGCGAGCTTGTCGGGGGCGGAGAAGAAGGGCGAGTGGCTGGTGGCGAGGTCGACCTGGGCGGCGACCGGCGAGCGTTCGATCATGCCGCGCTGGATCGCCGGTCCGATCGCCTTGTCGCCGGTGCAGACGATACAGGCGCGCCGCACGCCGCCGAAGCGTTCGGGGGTCAGCGCCACGGGCGCCTGGAACGGCTCGGCCGATTGCGGCACCAGCATCAGCCGGGCCAGCGCAATGTCCTCGGCGGCGCAGTCGGCATAGAGCGCGGGCTTGAGGCCCTCGTCCTTCACGATCAGCCGCCCGTCGTCCAGCGGCGCCATGTAACCGCCGAGCACGGATTCCGTGTCGCCCGCCGCGTTGGCGAAGATGGTTTCGCCCGTGCGCGGCAGGAAGGCGCAGAGATAGACGAGGCTTGAGATGCGCTCCGGCGTCAGCTCGGCCGCCGCGCTGATCACCTGTCCGCCCATCGAGTGGCCGAGCAGGATGGCGGGCTCGCCGATCGCCGCCAGTCTTGCCGCCACCGCCTCGGCATAGGCGGCAAGGCTCTGCGTCTCGCCGGCGCGCAGGCCATGGCCGGGCAGGTCGAGCGCATGCGGCGCGAAGCCGGCGGCTTCCAGGGCGGGCATCAGCTTGTGCCAGCACCAGGCGCCGTGCCAGGCGCCGTGGACGAGCAGGACGGGGGTCATGGGGCATCTCCTTCTGTCCGCGCCGTCCGCCGCTTCAGGTGCGGCGTCACCCGCGCTTCGAGCAAGGCGAGGAGGAGCGGGTCCATATAGTCATAGTCGTCCGGAATATTCAGGCAAACGATCCTGACGCCTTTCAGCTGATGCTTGAAGCCCGCCATCAGCCGCCGGCGATGGGCTGGCTCCATGACGAAGACGATATCGACGCCGTCCAGATGGTCCGGAGTCAGCCCTTCGTCCGCATCGGGTGCGAGACCGGCGGAGGCGACCTCCAGCGACGGGTCGGCGGCGAAGAGGCGTTCGGCAGTCGGGCTGCGGCGGCGGTTGCGGCTGCAGAGAAAGAGCAGGCGCTGCAACAGCCCTCAGTCCTCGACCAGTTCGACGATGACGCCGCCCGCATCCTTCGCGCCGACGACGAGGCCGTGATGGCCGTCGGCATAGGGGATGCGCGCCATGTCCAGCATCGCGCCGGCGGCGTCGGCCTCGTTCACCACGATGGAGAGCGCGGCGATGCCGGGCAGGGGGGAAAGCCCGTCCAGCGCCTTCGTGCCGAAGCGCTGAGCGAGGCCGACCGGACTGGTCACCGCCAGCGCCACGCCGTCGAGCACGACCGAAAGCCCGTGCGGGCCGTCGGCGACATGATCGATGCCGAACAGGCGTTCCAGCGCCGGGCGGAAATCGGCCGGGTGCGCGGCGCCGATGACGACCTCCGACAGGCCGGTCGCGCCGTTGGCGTGCAGCTGCCATTCGGCGCGGGCCCGCGTCAGTTGCGGCGTCGCGTGATGGCAGGCGAAGGCGAAGACGCCGGGAAGGCCGCCCTCGAACATCACGTTCCGGAAGGAAACCGTTTCGGTGCGGCCGTCCAGCTCCAGAGGCCGCGACAGGGCGACGGGGTCCTGGGTCGCGATGCCGGCGTCGCGCAGCGCGGCGGCGGTCGCGTCGGCATCGGGGGCGGTGAAGGCGATCCCCATGCCGCCGGGGCCGCGCGCCGCGAGGCCCTCGGCCAGCGGCGAGCCCGATGCGCCGGTCGGGGCGATCAGCTCGATATAGGTGTCGCGGAACATGAGGCAGTGATTGGCGGTCGCGCCGCCGCCATGGACGGCGCGCGGCGTCGGCGTGAAGCCGAGCGCCCGCCACAGCTTCTGCGCGGCGTCGAGGTCGCCGGCCGCGAGCATCACGTGGTCGATGGCGCAGAGGGGGCCGGTCATGTTCAGAGCACCCGCGTCGCTGTCTTCAGCCAGGCGGCCGTGTCGGGGTCGACCAGCGGCGTCAGCGTCTCGCGCACCCGGGCATGATAGGCGTTGAGCCAGGCCTTCTCGGCGTCGGTGAGCAGCGCCGGTTCGACCAGGTCCACGTCGATGGGGGCGAGCGTCACCGTCTCGAACTCCAGCATCGGCCGTTCCGCGCCGTCGATCGCCGCCTCGCGCACCACGATCAGGTTCTCGATGCGGATGCCGTAGCCGCCGGTCTTGTAGTAGCCGGGCTCGTTGGAGCAGATCATGCCGGGCAGCAGCGGCTGGGCGACCGGGCGCTTGGAGATGCTCTGCGGCCCCTCGTGGACGCTGAGATAGGCGCCGACGCCGTGGCCGGTGCCGTGGTCGTAGTCGAGGCCGGCCTCCCACAGCGGGGCGCGGGCGAGGGTGTCGAGCTGCGCGCCGGTGGTGCCGGCCGGGAAGCGCACGGTGGCGAGCGCGATGTGGCCCTTCAGCACGCGGGTGAAGCGGTCCTTCATCTCGGCGGTCGGCGCGGCGAGCGCGACGGTGCGGGTGACGTCGGTGGTTGCGTCGAGATACTGGCCGCCGGAATCGATCAGGAACAGCTCGCCGGCGGCGAGGCGGCGGTCGGTCTTCTGCGTCACGCGGTAGTGGACGATGGCGCCGTTGGGGCCGGAGCCCGAAATGGAGTCGAAGCTCAGGTCCTTCAGCGCGCCGGTCTCGCGGCGATAGTCCTCAAGCCGTTCGCAGGCCTGGATTTCGGTGACGTTGCCGGCCGCGCCTTCCTTCGTCACCCAGCGCAGGAAGCGGGTCAGCGCCGCGCCGTCGCGGACATGGGCGGCGCGCACGCCGGCGAGTTCGGCCGCGTTCTTCTGCGCCTTGGGCAGCAGCACGGGATCGGCCCCGCGCACGATCGTCGCGCCCGCCGCCTCCAGACGGTCGAACACCCACTGGGCCGCCGTGCCGGGATCGGCGAGCACGGTCTTGCCCGCCAGCTCGTCGAGTCCGGGTCCGAACTCCTCGGGCGCGCGCAGGCGCACGCCGTTGCCCAGATGCGCGGCAAGCCCGTCGGTCACCTTGCGGGCGTCGAGGAAGAGATCGACCGCGCCGTCGTTCTTCAGCACGGCGAAGGAATGGGGCAGCGGCACATGGCCGACATCGCCGCCGCGGATGTTGAGCAGCCAGGCGATGGATTCGGGCAGCGTCAGCACGGCCGCGTCCTGCTTCGACTTCGCCAGAGCGGCGGCGATGCGGGCGCGCTTGTCGGACGCGGCCTCGCCGGCGATCTCGATCGGATGGGGCACGACCGGCGCGCGCGGCGGCGGCGGCTGGTCGGTCCAGGCGGCGTCCACCGGCGAGTCCGCCGTGGCGACCAGCGTGCCGCCGGCCTCGGCCACGGCCTTCGCCAGCGGTGCGAGGCCGCTCGGCGTATGCAGCCAGGGATCGTAGGCGATGCGGTCGCCGGGCTTCACATGGGCGGCCAGCCACTGGGCCGGCGGCTCCTCGATCAGGTGCTGCGGCGCGAAGATCGACAGATCCACCTGGTCGCGGACCTGGAGCGTGTAGCGGCCGTCGATGAAGACCGCCGCGCGGTCGGTCATGACGATCGCCATGCCGGCCGAGCCGGTGAAGCCGCTCGCCCAGGCGAGGCGCTCGTCGTGGGGGGCGACGTACTCGCCCATATGGGCGTCGCCCCGGGGCACGATGACCCCGGCAAGGCCCCGGCGGGCGAGTTGGGCGCGGATGGCGGCGACCCGGCTCTGCGTCGCGCTGGGCGGCGGCGGGTCGTCGTAGGTCTGGAAGCGGCTGGGAGGGGCGATCGTCTCTGACATGGGCGGACCCTAGGAAACCTTCCGCCCCTCCGCAATCCGCCGCCTCAGCCCTGCATGCCGGGATTGACCCGCGACAGCAGCAGCGACAGCACGAGCCCGATGACCGCCATGATGACGGCGATCATGATGGCGCTGCCCCAGCTCGGGCGGCGGTCCTGGGGGTCGCGGACGAAGACCCTGACCGTCCAGGCGATCAGCAGGATGCCGACCGCCTGCGAGACGACGAAGGCGGCGAGGCCGTAGGGCATCATGGCGTTCATGCCGCCTTCCCTGGCGGCCGACATGTCGCTGAGCCTCACCATGCCGCCATAGAGCGCGGCGAAGCCGATGGCCGTGGTGATGAGGCCGTAGATGAACATGGCGGTGAATGCGCTGGAGAACTTGACCGTTCCGCCCAGCACGGCCTGGCCGACGAATTTCAGGATGATCCCGAGGATCAGGCCGATGATCAGCGCCGAGATCAGCGCGCCGGTGACCACCAGGCCCGGCGACAGCCCGAGATCGGCGGGCGTGATGACCGGGTCGCTCGCAACGCTTTGTTGCAGGGCAAAGATCAGCTGCATGGAAGTCGGTCCTTGTCGCGCGGCCGGGATCGCCGCGATTCAGCGTTCAGTCTAACGCGGCCGCGCCGCCGCGCCATGCGCCATCGCGTCATGGCCGTCCGTTCAGCGGCAGGTCGAGGGTGGAGAGCGCCAGCGCGATCACCAGCGAGACCACCTGCATGATCGCCGCGACGACGCCCGACTGGGCGAAGTCGGGACGCGTTCCGTCCGGCCGGCGCACGAAGATCGCGATGGTGAAGGCGAGAATCACGAGGCCGACCGTCAGGCCGACGATCTGCAGCGAAATGCTGCCGGCCTGGGCGAGATCGACCACTTTCAGCCTGACGAGGCCGAGGATCAGCGCGGTCAGCAGGGCGTAGGCGGCAAACAGCGCCTTCAGCGCGTCGACGAGACGCACCGGCGCGCGATAGACCGATTCGGCCGCCAGCTTCAGCGGCAGCGCCAGCAGCGCCGCGGCGAAGAACGAGCCCAGCAGGACGCCCAGCGCGAGCTGGGCAAGGGTCGCGGTCTGGAGTTCTGGCGGCATGACGTTTCCGGTTCGCGTCGGGGCGTTGTGGCGCAACGCCCGCGCGGCGTCAAAGCGCGAGCAGCAGCACCGACCACGGACCCAGCCGCCAGCGCCGCGCCAGGCGGAAGCCGAGCGCGCGATAGAAGGAGAGGACCAGCAGTTCCTGCGTCCTCAGAAGGCCCGAGAGGACGACGCGGCCGCCCGGCGCGAGGTGGCTGCGGATGCCGGGGGCGAGCTGGGTCAGCGGCCCGGCGAGGATGTTGGCGATGATCAGGTCGTAGGGAGCGGCGGCGGCGATCATGGGATGGGCGAAGCCTTCCGCCACGACCGGGCGGATGCGCATCTGCCCGCCGTTCAGCCGCAGGTTCTCGCGCGTCACGCCAATCGCCTGCGGGTCGATGTCGGAGGCGACGACGGGAATGCGCCACAGCCGGTCGGCGCCCAGCGCCAGCACGCCGGTGCCGCAGCCGAGGTCCAGCGCGCTGCGCGGCCGAAAGCGCGTGTGCGCCAGCCATTCCAGCGCCATCAGGCAGCCGGTCGTCGTCTCGTGATGGCCGGTGCCGAAGGCGACGCCCGCGTCGATCGCCAGCGCGACGGCGTTGGCCGGGGCCTTGCCCTTGTCGTGCGCGCCATAGACGAAAAACCGTCCGGCGCGCACCGGCGGCAGGCCCTCCTGGCTCAGCTTCACCCAGTCGATATCCGGCAGCGCCTCGACCTTCACGGCCTGACCGAGGATCGCGGTCAGCGCCGCGCCGTCCGGCGCTTCGTCGTAATAGGCCTCGATCACCGCATCGTCCTCGTGCGGATGGGTCAGCACGATGACCGACTGGGGCGACGGCTCGGGGGTCAGCTCGAACAGCGTGGACAGGCGGTCGATGTCCTCGTGCGCGGCGCGCGTCGAGGCTTTCCAGAGCGGCGGGTTCATGGGGCAGGCCTTGTCTCATGCGGCAGAGAAACGCAATGGGCGCCGCCTTCGGCCGTGTCATGATCGAGGGGGATTGCGGATTTATTGTATATACAATATATAGATGAAAATTTCATTCGATCCGGCAC
>ERZ761602.6461-NODE-6461-length-13058-cov-5.232331_pt1 | contig 13058 bp, 11 predicted proteins | sample MGYA00512165_ERZ761602 | MGnify/ENA primary metagenome ERZ761602 (study PRJEB28899, sample SAMN02445085) | bioreactor sludge metagenome | biome: EBPR sludge; isolation source: Thorneside wastewater treatment plant | place: Australia: Brisbane, Thorneside...
AGAATGCCCATCACGCGCGTCGATTCGGCGCGCGCCGCCAGGAACTGCGAGATGTTGCGGATGTTGAAGTCGTCCTGCCCGCCTTCGGGAATCCGGTGTCGCTGGCGGAGCAGCGTCGTCACCTCCCGCTCGGCTTCGGCCACGTCCTGCGCGTCGCGCACCTTCACCGTGATCTGGCTGACGAGATTGCTCTTCACCCAGCGGCCGCCGAGCACGCGCTTCTTGGCGGTGGTGATCGGGATGAAGGCGGTGTCGTCCTGATCCTGGCCGAACGGCGTCTGGCCCTTCGCCGCAAGCACGCCGACGATCTGCACCGGCACCTTGTTGATGCGGATCACCTTGCCGATCGGGTCTTCGCCCGGGAACAGCTTCTCGGCCACGGTCGCGCCGATCAGCGCGACCTTTCCGGCGCTCCGGTATTCCGTGTCGTTGAAGCCGCGGCCCTGGTCGACCTGCCAGTTGCGCGCGGTCATGTACTCCTCGGTGATGCCGTGGATGTTCGTGGACCAGTTCGTGTTGCCGAACACGAGCTGGAAGCGGCCCTGCACCGAAGGCGCCGCCACTTCCACGGAGGCCACGTCGCGCTGCAGCGCCGCCGCATCTTCTTCGGTCAGCGTGATGTTGCTGCCGGTGCCGCCGCGCGCGCCGCCGGTGGTGCGCGAGCCGTTCAGCACGATCATGATGTTCGAGCCGAGGCTCTCGATCGATTCCTTCACGCGGGATTCGGCGCCGGCGCCGATCGCGACCATCGCGATCACCGACGAGATGCCGATGATGATGCCGAGCGACGTGAGGATGCTGCGCAGCAGGTTGGCCTTGAGCGCCGTGATCGAAGCGCGGATGCAATCGCCGTAGGTCATGCCGCCTCCGGCACCGCCATGGCCGCGACCGCGTCGGCCGCGCGGATCGGCGCGGCCACCGGCTCGTCGGAGACGAGGCGGCCGTCGCGGAAGCGCAGGATGCGCTGGGCGTGCGCGGCCACGTGCTCGTCGTGCGTCACGACGATGACGGTGATGCCCTCGCCGTTGAGCCGCTGGAACAGCGCCATGATCTCGGCGCCGGTGCGGCTGTCGAGCGCGCCGGTAGGCTCGTCGGCCATCAGCACCTGCGGGCTGTTGACGATCGCGCGCGCGATCGCCACGCGCTGCATCTGGCCGCCCGAAAGCTGCGACGGACGGTGGTCCATGCGCTCGCCGAGCCCAACCGCCTCGAGCGCCCTGGCCGCCTTGTCGTGGCGCAGGCGCCGCGGCACGCGGCCGTAGGTCAGCGGCAGCTCGACGTTGTCGAGCGCCGTCGCGCGCGCGAGCAGATTGAACTGCTGGAAGACGAATCCGATCTTCTCGTTGCGGATGCTGGCAAGCGCGTCCGAATCGAGCTGCGCGACGTCCTGGCCGTCGAGGCGGTAGGAGCCGCCGCTCGGCGAATCGAGGCAGCCGAGCAGGTTCATGCAGGTCGACTTGCCCGACCCCGAGGGGCCCATGATCGCGATCATCTCGCCCTTGGGGATCGCGATCGAAAGATCGACGAGTGCGCGCACGTCGCCGCCGCCGATGTGGTAGGTCTTGGAGAGCTTCTCCGTCACGATGAGCGGCGCCGGCATGCTGGGGTTCCGTCCTCGCTCAGAGGCCGAACCGGCGGCCGGGGTTCGCGGGCGTGGCCGCGCGGCTGCCTTTCGCGTCGGCGCCGACGATGACCTGGTCGCCCGGCTTGACGTCTCCGCTCACCAGCTCCGTGTTGGTGCCGTCGGTGATGCCGGCCATGACGACGACCTGTTTCGGCTCGCCGTTGGGCCCGATCACGTAGACCGTGGCCCGGCGCGGGCCGCCGTCCGAAGCCGCGCCGCGCAGGTCGTCGTATTTCGCGCGCTGTTCGGGGGTCAGCAGCGCCGCGATCTTGTCCTCGGCGCCGCGGCGGAGTTTGGCGATCTCCTCGCGCATGTCGTCTGCCGAGGCGCCGCCCTCGCGCATCTGCCGCAACCGCTGGCCCATGTCGCGGAAGATCGCGATCACCTGCTGTTCCTGGGCCGCCGTGAGGTCGAGTTCGCGTTTCAGCGTCTCGATCTGGCGGCGCATGCGGTCTTGCGGCGTTCCGCGGTCGGCGGGCGCGGCCGGCTCGGCGCTCGCGCGCTCGGGCCGCACGCTGCTGGGGCGGAAGCGCAGCGCCGCGTTCGGGACCATGGCCACGTTCTCGCGCCGCGCGATCTGGAAGGTCACGTTCGCCGTCATGCCCGGCAGCAGGCGGAGATCGGGGTTCCGCGTGCTCACCACCACTGTGTAGGTGATGACGCTGGCGACTTCCTTCGGCGCCTTGCGGACCTGGCGCACCTGGCCGGGAAACGTGCGGCCGGGGAAGCTGTCGACCGTGAACGTCGCGGTCTGCCCCTCGCGGATGCGGCCGATATCGGCCTCGTCGACGTTCACCTCCACCTGCATGCGCTTCAGGTCTTGCGCGATCGTGAACAGGATCGGCGATTGCAGGCTGGCCGCAACGGTCTGGCCGACGTCGACGTTGCGCGCGATGACGACGCCGTCGACCGGCGAGCGGATGAACGTGTTCTCGAGGTCGATGCGGCGCTGGGCGAGCGTCGCCTCCTTCTGGAGGACCTGCGCCTTCGCCACCTCGATCTGCGCCTTCTGCTCCGCCTCCTTGGCGATCATCCCCTGAACCTTCGCCTCGGCCTGCTCGTGCGCCGAAACCGACTGGTCGTAGACCGACTGCGCGATGGCCTTCGAGGGCAGCAGCTCTTTCTTGCGCGCGAGGTCGAGCTTCGCGAGATCCAGCACGGATCGCGCCTGGCGCGTGTCGGCCAGCATGCTTTCCAGCCGCGCCTCCATCAGCAAGACGTTGCCGCGGGCGGTGGCGACATCGGCCTCGGTCTCGCGCACCTTCGCCTCGAACGTGGCCGGGTCGATGCGCGCGATCACTTGGTTCGCCTTCACCTCGGTGTTGAAGTCGGCGCTGAGCTGCTTGACCTGGCCGGAGATCTGCGTGCCGACGTCCACCGTGATCAGCGCCTTGAGCGTGCCGCTGGCGGTGACGGTGTTGGAGATCGTGCCCTGTTCCACCTTCGCGAGGCGATAGGCGGGCTTGCCGCCGGCGGCATCGCCTTCGCCAAACCAATACCAGGCGGCGGCCGCGAGGACAGCGATGCCGATGATGTATTTGCCGGGCCCGAGAACCCGGGAGACGGCGCCACGCCGAGCCTGTGCCATGTCCAGCTTTTCCTTCGCGGCGGCCCCGCCGACGCGCCGAGGGCAGCCTGCCGCACGGCACTATATACGCTCAACGGGCCCCGTTCCGTCGACTTTTTCGGCCGTGTTTTCAGGCGTCTTGCCAGAGTGCGGCGGTTCATTATTTATGGCGCCCGGCGGGGCTCCCGGCCGGGGACCCGCACATCGTTCGTTCGCAGGGGAGCATCGGCATGAAGTTCGGCGTGGGCCAGGCGGTGAAACGTCTCGAAGACCAGGCGCTGATCACGGGCGGCGGCCGTTTCGCCGACGACGTCAAGCTCGCCAACGCGGCCCATGCCTACATCGTGCGCTCGCCGCACGCGCATGCGCGCATCGTCTCGCTCGACGCGGCCAAGGCGCGGAAGAGCAAGGGCGTGCTCGCGGTGCTGACCGGCGCCGAGGTGGAGGCCGACGGGCTCGGCCTCATGCCGTGCATGATCCCGATGAAAAGCCGCGACGGCAGCGCGCGGTACGACACGCCGCGGCCGCTGCTGGCGAAAGACCGTGTGCGCCATGTCGGCGACCCGGTGGCGCTGGTCGTGGCCGAAACGCTGCTCCAGGCGCGCGATGCGGCGGAAAAGATCGCGGTGGAATACGAGGAGCTGCCGCACGCCGTCGACACCTACGCCGCGGCGCAGCCCGGCGCGCCGCGCGTTTGGGAGCACATTCCGAACAATATCGCGTTCGACTGGGAGAAGGGCGATCGCGCCGGCGTCGAGGCCGCGCTCCAGGCCGCGCACAGGGTCGTCAAGCTGCGCATCGTCAACAACCGCGTCGTCGTCAATTCGATGGAGGCGCGGGCCTGCCTCGGCGACTACGATTCGGCCGCCGACCGCATGACGCTCTACACCTCCTGCCAGGGCGTCCAGGGCCTGCGCAGCCAGCTCGCCGACGTGATCTTCAAGATCCCGAAGGAAAAGGTGCGCGTGGTCTCGGGCCATGTCGGCGGCGGCTTCGGCATGAAGCTGTTCCTGCATCCCGAAACCGCGCTCCTGCCGTGGGCCGCGCGGCGCGTGAAGCGCCCGGTGCGCTGGGCCGCCGAGCGCAGCGAGGGGTTCCAGTCCGACGTCCAGGGGCGCGACCATGTGAGCTTCGCCGAGCTGGCGCTCGACAAGGACGCGAAATTCCTCGCGCTCAAGGTGGAGACCTACGCCAACGAGGGTGCCTACCTCTCGAACTACGCGCCGTTCGTCGCCACCGGCGGGTCCGACATGCATGTCGGGCTCTACACGACGCCCAAGGTCTATTCCCGCGTCGCCGGCGTCGTGACGAACACCGTGCCGATCGACGCCTATCGCGGCGCCGGGCGGCCCGAAGCGGCCTATCTGCTCGAGCGCCTGGTCGATCATGCGGCGCGCGAGACCGGCCTCACGCCTTACGAGATCCGCAAGCGCAATTTCATCCCGCCCGAAGCGATGCCCTACAAGACGCCGCTCGGCGACGTGTTCGACAGCGGCGAGTTCCTGGCCTGCATGGAGCAGGCGATGAAGCTCGCCGACTGGGGCGGCTTCGAGAAGCGCCGCAAGGCCTCGGCCGCCAGGGGCAGGCTGCGCGGGCGCGGCCTCGCCACCTACATCGAGCGCTGCGGCGGCGGCGGGCCCGAGACGGCGATCGCGAAATTCGATCCGAAGAAGAAAGAGGTCACGCTCTACATCGGCAACCAGGACAACGGCCAGGCGCACGTCACCTCCTACACCCAGGTGGTCTCGAGCGCGCTCGACATCGACGCGAAGCACATCCGCATCGTGCAGGGCGATACCGATGTCGTTCCCGGCGGCATGACCGGCGGCTCCCGCGCCCTGCCGGTGGGCGGCGCGGCGATGCTCGGCGTGTCCGACAAGATCAAGGCCAAGGGCAAGGAGGTGGCGAGCCGGATGCTCGAGGCCGCGGTGGAAGACATCGAATACAAGGATGGCCAGTTCCGCATCGTCGGCACCGATCGCAAGACGACGCTCTGGGACGTGGCCGCGGCGGCGAGGGACCCGAAGCTGCTGCCCGAGGGCGCCTCGGCCGGCCTCGACGAGCAGTTCGTGCGCCAGCCCGAGGCGCCGACGTTCCCGAACGGCTGCCACATCATCGAGGTCGAGGTGGATCCCGACACCGGCACCGTCGTCGTCGACCGCTACGCCGTCGTCGACGATTTCGGCGCGGTCATCAACCCGCTCACGCTCGCGAGCCAGGTGCATGGCGGCATCGGGCAAGGGCTCGGCCAGGCGCTGCACGAATGCACGGTCTACGACGCCGACTCCGGCCAGCTCGTGACCGGCTCGTTCATGGACTACGACATGCCGAAAGCGGATTCGTTCCCGTTCTTCAAGTTCGAGACGCGCAACGTGCGCTGCACGACCAATCCGCTCGGCGTGAAGGGCTCCGGCGAGGCGGGCTGCATCGGCGCGCCGCCGGCGGTCATCAACGCGCTGGTCGATGCGCTGTCGCCCTATGGCGTCACGCATATCGACATGCCGGCCACGCCGCGCGCGATCTGGGAGGCAATCCGGGCGGCACGTCCGCGCGCGGCGGCGGAGTAGCGCTCGCCCTCGATTGACAAGCGCGCGGCGCGGCGCGCAGGTTGCCCGCGTCCAAGCCCCGGAGGGCCGCGCCGATGGTTGCCGTCACGCCCGACATTCCCGGCCAGGCGAGGCTGCCGACGTCGGTCTCGCGCCCGGTCAGCGTCGCCGACTTGCCGTGGCACGCAACGCCGTTTCCCGGCATCGATCAAAAGATCCTGCTGCGTGACGAAGAGCGCGGGCTCATCACCGCGCTGGTGCGCATGGCGCCCGGCGCGCGCCTGCCGCTGCACGAGCACGCCGACGTCGAGCAGACCTATGTGCTCGAAGGTAGCCTCGCCGACGACGAGGGCAACGACATCGCGGCCGGCAATTTCATCTGGCGGCCCGCGGGCCATCGTCACGTCGCTTGGTCGCCGCGGGGCGCGCTGCTCCTCGGGATTTTTCAGAAACCCAACGTCTTCCTCGACGAGGAGGCGGCGGCCAAAGCATGACGGCGGTTTCGGCGGGCCGGGCGCCATGATCCGACCGGAGATGTTGCTCGGCGCGATTGCCGCGGCCGGCGCAGCCGCGCCGGCCTGGGCGCAGGCCGAGCGCCGATGCGAGCTCTACGCCCACGTGGTCGATCGCGATCCGAGCGGCGTCAACGTGCGCGCGGCGCCGAACGCGCAGGGCAGGGTCGTGGGCGTGCTGAAATTCCGCGCGCGCGACGGCGAAATCGCGGTGGACATCGATGCCGAAGCCAACGGCTGGTTCCGCATCAAGTCGTTCGAGCATTTCGGCCCCGACATTTCCGGCAAGCTCGGCGGATGGGTGCATGGATCCCGCCTCGGCACCGGGCTCAAGATCATGGACGGCCCCAAGGCCTCGGAGCGGCTGCTCGAAGAGCCGTCGGAGCGATCGAAGACGCTGCTGCTGTTCGCCTGGGATCCTGGCGTCGACGGGAAAGGGGCCGGGCTCTGGGCCGAGCTGCCCGGCGGCAAGCGCGAGCGGATCGACTACGCGAAGACGAAGGGGGCCGCCACGCCGACGCTGCTCGGCTGCGCGAACGGCTACGTGAAGATCCGCATGAACGGGAAATACGAGGGCTGGGTGCCGGCCGCGCGCCTCTGCGGCAGCCCGGTCACCACCTGCCCGTAGCTACAGCGCCACCTTCACGAAATCCTTCTCGTCGGGCGTCGCCGCCCAGAGCTCGCCGTTCTCAAGATCGAACCACCAGCCGCGCAGGTCGAGCGTGCCGGCCCGGACGCGCTCCTCGATCCACGGGAATTCGTGCAGGTTCTTGAGCGAGGCGAGGATCGCGCGCTGGCCGACCTGGCGCGCGCGGCGGTCGGGGTTGAGGGTCATGTCGGGCCCGCGCGGCACCTGCGCGCAGATGTGCGCCATCATGCTCACCCAGGGCGCGATGAAATCGCGGTCGAGCAGCTGGCCGGCGCTGTGGTTGACGAGCGCCTGGATGCCGCCGCAGCGCGAGTGGCCGAGCACGATCACATGCTTGACGCCTAGATCGCGCACCGCGAACTCGATCGCCGAGCTGGTGCCGCGCGCCGTGCCGTCGGCCACGTAGGGCGGCACAAGATTGGCCACGTTGCGCACGACGAACAGGTCGCCGGGCTCGGCATTGGTGAGGATCGCCGGATCGACGCGCGAATCCGAGCAGGCGATGACGAGAACTTCGGGATGCTGGCCAGAATCGACGAGCTTGCGCAGCGGCTCGGGGCGCTGCTCGTAATACGTCGCGCGGAATGCCCGCAGCCCCGCGAGCAGGCGTCCGACGGCGGGCGGAATGGTCGGCTGATTGGGCATCGTCTTCGGTGCCTTGTTCCGTCCTGAATAAGCCCAACCGGGGCGCCGATGGCAACAGGCGGAAAGCGCCGCGTGCGCCGCCGTGCCGCCATGCCGCATGCAGGCTCGCGGTCGGCCGCGCAGAGCCCTATTGTGGTGCCGAAACGGGGGGAACGCATGACAATCGCCTATTTTCTCGTCTACAGCGGCGCGGCCGAATACGGCGACGCCGTCCGGTCCTGGCTGAAAGGAGCGCCGGCGGCGCTGTTCAAGGCCGCGCCGGGGCTCGAGTCGCTCGATCTCTACGTGCCGGAGCGTGCGGCCAAGGACCCGTATCTGCACGACGGTCCCGGTCCGCTCGCGATGCTGCAGGCCGGCTTCGGCACGCAGAAGGCGCTGGAGGCGTTCCTGGCGACGCCGGAGTTCCGCGCCACGGTCGTCGCGCCCTCGCCGGCGCCGCCCGACAAGGTGACCGTCGTCCACGACGCGATGGAGCAGCGCTTCTATCCGGTGGCCGGCGAGACGAAGCCGGGGCCGCTCAAGGCGCCGGTCTCCTACGTCGTGCGCTATCAGCGTCCGGCCGAGAACGAGGCGGAGTTCGTCTCGTTCTACGTCTCGCACCATCCGCAGATCCAATCGCGGTTTCCCGGCATCCGCAGCATCATGTGCTATGTGCCGATCAAGTGGAGCGATCCCACGCCGATCACGCCGGCCAGCTACCTGCTCGGCAACGAGGTCGTGTTCGATTCCGTGGATGCGCTCGAGGCGTCGCTGAATTCGCCGGTGCGCCACGAGCTGCGCGAGGATTTCAAGCGCTTTCCGAAATTCTCCGGCAAGAACACGCACTACGCAATGCGGCGGACGCGGCTGGCCGGATGAGCGTGCGTCAGCGGCGCGGCAGGTGCCGCGCCACGATCTTCGTGAAATCCGCCGCCCGCGTGATGTAGGGATAGTGCCCGCCGCGCGGCAGCCGGTAGAGCTTCGCGCGCGGATATTTGCGGCGCATCGCCTTCTGCGCCGCGCGCGGGATCAGCGGATCGTCGGCGCATTCGACGATCGCGATGCGCGCCTGCGGCAGCGCCAGCGGCGGCACTTCGGCGGCGGTGGCGGTGGCCAGCACGCGTGCCTTGAGGGCCGCGGCGGTCATCAGCCGGCGTCCGCTGTGGCGAAGGATGTCCTTCAGGCGGCGGAACACCGGCTCCGGCTCCGGCCAGGTCTCCACCGAGCCGAGCACGATCGCCCGGTGCGTCGCGGCCGGCGCGCGCCGCAGTGCCTCGGCCGGAAGCTTGGCCGGGTTGACCTTCGCCGGATCGGTCAGCGAGCAGACGATGTAGAGCGTCTCGACGCGCTCGGGATGTCGCGCCGCGAACCATTGCGCGAGGAATCCGCCCATCGAGGAGCCGGCGAAGCTCGCCGTGCCGACGCCCAGCCTGTCGAGCAGCGCGCCGAGCCCGTCGGAAAGCGCGACGATGTTCGCGACAGCCGGGTAGGTCACCGAGACGATGCGCGCGCGGCCTCTCAGCGCCGCGATCTGGTTCCAGAAGATTTCCGCGGTGCCGAGCGTGCCGGGCAGCAGAACGAGCACCGGCGCGCCGCGGGCCGCCTTCGTCTCGATCACGCGCCAGGTCTGGCCGCCGGCGCGCACCGGGCGCGGGCGATGGCGGCGGCGGAATTCCTCGAGCGTCATGGCGCGATCCTCCACGGATCGGCGTCGAGCGGCCATTTCGGCCGCGCCACCTTCTTGTAGGGCAGGTGCGCGATGTCGAGCATGATCGCGCCCGGGCCGGCGATGTAGAAGACGGCCTTGGCGATCGGCGCGAACGCCGCGTGGAAATGCTGGCTCGACTTCACCACGACGAGCCGCTTCTCGTCGAGGTTCACGCCGTTCGCGGTGAAGAGATCGGTGCCGGTGCCCTGGTTGCGCAGGCTGGTGAGCACGATGTCGATCTCGCGGCCGGGCTCGCCGGTCCTGACGGTGGCGACGTCGCCGATGCCCCAACGCGCCGCGCCGAAGCTCTGCGTCGCGTTGCGCGCGAGATGGCGAACCTCGATGTCGAGGTCGAGCGGCTTGCCCGAGGCGGGGCCGGTCTTGCCGCCGATGCGCAGCGGCATGCGCGCGCCGACGCCCATGTCGAAGCAGAACTGAACCGCCAGCGGATCGTAGAGCGGGCCGAGCGCCGCCGGCCCGGCCTTGCGCGCCAGCAGCGCCTCGAGCACGAAAGTGGAATCGCCCGGCGCGCCGCCGCCGGGATTGTCGGCGGTGTCGGCGAGCACCACCGGCCAGCCGTTCACCTCGAGCGCCTTGCCGATCGCCTCGCCGAGCGGGAGCTGCGGCGAGAACGTGTTTTCGCGGATCGCGTAGAGTTCGCGGCCGAGCCGCTCGGCGAGCGCGGCGCCCTCCGCGGCGCGGCCGTCGGTGATCACGAGCATGCGGGTGCCCAGATCCTTGACGTCGCCCCACGGAAAGCCGTGCGCGACCGAGATCGACAGCACTCCGTCCTTGCCCTCGAGCGCGCGGATCTTCGCGACGAAGCTTTTCATCGGCTCGCGCGTCGTGTGATAGGCGTTGATCATGCGGCAATCGAAGACCGACGTGACCGGCTTCACCTTCTGCTTCGCCGTCGCCTCGGCGAGATCGGCCAGCTCGTAGGCGCGCTCGAGGAAATCGGTGTGCGGATACTCCTTGAAGCAGACGAGGAGGTTCGCGGCGCTCAGCATCGTCTCGGTGACGTGGCAGTGAGGGTCCAGCGTCGCGCCGATCACCGTGTCTTTGCCGCAGATCGCGCGCACGCGGGCCATCAGATCGCCCTCGCAGTCGTCGTAGCCGTCCGCGACCATCGCGCCGTGCAGGCCGAGCAGCACCGCATCGACCGGCAGCGCCTTTTTCAGATCGGCGAGCAGCTCGTCGCGCAGCGTCTCGTAGGCCGCGCGCACGGTCGGGCCTGCGGGCTGCGCATGCGCGCACAGCCCCTCGATCACGGTCCAGCCGCGCTCGCGCCCGCGCTGGCGCGCCGCCCAGAGCGGGCCGGTGAAGAACGTCGGATGATCCGGGTGCTGGCCCGCGCGATAGATGCCGGCGGCCTCATAGCTCGCGAGGCCGGTGGGGATCGGCGAGAACGTGTTCGTCTCGGTCGCCAGCGACGCTGTGAAGACGCGCATTACGTCGGTTCCGCGGGTTGCCGGCCGGCCAGATCGGCGAGGAGATGGATGAAGATCACGACGATGGCGATCGGCAGCGCGATCGTGAACCACACCATCGGAAGCCCGATCGCCTCGGCCGCGCGCTCGGCGCTGCGCGCGAGATAGCCGCGCGATATATCGTAGTTCGGGCCGAACACGCAGAAGAACAGGACGGGGCCCAGGAACAGCACGGTGGCGATCGCGCGCAGCGCCACGGCGGCCGCGCGCAATGCGCCCTGCTCGAACATCTTGAACTTCGCGAGCACCGGATCGAAGCCGGCGCGGAACGAGACGGTGGCGCCGAGGAGGCCGGCCCACACCATCGCGTAGCGCGCGCCCTCCTCGGTCCAGCCCGGCGGATCGCGCCAGAGATAGCGCGCCGCCACCTGGATGCCGATGAGCAGCACCATCAGCACCAGGGCGGCGAGCGCGCCCCATCGGCAGAGCCGGTCGAGCGCGTCGCTGGTCTTGGCGAGGATCCGCATCGGCGCGGTCAGCGGTACTTGTTGGCCGCGTCGACGAACGATTTCGCCTGTTCCGGGCTGAGGATCGCGGTGTAAGCGGGCAGCGACAGTTCCTTGAACCGCGCGCGGCCCTCGGCCGTGAGCGAGGTGAGCTTCACCCCGGCCTTTTCGAGCTGCTCGAGCGCGGCCTTGTCGCTGTTCTTCACCCAGCCGCGGTTCGCGGCCGTCGCCTTGGCGATGCCGTCGCCGAAGGTCTTGCGGTCTTTCTCGGACAGCTTCTTGTACCAGTCTTCCGACACCATCGCGACGCGCAACGGCAACGACACGTTAGCGTCGGTGTAGTGTTTGACGATGCTCTGATGCCCGAACAGGAACGGCACGAAAGGCGGGTTGATGTAGCCGTCGGCGATGCCGGTCTGCAGCGCGTTGGCGACCTCGGGCATCGTGATGACGACGCCGTTGGTGCCCCAGGCGCGGAACAGCTTCATCTGGTTCTCGTCGAGCGCGCGAATGCGGAGGTCCCTGAGATCCTCGGGCCTGGTGATCGGCTTCTTCGTGTTGAAGATGCCGGTGGCGCCGCCCACCAGCACGAGCGAAACGACGCGCACGCCCTTCTTCGTCAGCGTGTCGTTCACCCGCGACAGCAGATCGCTGTTGGCCAGCGTGCGGTCGAGGTGTTCCACCGAATCGAACAGATAGGGCGCGAAGAAGCCGAACATCAGCTTCTCGAGCTGCGCCGCGCGGCCGAGATCGGCCATGTTCACCTCGAGCAGACCCTGGCTCGTCTGGTCGAGCCGCTCGGCCTCGCCGCCGATCGTGTTCACCGGAATCAGCCGATGCGCGACCCCGTTGGCCTTGAGGTGCTCGGCGAGCGCGCTGGCGAACACGAAGGTTCCGCTGCGTTGCGGGTCCGGCGGGCTGTCGAGCGCGATCTTCACTTCGGCGCGTGCGCCGATCGTCAGCGCGACGGCTGCGATGGCCGCCATCGCCCCGGCCTTCATCATGCGAAGCATGGTCCTCTCCCTGGTTGAACTGCGAAGAGCCCGCGGGTCATTTGACGAGCCCGAAGGCGCGCGGAAGAAAGAGCGTCAGCTCAGGCACGAATGTAATCACCACGAGAACGAGCGTCTCGACCAGCACGAACGGCAGCACCGCCTTGCACAGCGCCCAATAGTCGATCTGGGTGACTGCGGAAACGACGAGCAGGCATCCGCCCATCGGCGGCGTGATGAGGCCGAGCGTGAGGTTCAGCGAGATCACGATGCCGAGATGCACCGGATCGACGCCGAGCTGCACCGCCTGCGGGCCGAGCAGCGGCACGAGCAGCGCCATGAGCACCGGCGGCTCGAAAAACGTGCCGGCCACGAAGAAGATCACGTTGATGAGGACGAGATACTCCCACTTGCCGAGCTTGAACTCGCTCACCGCCGTGCCGAGCGCCTGGGGCAGGGCCAGATAGCCGGCCAGCCATCCGAAGGCGGCGACGGCGCCGAGGATGATGAAGATCGTGCCGGTCAAGCTCGCCGTCTGCTCGAGGCTTTCGCGCACTTCGCCCCAGCGCATGCCGCCGTAGTAGAGGCCGATGAGGACGGCGGCGACGACGGCCAGCCCCGCGGCTTCGGTGGGCGTCACGACCCCGAACACGATGCCGCCGACGATGATGAACGGCAGCGACAGCGACGGCGCCGCGTGGCGCAGCGCCGGCCACAGCCGCGGAACCTCGCCGCGCCGCCCGCCGGGATGATTGTGCCGATAGGCGTAATAGCCGTTGGCGATGAACAGCGAGACCGCCAACAGCAGACCCGGAACGATGCCGCCGATGAACATCGCTGACACGTCGGTGCGCATGATGGCGCCGTAGAACACCATAACGATGCTGGGCGGAATGATCG
>ERZ761602.6464-NODE-6464-length-13053-cov-6.558855_pt1 | contig 13053 bp, 8 predicted proteins | sample MGYA00512165_ERZ761602 | MGnify/ENA primary metagenome ERZ761602 (study PRJEB28899, sample SAMN02445085) | bioreactor sludge metagenome | biome: EBPR sludge; isolation source: Thorneside wastewater treatment plant | place: Australia: Brisbane, Thorneside...
ATCCTATATCATCAAAGGCTTGTCCTGCATTTAACCCTCTTTCCCAGATTTCTCTGGACACATCTACCCTTTCCTTAGAGTTCATTAAATTCATTTCGGCATAAGTAAGTTTGGATTGAGTAGAAAGACTGGTATTGTAACTTACCGTCGGCGTACGGCCCGGTGTACCTCTTTTTGTATTAATTAAAATCACGCCATTAGCCGCTTTAACACCATAAATGGCGGTAGAAGCAGCATCCTTCAATACAGTTACATCTTCAATATCATAGGGGTTCAACCATGAAACTGCACCCCCAATAAAATTCTTTAACAGTTCCGAGTTAGACGGCTCCTGATTAAATCTATTTAGTTCCTTAGCTTGAAACGGTAAAGGATCTTCTTGAATAATACCATCCACTACCCATACTGGTTGCTGATTACCCAACAGGGTGGATACACCGCGCACTCTTACCGTTTGGCGAGTGCCTAACAAACCGGAATTGTTTACGACTTCAACCCCGGCTAATTTACCCTGCAGCATTTGTTCAATGGTATTCGTACCGTTGATTAATAAATCTTCTGCTTTTACTCTGGACACGGCTCCCACCATGTCTTTCTTTCTAATATTTTGATAACCCGTGGCTATAAACTCTTCAAGGCTTCCGGTCTGCAATTCCATCACTATTGTCAAATTAGTTTTTTCACCTACTTTAACCTGCTGTGGTTTAAATCCTACATATGAAAAAACCAGTACGTCACCTTTGCTCGCTTCTATTTGGAAGACGCCCTTGTCATTCGTAGTGGTACCTTTCCTGGTATTTACATTAAATACTGACACCTTGTTTAATGGCGTACCCTCTTCGTTAGTTACGGTACCCGAAACAGTTAATACAGCAATTTCCACTATAGGTGTTGCGGGGGCAGCGTTTACAATTGGCTCACTATTATAACCGGAAGCAACGCTTTTACTCTTTGTTAATACTACGGTTTTGCCTTGTATGACATAGTCAATAGCCAACCCTTGCAATACGGTTTTAAAAGCATCGTCAATCGAGGCGTTTTTTAAAGTAACGGTTCGTTTGCCAGCTTTTTCCAGCAGGGTTTGCTCTGCCATAATATTGTACCCGGTTTGCAGTTGAATTTGCTTCAACACTTCTGATAGTTTTCCCTTATTTACGGACAAATTTACCGTTTGACCATTGGTACGGGCGGCTACCTGAAAGCAGCAAATCAATAAAAACAAAGGGACTAATTTCATCATAATAATTGCTTGCCGAGACGGCCTGAACCTGCCTCTGCGCAGTAGTTGATTAATAAAATTTGATTGCATAAATTCGCAATACGTTTTAGGTGAGTAAATAAAGGTTTCGTCGCATTTATTTTGCAATCCTAACTACCGGGGCTTCTGTTCGCAGCAGAAGCCCTTTTGTTGCAATCGCAATTATTTAATAATTAGTTTTCTTGATTCCAATTCGTACTTAACTCCACTGGTTTGAAGCGATTTCAACACTTCGTTTAATGGGGCGCTTCGTTGAATAATCATAAAATATTTTCTACTTTTAACCTCATTCGTACATTGGTACTCAATATCTACATCGTACCATCTGGCCAAATCTTCCAGAATTACATCCAGTTGAATATCATCAAAATAAAACATATCGTTTCTCCACGACATGGTTTCGCTAACATCCACATTATTTCTTACCTGAATATCCTGCCCTGTCACCGCTGCTTGCTGTCCGGGCGATAACACAACGGATTTCCCCTGATTGAATTTACCGTGTTGAACCTGTGCTACTTTTACTTTACCCTGAAGGAGGGTAGCCCTAAATTGTGCATGGCCGGCGTAGGCGTTTACGTTAAACCGGGTACCCAACACTTCAATTTCGCCAATATTCTCCACCTCTACCCTGAAGGGATGCAATTTATCTTCCGCCACTTCAAAATAGGCTTCTCCGCTTAACTTCACTCGTCGTTCGGTTCCGGTAAAAGCTATGGGAAAATGTAATGAAGATGCGGTATTAAGCCAAACCTTTGTACCATCCGATAAAGTAAGATTGTAAAGCCCTCCCCTTTCTGTTTTTATGGTATTATAAAGCGTTTTGGAAGTTTTGCCTGTATAGGCCAAATGCCCGTTTTGAATTGCATAAGTAACACTATCCTGGTTTGCGGAAAGCAGGTTATTGCTTGAATCAAGAGCTATCTCTGTTCCATCAGCCAATAAAAGTGTGGCGCTGCTTGAGGCGGGAGCAATCGTACTGTGCTTCACAACCTGATCGCTTTTAAATTTTGAGAAGTAAACGATACCTCCGCCAATTATAACTAAAATAAACACCGCAGCTACACGCCAAAATATCCTCATGCTGATGTGTTTAAATACGGATTTCCCGAATGTTTTCGATTTTACATTGGAATACATTGAATCGGACAAGCTTTTCTTCTCCTCATCGTCAACCCCGTCTAATACGTTGGCGTCGTTATTAAAATAGTCGTAGTATTGATCTAAAAAAATGCGTTCTTCGTCGGTCGCCTCTTTTTTAAGGTAACGACTAAGCAATCTCTTCAATTCATTTTGATAGTCAAATCGTGGCACAATAACACAGTTAAGTAACTATATGTGTCCAAAAATGAAAAAACTCCCAAAAAATAAACTAATTTTTTTTACCTAATAAGGCTATTCGTTTCTAAAACAATGATTAACAGTGGAATAAGCTGTTCATTAAAACTTGTTGTAGCTAAGCCTAATTGGTTTTGAACGGTTTTTTGGGTAATATTGAGTTTTAATGCGATTTCTTTTGTGGTTAAATTTTCAACATAGTGCATGAGGAAAATTTGCTTTCTTTTTTTTGGTAATGCCTTGAACCATAACTGAGCCAAGTCAGCCAATTCTTTTCCAACAACTACATTATCAGCACCCAAAGCAGTAGACGATATCGTGTCAAAAACTTCAAAAAAAGGAATGTTCTTTTTTGCATCTGATAAAAGTTTGAATACTTTATATCGTACGGCAGTATTTAGATAAGCTTCTACATTTTCAATACGAAGTCTTTCTCTTCGCTCCCATAAATCAATAAACAAATCCTGCACTACATCTCTCGATTGAGCATCGTCCTTCAGCCGTTTATAAGTTGCATTATAAAGCTCCTCCCAGTATCTCCTCCACAACATCTCAAATGCGGCAGTATCGCCCACCGCAATAAAATGTATCAACTCAATATCAGAGCAAGATTCATAAGACAACTCCATTCAACCAACAGTATTATTCTTGAAAATTAATATTGACAAATGTATTTAAAAATAGCAATAGTCAACGCATTAGGTGATTATTGCAAAAATAACATTGGCCCCGGCTTTTTAGAGATTATCTTTTACAAAAAAACGAACACGCAAAAGGTTTATTATGCTCAATATTCCACTTTCACCTTCCAGTTCGGTTGTTTACCCAGGTATTCAATCATCTCAGAATTCAGTTCAAAGCCTTTTCCACTGGTAAACAAATCCACCTGCAAATCGCTTGTCGGATCGTTGATGCCAATGAATAAGGTTGCATATCCTTTGTGTGATTTAAGATTTTTTTGAACGAATTGAATCATATCCTCGGTAATATCTGCCGCAGGTAAATGAATGCACAACTTTTTTGTGAGATTCCTTTTTACGCTTTCGGCAAGGCTCACAGAAATAATCTTAAATTCTACTTCGCCATTGTAGCGCTGCTTAAAAAAACCCGTCATATAAACAGTTGCGCCTAACTGAAGAATTGATGAATAACGCATATAATCTTCAGAGAAAAGCACCAACTCCATTTTCCCACTATAGTCTTCCACTACAAAAGTGCCGAATTTATTGCCGCTTTTAGCAATCCTGTGCTGGGCATTACTTACCAAACCCATAATTTTGAAAACTGCATTGGCGTTTACCTTCTCTTTTTCTTCCCTGTACTCATTCAAAAAAGCAATTTTTGCAATACCGTAATGCTCCATCTCAAAACGGTAGTCATCCAGTGGATGGCCGCTTAGAAAGATACCCGTCACTTCTTTTTCATAATCAAGTTGAACCACCAAAGGCCATGGCTCACATGCGGGAATTTTGGGAACCTGCACTTCCATTGTTTCAGAAAGATCACCAAATAAAGTATTCACGCTTGCCTGCGACTGACTATGACAAACCTGTCCGTAGCGAATAATTTTTTCGAGCCCGCTGGTGTTGTCGCCGGCTGGCACGTCAAAATACTGCGCCCGATGCATTTCTGCGAAGCAATCAAAAGCGCCGGCGTAAGCAAGGCTTTCCAAAGTTTTTTTATTCACGGTGCGCTGGTTCACCCTCTTAATCATTTCAAATACCGTTACGAAAGCGCCGTTGTTATCCCTTTCCGCTATCAGGCTTTCAACAGCAGCTTCGCCCACGCCTTTTAACCCACCGAGACCAAAACGGATTTCACCCTTTTTATTTACAGCAAAACCTTTTTGCGATTCGTTTACATCAGGCCCCAGCACTTTAATACCCATGCGCTTGCACTCTTCCATAAAAAAAGTAATTTTTTCCAAAGAGCCTGCATGATTTAAAACCGCAGCCATATATTCGCTCGGGTAGTGCGCTTTTAAATAGGCTGTTTGGTAGGCCACAAAAGCATAACAGGTAGAGTGAGATTTATTGAATGCGTATTGCGCAAAGGCTTCCCAGTCTGTCCAAATTTTCTCAAGCGTTTCTTCAGGATGGTTTTTTGCAGTGGCTCCCTCCACAAATTGTTTCTTCATTTTATCAAGTACTGCCTTTTGCTTTTTCCCCATCGCTTTACGCAGCACATCGGCGTCACCTTTGCTAAAACCAGAAAGTTTCTGACTAAGCAACATCACCTGTTCCTGGTACACGGTAATGCCATAGGTGTCGTTCAAATACTCCTCCATTTCGGGCAGGTCATAAGTCACGTCTTCACGGCCGTGTTTTCTGTCAACATAGTTTGGAATGTACGCCATAGGACCGGGACGGTAAAGCGCATTCATCGCAATCAGGTCGTCAAAGCGGTCTGGTTTGAGTTCACGCAAATATTTTTGCATACCGGCGCTTTCAAACTGAAAAGTGCCGTTGGTTTCTCCTTTTTGATAAAGAAGGAATGTTTTTTCATCGTCCAGCGGAATGGTATCAATCTCAATATCAACGCCATGATTAGCTTTGATAAGTTGCAAAGCATTTTTTATAATCGTTAGTGTTTTTAATCCCAGAAAGTCCATCTTAATGACGCCCGCGTCTTCAATCGCACTTCCCTCTATTTGCGTTACCCACAAGTCCGAGTCTTTTGCCGTGGCTACCGGAATCAGTTCGGTGAGATCTTTTGGCGCAATGATGATGCCTGCTGCATGCAGACCTGTGTTGCGAACAGAACCTTCCAAAATTTCTGCTTCATGCAACACTTTGCCTGCAAGTTCGTTGCCCGAATAGATTTCGCGAATTTTTCTAACGTTCTCCAAATCTTCGGCACCTAAACTCTCTTTTTCAATCAATGATTTTTCGCCGTCTTTTTCCTGCTGCATCGGAGCATGCAGCACACGCTTTAAAGAAATACCCGGCCTTTCGGGAACTAATTTTGCCAGCGCATTTGACTCCGGTAACGGCAAATCCATCACACGCGCCACATCTTTGATACTCATTTTGGCAGCCATTGTGCCGTAGGTGATAATTTGGGCCACCTGGTTTTTGCCATATTTCTGCACCACATAGTCAATAACTTTTTGACGGCCTTCATCATCAAAATCGGTATCAATATCCGGCATTGATTTACGGTCGGGGTTTAGGAAACGCTCAAACAGCAGGTTGTATTTTATCGGGTCAATATTTGTTATTCCAATGCAATAAGCCACCACCGACCCTGCAGCGGAACCACGCCCAGGGCCAATAAAAACACCACTATTGCGTCCGGCTTTGATAAAATCGCTCACTATTAAAAAGTACCCGGCAAACCCCATCGTCTTAATTGTAAACAACTCAAAATCTATGCGCTCTTTTATGCTATCGTCTAAAACTCCATAGCGCTGCTGCGCACCCTGGTAAGTAATGTGCTTCAGGTATTCCCACTGGTTCAGAGAATCGGCGGATACAGTTCCTTTGTCAGTCACCTCATCAACTGTGTGAATTTTGTACTCGTTGGGTATGGGAAAATTCGGAAGCAGGATGTTGCGTTTTAAATCCAGCAGTTCAATTTTATCAACGATAGCGTTTGTATTATCAATTGCCTCCGGAAGATCATGAAACAACTCACTCATTTCGGCGGTTGTTTTAAAATAGAACTGGTCATTGGCAAAAGCGAAACGCATATTTTTAATATTCACATCATCGTCAGAAAAATCGCCACGAAACGCAGGGGTGGACTGTTTTTCGCCGGTATTGATGCAAAGAAGAATATCGTGAGCATTAAAATCATCCTGCTCCACATAATGCGAGTCGTTGCTCGCGATGATGGATACGTTATACTTCTTCGCAAATTTCAGGAGCACCTCGTTCACTTTATCCTGGTCGCCAATACCGTGGCGTTGCAGTTCCACATAATAATCGTCGCCGAACAAGTCCAGCCACCATTTAAATTCTTTCTCGGCCTCAGCCTCCTCTTTTTTTATAATGGCTTTGGGAACCATGGCACCGAGGCAACAGGTTGTAGCAATCAATCCCTCATGATATTGAAGAATTAACTGTTTGTCAATTCGGGGATACTTGCCATACATGCCTTCAATAAACCCCAGCGAAGTAAGTTTGGAAAGATTTTTATAGCCGGTTTCGTTCTTTGCCAGCAAAATCTGGTGATAACGAACATCTTTTAATTCTTTTGTAAATGTCCTCTGTGTGCGATCTTCCACCACATAAAACTCGCAGCCCACAACGGGTTTCACTTTTGGTTTGCCGTTCTCATCCAAATGCTTATAAGCTTCGGCCACAAACTGAAAAGCGCCAAACATATTGCCATGATCCGAAATGGCCAATGCCGGCATTCCGTCCTTAATGGCCTTTTTGTATAAAGCCCCTATTGGCGCGGCACCATCTAACAAAGAGTACTGGGTATGAACGTGGAGATGCGAAAACTTCATCCTGCTAAAATGCATTAAAAATTATGAAAACTATCGGCGAATTATACACATACAATTTTGCACTGAGTCACAATCACTAAGAAAGCCGAAAAGCTTTTTGTTGAACGATCAATGCAGCATAGAAAAAATTCTACGTAAATTGTTGCGCCAGACCAGCAATTTGCGTCCATACAAAAAACTTCAATCAATCATCTAAACTCCGGGCAAATGAAACTACCCCTTCTTTTTTTGTTTATAGCATTGACAATCACATCTTTTACAAGCTGCAGCAAGGATTTTAACCCACAAAAAGATCCGGAAAAGAAAGCCGAACAAACCCCCATCCTGATTTCGGCTGCAATTGCCAACAACATAACAGATTTTTCATTCTTTTTCATGAAAAACCTGCAAACAGAGGCTCCAGCAACTGATAATATTTTCGTTTCGCCGCTTAGTCTGCATATGGCGCTCGGTATGCTTGTAAATGGCGCTACACGCGAAACCAAAGAAGAGATAATGAAAGCACTAAAAACCGAGAGCCTTTCGCAAACTGAATTGAACGAAACGTATAAAAAGCTTTTGAAAGAATTACCTGAGGCTGATCCCAAAGTAAAACTGGCTTTGGCAAATTCAATTTGGTACAAGAATACATTGACCGTGGAACCCGGATTTCTTACCAATATGCGAAACTATTTTAGCGCTGAGATACAGCCACTTACTACAGTTGAACCGGTTAACAAATGGGCAAGCGACAATACAAATGGGAAGATCCCTAAAGTATTGGAAAAACTTGATCCGGGAATCGTGATGCTAATCATGAACGCCTTATATTTTAAAGGCGACTGGGCAACTCAATTTAAGACGGAACAAACCGCCGACCAAAATTTCAGGTTGGACAACGGCAGTATTAAAACTGTAAAAATGATGAACCAACAAGACAGTTTTGAATACGCTTCCTTAACCGATTACAATGTACTTCGTATGCCATACGCGAATGGGCAGTTTGTTGCAACTTTTGTTCTTCCAAAAAGCGGGAAAACGATAGGAGATGTGTTCAATGCATTTAATACTGCAAAATGGGACGAAATGCAAGGCAATTTAAGAAAACAAACTGTCATGGTCGGGCTACCTAAATTCAAATTCAGCCAGGAATTCAATCTTAATGAAACGCTCAAAAAAATGGGTATGGTAAGAGCTTTCACCGATTTCGCCCAATTAGATCAGATCAATAAGACAGCCCGGTTATATGTGGATTTTGTAAAACAGAATACCTACGTTGGAGTGGATGAGGTAGGCACAGAAGCGGCTGCAGTTACAACAATAGGTGTGGGTGTTACATCAATGCCTTCTTATCCGTCATTTATTTGCGACAACCCATTTGGTTTCATCGTCAGCGAAAATACATCCAACACCATTTTATTTATGGGTAGGATTATGAATCCTGAGATCAAATAACGTTTCCGGTACCCCTCCCAAATATACAATGCCCGGGCAATACAACGCGCCGGGCCTTCTTTTGTCTGGATGACTCACGGGCCAAAGCCGCAGAAAGAGAGCTTAAACTGCAAACATCTAACCCCAAACTTTGCTATCTTCGCAGCCATTAATTTTTATTGCAGATGACAATTTCATATAAATGGCTGAGTGAATATTTGCCCGTAGAAGTTCCCGCGGAAAGGTTAGCACAAATACTCACCTCAATAGGACTGGAAGTAGAAAGCATGGAACCCTATGAGGAGTTTAAAGGTGGCTTAAAAGGACTTGTAGTAGGTGAAGTTTTAACCTGCGACCCACATCCAAATGCCGATAAATTAAAACTCACCACCGTTAACACCGGTAAAGGTGAAGCCTTGAAAGTAGTCTGTGGCGCTCCTAATGTAGCAGCAGGGCAAAAAGTAATACTGGCACCGGTTGGCACAACCATTTATCCAGTTAGCCACGAACCGATAACAATGAAACCGGCAAAAATTCGCGGCGAAGAAAGCCTGGGAATGATTTGTGCCGAAGACGAAATTGGCCTGGGCACATCGCACGCAGGCATCCTCGTTTTACCACCTGATATTAAGCCTGGAACATCTGCATCGGAGTATTTCGGCATTTATAACGATACTATTTTTGAAATTGGCCTCACTCCTAATCGTATGGACGCAATGAGCCATTGGGGCGTAGCCCGCGATGTATGCGCTTATCTTTCCCATCACGATAAAAAAGAAATCAAACCTAAACTACCTACAACAAATAATCTCCCAACGATAAAAGGGAAGAACCCTCTATCCGTTAAGGTTGAAAATACAAAAGCATGCCCACGATACAGCGGAGTTTGCATCAACAATGTAAAAATCGCCGAATCGCCAAAATGGCTCCAGCATAAGTTAAAAGCCATTGGCCTTCGACCGATCAACAATATTGTAGATATCACCAACTTTATTCAACACGAAACGGGGCAGCCGTTACACGCCTTCGATGCAGATCACATAAAAGGCAATGAGGTTGTGGTAAAAAATTTACCGGAAGGCACACCATTTGTCACACTTGATGAAAAGGAACGTAAACTAAGCGCAGAGGATCTGATGATATGCGATGCAGAAGGCGGAATGTGCATCGGCGGTGTGTTTGGAGGCTTGCACAGCGGCGTTACAGAATCATCAAACAATATATTTTTAGAAAGTGCGTATTTCGATCCGATCACAATTCGCAAAACATCATTCAAGCACGGATTGCGTACCGACGCAGCCACAAGATTTGAAAAAGGAACGGATATTTCAGCAACCGTTAATGTGTTGAAACGGGCCACTGCATTGATTTTGGAGATATGTGGTGGAGAAATTACATCTAATGTTTACGACGAGTACTACGAGCCAAAAACACAGGAACAGGTAATCCTGAAATTCCATTACTTAAAAAAATTAAGCGGTAAAAATTATCATCCTGATGCGGTAAAGCGAATTTTACAATCGCTTGGGTTCAGCATTGATAAAGAAACCATTGATGCGCTTCACATTAGCGTACCACATCACAAACCTGATATAAGTTTGCCGGCCGATATTGTTGAAGAAATTTTACGTATTGATGGTTTAGACAATGTTGAAATTCCAACGTCAATCACCATCACGCCCGCTGTTGACGAAAACATCGAGGCAGAAGCGTTGAAAGAAAAAGTGTCAAATTATTTGGTGGGGCTTGGGTTTAACGAAATTCTCACGAATTCGATCACTAACAAAGCCTACTTCACCGAGGAAGAATTAGCAGGCGTTGTGAAGATGAAAAACAGCCTAAGCGCCGAATTGAACATTATGCGACCGAACATGCTGGAAACGGGTTTGGAAGTTGTGGCGCACAATCTCAATCATAAAAACAATGATCTGAATCTGTTTGAATTTGGCAAGACTTATACCATTAATACAAAAGGTAAATTCGAGGAGCCAGAACATCTTTGTCTTTTCCTCACAGGCGCAAAAGAACCTCAAAGTTGGAAAAGCAAAGCCTTAACAAATGATTTTTATACGTTGAAAGGCACAGTTGAAAAAATATTCTCTTTGTTGGGCATTAGTGAAATAAATTACGATGAATTGAATGACGACCAGTTCAACCACGGGCTTTTGGCGAGAACAGGCCAACAGGTTCTCGGCAGATTTGGCGCTATTGATAAAAAAGTACAGAACCGTTTTGAAGTAAAGCAGCAGGTTTATTATGCGGATTTGGATTGGGATACTGTTTTAAAAATGGCTCTTGAGCATAACCCTTCCTTTACCACGATTTCAAAATTTCCGGCCGTACAGCGCGACATTGCAATGGTAGCCTCAAAAGAATTAAAGTATCAGGCAGTAAAGGATGTGGTGAAAAAGTTAAATTTGAAAAAATTACAATCCATGCAGCTTTTTGACGTTTTTACAAGTGAGAAACTCGGAGCCGATAAAAAATCTTTGGCAGTAAACTTTACTTTCCTAGACGAAGAAAAGACCTTGACCGACGCCGAAATTGACAATTGGATGAAAAAAATCATGCAAGGTTTGGAAAGAGAGTTACAGGTTGAAATAAGGAAGTAGCCGCTCCCAGGCATATTTTGTGGCAGTCGGTTGAAAAATAGAATTTTTAACCTCGCCTTTCGCAGGCTCAGGCTTGAAAACTTTAAAATACATTTCAGGGGCTTTATGACTGAACAAATCGAAAATAAATTAAAACAGATTCAGGAAAAGCTGGTTTTGCTTGCAAAACAAAATGCATCACTGATTAAGGAAAACAATTCGTTAAAGGAATCCTTGCAGGATGCCAAACAATTAGCCGAGAAGGCGGGTAAAGATGCGGAGTTGATACAGCATCAACTTGATGCCCGTAAATACAGCCAGGCAATGATGAGCCAGGAGGAAAAAAAGGCCTTTGAAAAAAAGATCAACGGATACATAAAAGAAATTGATAAATGCATCGCGCTGCTTAGCGTTTAAAATATTTACCGCAAATGATCCCTGTTAACATTACAATTGCCGACAGAAATTATCGTGTAAGAGTTTCGTCGGAAGACGAATCCAGCGTTCGAAATACAGTAAAGATCATCAACGATAAAATAACCGAATACAAAACGAGTTTCCCCGGCAAGGACATGCAAGATTATATTTCAATGGTATTGGTTTGGTTTGCAACTGAATCTAAAAACAAAAATGTTTCACTGAATGACGAGAAACATTTACTTAACAAGCTTGAGCAGATCGAAAAATTAGTTGACAACAGTTTATTGTAACCAATTAGGCCGCAGAATCTCGCTAAATCTCTTTGAAATGGATTGCCTCCCAATTCAACTGGCCAGAAAACAGCCCATTCGAAATTCGCCGACTATATTTTCACCCGCCAGTCGTAGATATCATCCAATTTTCCTTCCTTATAATCCAGCAAATGCTCTTTCATATCGGCAGAAATCCTCATACTGTCAACGTCAAAATGCATTACAAAATCTTTATAACACAATTCTTTTACATGAGAAATTGTTGCCGCGGTACCAGCCCCAAAAACTTCCTGTAAGGTTCCGGCTTTATAAGCTTCAACAAGTTCGTCAATAGAAATTTTTCTTTCTTCAACCTGATAGCCAGCATCTTTAAACAATTGAATGAGCGTTTTACGTGTGATGCCAGGCAAAATGGTTCCATCGTTTAAGTCAGGGGTGAGTATGACATTGTTTATAATAAAGAAGATGTTCATAGCTCCCACTTCCTGAACATATTTGTGTTCTAAGGCATCCATCCACAAAACCTGATCATACCCCTTGGCTTTTGCCTCGGCGCCGGATGCCAATGATGCAGCATAATTGCCGCCGGTTTTTACCATACCGGTTCCTCCGGGTGCGGCACGTGTGTACTTTTCTTCAACATAAATTTTTGCTGGCGCAGCAAAATACGAACCCACCGGCCCGATGATGATCACAAATTTGTATTTACTTGAAGCTTTTACGCCAAGAGTTTCTTCAGTTGCAAACATGAACGGCCTGATGTATAACGATTCATCATAGCCGGTTGGCACCCAGTTTCTATCCAACTCAATTAATTGCTTTAGCCCGTCAATGAAAATTTCTTGAGGAATTTGCGGCATTCCCATTCTCGCAGCGGACGAGTTGAACCTTTTAAAATTCTCCTCCGGACGAAAAATGTTGATGTCACCATTATCTGCTTTATGGGCTTTAAGTCCTTCAAAAATCGTTTGCGCATAGTGAAGCACCGAAAAGGCTGGCAAAAAATTCAATTGTTGATAGGGCCTGATACGTGTGTTTTTCCACTCGCCATTTTCCCAGTCAGCTTCAAGCATATGATCAGAAAAATACTTTCCAAAACCAAGATTTTTAAAATCTATCTCCGAAATTCTGCTTTCCCTAATGTGTTCCACCGGAAAGCTCATAATCTCCACCATAAAATGATTATTTTTGATAAATTAGACCTATAAAGGTAAGGAAAACGCGCCACATAGTGGAAGAGCTTATAGCTGACAACACAACTCGAGCCATAGCAGGCTATGGCAAGGCGGTATCAGTCAGCCATCT
>ERZ761602.6465-NODE-6465-length-13053-cov-4.049469_pt1 | contig 13053 bp, 12 predicted proteins | sample MGYA00512165_ERZ761602 | MGnify/ENA primary metagenome ERZ761602 (study PRJEB28899, sample SAMN02445085) | bioreactor sludge metagenome | biome: EBPR sludge; isolation source: Thorneside wastewater treatment plant | place: Australia: Brisbane, Thorneside...
CGACATCGTCGACAAGGGCATCATGCTCACCGGCGGCGGCGCGCTGCTCTCGAACCTCGATCACGTCATCCGCCAGGCCACGGGGCTGCCGGTGTCGATCGCCGACGACCCGCTCTCTTGCGTGGCACTGGGCACGGGCCGCTGCCTCGAAGACTTGAAGCATTTGAAGTCGGTGCTCATCACCGAGATCTGATCCGCATACGGTCACGGGCGCGGCCCCCCACGCGCCCGCCGCCGTTGCAGAGAGGCGCCGGCGAGCGCCAAACGGGGAGGGTGAAGCGACGTGGCGACGCGCGCGAGACCGTCCGGCCGGCTTTGGCTGGTCCGCCTGTGGCTGCAGCGCTTCGCGTTTCTGTTGCTGCTGGCGGCTGCCTTCGCGCTGCTGGCGCTGGGCCGCGTCGAGGCGCCCTGGGCCGGCAAGCTGCGCGCGGGCCTGCTCGACGCCATCGCCCCGGTCGCCCACGCGCTGTCGCTGCCCGGTCGCGCCGTCTCCGACTGGTTCGGGTCGGTCAAGGACACTGCGCAGCTCCAGCGCCAAAACGCCGAGCTCAAGGCCGAAATCGAAAGCCTGAAGCTGCGCCTGACCGCGCTCGACGAGCTCGCGCGCGAGAACGGCGAATTCCGCAAACTGCTCGGCATCCAGATCCACGACGAAGGCCGGCACATCGCCGCCCGCGTGATCGCCGATCCCGGCGGCCCCTATGTGCGCTCGGTGCTGGTGCGCGCCGGCCATCGCGACGGCGTCCGTAAGGGCCGCGCCGTCATCACCGCCCAAGGCCTGGTCGGGCGCGTCACCGAGGTGGGAGAGTTCACGTCGCGCGTCATGCTCATCACCGACCTCAATTCGCGCACCGCCGTCATCATCGGCAATTCGGGCGAGCGGGCGATCATGACCGGCGCCAATGCCGATCTGCCGCGCCTGCTGCACCTCGGCCGCAGCGGCGCCGTTGCCAAGGGCGACAAGGTGATGACCTCGGGCCACGACGGCATCCTGCCGCCGGGCCTTCCGGTGGGCGATGTCGTCGAGGTCGGTCCCGGCGGCATTCGGGTCCGGCCGGCCGTCGACATGCAGTCGCTGGGCTTCGTGCGCATCATCGACCACGACATGCCGGGGCTGCTGCCGCCGCCGGGCGAGAAGACCGCGGAGCGCGCCGCGCCGCGGCGCAGCCGCTATGACGGCGGCTCGCCATGATCGCAGCACCCGTGCGCCGCGTGCACTGGTATACGCAGATCGCGCCCGTCGCGACGGTGATTGCCGCGGTGCTGCTCGATCTGCTCTGGATCCCCGTTCCGGGCTTCAACGCCGTCGCGCCGGCCTTCGCGGTGATGGCGGTGTATTGCTGGGCGGTCTGGCGCCCCGAATACCTGCCCTACACAGGCGTCTTCGCCGCCGGGCTGCTCGAAGACCTCGTCCGCGGCACGCCGCTCGGCGCCGGCGCGCTCGCGCTGCTCGCCGCCCAGGGCTTCGTCTGGGCGCAGCAACGCCTGCTGCGATCGCGCAGCTTCGAAGTGATGTGGCTCGGCTTCGCCGTGGCCGCGCTGCTTGCGGCCGTCATCTCCTGGGCGGCCGTCGCCTTCTCCTATCGCGCCGTTCTTTCGCCGTGGCCGGGCGCGATGCAATATGTGCTCACCGTCGCCGCGTTTCCCGCGCTGGCGCTGCTGCTGATGCGCATCGAGCGCGGAATGCCGAGGCCGGCATGAAGCTCGGCGGCGGCGGCAGCGGGCGGACTAGGCCGAGCCGGAGAACGCGGCGCACGAACGGCCTCGAGCAGTCGAAGAAGCAGGCGCAGAACCGCGAGGCCGAACTCGATCAGCGCAAGGTGTTCACGCGGCGCGCCCTGGTGTTCGGGGGCATCCAGGTGGCCGCCGCCGCCGCGCTCGTCGGGCGCATGTACCAGCTCCAGGTCGTCGAGGCGAGCGACTACGCGGTCCAGGCCGAGGACAATCGCGTCAATACGCGCCTGCTGATTCCGCCGCGCGGGCGCCTGCTCGACCGCAACGGCGTGGTGATGGCCGGCAACCGCGAAGACTACCGCGTGTACGTGATCGCGGAGCGCACGCCGAACCTGCAGGCCACGATCGGCCGGCTCGGGCAACTTCTCAACATTCCCGAAGACGAGCGCGAGCGGCTGGTGCGCGACATCCGCAAGCGGCGGCGCTGGGTTCCGTTCCCGGTCGCGGTCGACCTCTCGTGGGATCAGCTGGCGCGCATCGAGGCGAACATCCCGGATCTGCCGGGCGTCGTGGTGGAAAAGGGCCTGACGCGCCACTACCCGGCGGCGACCGGCACCGCACACGTCGTCGGCTACGTGGCGCCGCCGACCGAGGACGACCAGGCGCTCGACGGCGATCCGCTGCTCTCGCTGCCCGAATTCCGGCTCGGCAAGGGCGGGATCGAGCGCGTACTCGACAAGCCGCTGCGCGGCCAGAGCGGCTACGCGCAGGTGGAGATCAACGCCGCCGGCAAGGTCCAGCGCGAGCTCGACCGGCGCGAGGGCACCCCCGGCCCGGACGTGACGCTCGCGATCGATCTCGAGTTGCAGCGCTACGCGATGGGGCTGCTCGCGCAGCACGAAAGCGGCGCGGCCGTCCTGCTCGACGTGCATACCGGCGAAGTCCTGGTGCTGGCTTCGCATCCGGGCTTCGATTCGAACGCGTTCGTGGGCGGCATCGGCGGCGAGCTGTGGCGCAGCCTCAACAACAACCCGACCACGCCGCTGATCAACAAGTGCGTCTCCGGCACCTACGCGCCCGGCTCGACGTTCAAGATGATGACGGCGCTGGCGGCGCTCGAATCGGGCGCCATCACCGAGCGCACGGCCTATTCCTGCGGTGGCGCGCTGCATCTCGGCGGCGCCGTGCTGCATTGCTGGAAGCGCGGCGGCCACGGCAGCCTCGCGGTGCGCGACGCGATCAAGCAGAGCTGCGACGTGTTTTTCTACAATGCCGCTCTGCAGACGGGCGTCGACAAGTTCGCGCATTACGCCCGGCATTTCGGGTTCGGCGGCCTGACCGGAATCGATCTGCCGCACGAGAAGCCCGGCATCATGCCCGACAGCGCCTGGAAGCGGTCGAGTTTCAAGAACGATCCCAAGTTCCACGCCGGCGAGCTGGCCATCGTCGGCATCGGGCAGGGCTACATCATCGCCACGCCGCTCCAGCTCGCGGTGATGACAGCGCGCATCGTGAACGGCGGCCGCGCCGTGAAGCCGTCAATCGTGAAGGCGCCCGAGTCGGCGATCGCGGCGGCCGGGCTGAAGCGGCCGAGCGCGCTTCCTTCGGTCGGCATCAGCGCGAAATGGCTCGACTACATCACGAGCGCCATGTCGGGCGTCGTCAACGAGCCGGGCGGCACCGCGCAGCGCGTGCGCATCGAGGAGCCCGGGCTGCAGATCGGCGGCAAGACCGGCACGGCGCAGGTGCGGCGCATCACGGCCGCCGAACGCGCGAAGGGCGTCATCAAGAACGAGGACCTTCCCTGGGAGAAGCGCGACAACGCGCTGTTCGTGTGCTTCGGCCCGGTGGCGGCGCCGCGTTACGCGTGCGCCGTCGTCATCGAGCACGGCGGCGGCGGCAGTGCCGTCGCGGCGCCGGTCGCCCGCGAGCTGATGCTGGAGACGATGAAGAAATACATTCCGCTGTCCGAGCGGAAGCTGCCCGAGCCGGTGCGGCGCAGCCGGGCCGAGCGCGGGCGGGAGTAGCCATGTCGCTGCTCACCGCGCGCGCGGCGCCGCCCTCGGTCTTCGAGCGGGTCCGGTCGATTCACTGGCTGCTGGTGCTGTGCATCGCCGCCGTGGCCGCGATCGGCTGCGTGCTGCTCTATTCGGCCGGCGGCGGCAACTTCAGGCCCTGGGCCGACAAGCAGATCCAGCGCTTCGCCGTCGGCTTCGTTCTGATGATGGCGACGGCGCTGCTTCCGCTTCGCGTCTGGTTCAAGCTCGCCATTCCGATCTATCTCGGTTCGGTGGCGCTGCTGGTTCTCGTCGAATTCGCGGGCCGCCACGGCAAGGGCGCGGTGCGCTGGGTCGATCTCGGCTTCGTCAGCCTGCAGCCCTCCGAGCTGGTGAAAGTGGCGCTGGTGCTGGCGCTGGCGCGCTACTTCCAGCGCCTCAAGTTCGAGAACATCGGCAAGATCTGGGCGCTGCTCGTCCCGGTCGGAATGGCCGTGATCCCGGCCGGCCTCGTGCTGAAGCAGCCCGATCTCGGCACCGCCACGATCCTGCTCGCGATCGCGGGTTTCGTGCTGTTCATGGCCGGCGTGCGGGTGTGGAAGTTCGCGGTCGTCATCGCGGTGGCCGCGGCGGCGGCGCCGTTCGCCTACAACAAGCTGCACGACTACCAGAAAGAGCGCCTGCTCACCTTCCTCGATCCCGAGCGCGATCCGCTCGGCTCCGGCTATCACATCATCCAGTCGAAGATCGCCTTCGGCTCGGGCGGCCTGCTCGGCAAGGGGTTCCTCGAGGGCACGCAGATCCGGCTCAATTTCCTGCCCGAGTTCCATACCGATTTCGTGCTCTCGGTTCTGGCCGAGGAGTTCGGGCTCGTCGGCGGCATCGTGCTGCTCGCCATCTACCTCGCGATCCTTTTCATCACGCTCGCGATCGCGTTCCGCGCGCGCACGCAATTCGCGCGCCTCGTTTCGGGCGGCATGGCCGCGACGCTGTTCCTGCACGTCGTGATCAACATGGCGATGGTGATGGGCGCATTGCCGGTGGTCGGCGTGCCGCTGCCGCTCGTGTCCTACGGCGGCACGGCGATGTTCACGCTGATGATCGGCTTCGGCCTCGTCTTGAGCGCGCACATCTACCGGAACGAGCGTCTCGGCGGGAAACTGCTCGACGACGATTGAGCGCGGTCGCTCAATCCGTGGGCGGGAGTCCCGGATACTTCGGCAGATCGTCGGCGAACGTCATCCAGGGAAGCCGCTTCGAATCCCAGTAGTGCAGTACCGGCGCCAGCGCTTCGGGCCGGTCGAGGCTGCCGATCGCGATGTCGACCAGGCCGGGAATGTACGAAGCGGTGAAGCTGATCGCCGTGCCGCAAGCGGCGCAGAAGCCGCGCTTCGCCTCGGGCGAGGATGCGTATTCGGCGGGGCGCCGCCCAGCAAACGACACCTGCTCTTCCTTGAACATCGCCCAGGCCACGGCGGGGGCGCCGGTGGCGCGCCGGCACGTGGTGCAGTGGCAAAGTGCAGTCATCAGCGGCGCCCCGGTGATCGCGTAACGCACGGAGCCGCATTGGCAGCCGCCTTCGAGGCGGGACTCGAACATGGCTTGCCGCGCGGTCGTCATGCGGTGGCCGCCAGAGCCATCGGCGCGCCCGGCGCCGGGCTTGCGGAGGCGGCGAGGGATGCGAAATCGGCGCTCGTCGCCACGTCCTTGGCGCCGCAATTCGAGCAGCGCAGCCGGGCACCCACCTCGGGGACCGGGAATTCCGGGCCCAAGGTCAGCATGAGCTGCCGCCCGTCGATGCGCGCGTGATGGGCGCACCGGTTGCACCAGCAGAGCAGGGCGCCGCCCCGCGCCGCCAGCGCGCCGAGCCGCTCGGGACGGGCGAGACGATCCTGGGCGGCGATGAAGCGATCCTTGAAACCAGACATTGGGCCGTCTCCGTAATAGAACGAAAAGAGAACATAGATCGCGCCAGCCGTCAATGCGGTCTTTCTCCGGCATGAAGCCCGCTCCTGGCGCGGGCTCAGCCTTGCGACCAGACGAGGCGGGGCTTGTCTTCGAGGAAGCGCAGGATGTCGGCCAGCGAATGGGCGCGGCGCAGGACGGCGGCGCCCACGGCGACCGCATAGCGCCCGCGCTCGCGCCCGCCGGCCAGCTTCCAGATCGCGAAGACCGGCTGCTCGGACGCGCGCCGGAACACGGAGAAGACGGCGCCCTTGGGGCCGAAATCGAGCGCGTAGTCGCGCCACTCGCCGCTCATGACGCGGCGGCTGTAGAGGCTGAAAAGCTGGCGAAGTTCCCGCTTCTCGAAAACCACCCGCCCGTCCGCGGCGGGATGGCGCGGACGGACCCGGCGAATGCTCTCGAGATCGATCAGATCGGCCATCGTCCGATCGGCCCCTCCCGGCGGAATGAACGACCGGTGATAGTCTTCCGCCAAACCGGCGCTTTGTCCAGACGTTCCGCCGGCCGCGCCCGCGCGAGCGGGACGCGCCCGACAGCGGCATGCGCCGGCGCAGCGAACCTCCCATAAGCCTGCGGCGCGGCCGGGAATATGGCGCAGGGCCTTCCGTTGCACGTGCCGCTGGCGCCGGTCTATATCTAGCGCCCTCATCCCATCGAGCAGAAGCCTTGGCCAGGAACGACAAGAAGCCGCCGGTGCCGGCGCCGGACGACCCTCGCAGCCGCGAGCAGGAACAGTTCTTCGAGGAGGTTTCCGAAGAGCTGAAGCAGGATCGCTACGCGGAGCTGTGGAAGAAGTACGGCCGCTATTTCGTGGCGTTCGCCGTGGTCTGCGTGCTCGCGGTCGCCGGATACCAGTATTGGCAGGGCGAGCAGAGGAAGGCGCGCGAGACGGCGAGCGAGCGCTTCGCCGCGGCCCTGGCGCTGGCCCGCGACGGCAAGACGAAAGAGGCGATTGCGTCCTTCGCCGGCGTCGCGCAAGACGGCCCCAAGGGCTACGCGCAGCTCGCGCGCCTGCAGCAGGCGGCTCAGCTTCTGAAATCGGGCGACCGCGCCGGCGCCATGCTGGCCTTCGAGCAGCTCGCCAACGACCAAGCGTCGGATCCGCTGTTCCGCGACGTCGCCGTGGTCCATTGGGCCTATGCCGGCCTCGACGACGCCGATCCCGCCAAGATGACCGAGCGGCTGAAGCCGCTGTTGGCGAAGGAAAATCCGTGGCGCTTCATGGCGCTCGAATTGTCCGCGCTCTATGCCGAGCGCGCCGGGCGCCGCGCCGACGCGATCCAGCTCCTGACCGACCTCGAGAAGGACAAGGATGCGCCGGCGGCCGCGCGCGGCCGCGCCAAAGAGCTGCTTGCCATCCTCGGCAAGTCCTGAGCCTCGTTCTCCGAAATGGGAATTCGCCGATGACGCGCCGCCTGCTCGCTCTTGCCGCCGCCGCGCTGTTGCTGCCGGCGTGCAGCACGCTCGAGAGCATCAATCCGTTCGCGGACTCGAAGCCGCCGCGGCTCGAGGGCGAGCGCAAGCCCGTGCTCGTCGGCGAGGAGCTGGTGCGGCCCGATACTGCGCTGGCCGCGCGGGCGGTGGAATTGCCGCGCCCGACGACGAATCGCGAATGGCCGCAGGCCGGCGGCTATCCCGATCATGCGATGCACCACCTGACGCTGTCCGAGCGTCCGCAGCGCGCTTGGCAGGCCAGCATCGGGCCGGGCACGCGCGGCTCGGGCTTCTGGCGCACGTTCGGCCTCTCGGTGCCGCGCCGCCTCATCGCGCAGCCGATCGTGGCCGAAGGCAAGCTGTTCGCGCTCAACAGCGACGGCGAGGTCGTGGCGCTCAACGCCGCCACCGGCGGCGCGCTGTGGCGCGTGAACATCCTCCCCAAGGACGAAGAGCAGGGCGACGTCGGCGGCGGCATCGGCTACAGCGCGGGCGTCGTCTACGTCGCGACCGGCGGCGCCGAAGTGCTCGCGCTCAACGCCGGAACCGGCGCCATCGTCTGGCGTGCGGCGCTCGACGCGCCGGCGCGCGGCGCGCCCACGATCTCGGGCGGGCGGATCTACGTCGTCACCACCGAGAACGAGCTCGTCGCGCTCGATCCGGCGAACAAGGGCGCGCGACTGTGGAACTTCGCCGGCGTCGCGGAGCCGACGGGAATTCTCGGCGCGGCCAATCCCGCCGTCGAGGGCAGCATCGTCGTCACGCCGCAGAGTTCGGGCGAGATCGTGGCGGTGCGCGCCGAGAACGGGCGCCAGCTCTGGACCGAGCGCCTCGCCGCGGCGCGCCAGATCAATCCGATCACCAACATTGCCGACATCACCGCGCGGCCGGTCGTCGACCGCGGCTTGGTCGTCGCCGTGAGCAATGCCGGCCGCCTCGCGGCGCTCGACATCCGCACCGGCCGGCGCATCTGGGACGTCGACATCGGCGGCATCCAGACACCTTGGATCGCCGGCGAGTGGGTCTATGCGCTCAGCAACGAAGGCCAGCTCGTCTGCATCGCGCGCGGCACCGGGCGCATCAAATGGTCGGTGCAGCTCAACAACTTCGCCACCGAGCGCCAGCGGCGCACGCCGATCGTCTGGACCGGGCCGGTGCTCGCGAGCGACCGGCTGATCGTGGCCGGCTCGCACGGCGAGGCGCTCTCGCTGTCGCCCTATTCCGGGCAGGTGCTCGGCCGCATCGTGATCGGCGAGCGCGTGCTGATCTCGCCGATCGTCGCCGAGAACACGATCTACCTGCTCGACGACACCGGCCGCGTCTTGGCGCTGCGTTGAGCGCGCAGGGGGAGCCGGAGTTCACGGTCGCCATCGTCGGGCGGCCCAATGTCGGGAAGTCGACACTGTTCAACCGGCTCGTCGGCCGGCGCATGGCGCTCGTCCACGACACGGCCGGCACCACGCGCGACCGCAAGGAGGGCCGGGCGCGGCTGTTCGATCTCGCGTTCCGCGTGATCGACACGGCCGGCCTCGAGGAGGCGGCACCCAAGGCGATCGAGACGCGCATGGTCTCGCAGACGCTGAAGGCCGTGGGCGACGCCGGCCTCATCCTGTTCATGATCGACGCGCGCGCGGGGCTGACGCCGCTCGACCGCCATTTCGCCGACCGCCTGCGCAAGTTCGGCAAGCCGCTGCTGCTGATCGCCAACAAGTGCGAGGGCCGCGCGGGATCCGGCGGCCTCGCCGAGGCGTTCGCGCTCGGCATGGGCGAGCCGATCGCGCTGTCCGCCGAGCACGGCGAGGGCCTGAGCGATCTCTATCACGCGCTGACCGCGTTCGTGCCGGCGGCGCCGGCGCAGGGCGAAGCGGCGGCGCAGGACGGCGAGGCGCCGGACGGCGCGCCGCCGCCGGCGCGCCCGCTCACGCTCGCGATCGTCGGTCAGCCCAATGCTCGGCGAGGAGCGCGTGATCGTCGGCCCCGAGCCCGGCCTCACGCGCGATTCGATCGCCATCGACTGGCAGTGGAAAGGCCGCCCGATCAAGCTCGTCGATACGGCGGGCCTCCGGCGCAAGGCGAAGGTTTCGGATTCGCTCGAGAAGCTCTCGGCCATCGACGCGATGCGCGCGATCCAGTTCGCCGACATCGTCGTGCTGCTGATCGACGCCGTGACGGTCCAGGATTTCGGCTACGGCCTCGAGAAGCAGGATCTGCAGATCGCGGCGCATGTGGAGGCGGAAGGGCGCGGCCTCGTGATCGCGGTCAACAAATGGGATCTCGTCGACGACCCGTCGAAGCAGCGCCGCCTCGTGCGCGAGAGCCTCGAGCGCTCGCTGGCGCAGATCCAGGACGTGCCGCTCGTCACCATGTCGGCGCTCGAAGGCACCAACCTCGACCGGCTGATGCAGGAAGTGCTCGCGGTTGACGAGAAGTGGAACAAGCGCGTGGCCACGGCGCGGCTCAACCGCTGGCTCGAGGGCGCGCTCGAGGCCAATCCGCCGCCGATGGTGAAGGGGCGTCGGATCAAGATCCGCTACATGACCCAGGCGCGCACGCGGCCGCCGACCTTCGCGCTGTTCGCGAGCCAGGCCGAGCGGCTGCCCGACACCTATGTCCGCTATCTCGCCAACGGCTTGCGGAAGGCGTTCGGCTTCTCCGGGGTGCCGCTGCGGCTTCACGTGCGCGGCGGCGAGAATCCGTTCGACGAGAAGAAGTGAAGCGCCCGTCCGTCGCCGGGCAGGCGCTTCGCTCCCGCCCCCGAAACCGGACTAGAAGGTCTTCGATACGCCGAACACCACCTTGGCGCTGCACCAATCGAGGCCGCCGAAACAGGCGCTGCGCCGGATGTTCGTATCGCCGTACTTCACGAACATCTTGAGGCCGTAGAGCTCCCACTTCACGCCGGCTTCCCACTCGAGATAGTCGGGCGTGCCGAACTTGTCGTTCTTCTCGACCCACTGGTGGCCGATATGGGCGAACGCGGCCACCTTGTAGGGCTTCAGGATCTCGATCGGGATCGGAACCGTCACGTCGCCGAACGCCCACGCGCCGAAGCCGCTGCCGGCCGTGTAGTTGGGCGAGATCGCGACGCCGCCGCCGAGCTCCATGAAGCCGAAATCCCAGCTCAGCGAGGGCATCACCTCGAAGTAGTTGAGCGACTGCGACTCGGTCGAGCCGGGATAGAGGTAGCCGATGAACTGCACGTTCCAGCTCAGCTTCTTGTCGAACAGCTTGCCCTTGAGCCCGCCATAGACGTCGACCTCGACGCGCGGCTTGAAGCCGCCGTTGAAGTTGATGTTCGACGCCCAGACGCCGGCATAGACCGACATGTCCCACGGAATCTCGGTTTCGAAATCGAGGCTGCCGTTGTAGCCGGGCGCGTTGCTCGTCTGCGAAATCCCGCGGAAGCGGTAGTTGGACCAGAAGGCGACGGTCGCGGAGATCGGATCGGGCAGGATCTTGCGCTCGTACCACGGCGTGTATTCGAACGGCTTGGCCGGTTCCGCCGCCGGCGCCGTCTGAGCATGCGCGCCAGCCGCTGCCGCCAGCATGGCCGCCGCGAGCAGCGCGGCCGAGTAACCGAGTTTTCGCATCTTGCAACCCCCATGGTTCGTTTCGCGGCGGGCGGCGCAATGCCGATTTCGCACTGCCCGCCGCGTTCGAACTCTCGAGGTGCAATCCGCGTGCCACCGGCCGCGGCGACGGGTTTCGGACGCCGCCGGCGCCCGCGCGCGCTCAGGCGGGCACGACCTGCCCATTTTGTCGGCAGCCTGGTTCGGCCAGAGCCACGAACGTGTCGGTGACCGCGTCGGGCGCGGGGAGGGTCAGCGGGTCCTCGCCCGGAAAGGCCTGCGCGCGCATCGCGGTGCGCACGACGCCGGGATCGACGAGGTTCGCCTTGACGCCGAAGGCCGCGACTTCGGCCGCATAGGTGCGCACGAGCGTCTCGAGCGCGGCCTTGGAGACCGAATAGGCGCCCCAGAACGGCGTGGCGCCGCGCGCGGCGCCCGAAGTGACGAAGATCGCGCGGCCGGCAGCGGACCGGCGCAGCAGCGGATCCATGCTGCGCAGCAGCCGCCAATTGGCGGTGAGGTTGAGGCCGATCACCGTCTCCCACACCGGCGGGTCCATGTGCGTGAGGGGCGTCAGCACGCCGAGCGTCGCTGCGTTGCCGACCAGGATGTCGAGCCTGCCGAAGCGCTTGAAGAGCGCGCCGCCGAGCTCGTCGATCTTCGCACCCTCGGCGAGATCGAGCGGCACGAGCGTCGCGGCGCCGCCCGAAGCGCGGATCGCGTCGTCGGTCTCCTCGAGCCCGCCGACCGTGCGCGCGGCGAGGATCACGTGGGCGCCCTCGGCCGCGTAGCGCTTCGCCACCGCGGCGCCGATGCCGCGCGACGCGCCCGTCACCAGCGCGATGCGGCCCGCGAGCCGTCCGGATGCCGGAGAATGCATGCTAGCCGGAGGATGCTGCGATGCGCGGCACGGAAGAAAAATTCACAGGAGACGGGGAGGCGGGGAGAAAATGAAAAGCGCGCGCAGCGCGCAAGAAATCTTCTCCGCGTCTCCCCGTCTCCTGTTCACTTTGCTTCGCTTCCACGCGCAGGGCCTCGGCCGGTCACGCCACTTCTTCGAGCAGCGACAATTGCCGCGAGGAGGATCCGCCGGCGCGGTCGGTGAGGCGCGTCGGATAGTCGCCGGTGAAGCACGCGTCGCAGAAGCGCGGATCGTCCTCGGTGCGCGCGGTGTGGCCCATCGCGCGGTAGAGGCCGGCGATCGAGATGAAGGCGAGGCTGTCGACGCCGATGATCTTGGCCATCTCGGAAACGCTGTGGCGCGAGGCGAGCAGCTTCTCGCGCTGCGGCGTGTCGATGCCGTAGAAGCAGGAATGCGTGGTCGGCGGGCTCGAGATGCGCATGTGGACCTCGGCCGCGCCCGCATGGCGCACCATGTCCACGATTTTCGTCGACGTGGTGCCGCGCACGATGCTGTCGTCCACCAGGATCACGCGCTTGCCGGCGAGCGCCGCGCGGTTCGGGCTGTGCTTCAGCTTCACGCCGAGATGGCGGATCTGGTCGGCCGGCTCGATGAAAGTGCGGCCGACATAGTGATTGCGGATGATGCCGAGCTCGAACGGCAGCCCGGCCGCCGCCGCGTAGCCCATCGCCGCCGGCACGCCCGAATCGGGCACCGGCACCACCACGTCGGCCGGCACCGGCGATTCCCTCGCCAGCTCCATGCCGATGCGCTTGCGCGCGTCGTAGACCGGGATGCTTTCCACGATGCTGTCGGGCCGCGCGAAGTAGATGTATTCGAACACGCAGAAGCGCCGCTTCTGCCGCGGGAACGGGTGCAGCGAGGTGAGGCCGCGGTCGTCGAGGACGATCATCTCGCCCGGCTCGACGTCGCGCAGATATTTGGCGCCGACGATGTCGAGCGCGCAGGTCTCCGACGCCAGCATGTAATGCCCGTCGAGGACGCCGAGCACGAGCGGGCGCACGCCGAGCGGGTCGCGCACGCCGATCACCTTCTTGCGGCTCAGCATCACGAAGGAATAGGCGCCTTCCACCTGGAGCAGCGCGTCGCTGATGCGGTCGATGAGGTTCGTCGCCTTGCTGGTCGCGATCAGGTGGCTGACGATCTCGGTGTCGGTCGTCGACTGGAACAGGTGCCCCGCGCGGATCATGTCGGTCCGCAGCGTCAGCGCGTTGGTGAGGTTCCCGTTGTGCGCGATCGCGAGGCCGCCGAACGCGAAATCGGCCACCAGCGGCTGGATGTTGCGGATGATGGGCGTTCCGGTGGTGGAATAGCGCACATGGCCGATCGCCATCGGCCCCTTCAGCTTCTCCATCGTCGCCGCGGCGTTGAAATTGTCGCCGACCAGGCCGAGCGCGCGGTGGGCGTGGAACATCTCGCCGTCGAAGGTGACGATGCCGGCCGCTTCCTGGCCGCGGTGCTGGAGCGCGTGAAGGCCGAGCGCGGTGAGGGC
>ERZ761602.6466-NODE-6466-length-13052-cov-10.951143_pt1 | contig 13052 bp, 11 predicted proteins | sample MGYA00512165_ERZ761602 | MGnify/ENA primary metagenome ERZ761602 (study PRJEB28899, sample SAMN02445085) | bioreactor sludge metagenome | biome: EBPR sludge; isolation source: Thorneside wastewater treatment plant | place: Australia: Brisbane, Thorneside...
TTTTTAATCTTAGCATTTATTTGCGATTTTATATTCAAAATACTAATTACCGTAGCATAATTTTTTGAAGTATTTTCAACAATTCCAATAATTCCTTTGCTGTTTACAACCCCCATATCGGATTTAACGCCTTTAGCACTTCCGGAGTTGATGGTAAGGAAGTTTTCATGAACATTATACGAGTTATTAATGATTTTTGACTGAATTACTTTGTAGTTTCCAAAACTGCTCAGTAATTCTTTGTCTATGATTTTGGTTGTATCTTTTCTATTGTATAATAAACTTTTCAAACGAGCATTTTCATTTGCTAAGCCTTCGTTTTCTGTTTTTAAATTCAAATATTCATTCACCGAATTGATACGTTCATAAACACCTCCGGTAACAAAATTAGCGGAATTAATTACCTTACTTCTGTGATACGAATGTGATTGAATAGTGAGTGATAACGAAATGACCAAAAGCAGCAAAAACAATAGCCTTGTACTGTTTTTTATGATAAAAATAAATATCTGCTGCATGTTTCAGTGATTCAGATTGGTAATTCCGTTAGCGTAAATATCAGTAAAACTGATTATTTGATTAAAATACTTCTGAACTTGTTGATGTTTTTTAATGCAATTCCGGTACCACGAACAACGGCTCTCAACGGATCCTCAGCAATGTAAACCGGTAAATCTGTTTTAAGCGAAATTCGTTTGTCTAATCCGCGTAACATTGAACCACCACCGGCAAGATAAATTCCGGTGTTGTAAATATCAGCGGCTAATTCGGGTGGAGTTTGCGATAAAGTTTCCATCACGGCATCTTCAATTCGTTGGATTGATTTGTCTAATGCTTTGGCAATTTCACGATAGGAAACATCAACCTGTTTTGGTTTTCCGGTCAATAAGTCACGACCTTGAACCGACATTTCATCCGGTGGAGTGTCTAACTCTTCAATAGCGGCACCAATTTCAATTTTTATTTTTTCTGCGGTACTTTCTCCCACAAACAAGTTATGTTGTGTACGCATGTAGTAAACAATATCATTTGTAAAAACGTCACCGGCAATTTTAACCGATTTGTCACACACAATTCCGCCCAAAGCGATTACGGCAATTTCTGTTGTTCCACCACCAATATCTACAATCATGTTTCCTTTTGGTTGCATAATATCAACACCAATACCGATTGCGGCTGCCATTGGTTCGTGAATCAAATAAACTTCTTTTCCGTTTACACGTTCACAGGATTCTTTTACGGCACGCATTTCTACTTCGGTAATTCCGGACGGAATACAAACCACCATTCGCAAAGCAGGAGTGAACAAACGTTTTTTAAGAGCCGGAATACTTTTGATAAACATACTGATCATTTTTTCAGATGCATCAAAATCGGCAATAACCCCATCTTTCAGAGGCCTTATGGTCTTAATGTTTTCATGTGTTTTACCTTGCATTAAGTTGGCTTCTTTTCCAACAGCGATAATTTTTCCCGATATTCTATCACGAGCTACAATCGACGGAGAGTCAATTACTACTTTATCATTATGAATAATTAAGGTATTTGCGGTACCAAGGTCAATGGCTATGTCCTCGGTCATGAAATCAAAAAATCCCATACGTTTGTTTAGGGTTAATTAGGTTTATAAAATTGTAACGTACAAAGGTAAAAAAATTAATGTTTAAAATGACGTGTTCCTGTAAATACCATTGCAATTTTATTTTCATTGCAGTAGTTGATACTCAATTCATCTTTAATTGATCCACCAGGTTGAATAACAGCAGTTATTCCGGCATGATGAGCAATTTCTACACAGTCCGGAAATGGGAAAAATGCATCACTTGCCATCACAGCACCATTTAAATCAAAACCAAAAGTATTTGCTTTTTCGATTGCTTGTTTTAAAGCATCCACACGTGAAGTTTGACCCGTTCCGGAAGCAATTAATTGTCCGTTTTTGGCAAATACAATTGTATTCGACTTCGTGTTTTTGCAGATTTTTGAGGCGAAAAGTAAATCTTCAATTTCTTGATTAGTAGGTGTTGTTAGGGTAACGGTTTTTAAACCTTCTTTATTGTCTGTAATGTTGTTTTTATCTTGAATTAACAATCCGTTCAAGCAAGTTCTGATTTGTTTGGTTGGTAATTCAACTTCGTGCTGAACTAAAACAATTCGGTTTTTCTTTTCTTGTAAGATGATAACCGCTTCATCATCATAACTTGGAGCAATGACAACTTCGCAAAATAATTGATTGATTTCTAAAGCAGTTTCTTTGTCAATTTTTCCATTGGCAATTAAAACTCCTCCAAAAGCAGAAGTTGGGTCGCCCGCTAAAGCATCTAAATACGCTTGTTTCATCGAACTTCTTGTTGCAATTCCACAGGCATTATTGTGTTTTAAAATAGCAAAAGTGGGGTCGTTGTCTTTAAATTCCAAAATCAAATTGACAGCGGCATCCACATCTAATAAATTGTTGTATGACAATTCTTTTCCGTGCAATTTGGTAAACATTTTGTCAAAGTCGCCAAAGAAAAATCCTTTTTGATGTGGGTTTTCGCCATAACGAAGCACTTGACCATTTTCGATACTTTCTTTGTAAACCGTTTCGTCTGTATTGAAATAATTAAAAATAGCCGAATCATAATGCGAAGAAACATGGAAAGCTTTCGTTGCCAAATGACGTCTTTGATCTAAAGTGGTAGCACCATTTTGAGAAGATATCAAATCCAATAAATAATTGTATTCACTCACAGAAGCAACGATAACAGTGTCTTTAAAATTTTTTGCAGCAGCACGAATTAATGAAATTCCACCGATATCAATTTTTTCGATGATGTCCGCTTCCGAAGCACCAGATGCAACCGTTTTTTCAAACGGATACAAATCCACAATTACCAAATCAATTTGCGGAATTTCAAAAGCTTTCATTTCTTCTACATCGCTTGGATTGTCTTGACGATTCAAAATTCCGCCGAAGACTTTCGGGTGAAGTGTTTTTACTCTCCCTCCCAAAATAGATGGATAAGAAGTAACTTCTTCCACAGGAACTACAGGAATGTCTAAATTTTTTATAAATTCTTCCGTTCCACCAGTCGAATAAATGGTTACGTTTTGGCTGTGTAATTGTTTTACAATTGGCTCTAATCCGGTTTTGTCAAACACTGAAATTAAAGCAGATTGAATGGTTTTTGTAGTTGTCATTGTGTTGTTGTTTTTTGAAGGTGCAAAAGTACTATTTGTATGTTTAACTTTCAAAGGAATGCAAGATTAGTTTTTTCTTTTTTTGATATTTTTTACAGTTGAAAATAACTTCCTTTTTGTTTAAATTTTATCAAGCTGTAGTATGACATAGTGTTCAACCGAATGAACACAAAAAACACATGTTTTTTTGTAACAAAATCATAACTTAAACTACCAATAACTATATTTACAATTAAGAAAAATTCTATGCTTCTTTATCTCCGTTTGCTCAAAGAAAGTTTCAATTTTGCGATGAATGCGTTGCGAAACAATAAATTGCGTACTTTTTTGTCGTTGCTTGGAGTAACAATTGGAATTTTTTCAATCATTGCTGTACTTGCTGCTGTAGATTCTTTAGACCAGAAAATTCAAGGCGATTTAGGTGATTTGGATAAAAATACTGTTTATTTATTGCGTTTCCCTTTTGGTCCAAGCGAAGTTCCAAGCTGGAAAAGAGAGCAATTTCCGAATGTTACGTATGAAGAATTTGAGTATTTAAAACGTTCTTTAAACGGTGTAGATAAAATGGCATTTAACCTTTTTACTCGAAATGAAAACATCAAGTTTGAAGATAGAACGGTAAGCTCTGTTAGAGTTACGCCAACTACCAACGAGTTTGAAGGAATTGACGGAATTAAAATTGACAATGGACGATTTTTTAACGAATCGGAATCTAATTCAGGAACAGGAGTGATTATTTTGGGTTACGAAGTTTCGAATGGTTTATTTGAGAGCCCTGAACAGGCAATTGGAAAAAAAATTCGTATGTATGGTCAACGTTTCACCGTGATTGGCGTTACTGAAAAACAAGGATTTTCAACTTTTGGTGATAGTCGAGACAATGCAGTTTTTATTCCGATGAATTTTATTAGAAGATTATATGGTGAAAATAGTGATATGTTAACACCTGCTATTTTGATAAAACCTGAAAAAGGAATTGATATGGAAGGTTTTAAAGGCGAAATCACTCAAAAACTTAGAAATTTTAGAGGATTAAAAGCTTCAGAAATTGATAACTTTTTTATCAATGTATTGTCAGGTTTCACTGATATGATTGATGAAATTGTTGGTCAAATGAATGTTGTAGGTTGGATTATATCAGGTTTTTCACTTTTGGTTGGTGGTTTCGGAATTGCCAATATCATGTTTGTATCTGTAAAAGAAAGAACCAACTTAATTGGAATTCAAAAATCATTAGGAGCTAAAAATAAATTTATTCTCTTTCAATTTTTGTTTGAAGCGGTAATTTTGTCTGTAATTGGTGGAATTATTGGCTTGGTTATGGTTTGGCTGATTGCAATGGTGTTATCCAAAGTATTGGACTTTGAATTCGTTCTTAGTTTTGGTAATATGATGCTTGGAGCTGGGTTAGCAGGATTTATCGGTTTGGTTTCCGGAATTATTCCGGCGATATCGGCTTCCAAATTAGATCCTGTGGAGGCGATTAGGAGTGGGATGTAAGTAATTAGTAAAAGAAAAAAATTTATTCAAAAAAAAATCCCGAGCAATCGGGATTTTTTTTTATCTAACATCTTCATTTAAAATTAAATCTAAATAAAGATTTACTTTATCTTTTAATTCCTTCCGGTGAGTTATAAAATCCAAGAATCCGTGTTCTAACAAAAATTCAGAAGTTTGAAAACCTTCCGGTAAATCTTTTCCGGTGGTGTCTTTTACAACTCTTGGTCCTGCAAAACCGATTAAAGCTCCTGGTTCACCAATATTAATATCGCCTAACATCGCATAAGAAGCAGTTGTTCCACCCGTAGTTGGGTCGGTACAAAGTGAAATGTATGGAATTTTAGCTTCAGCTAATTGAGCTAATTTGGCAGAAGTTTTGGCTAATTGCATCAATGAAAAAGCTGCTTCCATCATTCTCGCTCCACCTGATTTTGAAATCATAACAAAAGGTACATTGTTTTTGATAGAATGGTCAATTCCTCTTGCAATTTTTTCACCTACGACAGCTCCCATCGAACCTCCGATAAAGGCAAAATCCATACAACAAACAACCAAATCTTTTCCTTTTGATTTTCCAACAGCTGTTCGAACCGCATCTTTTAATCCGGTTTTGTCGTAAGCTTCTTTTAATCGGTCGGAATATTTCTTCGTATCCACAAAATGCAATGGATCTTTCGAAGTCATTTTTGCATCTAATTCTTTGAATTTATTGTCGTCAAACAAAATTTCAAAATATTCTTTACTACCAATTCGCACGTGAAAATCGTCATCCGGACTCACCCAAAGATTTTTGGCTAATTCGTCCTGATCAATAATTTTTCCAGTAGGGGATTTATACCAAAGTCCTTTTGGGACATCCTTTTTATCTTCCGTAGCGGTTTGAATTCCTTTTTCTGTTCTTTTAAACCAAGCCATTCTTTATTAGTTTAAGGTTATAGTGTTTCAGGTTTCAAGTTTCAGGTTAAAAACTTGAAACCTGAAACTTGAAACAAATTTTATAAAGTATTCACATTATTCAAATCAGCGAAAGCTTGCTCTAAACGTGTGTTGAATGTAACTTCACCTTCGCGAATCCATTTTCTTGGATCGTAATGTTTTTTGTTTGGCGAATCTGCTCCGTCCGGGCTTCCGATTTGAGTTTTTAGGTAATCAATTTTGTTGACCATATAATCACGAATTCCTTCTGTGAAAGCAAATTGTAAATCGGTATCAATGTTCATTTTGATTACACCGTATGAAATGGCTTCTCTGATTTCTTCTAATGTGGAACCTGATCCACCATGAAATACAAAATCAATTGGATTTGAATCGGTATTGAATTTTTTCTGAACAAATTCCTGCGAATTTTTCAAAATAATTGGCGTCAATTTTACGTTTCCGGGTTTATAAACTCCGTGCACATTTCCAAAAGCAGCTGCGATGGTAAATTTCGGACTCACTTTCATCAATTCTTCATACGCATAAGCCACTTCTTCCGGTTGAGTGTATAATTTTGAACTATCCACATCTGAATTATCAACACCATCTTCTTCACCACCTGTTACACCTAATTCAATTTCTAACGTCATTCCCATTTTACTCATTCGAGCTAAATATTCTTTACAAATATGAATATTTTCTTCGATTGGTTCTTCAGATAAATCAATCATATGTGAAGAAAATAATGGTTTTCCTGTTTCAGCAAAATGCTTTTCGGATGCATCTAACAAACCATCAATCCAAGGCAATAAATTTTTTGCACAATGGTCTGTATGTAAAATCACGGTTGCTCCGTAAGCTTCAGCTAAAGTATGGATGTGTTTTGCACCGGCAATTCCTCCTAAAATAGCAGCACGCTGACCTTCGTTTGAAAGGCCTTTTCCAGCATTATAAGATGCTCCTCCGTTTGAAAATTGAATAATAACAGGAGCGTTTAATTTTGCAGCAGTTTCCAAGACGCCATTGATAGTGCTTGAACCGATTACGTTTACAGCCGGTAGTGCAAATCCTTTTTCTTTAGCATAGTTAAAAATTTCCTGAACTTGATCTCCGGTTGCTACACCTGGTTTTATGTTGTGTGCCATTTTGCTTATTATATTAGTTAAGAGAACAAAAATAAGAATTAATCGAGTGAACAAAAAATAATTGACTATAAAATCGATGCCGTTAAGCTTAGTTTTATCTAAAAATTACGATAACGTTTTAGAAAGGATAATTAATTCCCACATTAAACACTGTGTTGCTAAAATTATATTCTCTAAACCATCTTTTACCAACTTCATGAGCCGGGTTATAGGTTTTGAATCCGAAATCGAATCGAGCAACCACAAATCCGAAATCATATCGAATTCCGAAACCGGATCCCACGGCAATGTCTCTTAATGATTCTAATCCGGAAAAAACAAAATCTTCATCTTCCACATTATCCAAAACATTCCAAATGTTTCCGGCATCTACAAAAAGAGCTCCTCTCAGTTTTCCAAACATTTTAAAACGAAATTCGGCATTCACCAAAATTTTCATATTGGCTTCGTTAAAATCGTTTCGGGCTCCACTTCTTCCGGGTCCAAGTCCATAAGGTCGCCAAGCCCTGTTGTCGTTTGAACCTCCTCCAAAATAACTTCGTGAAAACGGAATACTATTTGAATTTCCGTAAGGAACGGCTATTCCAAAAAATGTTCTGGTTGCAAAAATCATGTTGTTTCTCAGATCAAAATGTTTAATAAACTCAAATTCACCTTTAAGATATTGTGAAAACTCAATGTCAAAAAAAGTTTTATTTCCATTTGGTCCAGATGGTTGGTTGGAAGCGTCTGCAATTAGTGATAATAAATTTCCGGCCGACTCACCTTTTATTCTAAAAACATAAAAATTATTGTCTAACAAGCTTGTTTTTGTTGTCTTGGAAAAACTATAACTCGATGCGATAATAAGGTTGTTCTCTGTTAATCTGTTTTTACGTTCGTTAATACTTCGAATCGTGTTAAAATCAGATTGAGATGGATTAATGCCCGGCTCATTAAACAATGCCTCATTAATAAAACCGGTTGTTCCAATTGGGATAGTTAAATCTCCGTTGTTATTCAAAAATTCTGTGTCAACATCATAATTTTGAGCTATATCATTCAAAGCTTCATAGGACGAACGATATACGTTGAAATAATTACTAACGTTTATGTTCTTGATGTATTGAATATTGAGTAGATCAAATCGAACAGAATTATATCGTTTTGGAGTCCAATTGTAGGTAAGTGCACCGGTAAAATTCTCTTTATCTAAACCAATATTTTCTTGCTTGGCAAAACCCACACTAATTTGTGTTGACGGAATCATTTCTTTCGAAATAATTCTATCTGTTTTAATGGGGAAAAATACTCTTGGAAAATTTAGTCGTAGGTCGGCACCGTATTCAGAAATATTGAAAAAAGTATTGTCTGGATTAGCTAAATCTTGTGAAGAACCAATATTCCCTCTTCCTGATATTTCTAAAGTTTCTGCACCATTAAATATATTTCGAATAGAAAAGGAAGCATTACCCGCTAAACCAAAATCTTGAATGTTTGAATGTATAGCATCCAACGAAGCACCAAAACTGTATTTTTTTCTGGGGCTGAGGTAAATATTGGCAATCAATGAACTTGCTAAACTATCTCTAGGATCAATTTCATATTGAATTGACGGATAGGTAAAGACTTTAAAATTATTAAGTGAACGAGAGGTTAAGTTGTTTCTAAAATCGGCATAAGTGCCGCCTTTGCTAATAAAAACCGCATCCGTAATGGCTTTTGGTCTGTATTTTAGTTTGTCGATACTGTAAAGGTTGTAGTTATTATACACCACACTATCGGCAATTTTAACCTTATTTTTTGAAGAAGGATTATCAGTATAAATATTTACCTCACTGATTTTATAAACTTTAAATGGAGTAGTAACCAATGTGTCGCCATCACGATAGGAATAATCACTAATTAATAAATTTACATTTGCTTTGTTACCTGTTTTAATGGTGTCAATGTCAAAATTGATATAATTTTGTTGAAAATTATACACTCCATTGTTTCGGAAATTATTTGTGAGTCGATTTCTTTCCTCTTCAAAATTATCCGATTTATATTGTTGTCCGGATTTAATAACTGATAAATTTTCCGTTCGTTTGTAAAGTGAATCTAAAACAGGTGAAGTAATTTTACGGTTAATACTGTCAAGAATATATGGATTTCCTAACGTTACGGTGTAAGTGGTTGATGCTTTTTTTGTATCAATTGTATCAATAGCAACCGTTGCATCTACATTAAAATAGCCTTCATTAAAATAATAACCTTTGAGCTTTGTGATTGATTTTTTAGCTTTTAATTCATCTAAAATTACCGGAGCTTCACCAGTGCTTTTCAAGAAGTCATGAATTCCGGAATACCAAAACGATTCGCCTAAACGATACACTTGTTTGGATGATAAAAACTTTGAAGCCCTATGAAACCGAATTGAATCTTTTATGAATTTTTCTGCAAATAATGAATCGTGATCTGGTTTAGCCCAATTGTAAACATATAGGCTTAATGGTAAGTTCAAAAAACGCGTATTTGTTTTCTGAGTTATTAATCCGGTAACGTCTTCGTTTTTAACTTTTTTTCCATCAACAATAACATCCGATTTGGCGAGTAGGTTTTTTCCATCCGGAACTCTTTTTACAGAATCACAGGCATAAAAAAACAGTGCAATTAAAATTATTAATGATATTTTTGCGGAAATCTTTTTCAATTGAATTAGAAATTTAGTTCAAAAGTACATTATTTTATGGTTAGTAAAAACCAAATTAAACGAATTACCGGATTGCATCAAAAAAAGTTTAGAAATGAACAACAACTTTTTATTGCCGAGGGGTTCAAAGTGATTCAGGAATTGTTTTATTCGCATTATGAAATTCAGGAATTTTATTCTACCGATGCAACATTGCAATTGAATAACGAAGTTAGACCGGAGATTATTTCAGAAGCTGATTTAAAAAAAATAAGTTGCTTAAAAACACCTAATACTTGTTTAGCAGTTTTTAAAATAATACCATCAAAACCAATTAAATATGAGGGTTTGACGTTGGTTTTAGATGATGTTCGAGATCCGGGAAATTTGGGAACAATAATCCGTTTGTGTGATTGGTTCGGGATTGAACAATTAATTTGTTCCGAAGAAACAGCAGATGTTTATAATCCGAAAGTAATTCAGGCAACTATGGGATCGATTGGTAGGGTAAATGTAATTTATACGTCTTTGACTAACTTTTTACAGAAAACCAATCAGACTATTTATGGTGCTTTTATGGATGGTGATATTGTATATAAATCTGACTTACCATCCAATGCAGTGTTAATCATGGGAAATGAAGCCAATGGAGTTAGTGCGAATGTTGAAGCTTTAATTCAGAAAAAAATAAGTATTCCTCGTTTTGGTAAATTACAAAAAACAGAAAGTCTGAATGTAGCAACAGCAACGGCTATTTTGTTGAGCGAATTTCGAAGAAATCTTAATGGAAAGTAAAATTCACAAAAAATCCTCTTGTTGACATAGAACTAACCGAAGATGTCCACGGACTGTTTGGATCATTGTCGCGAATTAATTCATCGTTTAAACCGAATACACCTCTTATGGATGGTGAGAATTTGAAGTATTCGAGATAAATATCAATACCAAAACCAACTTCATAAAAATTACTCCATTGTGTCATTCTAAAACGATTGTTTGAATTATCGTCTTGAGCTTTGGCGTTACTCGATAAATTGAGTGCAGTTGAAACACCACCAAGTAAATAAGGTCTAACGTTTCCTAATCGTTTGGATGAAAACTTCAAAAGTAACGGGAAATGAATATAAGTTGATTTTACTTCCCGCATTGCATCAAATTGATTTTCAAAATTTGGGAAAGTTAAATTTCGTTGTGTGTAATATAATCCAGGTTCAAAACGAAGGTTTATATTTCTATGTAAACGTAAATCCCCAACCAAACCTACGTTAAATCCAGTGGTAGATTCCGATAAAATTTCTTCGGTAACACGATTTTGATCTATTTTAAAATCATACGAATTAAATCCTAAAAAATAACCCCAATGAACGCGTTGTTCGTCAAAGTTTTCTAGGTGAATAATCGGATCTTTACCGAAAATTCCGCCAAACTGGGCATTGGTTTGGATGCTTATAAAAAAGATTATGGCTAAAAATACTGTTCTCATTTTATTTTTTTGATGCTGAATAAATAGTTGCAACACCAAATGTTTGAGGCATTGCTGCTACGTCTATAAACCCAACTTTTCTCAAAATATTGTTTAAAGCTTCTCCATAAGGAAAAACTGAAGCTGATTCTGATAAATAGGAGTAGGCGGAATTGTCTTTGGAAAATAGTTTTCCTATAAGTGGTAAAATATTTTTTGTATAAAAATGATAGCCTTGTTTAAACGGAAATGTCCTTGGAACAGAGGTTTCTAAAATAACAAATACTCCGTTAGGCTTTAAAACACGAAGTATTTCAGCCAAGCCTTTTTCTAAGGTTTCAAAATTTCTTACGCCAAAAGCAACTGTAATAGCGTCAAAACTATTATCTTCAAATGGAATGTTCTCAGAATCACCCAAAACCATTTCAATTCTATTTGAAAGTTTTTTTTGTTCAATTTTTCTTCTTCCCACATCAAGCATTCCGGCAGAAATATCTAAACCAACAATTTTTTTAGCATTGGTTTTTGTCATCAAAATAGCTAAATCACCCGTTCCGGTTGCAATATCAAGGATTGTATCAGGATTTTTCGCAGAAACTATTGCCAAGACCTTTTTACGCCATTTCACATCGGTGCCAAAAGAAATTACACGGTTTAGTCCGTCATAATTGCCTGAAATGTTATCAAACATCTGAGCAACTTGTTCTTTTTTACCTAAGGAGGAATCTTTATATGGTGTAACAGGTTTTGACATACTTAAATTTTAGGCAAATATAAACTATTCTGTAATCATGGCAATAATAGTATGATTTAATTTGTTCAACATTATTTTCAAAAAAATAAACAAAAACTAGCTGTTTTTAGTGATATAAAAAAAATCACTATAAGTGGGTATTGCGTATGTAATTGATAATGTGCAATTTTACAACATGAATCAAATGTTAAACATCATGTTATCAAGAATTGTAAAGGCTGAACTAAGGTGGATACTATTGGCACTAGTTATCACATTTTTTCTTGTTAGCAGTATCGACAGTGTTGCTTTAATAGGCAATACTGAAGTTGGGGTGCCACAAACGTTCTTAGGGTTAAATTTGTTTTTGGAAATTTTAGTTTTTTTCGCTTTTAGTACCTTTGTGGTATTTGGTATTAAAGGCTTCTTTGAGATGTATTCTCAAAGGTTTGCCAATGTCGTGATCTTCATTTCTGGAGTATTTCTGGCAGTGGTGATTTTTATATTAAGTTATCAGATACTGATGCTTGAATAGGCCAATTCATACATGATACATTGATTCTAAACATCCCGAAAGGGATGTTTTTTTATTTACGAATGTAGGTTTGATAAGTAAAATCTACTGCATGTTTCTCATCTTTAGGATGATATTCTTCATCAACAAGTTGCCATTCTTCCTGATTTAGTTCAGGAAAATAAGTATCGGCTTCAAAAGAATCGTGAACCCGAGTTAATTCGATAACATCAGTGAAAGGTAGTGATTGTTTATAAATTTCGCCACCACCAATTATAAAAGCATCTTCATCTTCTTCAATAAATTCTAATGCTTTTTCAATGCTGTTTACAACAATGCAACTTTCCGGTTGATAGTTTTTTTGTCGTGTAATAATAATGTGTGTTCGATTAGGAAGTAATTTTGGGAAACTTTCAAAAGTCTTTCTTCCCATTATGATTGAGTGACCCGAAGTCAATTCTTTGAAACGTTTAAAATCATCAGGTAAATGCCAAACCAAATCATTGTCTTTACCTAAAGCATTGTTTTCGGCTGCAGCCGCAATCATTATAATCATTCTTAAATTTCAGTTTTAGAATTAAACTCGTTTTCTACTTTTTGTTGTAATTGCTGAATTTTTTGTTCTTGTTTTGCCATTAAACGTTCAATTTGATCGCGTTCCCAGTTTTTATTCATAAATCGATCTGTGATATACACTTTGATGAAATGTAGAATGAACAGGAAGAACCAAATAGTAACCGCCCACAAATACCAACCTTCAAAGGGTTGAATGTCAAAAAATTTCTCCACTAATAAAAAGAATAAACTTCCAATTAAAAAAAGGACAAAATGATAATATAGTCTTTTTTTCTGTTTGATTCTTCTACGAGCATATTCATATTGTTCGTGTTGCTCTGTGTTCATAATTTTTTTATTATTGGTTTTTTGGTTCTGAAAGGTATTAT
>ERZ761602.6467-NODE-6467-length-13051-cov-6.859187_pt1 | contig 13051 bp, 12 predicted proteins | sample MGYA00512165_ERZ761602 | MGnify/ENA primary metagenome ERZ761602 (study PRJEB28899, sample SAMN02445085) | bioreactor sludge metagenome | biome: EBPR sludge; isolation source: Thorneside wastewater treatment plant | place: Australia: Brisbane, Thorneside...
GAACTCGGCGTCGTCGTCGACCAGGCCTGGCCCTGGCTCTGGCGCGAGTTCAGCTACCCGCACGCCGACGTTCGTCTGCGCTTCTTCCGCATCGACACCTGGCATGGAACGATCGCTCCGCTGGAACACTGCGCCTTCGCCTGGCTTGACGTCGGCCAGCCGCCGCAGGTCGAACCGATTCTGCCGGCCAACCAGCCGATTCTGCGCGCGCTCGCCTTGCCGCCGCTGTATGCCCTGACCAATGCCGAGGAAAACGGCGTTCCGGCCGAGCTGGCGCGCCTCGAGAGCGCCCTGGCCGAAGGCTTGCGCCTGATTCAGGTGCGCGACAAGACGCTGCCGCCCGGGCAACGCAGAGCGCTGGCCGAGGCGGTGATGGCACTTGCCGGGCGCTACGCCAACGCGCGCGTGCTGGTCAATGACGATGTGCAACTGGCGCTCGCGCTTGGCGCGCACGGCGTGCATTTCTCATCCGCGCAACTCTGGCAACTCAGCCGGCGACCCGATTGCCCGCTCGTCGCCGCTTCGTGCCACACTGCCGCCGACTTGTCGCGCGCAGCCGAACTCGAACTCGATTTCGTCGTTCTCGGGCCGCTGCTGCCGACCGCCAGCCATCCGACGGTGGCCGGCATCGGCTGGCCGGCGTTCGCCCGTCTCGTCGAACGCTCGCCGCTCCCGGTCTACGCACTCGGCGGGCTGCGCCCGACGATGCTCGCCGAGGCCTGCCGGCACGGCGCACACGGCATTGCCGCCCTGCGCGGCTGGACCCCGGCGTAGCGGCACGCGGCCGGGTCGACGGCTGCGCGGCCCGCCAGATCGCCGGGTCGGCAGGCGTCCGCGGCCAGCGGCTGCCGCGGGCGGAGGGCGGGCGATCGCGTGCGTCGACCCTTGACGTGAAGCCACCCTCGCTTACAATCCCGCCGGGACCGCCTGCAAGGCGCTTCAGTTCAACGCGGGCTATCGGCTGCGATGATGCCGGCGACTGAATCGGGCCCTTTCGGCGCGGCTGATCGACGCTGTTCGCGTGCACGGAACAAGAATGAAAAAAGAGCCCCGTTTCAGTATCGCAGTTCTCCCCGGCGACGGAATTGGTCCGGAAATCGTCGCTTCCTGCCTCGAAGTGCTGGCTGCGCTACACGAACGCCTGGGCGGCATCACGCTCGACTATCGTCATATCGAAGGCGGCGCTGCTCACTACCAGAAAACCGGCACGGCGTTCTCGGCGGACAGCCTGGAACAGTGTCGACAGGCGGACGCAGTCCTCTTCGGCGCGATCGGCCTGCCGGACGTGCGCTACCCGGATGGGACCGAGATCTCGACCCAGTTCGATCTGCGCTTCGAACTCGACCTCTACGCCGGCCTGCGTCCCATCCGCAGCTACCCTTGCCTGCCGCGCGTGCTGGTCGATCCGCGCGGCGCGCAGATCGATCTGGTCATCGTGCGCGAACAGACCGAAGGACTGCTCTATTCGCGTGGCCGCGGCACGCTCGAGGCCGACAGCATCGCGCACGAAACGATGAAGATCTCGCGTGAAGGCAGCCGCAGGATCTCGGAGTTCGCTTTCCGGGTCGCCGAGCGCCGCGCCAGAAGCAAGCGGCGGGTCGCCCACGTGACCTGCGTCGATAAGGCTAACGTTCTGTCTTCGATGGCGTTTTTCAGACGGGTATTCACCGAAGTAGCGGGCGCCTACACTGCGGTCAGGGCGGACTGTGCGTATATCGACTCGACGGCAATGCATCTGGTCAAAGCGCCCTGGGATTTCGACGTGGTGCTGACCGAGAACGCTTTCGGCGGCATTCTTTCCGACCTTGCCGCTGGGCTGGTCGGCAGCATCGGTCTGGTCCCCTCAGCCGACATCGGTGACCGGCACGCCGTCTTTCAGCCGGCGCACGGCAGTGCGCCTGATATTGCCGGGAAAGGCGTTGCCAATCCGGTCGGCCAGATCCTCTCCGCCGTGCTGATGCTCGACTGGCTCGCCGACCGTCACGGCGAGCCACGCCTGGCGCACGGTGCGCGCATCATCGAACGCGCCGTCGAGCGCGCGCTGACCACCATCCGCCCGATCGAGTTTGGCGGCAAGGACGGCACGTCAGCAATCACCAAGGCAATCATCACGCAAATCCGCAAGGACTGACGCCGCGCCCGCGGCCGATCAACCGCCTGCTCACCACACAAGGACACTGTTCATGACCTCCGCGACCCCCTCGGCCCCGGCCGCCAGTCTGCTGCCGACCGTCGAGCACTCGACCGGCGAAACCCCGCACTTTTCGGTCATCTGGCTGCACGGCCTGGGTGCTGACGGCCACGACTTCGAGCCGATTGTCGAAGAGTTCGACCTCGACCGCCTGCCGCCGATCCGTTTCATCTTTCCGCACGCGCCCATGCGTGCCGTAACGATCAATGGCGGCTACGTCATGCGCGCCTGGTACGACGTCGTCTCGCCCGATTTCGCGCCCGGGCGCGAGGAAGCAGAAGGCGTGCGGCAGTCGACCGCACAGATCGAGGCTTTGCTGGCACGCGAGAACGAGCGCGGCATCCCCGCCGAGCGCATCGTCCTGGCCGGATTCTCGCAGGGCGGTGCAGTCGCCCTGCACGCCGGTCTGCGCCACGCGCAACGCCTGGCCGGCGTTCTTGCCCTGTCGTGTTATCTGCCGCTGGCCGACACGCTGGCCGACGAAGCGCACGCCAGCAACCGCCAGGTTCCGCTGTTCATGGCGCACGGACGCAACGACCCGGTCGTTCCTTACGACTACGGCAAGCGCTCGGCCAAGCTCCTCAAGGCGGAAGGCTACCCGGTCGAGTGGTACGCCTACGACAGCGAACACACGGTTTGCGTCGAGGAACTGGGCGACATCGAGTCCTGGCTGCACCGGATCGTCAGCGCCGCCTGCTGAACGGCGGCACAGCGGACGGCGGCGGGCAGAAGAAATCGCCGTTCGCTGCGGATTACCCCTCGACGCACGCGGCAGACTTGGCTACACTTGCATGAAATCCATCCGTTTTGTGGGGAAACCGTCATGCGCCGCGTCGTCTTCAATCAGAAGGGAGGAGTGGGGAAGTCCACGATCGCCTGCAACCTCGCTGCCGTCGGCGCTGCGCGCGGCCGCAAGACGCTCGTCCTCGACCTCGATTCCCAGGCCAACGCCTCGCGCTACCTGCTCGGCAAGTCACTCGCCGAGCAGAAGAAAACGCTGGCCGAATTTTTCGACGACATTCTCGGCTACCGGCTATTTCCGGAGGCGCTCGAGGCTTTCGTCGTTCCGACGCCGTTCGCCAATCTCGCCGTCGCACCCGCCAGTTCGCGCCTTGACGAACTGCACGGCAAGCTCGAGTCGCGTTACAAGATGTACAAGTTGCGCGAGTCGCTCGACAAGCTGCAGGGCTATGACGACATCTTCATCGACACGCCGCCGGCCCTCAACTTCTTCACCCGGTCGGCTCTGATCGCCGCCGATACCTGCCTGATTCCTTTCGACTGCGACGACTTTTCGCGGCAGGCACTGTACGCCCTGCTCGACAGCGTGCGCGAAATTCAGGGCGATCACAACCGGAACCTGCGCGTCGAGGGAATCGTCGTGAACCACTACCAGGCGCGGGCCAACCTGCCGGGGCAACTGGTCGAGGAACTGCGTGCGGAAGGCTTGCCGATACTCGATGCCTTTCTCTCCGCTTCGATCAGGATTCGCGAGTCGCACCACCAGGCCACGCCGATGGTCTACCTCGACGAAAAGCACAAGCTGAGTCGCGAGTTCACCGCGCTTTACGACCTTCTGCGTTCCTGATCCCGGACCTCGCCAGGTGCCCAGCCAGCCCTGGTGCCTGCGAGGCAGTCGCGCCGGCTCGGACGGGCGGCTCGTCGGCAGCGAACGCAGTGGCGTCGCCGGGACGCGGTCAACTGCTGTCCTTGCGCTGCGTCATGACTTCCCGAAGGCGATGGGCGCCTGGCTGCCCGTTTCACCGCTGGAGCGCGTCAAGCGAGCAGCGGTCTGCGCGCTGGTGGGCGGCGCATCGACCGACTCTTCCTGCGCAAGCTGACGCGCGAACTCGCCACCATCGCCGCGCCAGAACTCGCGATCGGCGGCACGAACGCGCTGCGCGGCCTGCACCATATGTTCCGCCGCGGCGGCGCGCGCCAGGCTGGCATCCCCTGCGGCAATCGCGTCGACGATGCGTTGGTGTTCCGCCTGCACCTGACGGTAGAAATCCTCGCGCCGTGCCTCGTTTGCCCGGGTCACGCGGACGGCGGCCCGGATCGGCTGGGCGAACATCTCCATCAGTCGCATCCAGTACGGGTTGCCGGTCGCCGCGGCAATCGCCTGGTGAAAGCGGGCGTCCTCTTCGACGCCATCGGCGCCCGCGGCGACCGATTGTTCGATCCGGCGTAGCGAATATTCGATTTCCGCCAGTTGGCCCGGTGTTCGGCGCAGCGCTGCCAATGCAGCCGACTCGGCTTCCATTCCCTGGCGAACCTCGATCAGGTTCAACAGCGCTTGAATCGACTCTTCGGTCAGGCGATCGCTGTCCGTAACCCAGTCTGGCTTTGCTTCGCGGACGAAAGCGCCGCTGCCCTTGCGGGTTTCGAGCAGGCCATCGCTTTTCAGAATCGCGATCGCTTCACGGAGAACGGTCCGGCTGACGCCGAAGTGTTTGGCCATCGCCAGTTCCGATGGCAGCCGCGTTCCCGGGGCCAGGTCATCACCTTGAATCTTTTCGAGCAGCATTTCAGCGACGCGCGAAGCAAGGGTGCCGGTCTTGAACGTGGCGGCTTGTGGGGTCGAACGTAGCGTGAAGGGATTGCTGGTTTCCATCTGCTGCCTCTTGGTGGTCCAGATGTCGAAAGAAACAGGGAGTTTCTTGGAGCACGAGTATACAGAAAAAATCGCTGACTCTTCTATTGACTAGAAGCAGTATATGTTGTAGCCTGCGAATAGACAGCTTTCAGACAGGTTAGACTTCTCCGAACCGAGAGCGAAGCGTGGGGTTGCCTGCTTGCCGGTTGTCGTGCCCACCTACACCAAAGGACTTGCCAATGAAAACACCTCGACTTGTCGCATCCCTGATCTGTGCGCTGACTCTGACTTGCTCTGCCGGTGTGCTGGCGCAGACGGTTTTGAAGATCGGCTTTACCGCCACCAATGATTCTCACTACGGCACCGCGGCTAATGTCTTCGGCGAGGAACTGGCCAAGCGTACGAACGGGCGCTACAAGCTGCAGAACTTTCCTTCATCGGCGCTCGGCGGCGAGCGGGAGATGGTCGAGGCCGTGCAACTGGGCTCGCAGGACATGGTGATCACCTCGACCGGCCCGGTGGGCAACTTCGTTCCCGATACACGTGTCTTCGACATTCCTTTCCTCTTCCGCGACTACGAGCATGCGCGCAAAGTGCTTGACGGTCCGATCGGACAGGAGGTGCTGACCAGGTTTCCCGGCAAGGGCCTGGTTGCACTGAGCTGGCTGGAAAACGGCTTTCGCCACCTGACCAACAACAAGCAGCCGATTACCGGCCCGGAGAATCTGCGCGGCATGAAGATCCGGACGATGGAGAACAAGGTGCACATGGAAGCGTTCAAGACCCTTGGCGCCTTGCCGACGCCGATGGCGATGAACGAGTTGTTCACCTCGCTGCAACAGGGAACCGTCGACGGCCAGGAAAACCCGATTCCGGTGATTCTTTCCAACAAGCTCTATACGGTGCAGAAGCACCTGACGCTCGACGGGCACGTCTATTCGCCGGCGTTGCTGCTGATTTCGCCGACGGTGTGGGCAAAGGTCAGCGAGGCTGACCGCAAGGCCTTTCAGGAAGCGGCCAGGCTTGCCTTGGCGGCGAACCGCAAACGGGTCAACGAAGACGAGGCGAAGGGCATCGCGATCATTCGGAACGCCGGCGTCAGCGTCGTCGAAAAAGTGGACCTTACGCGCTTCCAGACCGCCGTCGCGCCGGCGTACGCGGTGTACGCCAAGGAATTCGGCGCCGACCGCATCAAGAAGATCCAGGACGTCAAGTAAAACCCTCGCGAAAGGACGGGGCGACGCGGTGCTGCGCCGCCCTGCTGCAAGCCCATGACCAAACTCCTTCTTGCTTTCGAGCGCCGGGTGACCAGCGCGATCTGGACGCTGGCGTGCCTGCTTCTGGCGCTGGCGGCGTGCCTGGGCTTTTACCAGGTGCTCACCCGCTTCATTTTCAACGAACCTTCGACCTGGACCGAGGTGAGTATCCGGATGATTCTGATCTGGATGGTCATGCTGGGTACGGTGGTCGCTTTTCGCCAAGGCGCGCTGGTTTCGGTCGACCTGATGTATCGCTTGAGCCGCGGGCTATGGTTGAAGACGCTGCGGCTGATCATCACCGGGATCAGCGTCGTTTTCCTCGGCGTGCTCGTCTGGTACGGCGCCGAAGTCGCCTGGCGTGTACGTTTTCAGGAACTGGCCGGACTTGAGCCGCTGTCGATCGGCTGGGCCTACCTGGCATTGCCGGTTGGCGCGGCGCTGAGCATTCTCGCCGTTCTGGCGAATCATCTCGATCCACGCCACATGGAACTGGATACCGCTCTCTAGAGCCGACCGATTCCCCCAGGAGGAAGCGCCCGATGTCTGCCGCAATGTTTGTTTCGATGATCGTCTGTTTTGCCCTGAGCGTGTCGATTGCCGTCTCGATCGGCTTTTCCAGTGTCGTCGGCATCCACCTGTTCGGCACGGCGCCCTTGTTGGTGGTGCCGAAGGAGATCTTCTCGTCGATCGACAAGTTTCCGCTGGCGGCGATTCCATTTTTCATTCTTGCCGGCAATCTGATGGAGGTCGGCGGCATCTCGCGTCGGCTCGTCGATTTCGCCAAGTCGATCGTCGGCGGCCTGCAAGGCGGCCTGGCGATCACCTGCGTGCTGACCTGCATGATCTTTGCCGCGGTTTCCGGTTCCAGCGTCGCCACCACCTTCGCCATCGGCGCCATTCTGATTCCGGCAATGGTCAAACACGGCTATCCGGTTCCTTTCGCCACCGCTTTGCAGGCGACCGCGGCGGAACTGGGGGTGATCATTCCGCCGTCGATCCCGATGATTCTCTACGGCGTTTCGGCCGAAGTGTCGATTGGTGAACTGTTCGTCGCGGGTTTCGGTCCCGGCATCCTGATCGGCTCAGCACTCATCCTTTTCGTCTGGGTATGGTCGAAAATCAAGGGCCACGGCAAGGACGATCACCTCGGTCGCTTGCCTTTCGGGCGTGCCTTGCAGGAGGCACTGCTGGCGCTGATGATGCCGGTGATCATCCTCGGCGGTATTTACGGCGGGGTCTTCACACCGACGGAAGCCTCGGTCGTCGCCGTTTTCTACGCGCTGCTCGTCGGCATGGGAATTTACCGCGAGATCGCATTTGCCGATCTGCAGGCGATCTTCAGAAAGTCGGTCATCTCGTCGGCGGTGATCATGTTCATCATCGCCAACGCCGGGTTGTTCAGCTACCTGATCACGCGTGCCGGCGTTCCCGAAGCGATCGGCGACTTCCTCAAGGCGCATCTCGACAGCGACATGATCTTCCTGCTCGGCGTGAACGCCGCGCTGTTCCTGATCGGCATGTTCATCGAAACCTCCGCGTCGATCATCGTGCTGGCGCCGATCCTGGCTCCGGTGGCGATGAAATTCGGCGTCGATCCAGTCCACTTCGGCACGATCATGGTCGTCAACCTTGCCCTGGGGATGATCACGCCGCCTTTTGGCGTCAACCTCTTCGCCGCGTGCACGGTCGGCAGGACTTCGCTGGACAAGATCATCACCTCGCTGGTGCCCTTCGTGCTGGTCATCCTGAGTTGCCTGATGGTCGTCACCTATGTGCCGCAGTTGTCCCTGTTCCTGCGCGACCTGGTCTACGCCCGCTGAACCTGCGGCTGGCGGCAATCGGCTGCGACCGCTTCACTTCATTATCAAGGAAAGCAAACGAGATGGATATTTCTCAGACCCCGCGGGTCGGCATCATCGGCCTCGGCGCCATGGGCATGGGCGTTGCCCGTTCACTGTTACGTGCGGGCTTCGCCGTGCACGCGTGTGACCTGCGCGAGGCCGCCGTGCAGACGATCGTCGAGGCTGGCGGCGTCCGTGCCGAATCGCCAGCCGCTCTCGCCCGCACGGTCGACACGCTGATCGTCCTCGTGGTCAATGCCGAGCAAACCGAGTCCGTTCTTTTTGGCGAAAACGGCGCCGCGGCGCAATTGGCACCCGGGTCGGTAGTCATTGCCAGCGCTACGGTGTCACCCGAATTCGCTCGTGCGCTTGGCCGGCGACTAGCCGGGCATGGGCTGCTGATGATCGACGGACCGGTCTCTGGCGGAGCAGCGAAAGCGGCTGCCGGACAGATGACGATCATGGCGGCCGGGCGTCCGGAAGCGTTTGCCAAGTGCGCAGCGGTTCTCCAGGCGATTGCCGGCAAGGTGTATCGCCTGGGTGACGAAGTGGGTGCAGGTTCCGTCGTGAAGATGGTCAACCAGCTTCTCGCTGGCGTCCACATCGCCGCTGCCGGCGAAGCGATGGCCCTGGCGATCCGTGCCGGTGCCGACCCTGAACAGGTTTATGAGGTGATCTGCAACAGCGCCGGGTGCTCGTGGATGTTCCAGAACCGCGTGCCGCATATTCTTGCCGGCGACTATACGCCGTTGTCGGCGGTGAACATTTTCGTCAAGGATCTGGGCATCGTCCTCGACTACGCGAAAAAGAGCATCTTTCCCTTGCCCTTGTCGGCCACCGCCCACCAGATGTTCATGCAGGCGTCCGCCGCCGGCTACGGCGCCGAGGACGATTCTGCGGTGATCAAGGGATTTCCCGGAATAACGCTGCCCGCGCCCAGCGCAGCGAATCACTGAAGGCGGCCAAAGGAGAATCGAATGAGCCTCTTGCTCGGCTGTATCGCCGACGATTTCACCGGCGGGACCGATCTCGCCGGGATGCTGGTCAACGCCGGAATGCGTACGGTGCAGATGATCGGCGTTCCGCGCCGACCGCTGCCCGAGGGTACCGACGCTGTCGTCATCGCGCTCAAATCGCGCACGATTGCGCCCGAGGCGGCGGTTGCCGAAGCGCTCGCCGCGCTTCGCTGGTTGCGCGCTGCCGGATGTCGCCAGATCTACTTCAAGTACTGTTCGACCTTCGACTCGACGCCGCAGGGCAACATCGGTCCGGTCAGCGAGGCCCTGATGGCCGCGCTTGACACGCCGTTTTCGATTGCCTGCCCGGCTTTTCCGGCCAATGGACGGACGGTTTACAAGGGCCACCTTTTCGTCGGCGATGTCCTCCTCTCGGAATCCGGCATGCGCCATCATCCGCTGACGCCGATGACCGATGCCAATCTGGTGCGCGTTCTGCAGCAGCAGGTCAAGGGCAAGGTCGGTCTGGTCGAACAGTCGATCGTCGCGCGCGGCGAGAAAGCCATTGGCGAACGCTTCGCCGCGCTGCGCGCCGACGGCTGTCGGCTGGCCATCGTTGATGCCATCTCCGATGCCGACCTGCTGGCGATTGGCGCTGCGTGCGCCGACTTGCCCCTGGTCACCGCCGGTTCGGGTGTCGCCCTTGGCCTGCCGCAGAACTTTCGTCGTGTCGGTCTGCTGGCTGACGACCTGGTCGCCGATGCCTTGCCGGCGACCAGCGGTTATCGCGCGGTCGTCGCCGGCAGCTGCTCGCTGGCGACGCAGGCGCAAGTGGCCGCGATGTGCGCCGTGCGACCGGCTTTCCGGGTCGATCCACTGGCGCTGGCGCGCGGCGAAGACGTCACCGGCGCTGCCTTGATCTGGGCTGGCGATCGCCTTTCCGACGGGCCGCTGCTGGTCTACGCCAGCGCCGACGCCGAGTCCGTGCAGGCGGTGCAGCAGGAGATCGGCGCCGAGCGCGCCGGCAGCCTGGTTGAAGACGCGCTGGCGCTGATTGCCGACGGTCTGGTCAAACGCGGTGTGGGTCAGTTGATCGTCGCCGGCGGGGAAACCGCGGGTGCTGTGGTCAAGAAACTTGGCATCGACGGGCTACGCATCGGCGCACAGATCGATCCGGGCGTGCCGTGGACCACCGCCCTCGCGGCGACATCCGGTGCGGCGCCGCCTTTGGCGCTGGCGCTCAAGTCCGGCAACTTCGGTAGCGTGGACTTCTTCCTCAATGCCTGGGACAAGCTGACATGAGCGCCATCGCCGCCCATGCCGGCGAAAACCGGCTGCGCGAGCGCATCGTCGACCTCGGTCGCTCGCTCTTCGCACGAGGGCTGACCGCCGGTAGCAGCGGCAACCTCAGCGCGCGCGTCGACGATGGCTGGCTGCTCACGCCGACCAATGCCTGCCTGGGCGAACTCGATCCCGCGCGCCTGGCCAAGCTCGACTGGCAAGGACGGCAGCTTGCTGGCGACGCGCCTTCCAAGGAAGCCTTTCTGCACCGTGCGATGTACGAGGAGCGACATGCTGCCGGCGCCATCGTACACCTGCATGCCACGCATGCGGCGGCGGTCTCCTGCGTCGCCGGGCTCGACCATGACGATTGCCTGCCCCCGCTGACCGCCTATTTCGTCATGAAAATCGGCCGTTTGCCATTGATTCCCTATCATCGGCCGGGCGATCTGGCGCTCGCTGACGCCATTCGGGGGCTCGCCGGGAAGCACAGTGCCGTGTTGCTCGCCAACCACGGCCCGGTCGTCTCGGGGACCACGCTGGAGGCAGCGGTCTACGCGATCGAAGAGCTCGAGGAAACCGCCAAACTCTTCCTTCTGCTGCGCAATACCCCGGTCAAGCCACTCAACCCACAACAGATCGCAGAATTGAAGTCGGCGTTCAGGCTCGACTTCTGAAAGGACCGCCATGCCCAGGTTTGCCGCCAATTTGACGATGATGTTCAACGAATTGCCATTTGCCGAGCGGTTTGCCGCGGCGGCGCGCGCCGGATTTCAGGGCGTCGAATTTCTTTTTCCGTACGAACTTCCGGCGAGCGAAGTCGCGCGGCTGTTGCGCGAAAACTCGCTGGTCAACGCCTTGTTCAACCTGCCGCCGGGCGACTGGGCAGCGGGTGAACGCGGCGTAGCTTCATTGCCGGGACGTCAGGAAGAATTCCGTGCTGGCGTGCACGTGGCGCTCGACTACGCGCTTGCCCTCGGTACGCCGACACTGCACGCGATGTGCGGGTTGCTGCCGGTTGCTGCCGAGCGCGAATTCCATCGCGCGGTGTACATCGAAAACCTGCGTTACGCCGCGCGCGCATTGGCCGAGCACGGCCGTACGCTGGTCATCGAGCCGATCAATACGCGCGACATACCCGGCTATTTCCTCAACACGCAGGCGGAAGCGCACGCCGTCTGTGCAGCGGTCGGCGAGCCGAACATCAAAGTCCAGATGGACTTCTATCACGCACAGATCGTCGAGGGAGACCTCAGCGTCAAGTTCAGGCAGTACTTCGCCCGCATCGGTCACGTGCAGATCGCCAGCGTACCCGAGCGCCACGAGCCCGATGAAGGCGAAGTGAATTATGCGCACATCTTCCGCCTGCTCGACGAACTGGGCTACGACGGCTGGGTCGGTTGCGAGTACCGGCCGCGCGGACGAACCGAAGACGGTTTGTGCTGGTTGCCGGAAAGCGCCCGTCGGAACTCCGGAGAAAGGTCATGAAAATCGTCATCACCGGTGGCGCCGGCTTTCTCGGTTGGCGTCTGGCGCGCCGTCTGCTCGCCCGCGGCCACCTGACCGACGCCCGCGGAAAGGAACGCGAAATCCGTAGCATCGTTCTCGTCGACCTGGTGCCACCGGCCCAGGCGCTGGCCGATTCGCGTCTTTCGCTGGCCTGTGGCGATATCAGCGACGCCAGCTTTCTGCGCCAGACGATCGACGCCGAAACGGCTTCGATCTTTCATCTTGCCGCAGTGGTCAGCGGCCAAGCCGAGGCCGATTTCGAGCTCGGCATGCGCATCAACCTGGACGCCTCTCGCCGGCTGCTCGACCATTGCCGCACGTTCGAGCAAGCGCCGAAGTTCATCCTGACGAGTTCGGTCGCCGTCTATGGCGGACAGCTTCCCGAACGCGTACTCGACACGACGGCACTGTGTCCGCAGTCGTCCTACGGCGTTCAGAAGGCGATCGCCGAGCTGCTGGTGAACGATTACAGCCGGCGTGGCTATGTCGATGGCCGCGTCCTCCGCCTGCCGACGATCAGCGTTCGTCCCGGCAAGCCGAATCAGGCGGCCTCGAGTTTCGCCAGCGGCATTATCCGTGAGCCGCTGCTCGGCCAGCAGGCCGTCTGTCCCGTCTCGCCCGAAATGCGTCTCTGGCTGCTCTCACCACGGCAAGCGATCGCCTCGCTGATCGTCGGGCACGAACTGCCGGCCGCCGCTTTCGCCTTTGGTCGAACCGTCAATCTGCCGGGCATATCGGTGCGGGTCGCTGAAATGGTCGCAGCGCTCGGCCGCGCCGCGGGTCCGGAGACGACCCAGCGTATCCGTTGGCAGATCGATCCACTGGTGGAACGTATCGTCGGCAGTTGGCCGCAGTCCTGGGACATCGTGCGGGCGAACGCCCTGGGATTCGTCGGCGACGCGAACTTCGACAGCATCGTCCGTGCTTTCATTGAGGATGAACTGCCGACTTTTTCTCCCGGCGTCGTGAACTGACCGACGAGCGGCCCGAACCACTCACAGCCCGGCCACGCTGCACCGCCTCTGCGAAAGGTGCCCAGACCAGCGAGCGAGGATGCCGAATTCCCCGTGTACCGATCGCGGCAGCCGGCCCACGGGGAACCGGGTTGGCGGAGCACTCTTGCTTTGGCGCCGATGTAGCCGACGCGTGCAAGCCAGCCGGCGGCTTTCGGCAACTGGGGTGCCGTTGCCCGAACAGGGGATTGAAGAGCGCTAGCCAGGCGCTGCTCGACCATCACGCGTTCATTGCTGAAAGGAATCTCGCCGCGCACCAGGACCTTACCCTTCGCCAGATCTCCGCTGGACACCGTAGCGGTTTTTCGTTATGGTTTCGCCTATGGATCTGGCGAAGCGGCTGTGGGAAAGTGATGCGCTGGAATACGTTCGGGAGATGGCCGCACGTATCGATATGACTCGAAC
>ERZ761602.6468-NODE-6468-length-13050-cov-8.728742_pt1 | contig 13050 bp, 14 predicted proteins | sample MGYA00512165_ERZ761602 | MGnify/ENA primary metagenome ERZ761602 (study PRJEB28899, sample SAMN02445085) | bioreactor sludge metagenome | biome: EBPR sludge; isolation source: Thorneside wastewater treatment plant | place: Australia: Brisbane, Thorneside...
CCATCCCGCGAGGACGATGCCGGACAGCCTTCCCGCCGGTCCGCGCGCCATCGCGTGGGCCCTAGGAACGGGGAGCGCCCTTGCCGGCGTGACGGCCGTGGGCGGCCTGCAGCTCGGCCGGCGTGAGATAGCCGTCCTTGTCCGCGTCGATGGTGTCGAAGGCCTGCGAGAGGCGGGGCGCGTTCGCGACCTCGGCGCGGGAGAGCTTGCCGTCGCCATCGGCATCGAACTTCTTCCAGCCTTCGCCGCGGGGACCGCGCTGGCCGCGCTGCGCCTGGCCGAAGGCGCGCAGTTCCTCGGGCGTGAGCTGGCCGTCCTTGTTGGCGTCGATCGCATCGAAGTTCGCCGCGACGCGCGGCATGGCGGCCTGCGCTTCGGCGAGGCCGATGAGGCCGTCGCCGTTCTTGTCGGCGGCCTTGAAACGCTCGATGCCCTTGGCGCCGCGGGCGGCGCATTCGGCGCTGCCGGGCGTGGCGCCTTGCGGGCAGCCCGGGCCGCCCGGAGCGGCGATGGCGGTGGAGGCGAGGGCCGCGAGGGTGGCGGCGAGCAGGATCTTGAGGGTCTTCATGGCTTTCTCCTTGGGTTGGCTCGTGGGCCGATCGATGATGCGACCAGCCTAGCCATCCAACGCACGAGAGGCGTTTCCGGCATCGCCTCGATGGTAACGGGATGTGTCGTGACGCCGGCATGGAGCGGCCCGCGCAACAACTGCTTACAATCCCCCCGGGTGCCCCCCGCAGCCCGTCCGTAGGATGAAACCCATGCCCTCGCCCCCCCGCCATCGCATCCTCGTGGTCGACGACGACCTGCGCCTTCGCGACCTGCTCAAGCGCTATCTCACGGAGCAGGGCTTCGCCGTCGAAACCGTGCCCGACGGCGCGGCGATGGACCACAACCTCAAGCGCACGCGCTACGACCTCGTCGTGCTCGATCTCATGCTGCCCGGGGAGGACGGCCTCGCGCTGTGCCGGCGCCTTCGGGGCTCGGGCAACGGCATCCCCATCGTGATGCTCACGGCCAAGGGTGACGACGTGGATCGCATCGTGGGCCTGGAGATGGGCGCCGACGACTACCTGCCCAAGCCTTTCAATCCCCGGGAGCTGGTGGCGCGGATCAACGCGGTGCTGCGGCGCCAGGCGCCGGCGCCCACGCCGGGAGCGCCCACGGCCGTCGACGAGATCGTCACTTTCGGCCCCTATGCGCTCAACCTCGGCACCCGGGGCCTCACCCGTGACGGCGAGGCCCTTGCCCTCACCCACGGTGAGTTCGCCGTTCTCAAGGTCTTCGCGCAGCATCCCCGCGAGCCGCTCTCCCGCGACAAGCTCATGGACCTGGCGCGGGGCCGGGAACACGAGAGCTACGACCGTTCGATCGACGTGCAGGTCTCGCGGCTGAGGAAGCTCATCGAGCCGGACACGCAGAATCCCCGCTACATCCAGACCGTCTGGGGCTTCGGCTACGTCTTCATCCCGGACGGCGTCCCGGCGCGATGAAGTTCCCGCCCGGCTCCCTGTTCTGGCGGACACTCGCGGTGCTGGGCATCGCGCTGGTCGCCTCCCAGGCCGCCTCGCTCTACCTATTCCGCCAGCAGGTGCAGCAGCCGCGCATGGGCCTGGGCGTCGGCCACTTCGTGAGCCACCTGAAGACGATCAGTGCCGCCCTCGAGACGTTGCCGCCGGAATCGGCGAGGGCGTTCATCGACGGATTGGCCGAAAAGGAAGGCATCCGCGTGATGCCCGTCCGGGGCGGCGAGCCCGGCCGGCCCGCCCCGGACGTGCCGGGCCTCAGGATGTTCCGCGAACGCCTGAAGAACCTCTTCGGTCCCGAAGCCGAGGTCTTCGTCCGCCCCGCCACGCCCAACGTGCTGTGGGTGCGCCTTCCCACGAGCCGCGCCGACTGGTGGGTGGCCTTTCCCCGAAATCGGGTGGACCGCGACCCGGCTGACGCGCTGCTGTGGTGGATGCTGGCCGGGGGTGCGATCGCCATCGGCGCGACGGCCCTCATCGCATGGCGCCTGAACCGCCCACTGGCCCGCCTCGCACGGACGGCCGAGGCCCTGGGGCAGGGGGTGGACCCGCCCCCGGTGCCGGAGGAAGGTCCGTCGGAAGTCCGGGCGGTCGCGAGCGCCTTCAACCGGATGAAGGAGAGCCTGAAACGCAACGAGCGGGAGCGGACCACCTTTCTCGCCGGCATCTCGCACGACCTGCGCACCCCTCTCGCCCGCCTGCGCCTCGACGTCGAGATGCTCGACGGCAAGGTCGACGCCTCGACCCGGGAGGGCATGGTGGCGGACATCGAGGACATGAACGCGATCATCGACCAGTTCATCGACTTCGCCCGCAGCGAAGCGACGGAACCCTATTCGTCCGAGGACCTGTCGGCCCTCGTGCGCGCCTGCGCTGAGCGTGCCGCGCGTGCCGGCGCCCCGGTCACGTGCCGCCTCGCGGAGCTGCCGCCGCTCATGCTCCGGCCCCTCGCGATGCAGCGGCTCGTCGCGAACCTGATCCAGAACGCCGTGAAGCATGGCGGCGGGTCGATCGAGGTTGAGACCGCCCGGGACGGGGACGAGGTGCGCCTCACGGTGGCCGATCGCGGTCCGGGCATCGCGCCGGCGGATGCCGAGCGGCTGAAGGAGCCGTTCACGCGGCTCGACGAGGCCCGCAGCGGCCAGTCCGGGGCGGGCCTGGGGCTCGCGATCGTCGCGCGCATCGCCAAGGCCCATGGTGCGCGCTTCGAGCTCTCGCCGCGCGACGGCGGGGGCCTGCTCGCCCGCGTCGTCTTTCCTCTCGCCGCCTGACGGGCGCCCGTCCCTACTCCAGCGTCGAGAGGTATTCGGCCAGCGCCTTCATGTCGAAGGCCGAGAGCCCGGCCGCCACCGTGTGCATGATCTCATTGTCGTTGTTGCGCGCGCGCTGGTTGAACTCCTTGAGCTGGCGTTCGATGTAGGGCGCGTGCTGGCTCGCGAGGCGCGGCGCGATCGCGGTGCCCTGCGCCTTGTCGCCGTGACAGGCCTGGCAGGGCGGCAATCCGGTGGACGCGGTGTTCTTGAGGAACAGGTAGCGGCCCGCGGCGTGGAGGTCCTTGTCGTTCACCTTGTGGGCCGGGGGCTTCTGGGCCGCGTACCAGGCCGCCACGGCGGAGATGTCGCCCTCGGTGAGCGGCTTGGCGAATCGCTGCATGGCGCCCGTGCGCTTGCCGGACTGGAAATCCCGGAGTTGCTTCGCGAGATAGTCCGCGTGCTGGCCGGCGAGCACCGGCAACTCGTCGTTGCCCGCCTCGCCCTTCACGCCGTGGCAGAGGCCGCAACGCGTCTGGACCACCTTGGGCATCTCTTGGGCCGCCGCGGGAAGGGCGGCGAAGACCGACGCCGCGAGAATCGAACGCAATGCACGCTTCATGTCATGTCCTGTCAACCGGATTCGGGGTCAGGTACGCCATCGCACCCGACCCCGATTCTATCTTTGTCAACGCGCGATGGGTCCGGGACGTTGGTGGCATGATGGGCCTTCACTTCCCGCGCCCGGAGGTATCCGCCATGACGCTCCCGCGCCTGCTTGCCGCCTTCTGCCTTGCCGCCCTGCTCGCCACCGCCTTGCCCACCGAGGCCCGGCCCGGCCCGGGGGGCCACCGCCCGTCCCACGGCCATTGGCACGGGGGGCATGGGCACCACGGGCATTGGGGGTCCGGCTGGGCCTGGGGGCTCGGCCTGGGGCTTGGCCTGCCGCTCGCCCTGGGCTGGTACGACCCTTACTGGGGATATGCCGGTGTCCCGTTGAGAACCTGGGAGCCGGCCTACCGCTCCCGGTCCTGCCTGGATGACGAGGATTGCGGATCCGACGGCCGGTTCGGGCCCATCGAACCCGCGACGACCACGCAGGCACCGGCTCCGGCGGGGACAGCCACGGCCGGTGCACCCACCCAACGTCCGCTGCACCTGAACTACTGCGATTCCGCCCGCGCCTGGTATCCGGCCGTCGCCGCCTGCCCCGAGGGCTGGCGTCACGTGGCGCCGCAGTACCGGTAACAAGCTCGTCAGCGCGCCGGCGGGCTTTCCGATCCGAAGAAAGCGACGGCTTCCGCCGGATCCCGCGTCCGCCGGAAGGGCGGCAGCGCCCGCCAGATGCGCTTTCCGTACGGCTTGCCCACCAGGCGTGGATCGCAGATCGCGAGCACGCCCCGGTCCGATTCGTCCCGGATGAGGCGCCCCACCCCCTGCTTGAGGGAGATCACCGCCCGCGGCACCTGGTACTCCATGAAGGCGTTGCCGCCGGATTCGTTGATGCGCGCGATGCGCGCGGCGAGCACCGGATCGTCCGGCGGGTTGAAGGGAAGCTTGTCGATCACCACGACGGACAGCGCCTCCCCCTTCACATCCACGCCTTCCCAGAAGGATTGGCTGCCCACCAGGATGGCGTTGGGCGTCGTGCGGAAGCGCTCGAGCAGCTCGTTCTTGCCCGCGGTTCCCTGCTTGAGGACGGTCCAGTCCAGGCGCGCCGCATCGAGCCTCTCGACCAGGTGCCCGTAGCCCGCGTCCATCGCGCGCAAGCTCGTGAAAAGCAGGAAGGACCGTCCTCCCGCGGCCTTCACGACGGGAAAGGCCGCCTCGATCACGGCGCGCGTGTAGCCTTCGCTGTTCGGGTCCGGCAGGTCCGGCGGCACGTAGAGCAGGCCCTGGCTCGCGAAGTCGAAGGGGCTTTCCCAGGACAGCGCCTCGGCTTCGGCCAGGCCCAGCTCGCCCTGGTAGTGCCGGAAGTCGCCCCCGACCGAGAGCGTGGCGGAAGTGAAGATCCACGCGCGCTTTCCCGCCGCCACCTGGCGCGCGAAGAGCGGTCCCACCTCGAGGGGCGTGCGGTGCAGGACTGCCGATTGCGGATAGCACTCCACCCAGCGCACGGCGCCTTCGGCCTCCCCTTCGCGCCAGAGGGCGAGGCCGCTCCGCAGCTGCGAGGCGCGCTCCCTGGCGAGGCGCAGTTCGTCGGCCCGCTCCGCCTGCGCCGCGAGCAGCGCCTCGAGTTCGGCGAGGCGCGTGTCGAGCTGCCCGAGCGTGGCGGCGAAGGTCTCGTTACGCCCGAAGATCGCGACGGGCAGGCGTCCGTTGGCGGCGCCCAGGGCGATGCGCACGTCCCGCGCGGCGCGGTCGGCCGCCTGCGCGGCCTCGCCGATGGCGGGGCTGTCCTTCGCGTGGACGAGCTGGGCGGCCCTCGCATCCCGGGCGAGGTCCACGACCTGGGACGTGGAAAGCGATTCGCCGAAGAAGAGCCGCGCGAGGTCCGGCAGGTGGTGCGCCTCGTCGAAGACGATGGTGTTGGCCGAGGGCAGCAGGTCCGTGACGCCCTCGTCGCGCAGCACGACGTCCGCGAAGAACAGGTGGTGGTTCACCACCACGAGGTCCGCGTCGTTCGCGGCCTTGCGGGCCTTCATCACGAAGCAGTCCTCGTGATGGCGGCATTTCGAGCCCAGGCAGTTCTCCCGCGTCGAAGTGGCGCGTGACCACGCGCCGCTCGTCTCGGGAACCGTATCGCAATCGGCCCGGTCGCCCGAAGCGGTCCGGCCCGCGAAGCGCCGGATCTCGTGGATGTGCCTCGCCTCATCCCGGGATCCGAAGGTGCCGCCTTCCACCGCTTCCTCCAGGTGATGGAGGCAGACGTAATTGGCTCGCCCCTTGAGCAGCGCGATCACCGACCCCGTGCCCAAGGCGTCGCGAACGCGCGGCAAGTCGCGGTGGAAGAGCTGGTCCTGGAGCGTCTTGGTGCCCGTGGAGACGATGACGCGGCCCCCCGCGAGGAGGGCCGGGGCGAGGTAGGCGAACGTCTTGCCCGTACCGGTGCCGGCCTCGGCGATGAGGACGCCCGCCGTTTCGATGGCACGCTCGACCGCCTCGGCGAAGGCGAGCTGCTGCGGCCGGACCCGGAAGCCCTCGATGGCCTTCGCGAAGGTGCCGCCGGGACCGAAATGACGCTCGAGCCCGCTCACGCCCGCCCGAAGACGATGCGCTCGTCGCGCAGCAGCCTCGCGACGCCCGACACGGCGAGCGCCGCGAGCGCGAAGCAGACCAGGGCCGGCACCGCGAAGGCGAGCGGCCCGCCGGGCTCGCCCCGCAGGACCTGCTGCATCAACTCGAGCTGCCCCAGGGCCGGCACGAGCGCGTGCCACGGGGCCTCGCGTGCGCCGGTGAACATCACCACCATCGGGATGAAGGACACGACGGTGGCCAGGTAGCTGGTGTAGGTCTGGGCCTCGCGATAGGAGCGGCCGTAGGTGGAGATGAGCATCTGGGCCGCGGCGGTGAACGCGGCGAGGGGAACGACGCACGCGAGGAAGGCACCGAGCTCCGGCAGGCCGAACTGCAGCACGGCCGGCAGCTTCTTCTCCGCGTAGAGCACGGCGGCCACCACGAAACCGCCCAGCGTGAGGGTCGAGACGAGGGCGGCGCTCGTCCAGGCCGCGAGCCACTTGCCCACGGCGAAGACCCAGGGCGGCACCGGGTTGCCGAGCAGCGGCTCGAGCGACCCGCGCTCGCGCTCGCCCGCCGTCGAGTCGATCGCGACCGTCATGCCCCCGAGCAGGGGCGCGAGCAGGCCGAACATCGGGATCAGGAACAGCAGGATGGCGCCGCGGCTCCTCGGCGTGGCGGTATTGATGCGCTCGACGCGCAGCGTCTCGTTCGCCGACGGGCTCACGCCCCGGGCGAGCAAGCGGAGCTGGGCCGTCTCCCGGTTGAACGCGGAAAGAAGGCGCTCCGCCTGGCGGGTGGCGGGCGAGGCCTCGGTGCGCGAGTCGTCGTGGACGAGCTCCACCTTCGCGTCCTGGCGCGCGAGCCAGCGGGCGTGGAAATCCCCGGGAACGACGATGACCGCGTCCAGCTTGCCCTCCTTGATGCGGGCGGCGAAGTCCGCCGGCGCCTTCTCGATCTCAACGTCCGCCCGCTCGAGGAAGTTGACGAGCGCCGGGGCATGCTCGGCGCCCGAGATGCGCACCTTGAGGGTCGATCCCTTCTCCTCCAGGTCCGACACGAAGCTCGCCACCAGCACGAGGGTGACCGGCCCGGTGAGGACGGACGCGACGAGGATCATGAGGGCCGTTCGGCGGTCCCGGAGGGCATCCCGGAGTTCCTTGCGGACGACGGCGAAGAGGCGCGCGATCATTTGTCCTCGCTCGCGGTCTCGCCCGCCAGGCGCACGAAGGCTTCCTCGAGATCCTCGCAGCCGGCCCGCTCGCGGATCTCGGCCGGCGTGCCCGCCGCCACGACGATCCCGCCGGCGACGATCACGATGTCGTCGCACAGCGCGGCGACCTCCTGCATCACGTGGCTCGAGAAGAGCACGCACCGGCCCTCGTCGCGCAGGCGCCGGATGGCCTCGCGCAGGCTCCGGGTCGAGCGCACGTCGAGGCCGTTGGTCGGCTCGTCGAGCACGACGTTCCGCGGATCGTGGACGAGGGCCCGGGCGATGGCCACCTTCATGCGCTCGCCCTGGGAAAAGCCGTCGGTCCGGCGCGCAAGGAGGGCCTCGATCTCGAGCATGGGCGCGAGCCGGGCGATGGCCTCGTCGATGCGCGCCCGGGAAAGGCCCCGCAGCTCGCCGTAGTAGGCGATGTTCTCCCGCGCCGTGAGCCGCGCGTAGAGCCCCCGGGCGTCGGCGAGCAGCCCGAGCCGCTCCCTCGCGAGCAGCGGTTCGCGGGCCCCGTCGGCGCCGTCCACCTCGACGCGCCCGGCATCCGGCGCGACGAGCGTCGAGATCATGCGCAGCGTCGTCGTCTTGCCCGCCCCGTTCGGGCCCAGCAGGCCCGTCACGTGCCCGTCACGGGCCTCGAACGTGACGTCCTTCACCGCCGCGACGGTGCCGAAGCGCTTGGCGAGCCCTTCGACGCGGATCATGGCTTCGCTCCGGCGGGCAGCACGAACAGCGGTCGGGGCAGGCGCTCGAGGCACTGGCCGTCGAGCCCGTCGGCGCTCGCCGCCTTCACGAAGCGCTCGATGAGGCGGGGCGCGCAACCCTGGGCGCTCACGCCGTGCGCGAGCTGTGGCGCCACGAGGTGGCGCGCGCGGGGCAGGCCCGCGAGGATCGCCTCGCCGTGCCGCGGCGGCGTTGCCGGATCGATGCCGCCCGAAAGCACGAGCACCGGCACGTCGGCCTTCACGGGTTCGGCGTAGTCCGCCGGCAGGCTCGCCCGGGGCCAGAGGGCGCAGGCCTTGAGAAAATCGTCCACCAGCACGCGTCCGAAGAATCCCCGAGCGGCGCGCGCGAGATCGTCCGCGCCCACGCGCGGGATGTCCTCGGCGCAAAGGACCGACAGGTGCATCCCGACCGCGAGATTGCCGCCGACGTCCTGGACCATCTCGAAATTCGGCGCGAGCAGCGGCCCGAAATCCCCGGACTTGGCCCGCGAGATGGCGTGGGGCACGAGGCTCGCGAGCACGGGCGAGTACAGGGGACGGAACAGGCCCGTGAGCAGGACGTTTTCCGTCACGCGGACGTCGAAGGCCTCGCCCGTCACGGGATCGCGCAGCGTCGCGGCGACGGGCTTCCTCGCGAGCGAGGCGCGCAGCCCGCTCACGGTTTCGCGCAGCGCCGGATACGCCTCGCGGCACGGGGCCTGGGCCTCGCAGGCATCGAAGAGGCGCGAAAGGGCCGCCTCGCCGTCCTGCACGAAGGAAAGCGGCAGCTTCATGTCCGGCGGGGCCACGCCGTCGAGCACCGCGCTTCGCACGCGCGCCGGATGGCGGCGGATGAAATCGAGCGCGGCCCGCGTGCCGTAGGAGCCGCCCCAGAGGTTCACCTGCCGGTAGCCCAGGCCCGTGAGCACCTCGTCGAGGTCCGCCGTGGCCGACGGGGTCGCGTAATGGCGCGGATCGGCGTCGAGCTTCGAGAGGCAATCGCGCACGAGCGTCTCGGGCACGCCGCCTTCGAAGAGCGCCTCCGCGCCAGCGGCCCGCCCGTCGTCGCACTTGAGGGCGCCGGATTCCCCGGTCCCCCGCTGGTCGACGAGCACGATGTCCCGCGTGTTCGCGAGGCGATCGAAGAGACGCCGGACATGGGGCGCGAGCGCCACGGCCCCCTGGCCGGGACCGCCGGCCAGCACGACGACGGGATCGGGATCCCCCGCGCGGCGGCGGGCCGGCAGCACGGCGATGCGAAGGGCGATCTTCCGTCCCGACTTCGCGGCGCGATCCTCGAAGACCTCGTGCCGTCCGCACAGGACCGTCGTCTCGATGCCGGGAAGCCGGCACTCCGAGAGCGCGATGGTCTTCGCCGGCCCCGAGGGTGCGGGTGCGCAGGCGGCGAGCGCGACGGCGAGAACCGCCAGGACCGGCAACCGAGTCACCGGAATTTCTCCGGGCGAAGGACGGCGACGTCGGTGAGGAACATGGCCACGGAATAGTCCCGGCAATAGGTGTCGAGCACATGCCGCGCGATCGCTTCGGCCACCGCCTGCGTGGCCACGATCTTCAGCTCCACGTTGCGGTCGCCGTCCCACGAGGCGCTGCGCTCGCCGTGCGCACCGGCGCCGCGCACGTCGCTGGCCGTCCAGCCCTGCGCGCCGAGCCGCATGGCGTCCTCGGCCAGTGATTTCTCGAGGGCCCCTTCGGCGATGATGACCAGCAGCTTGCGCGGGTGGGTCTCGAGGGTCATGGCGCGAAGCCCGTCGCGAATCGGTGGTAGAGCGGAATGCCCAGCGTGATGTTGAACGGGAAGGTGATCCCGAGCACCGCCGGAAGCGACAGGGCCGGGCTCGCCTCGGGAATCGCGATGCGCATCGCGGTGGGCGCCGCGATGTACGAGGCGCTGCCCGCGAGCACCGCCAGCAGCGTCGCGCCACCGGGCGTGAGGCCCACGATCGTGCCGACCCAGGCGCCCAGGGCCCCGAACGCCACGGGTCCGGCGACGGCGAACACCGGCAGGAACAGCCCGGCCCGGCGCAGGTCGCCCAGCTGGCGCCCCACCACGAGGCCCAGCTCGAGCAGGAACAGCGCGAGCACGCCCTTGAAGAGATCGAAGAACACGGGCGCGACCGGCGCGATGCGATCGGGACCGGCCCACCAGCCGATCACGAGGCCCCCGGCGAGCAGCACGATTCCCTTGCCCAGCAGCACCTCGTGGGCGAGCCTTCCCCACGCGATGCGTCCCGGCGCGCCGGTGCGCGCGAGGGCGATGCCCACGGCGATGCCCGGAATCTCCAGGATCGCGACGAACAGGGCGAGGTGGCTTTCGTGGGCGATGCCGCGGGTTGCGAGCCAGCTCATGCCGACGGCGAACGTGACCACGCTCACCGAACCGTAGTGCCCCGCGATGGAGGCGGCATCGGCGCGCGGCAGGCGCCCGGCGGAACGCAGGAGCCCGAAGGTGACGAGCGGGATGACGATGCCCAGGGCGAGCGCGCCGGCCAGCTGGGGTAGCAGCGGCGCGAGCGAATGCCGGGCGAGCTCCACGCCGCCCTTGAGCCCGATCGCGAGCAGCAGGTAGAGGGCGAGCGTCTCGTACAGCGCTTCCGGCAGGCGCAGGTCCGAGCGGGCAAGTCGCGCCGCGAGGCCGAGCAGGAAGAAGAGGACGACGGGATCGGGTAGCAAGTCGGAAGCGGCGGCTGGAGTGCGCGCCAGTATACCGTTCGGGGCTACCATCGCCCCATGGGCGAACCGCGTTTTCCCCGTGCAGAGGCCGACTCCCCGGAATTCTGGGAAGTGCGCTGGCGCGCGGAGTTCACGCCGTGGGAGGCGGGCCGGGTGCCGGCGCGGCTTCGCGCGCACCTGGTCGCGAGGCCCCCAGCCGGCCCCGTCCTCGTGCCCGGCTGCGGCACCGGCCACGACGTGCGCCATATCGCCGACGCGGGCTTCGACGTGACGGGTCTGGATTTCAGTGGCGCCGCCCTCGAACGGGCCCGTCCCGTGGCCGGGCCACACGCCGGGCGGCTCGTCGAAGGGGACTTCTTCGCCCACGCAGGCGGGCCCTATTCGCTCGTGTACGAACGGGCCTTCCTGTGCGCCCTGCCCCGCCGGCGCTGGGACGACTGGGCGAAGGCTTGCGCGCGGCTCGTCGCGCCGGGCGGCGAACTCGCCGGCTTCTTCTATTTCGGTGACGGCGATCGGGGCCCGCCCTTTCCCCTCGCGGAGCAGGCGGAGCTCGACGCGCTGCTCGCCCCGGCCTTCGAACGCACCGAGGATTTGCCGGTCGAGGATTCGATCGCGGTTTTCGCCGGCCGCGAGCGCTGGCAGTCCTGGCGAAGGCGGTCCTAGGCCGGACCGACCTGCGCGGTGGGATGGCCGAGGAACCAACCCTGGGCGAACGCGACACCCAGCCGGCGGGCGGCCTGCAGGTCCTCCGCGGCCTCCACGCCCTCGGCGATCACCTGGGCCCCGGCCCTTCTCGCGATGTGCTGGATGGAGCGCAGGAACTGGCGCTTGAGCGGGTCGCGCGCCACGCCGCGCACGAAATGCTTGTCGGCCTTCACGAATTCCGGCCGCAGCTCGGACCAGCGCCGCAGCGAGGAGAAGCCTTCGCCCACGTCGTCGAGCGCCACGCGGAATCCCATGCCGCGGTAGAGCGCGAGGCAATCGCGCAGGTGTCCCGGCTCGAGCGCCGGGTAGTCTTCCGTCAGCTCGATCACCATGCGGGAGGGAACCAGCCCGAGGGACTCGAGGAAGCGCCGCGCCCGGGCCGGCTCGAAACCGGGACGCTGCACCAGGCGCGGCGAGATGTTGAGGAAGAGCAGCCCGGGCGAGCCCTGCGCGGCCCAGGCCCGGAGCGTCTCCTGGATGCAGACGATGGCGAGGCGCTCGAACCGGCCGGCCGCGAGGGCCGCCGCGAAGAGCGCCGTGGGCGAGGCGAGCCAGGACCCCGCCGGACCGCGCACGAGTGCCTCGTGGCCCGCGACGCGCGCCTCGCCCAGAGAGACGATGGGCTGGAAGACCACCGCGACGGCCCGCCGCTCGATCACGTCGTCGAGCGCCGGTGCGTCCTCGGGCGCGCGATCGGGCGAGGCGGCCATGGCGGCGTGGGGCGCCCCGGAGGGCGCCCGGTCCTTCCGGTCAGGCCACGCCGTGCTGGCGGAACCAGGCCAGCAGCCGCTTCCATCCGTCCTCGGCCGCCGCCTTGCGATAGCTCGGCCGGTAGTCCGCGTGGAAGGCGTGGGGCATGTCGGGATAGGTGTGGATCTCGGAAGGCTTGCCTGCCGACTTCAGTGCCGCCCTCATGCGATCGACGGTGTCGTTCGGAATGCCGGCGTCGGCGCCGCCGTAGAGCCCGAGCACCGGCGCGTGCAGTTGCGCGGCCACGTCGATGGGGTGCTTCGGCGTGAGTTCGCTCGCCTGCCCGACGACGCGGCCGTACCAGGCGACGCCGGCCTTCACCTTCGGATTGTGGGCGCTGTAGAGCCAGGTGATCCGCCCGCCCCAGCAGAAGCCCGTCACCGCGAGCTTTCCGGCATCGCCCCCGTTCTTCGCGGCCCAGGCGGCGGCCGCGTCCAGGTCCGCCATGACCTGGGCGTCGGGCACCTTGGAGACCACGGCCCGGATCTCGTCCATGCTCGTGGTCTTCGAGACGTCGCCCTGGCGCGCGTACATCTCCGGCGCGATGGCGAGGTAGCCCGCCTTCGCGAGGCGCCGGCAGACGTCCTTGATGTGCTCGTGGACGCCGAAGATCTCCTGCACCACCAGGACCGTGGGCAGGTTCTTCCCGCCCTCGGGCATCGCGCGGTAGGCGGGAATCTCGCCGTCCTTCACCGGCAGCTTGAACTCGCCGGCGGAAAGGCCCTTCGTGTCGGTGGTGATCTGGCTCTGGGCGGCCACGGGCTGGACGGCCGCGGCGAACCCGGTGGCAAGCGTGGTCATGACGAACTCCCGGCGCGTGAAGCCGCCGCGTGGGGCGAAATTGATGAAATCCGGATCGCTCATGGAACTCCTCTCGTCGTGCACCGTCGCGTGGAGTGGACGGGCTGCGGCGATTATAGGGGCGCGGGACAAAAAAAAAGGGCGCCCGGGGGCGCCCTTTCCGTCGCGAAAAGCGCTTGCTATTCGCCGTAGAGCTTCTGCTTCATCTCGCGGCGCTCCTGCGCCTC
>ERZ761602.6469-NODE-6469-length-13048-cov-40.703687_pt1 | contig 13048 bp, 13 predicted proteins | sample MGYA00512165_ERZ761602 | MGnify/ENA primary metagenome ERZ761602 (study PRJEB28899, sample SAMN02445085) | bioreactor sludge metagenome | biome: EBPR sludge; isolation source: Thorneside wastewater treatment plant | place: Australia: Brisbane, Thorneside...
GACTGCATGGCCTTGGATTCGATCAGTCTTATCTTGAAAGCGAATTGGAATAAGAGGTAAGAGTAAGGAGTAAGGAGTAAGGAGTAAGGAGTAAGGAGTAAGGAGTGGGACGGTACCCTCCCCATTGACCCCGAGCCACCATGCGCTATCAATGGCAGATGGATTATCTGCACGATCTCTTTTCGCTCGAAGGAAAAACCGCCGTCGTCATCGGGGGCACGGGAGTGCTCTGCGGCGAGATGGCGTTGGGCCTCGCCAAGGCCGGGGCCGTCGTCGTGGTGGTGGGCCGCAGCGAGGAGAAAGGCGCGGAACGTCTTCGCGAGATCGATATGGCGGGAGGACGGGCCTTTTTCGTCCCCGCCGACGTGGCTGATCGCGACTCGCTCCAAGCCCTGCTCGACGAGGTCGTGGCGAAGCAGGGCCGCGTCGACATCCTGGTGAACGGGGCGGGGGTGAACTCGCCCACGCCGGTGCTGGAGATCGAGGACGAGGAGTTCGCCCGCATCCTCGACATCAACCTCGGCGCGATCCTGCGGAGTTGCCAGATTTTCGGGCGGCACATGCTGGAGCACGGGGGCGGCTCCATCATCAACGTGGGGTCGATCTCGGGTCTCGGACCCCTCAGCCGTGTCTTCACCTACTCGGCGAGTAAGGCGGCGGTCCACAACCTTTCGAAGAACCTCGCCCGCGAGTGGGCCGAGCAAAAGGTGCGGGTCAACACCCTCGTCCCCGGATTCTTCCCCGCCGAGCAGAATCGCAAGGTGCTGAACGAGTCGCGCGTCGCGGCGATCTTGGGGCACACCCCGGCGAAGCGCTTCGGCGAGGCGCATGAGTTGATCGGGGCGACCCTGCTCCTCGCCTCGGAGAAGGCGGGCTCCTTCATCACCGGCATCGAGATGATCGTCGACGGCGGCTTCTCCGCGATGTCGATTTGAGGGTGGCGGAACGCCCGGATTGTTCCTCATGCCAAATCTGAAAAAGGTTTGGACGATCTGATCGTTTCCCGTCAGTCAGTCTGACGCTGCCGATCCAGCCATCCAGTGGCAGCCGGGTGGGGCAACCGTCCCCGGTGAGCCGCTGCGGAGTCACGGCGTGGCAGACGGGAAGGGCGTTTTCCGACAGAAGGCGGCTCGGCAGGGACGCCTCGCCCCACCTTCGTCAGGTCCGATCCGGGATCCTCTCCGCAATGGCCCAAGTCTTTGTCAGAATTGGTATTGTACGGTCCGGCGGGGAAATCCGTCCGGTTCTCCCCACGACAAAAGGAGATCGACGAAAATGCAGGCTTGTCACGATCCGGCAAATCTGACAATTTCTTTCATAGAAAAGCCGTCTCCCCCTTGACTTGTCTAATATTCCTTTATAATCTTGAAAATCTGATAATTTCGAGGAAAGCTAGACCTGCCCCTCCTTCCGTGCTGTCCCCATGAAGTGTCCCCGCTGTCTGCGCCCCGTGGATCACGAAGCTGCGAGCTGCTATTCCTGCGGCTACAGCGAGGCGGATGCGGCGGCGGTGTTCGGGGCGAACCAAGTCCTCCTCAACCGCGTCCACGATGCGGCGCACTGCCTCCGCAAGCAGGAGCGCGACACCCTTGGCGAGACCCTCGACATGCTGGAGGTGAAGTTTCCCCAGATGCTCTTCTGCGTCTACCTCGGCGCGCTCCCGCCGAAGCTCGGCCTCTCCGAGCTCGGCTTCTGGCTTTTGAACCACGGGCAGGTCAAGGGGGCCGAGTACGCCCGCCCCAACGAGAACGGCATCCTCGTGGTGATGGACCTGAACCGGAAGCAGATCGGTATCTCCCTCGGCTACTTCGCCGAGACCCTCATCTCCGAGGAGGACGCCTACCGCGCCCTCACCGCCGCCCGCCCGAACCTCGTCAACTCCGAGTTCGGCGAGGCGATCGAGCGCATCTTCCTCAAGCTCGGCAAAGTGCTCGACCGTCAAGGGCGCAAATTGAAAAAGCTGACCCGCGAGCAGCTCCAAGCCACCCTGAGCGGGGCGAAGAACACCCTCCTCGACCTGCCCCCCCATCTCAGCCCGCCCAAACTGCTGCCGAAGCCGCCCAGTCAGGAAGACGACGCCCGCGTGAGCGAGCTGATGTCGGCGTGAGCGCCCCACCGATGAAACGCAGTCTCGCCATCCTCCTTCTCGCCTCGGTCGCCTGCGGCTCCCTCCACGCGAGGATCGAGTTGCCCGAATGGGACAGCGCTGCGGATGCAGGCAGCTATTCCCTCGGCGGAGGTCTCTGGCCGGAGCGCCTCATCCCCGGCGGCGCTTCCGAAAACCGGGCCGTCGCCGAGACCGATCCGGATTTCGTCGGCCCGCCCGCTCCGCCCCTTCCCTCCCCCGATACGGGCCTCGCGGGGACGGAAGCGCCGGCGGTCCCGTCCAGCCCCGGTCCCTTCTACGGCCCCGTCGCCGGGACGGAGGAGGGGCCGGACCTCTCGCTCCAGCGCGTGCGAGAGAACCCCGACGGCACCTTCACCGTGCCCGAGGAGGAAGTCGCCGAAGTCGAGGCCTACGAGCCGCTCCCGCCGTTGGAGGGCGAACTCGCCGACCTCTATTTCGCCCACGCCCCGGTCGAGTTCCTCATCGACCCGCAACGTCTCCTCACCGAGCAGAAGTCGAACGACATCATGCGCTTCCTCGAGTTCCACTCCGACGAGTCGAAGATCCGCATCTACATCATGTCCTTCGGAGAGAACCAGAAGATCCCCGCCGACATTGACATCCAGGCCCTTCACCAGAAGTGGTTCTCGGACTCGCCCGCGGTGCTGATGCTCTACTACCGCGAGCAGCCGCAACTGACCGAGCTGGTCTTCAACGAGTCGATCCGCGACTCGCTGCCGAAGTCGGTCTTCGACCGCATCTTGCAGAACTGCCTGCGCGAGGGTGCCGTCGCCGACCTCGCCCCCGACCAGGTCGAGAAGATGGCCATCGAACTGAGCATCCAGCTCTACTGGCTGAGCCGCCTCATGGAGCAGGAGAAGGACGGGGGCAAGGCCCTCGAACGGGCCTCCTCCATCCACGAGCTGGTGGCCTCGCCCGATGCCCCCGAACTGCTGCGCGAGTACGCCCCCGGCATTTTCATCGACGAAAACGGCAAAGCCCTCACCTTCGTCCTCGCCGTCGTCTTCATCCTCGGCGGCCTCGCCGCGGTTGGCTGCGTCGCTTGGGTCGTGATGTGGTGGCGGGGGCGCGAGAACGTCTCGGGCGAGCCGCTCCTCTTCCCCGAGTTCCGCATCGCCCACCGTCTCGGCGGCGAATACTGCGGCGGCGGTTTCGTCAGCATGTCCTTCGAGTTGAACGAAGGATCGGCGTGAGGTTGGAAATCCGAAGCCCGAAATCCGAAATTCGAATTGCTGGCGGCCTCCGGCGACCGCTGATCTTCGCTGATTCCCGCTGATCTTTTTCTTGGGCTTGGGGAAATCAGCGCCAATCCGCGGTCCTGCGTAGCGGTTTCGAGTATAGGGCTTCCCGAAGATTTCCGTTGCCGTGGGGCGCACCCTTCGCTTCAGTGCCTCCATGGCATACAAAGTAGGCATCATCGGATATGGCTGGGCGGCGACGGCCCACGCGGACGCGATCAACGGAACGAACCAGGGCACGGTGACGGCGGTGTATTCGTCGAGGCCCCTCGACGACGCCGAGGTCTCGGCCCGGCATGGCAGCGCCATCAAGACCTACACCGATCTCGACGAGATGCTCGCCTCGGACATCGATGTCGTCTCCATCACCAGCTATCCCGCCCAGCACCGCGCCCAAGTCGAGGCCGCCGCGAAGGCCGGGAAGCACATCATCCTGGAGAAGCCCATGGCCCTTTCTTGGGAGGACTGCGTCGCCATCCGGGACGCGGTCGCCGCCGCCGGGGTCAGGGCCTGCGTCTGCTTCGAGTTGCGCTTCGTCAGCCAGTTCCTCACCACGAGCAAGCTTCTTGAGAGCGGCTTCATCGGCGACATCCACTACGGCGAGGTCGACTACTACCACGGCATCGGCCCTTGGTACGGGCAGTATCGCTGGAACACCACCTGCGAAAACGGCGGCAGCAGCCTGCTTTCGGCGGGTTGCCACGCGCTCGACGCCCTCCTCCTCTGCATGGGCAACCAAGTCGAGGAGGTCAGCGCCTACGCGACCCAGTCGCGCCACGAGATCTTCCAGAAATACGAATACAAGACCACGACCGTCTCTTTGCTGAAGTTCGCCAACGGCGCGGTCGGCAAGGTCGCCTCGGTGATCGATTGCCTCCAGCCCTACTACTTCCACACCCATCTCGTCGGCAGCGAGGGCAGCCTGCTCGACAACAAGCTCTATTCGACGAAGCTCGGTTTGCGCGACAAGAAATGGACGGAGTTGCCCATGGCCCTCGCCGACTCCGGCGATGTCGCGGACCATCCCTACAAGGACCAGTTCCAGTTGTTCTTCGACGCCCTCGACCGGGGTGAGGACATGGCGCGGACCAGCCTCGCCGAGGCATTGGAGAGCTTCCGCATCCTCTTTGCCTGCGACCGCTCCGTCAGCGAGGGGCGACCGGTGAAGCTGAGCGAGTTCGTGTGATACCAAATCTGAAAAAGGTTTGGCCGACGGGATGGTTTTCGGCGGCAGCCGGGTGGGGCGAACCGTCCCGGTGAGCCGATGCGGAGCTGCGGCGCGGCAGGCGGGGGAAGGATGCTCTCCAGCCGGAGACGGCTCGGCAGGGACGCCTCGCCCCAGGACGCCTCGCCCCACCTTCGTCGGACCCCTACCGCGACTCCTTGGCCCTCATCTTGGCCACGGCATAGGCCACGCCGACGAGGCCCTCCCCGAGGGTGCCGGCACCGACCGCCATGACCATGCCGATGCCGCCGAGGCTCGGGATGAGGAGGACGGAGAGGATCGCGACGAGGAGGAATTTCGCCATCCCGAGCCGGGCGAGGAAGGCCGTGTGCCCCGTCATCAGGAGGAGGTAGGCGCCCGGCCCCGCCATCAGCGAGAGCAACTGCACCACGAGGAGCAGGCGCAATTCCTCGGCCCCGTCGCGGAACTCCCCGCCGAAGACCGCCATGACCTGCCCCGGCATGGCGATACCGACAGCGAGGGGGAGTCCGAGGGCGAGGAGGGCGATGGCGATGGACTGGCCGTAGACCCGCATCACCGGGTTGAGCGGGCGGTCCAGCTCCGCGCTGCGCGAGAGGGCGGGGGCGAAGACGCTGTGGATCGCGCCGGAGAGGACGAAGCAAAGGGCGGAGATGCGGAAGGCGGCGGTCAGGTGCGAGACCTCGGCGGCGGGCCGGGTCCACTCGCAGATGGCGAGGGGGACGACGAGGACGAGCGCCGCGAAGAGGTTGACGCAGCAGATCGGGAAGCCCTCTCGCAGGAGAGCGCCCAGGGTGGCGCGGTCGGGCCAGAGGACGAAGGGCTCGCGGAAGACCCCACCGGGGGCGTGGCGGGCGAGGACGGCGGCGGCGATGAAGCTCCCGGTGAAGAGGGCGATGAGGCCGGGGGACTCCAGGCGGGGCGCGAGCAGGGCGACGAGCCCGCAGAAGAGGCAGGCGGGCAGGACATGGCCGAAGACGTTGCCGAGGACGGGCTTCGAGAGGCCCTTCAAGGCTTCGCCGTTGATAAAGGTCAGGGCGATGGCTCCTTGGGCGAAGACGGGGAGGAGGTGCCAGAGCTGGAAGCCGCCCGGCTCCGTCGCCACCGCGTAGGTCGTCCAGCCGAGCCCGAGGAAGAGGGAGAAGACGAGCGCGATGGCCCGCAGCTTCGCGACGAAGCGCCCCGCCTCCGCCGGGCCGTCGCGCTCAAGGCGGGGGACGTTGCGCAAGGCGATTTGCTCCAGCCCGTAGCTGGCGACCGCCCCCGAGGTCGTCAGCACCGAGGACCAGAAGAAGAAAGGGGCGGCGGGGCCGTCCCCGAGGGCGCGGGCCACCATCACGGTGCTGAGGAATTGGAAGCCCGCCCCGACCATGCGCACCGCCGAGGGCGTCAGGACGCGGAAAAGCCGAGCGACGAGCAGCCAGAGGACGGGCGTCCCGGTGCGGGCCGAGGCCATTTCGGCGGCGGGGGAGTGGGGAGAGGCCATCTGGCGAGTGGCGTCAGGGGTGGGGAGATCGACGGAAAAGTGGGGCGGAGGACTGTGAAATTTTTTAGAATAAAGGCGAAGTGATGGAGAAATCAATAAAAATCACAATTTATATCAATTTTGAGACTTCATGCTGAAAATCAAAGCCCGTCTCCCGAACCGCTGCCGGAGCCTTCCTTCCCGCGTCGCCGGGCGAAGGAGGGCGGTGTCCGGTGTTCTCCGAAATATTTCTCGCTGCGGTAGCGGAGCCAGACGCGGAGGACTTGGGGGATCTGCTCCCTCTGCGCCTCGTCGAGCCGTTCGTAGAGAGCGAGGGCACGGTCGCGTTCGAGACGGCAGGCTCCGTTGCGATGGGCATCCCAATAGGTGCGGGCGAGGCGGATGCGCCGGGCGGTCTCCTTGACCAGGTCGGGACCGCTCAGTTCGTCGTCGGGCTTGCGTTTCCTGGCCATCGGTCGGGGCTCCCGCGCCGCCGGGTGGAGCGATGGGGAGTCATGTGCTTTCGGAAATCGGGGCGATGCCCTGCTCCAGCTCGGCTTGGCGTCCAATACGACTGTGGAGGATTGCCTAGTCTAGTCAACCCTCGCCTCGAGCAGCGCCATCCATGCGTGGTGGCGGAGAAAGGGCAGCATTCGGAACAAGGACTGGTCGATGCCGTGGAACAGGCCGCGCATCGGTTTGAATAGAGGCGTCCTGACGAATGGCACCGCCGCAAAGGTCGTGAAATGATAGAAGTCCTTTCGAAGCGAGCCGAAGCTCTTCTCCATCAGGGCGATGTCGGAGCGCATGAACGGGTGCTCGTCCTCGGTTCTGAGGCGGGGGGTGAGACGGCGATACAGGTTGATGAACGGATTGTGCCCCAAGGGTTCGGTGAAAAGAACCACGCCTCCCGGTCGCAAAACGCGCCGCATCTCGGAAAACGTCTTTTCGAGATTGAGATGGTGAAGGACGGAGCTGCCGAAGATGAGGTCGAAGGAGTCGTCGGGAAACTCCATGGCTTCGCAATCCATGACAAGGAACTCGGCGGACACCCCCATCGCTGCGGCCTTGTCTTTGGAAATCTGGATGGCTACCGGAGAGATGTCGATGGCACGGGCGCTGTTGGCGGTTTTCGCCGCTTCGTAGATGCACCCGTAGGGGCCGCATCCGTATTCCAAGACGTCGGCCCCGGGAACCAGCGCCCGGAGCCTGGCTTCGTATTCGTCATACTCGACTTGCGTGAGGGCGTAGAACTTCTGCGTGCATTCACGCAAATCGCTGCTGAACGCATGGTCGTGAAACTCTCGTTCACGTTCCAATCGATCCTCGGAATCCTCGTCTTTTGCTGACACATTTGAAAATGCCACACCTTTATTGAAATTTCAATATTTTTCACATTTTCTATCATTGTGAAGGGTGAGAAGCCATCTCAAATGGTTCTGAAGCGGGAGTGCCAAGGGAAAGGCGAACCCTTCTCCCAACCCCGCGCAAAGCCCGGTTGAAAAAGCCCGCGTCCGGCGGAGACTCCCGCGACCCCGCATGGATTGGATCAAGCAGCTCCTCGATTTCGTGCTCCACCTTCAGGAGCATCTCCACCAACTGACCCAGGACTACGGTCGGTGGATCTACGGTATCCTCTTTTTGATCATCTTCTGTGAGACCGGGCTGGTGGTGACGCCCTTCCTCCCCGGCGACTCCCTTCTCTTCGCCGTGGGTGCCCTCGCCGCCGATCCCGCGAGCGGGTTGAACGTCTGGATCGGGGCGGGGCTCATCTTCGTCGCCGCCGTCCTCGGGGACACGGCGAACTATTCCATCGGGAAATACGCGGGGGAGAGGCTCGCCGCGAAATTTCCCCGACTCATCAAGCAGAGGCACCTCGACGTGACCAACGAGTTTTTCGAGAAATATGGCGGCAAGACCATCATCCTGGCGCGCTTCGTCCCCATCGTCCGCACCTTCGCTCCTTTTGTGGCGGGTTCCGGGGCGATGAACTACCGGCGCTTCATGTTCTTCAATGTGATCGGTGCCCTCCTCTGGGTCGGGATCATTGTGCCCGCGGGCTGGTTCTTCGGCAACATCCCCGTGGTGAAGGAGAATTTCGAACTCGTCGTGATCGGGATCATCGTCGTGTCGGTGATGCCCATGGTCTACGAGATCTGGAAGGCCCGGCACGTCAAGAAGCACGAGGAGGCGACAAGGCGCGATTGAAATCCGAAATCCGAAGCTCGAAACCCGAAAGGACTCGACCGCTGATTAGCGCTGATCCTCGCTGATTTTTCCAAGCCAGACAAGATCAGCGGAAATCAGCGGTCGCCGGAGGCCAAATTCGGATTTCGAGCTTCGGATTTCGGATTTTCTACCAGCGACAAAGTCGCCCAAGCGCCAGCGCGTTCATCGCCGCCTTCGTCGCGAACGACGCCGTTTCCAGATACTCGGGCAGCTTCGAGCCATCGGCGCGGCGTTCGGAGCAGTGGGCGTTCCCGCCGGAGGGGCCGAGACCGTCGAGGGTCGGCCCGAGATGGCCGAGGTGGTTCGCGTCGCTGAGCCCTCCGCGCGGCACGGGCACTGCGGCGAGCCTGAGGGCGGCGGCGGCTTCGCTCCAGATCGAGAAGAGCGATTCCGTCCCCGCGCCGCCGGGCCAGGCAGGGGTGTGGCCGGTGCGGGTCGCGGAGAGGATCGCGCCGTTGGCGGAGGGGCCGGAGAGGGCCGCGAAAAAGGCGTCGGCTTCCGCCAACGGACCGGGGTCGGTGGCGCGGCATTCCCATTCGGCGAAGGCTTCGTGCGGCACCCGGTTCACCACGGTGCCGCCGTCGATGCGGCCGAGGTTCACGGTGCGCTCCTCGGCGGTGTCGGTGAGGGCGGCAATGGAGGGTAGGGCGGCGGCGAGGGCGTCGATCGCGTTGATACCCTCGTGGTGCTTGCTCCCGGCATGGGCGGCCCTGCCCTCCGCCTCCAGCCGCCAAGTGCTGCGGCCTTTGCGCGAGACGACGAGATGCCAGCCGCGTTCGTCCACCGGACCGCCCTCGAAAACGAGCACGGCCCTCGCACGGTCGCCGCAATGCCGGGAGACGGCTTTTCCGAAATCGTCCCCGGTGACTTCCTCGGCGGCGTTCGAGGCGACGAGCCACGGAGTGCTGGCGAAGGTCTCCGGCGAGAGTTCCCGGAGGATGGTCAGGACCAGCCAGATCATGGCGGTGCCGCCTTTGTTGTCGATGACGCCGGGTCCGTAGATGCGGCCTTCCGAGGGGCGTTCGTCCCAGCGGAAGTCGTTGGATTCCTCCTCCTCCGGCGGGAAGACGGTGTCGGAGTGGGTCACGAGAACGACAGGGGAGCCTTCGCCGGGTTTGGACAGGAGGAGATGCGGCCCGGCTTGGGGCGTGGCGCAGGGAACGAATGCGGAGGAGAAGCCGAGCAGGGCGAAGGCCTCGGCGGTGATCCGGGCGACCTCGGCGACGCCGTCGGCGTTCGCGGTGAAGCTGTTGACCGCGACGAGCTGGCGGAGCAGGTCGAGGGCGGCGGGGAGGTGGCGTTCGGCGGCGGCGGAGAAGGTCTCGGGATTCATCGGGGCACGGCTCCGATGCCGGGGCGGTCGGGCATGACGAGGGAGCCGTCGCCAGCATACTCGATCCCCGCGTAGTCGTCGTCGGCAAGATGGAAATGGCCGTCGAGGTCGATCCAATCGGCCCAGGGGGCGAGATGGGCGGCGGCGGTCGTGCCGAGGCTCGACTCGACCATGCAGCCGAGGAGCACGCCCAGCCCGTGCTCCCGCGCCGCCGCGACCATGGCGACGGCTCCGTCGAAGCTGCCGCATTTGAGCAGCTTCACGTTGACGCCTTCGACCACCGCGGCCAATCGCGGCACGTCCTCGACGGTCTGCGCGCTCTCGTCGGCGTAGATCGGGGGCGCGCCCGCGGGCAGTTCGGCGCGCAGGTCGCGCCAAGCCTCCAGCCCGTGGCGATGGTGGATGGGCTGCTCGACGAGGGCGGGGCGGTAGTCCATCAGCTTCCAGATCATCAGCGGGGCCTCGGTGGGGTCCCAGCCACCGTTGACGTCGAGGATCAGCTCCGTCTCCGGGGCGGCGCGACGGGCGACCGAGACGATGGCCAAATCCAGCCCGAGATCGCCGGAGCCGAGCTTCAATTTCAACACGCGAAACTGCCTCGCGAGGCTCGCGACCTTCTCCGCGAAGGGCGCGAGATCGTCGGGAATGCCGAGCGAGCGGCAGCCGGGCGGAGGCGGGCCGGGGGGAAGGCCGAGCCGTTCCTCCGCCCAGGCGGCAAGGGGGCGTCCGGCGGCGCGGGCCGCGATCTCGTGGTCGAGCAGGTTCAGGGCGAGGCGGGCGGTGCGGGGGAGATCGGCGGGGGAAGCGCTGGACTGGAGCCGGGCGAGGGTTGCCTCCGGGTTCTCGCCGTAGTAGGGGACGAAGGGGGCTTCGGCGACGCAGCCTTCCTGTTCCACCCGCAGCACGGTGCGGGCCGACGAGACGCCGTGGGCGATGCGGAACGGTTCGGCGAGCGCGAGCTGGTGGAGGGAGGCGGTCATCCGTATCAGAAATCAACCGAGTTCAGGTCTCTCAACTCCATCCGGTGCGGCGCATTCATCTGGAGAAGATACACGGTTGTCCGCCCGGTCGCGGTGAGTCCCCGCAGACGGGAGCCTTCACGGGCGAAATGGTCTGCCCAATGCTCCAGTCTCGGATGGAACAGGGAGGTGATGAGGCCGCTGTCGGGATCGATGCTGGAGAGATTCGGCCCCTTGATCCGATTGCAGTGGTGGCAGGCGAACGCGAGATTGGGGGGATCATCGGAACCGCCGTGCTGTTTTGCGACGATGTGTTCGATATGGTAGGGGAAATAGGGTTCCCAAGAGTTCGCCATGCGGCAATACTCGCATCGTCCCTCCGCCCGCTCTCGAACCAAGGTGCGCAACGCCGTCGGCAGGGACATATCAGCCGTGGCGGTTCAGCTTGAGGCGCGCTTTCGACTGGAGGATGCCGAGGAAAGCGGCGAATTGGGAATGGGTGTCGTATTCGGCTCGCTCCTCCGCAGTGAGAACGCCCTCGTTGGCGCGTGACGCGAGATGCTCCATCCGCTCGCAAGAGGCCGGATCGGCCCTGAGTTCGACCAAGGCGCGCAGGGACGGTTCGTCGAGGCAATCGGCGACCGGGGACATGAGTTGATCCAAGCCGGACGTTGTCATGGATTTCAGGATACGGCGCTTCGCGATTTTCTCAAGCTCCGCCGTTTAACCTTGACCCTCCTCGTCGAGACCGCCTTTTTCCCATTTCAGCAACCCCTGCCGGTCCTTCCTCCGGTCGGCGCGGTGCTCCATCTGGCGCTTTTGTTTAGGTGTCAGGATGTCCTGTCTCCGCTGCCAAGGGCGGGGACCCGGATCGCCGGCCATGATGCAGCCGAGGGGCGTGATCTCCGCGGCGATGTCGGCGAGGCCGAATTGCTCGATCTGGGCGCGGACCTGCGCGGCGGGCTTGTAGCCGATGGGGCTTTCGCTCAGGTCGGGCCGTCCGTAGTACCAGCGGATGTCCAATCCCCGCGTCGCTTCGGCGATGGCCTTGGCCACGGCGGCTTCGTCGGTCTCGCCGTTCGCCTTTCTGAACTCGCGCAAGGTCGCGGTGCGGGAGCGGTTCCGCCCTGCGCCGTGGGGGGCGAAGCTGAGGAACTCCGCGTTGTCGCGTCCCAGCGTGACGAGGATGGGCGCGGCCATGTTCAGGGGGATGAGTCCGAGGAGCGGGCGGCCTCCGTCGTCCTGCCACGCGGGCGTCGCGCCCTTGCCGTGGAGGAAGGTCTCGCCGCGTTTCCAGACGAAGTTGTGCTCGTTGCCGAAGGCGGCGACGGGTTTGGCGCCGGAGCGTTCGAGGAAGCGCGTGTGGATCGCCTCGTGGTTCGCCTTGGTCCAGCGGGCGGTGTATTGCAGGGCCTCCCAGTAGTCGAGGCCCTCGGGGGTGGTCGCGTCGAGCCAGGCGGCGGCATCGGGGATGCCCTCGGCGATCTTGCGCGTCTCGCGGATCGCGGCCTTGTGCCCGCGAGCGTAGACCTGCGCGCCCAGCCCGCGCGAGCCGTGGTGGGTCACGAGGACGAGGAAGCTGCGTCCATCGGGATCGTCGAGACCGCCGCCCGCCGCGTCATGGAGGGAGCGGGCGAGCGAGTCGTGCCCGGCCTTGGACAGGGCCTCGACAAAGCCGCGTGTCACCCGCAACCGACCGAGATAGGCGAAGTGGTTGCCGTCGCCTTGGTCGGCGAGATGGCGGGCGGCGTGGTCTTCGAGACCGCTGAGGAAAGGATTCGACCAGACGGGTTCGTGGAGGACGGGGTGGTCGACGCGGTCCTCCTCCTTCCGCCCGCCGAAGCCGAAGCGGGTCGAGGCGACGAGGTCGTCGAGCATCTTCGCGGTGGAGCCGTCGCATTCGAAGACGCTCGCGTGCATGGAGCAGCAGATGTCGGCGCTGTGAGCGGCCGGCAGGATCGCGTTGCGCACCGCGATGGCCCCGCCCACGGGGATGGTGGCCTCGGCCGATCCGGCGGGGCAGGCGTCGGGCATGACCGCCCCGGCTTCGATCACCGGGACGCGGAGGAGCTGGCCCATGTAGCGTCGCACGGCCGCGAGGTTGGCCTCGTCGAGTTCGCAGGTGGCCTCGATGGCTTCGGAGAAGGCCGCTGGGCTTTCACGAAGGCGCAGTTTCGGATCGTCCTTGACGAAGTCGCGTTCGAGCAGCTTCAGGATGTAGGCCGGATCGTGGATGCCGCGAGCCTCGTATTCCGCCGCCGCCGCGAGGAGCGCGGGGAATTTCGGACCCGGCGTCCAGCCGACTTCGACGAGGTGGTTTCCGGTGACGAGTGGCATGGGCTGACGCCCAGTAAAAGGTGGGAAGGTGAAAAGGGAAAGGTAAATAAATCCTCATCCTCCCCGCCGATTGAGTAGGAGTAGGAGTAGGAGTAGGAGTAGTGAGATGCAACGGATTTTTGGACCAAAATTCTGTTAGTTGATGGTGTTTAAAT
>ERZ761602.6471-NODE-6471-length-13044-cov-4.103934_pt1 | contig 13044 bp, 10 predicted proteins | sample MGYA00512165_ERZ761602 | MGnify/ENA primary metagenome ERZ761602 (study PRJEB28899, sample SAMN02445085) | bioreactor sludge metagenome | biome: EBPR sludge; isolation source: Thorneside wastewater treatment plant | place: Australia: Brisbane, Thorneside...
CACCGGCAACGCCGGCAGCGCCGAGGTGAAGGGTGCCGAGATCGAAGGGCGCGTCAATGTGGCGGGCGGCTTCCAGATCGGCGGCAACGCGACCTATACGAGCGCGAAGATCACCAACGCCGCCGTCGGCACTGCGGTGCAGGACGATGATCAGGTACTCGCCGTGCCGAAGTGGATGGCAAGCGCGTTCGCAAGCTACGGCTTCGACGTTGGCGCCGATTGGCGGGCGCAGCTCCGCGCCGAGTATCAGTATCAAAGCAAGGCGCGCCGGATGTTCGACCGTGTGCAGGCTGTCACCTTCTCGGATGCCGAAATGGGCCTCGTCCCGAACCTCGCGCAATTCCGGGAAAGCTATGATGTCGTGAACGCGTCGCTCTCCGCCGACAACGGATCGACGGTGCTGCGGCTTTACGTGAACAACGTGTTCGACGTGCAGCCGCTCATCGACATGGAGCTCGGATCGGGCAATGACTATGCAACGACGCTGCGTCCGCGCACGATCGGCGTCGAGGTCCGTCAGAAGTTCTAAAGATGAGCGTTTGAGGGGGGACAGGGTGATGATTGCCACGCGTGCCGGGTCCGCATGGGTTCGTTCGGCCAGGATGATGACGTCCGTCGTACGGATAACCGCGATCGCCGCCCTGTCCCTCGCTGCCGCCTGCGGCTCCCAGAAATCGGGCGGCGAAGCGTCGACGCCGGATTGGAAGCGGGCGACGGCCTATTACTACACGGGCACGAAGATCACCGCGGAAAACGCCGCACAGCTCGGCGTCGCGTGGGAGTTCAACGACTTCGTTGTGCGCGGGCGCACGCATCGCGGCGTTGAATCGACGCCGATCGTCGTCGATGGCACCATGTATTTCACCGGGCCCTGGAGCGTGGTTTACGCGCTCGATGCGAAGACCGGCGCGCAGAAGTGGCAATATGACCCGGAGGTCGATGGCCAGTTCGCGCGGCGGACCTGCTGCGATGCCGTGAACCGCGGTGTCGATGTCGCGGACGGCGTCGTTTATGTCGCCACGCTCGATGGCCATCTCGCCGCAGTCGATGCCGCGAGCGGCAAGGAGCTGTGGAAGGTCGATACGATCACCGACCGCACGCGGAGCTACGCGATCACCGGCGCGCCGCGCGTTTCCGGCAAAACCGTAGTCATCGGCAACGGCGGCGCGGAGATGGGCGTGCGCGGCTATGCGAGCGCTTATGACCGCAAGACCGGCAAGCTCGTGTGGCGTTTCTTCACCGTGCCGGGCGCGGGGCCGGACGAGCATCCCGAAGTCGCCGAGGCGCGCAAGACGTGGAGCAAGGACTCGCGCTGGGATCTCGGCGGCGGCGGCACGGTATGGGATTCGATCGTCTACGATCCCGACACGAACATCGTCTATCTTGGCACCGGCAACGGGATGCCGCATCCGCTTTGGTCGCGCAGCCCCGGTGGCGGCGACAATCTGTATCTCTCGTCGATCGTCGCGGTGAACGCCGATACCGGCCGCAAGGTCTGGCACTATCAAACGACGCCCGAAGACAGCTGGGACTATACGGCGACGCAGAACATGGTGCTTGCCGACATCGAATTCGGCGGGAAACCGCGCAAGGTCATCATGCAGGCGCCGAAGAACGGTTTCTTCTACGTGCTCGACCGCGTCACCGGCGAGCTGCTCTCGGCGGAGAAGTTCACGACCGTCACATGGGCGGAGCGCGTCGATCTCGAGAGCGGACGGCCGGTCATCACCGAGCAGTCCGATTATTCGAAGGAAACGAAGCTCGTTTGGCCTTCGGAAGCGGGCGGGCACAACTGGCCGCCGATGGCGTACAGCGAGAAGACTGGCCTCGTTTACATCCCGGTGCTGCAGGCGCCGATGACCTTCCAGATGTATGATCAGCCCTACAAGCCCTACAGCGGCATCCAGGGCTCGATCGCCTCGTTCCCGGCGTTCGGTGCGTTCGGCAAGGGCGGCGCCAATTCCGAGGAAGCGTTCCCCGGCCAGCCCAAGCCGCGTTTCGATGCGGTGCTCACGGCATGGAACCCGAAAACCGGCAAGATCGCGTGGACGAGCAGCGAACTGCCGTTCTGGAGCGGCGGCGTGATGGCGACGGCGTCGGGCCTCGTCATGCAGGGATCTGCGGACGGCTATCTCACGGTTTATGATGGCGTTTCCGGAAAGGTTCTGCACCGGATCAACGTCGGCACGGGCATCATGGCCGCGCCGATGTCCTACGAGATCGATGGCGAGCAGTATGTCGCCGTGAACGCCGGCTTCGGCGGCGCGCTCAACGTCGCCTATCCGCCCGGCGCGGTGGCCGCCGAGCGCGAGAACCGCGAGCGCCTGATCGTCTTCAAGATCGGCGGCAAGGCGCCCGCGCTGCCGCCGCTGCGCGAGAAGATCGCCTTCACCGATCCGCCTGCGAAGTATCGCGGCGACGCCGAAGCCGTAAAGCGCGGCGGTGCTCTCTACGGCGCCTACTGCGGCCGCTGTCACGGCGGCAAGGACGGGATGGGCGGCTATCCGAACCTCTGGAAGATGGCCCCCGAAACGCACGACGCGTTCGATGCGATCGTCCTCGAAGGTGTCTTTGTTGATGCAGGCATGGCAGGCTTCGCCGATATCCTCAGCAAAGCGGACGCCCGCGACATCCACGCCTTCCTCGCGCAGCCCGCACCGTCTCAGTCGGCGCACTCAGGGCTGCACTAAATCGCTTCCCCCGCAGCCCTGCCACTCGCCCAGGCCCACTGGAAGTTGTAGCCGCCAAGCCAGCCGGTAACATCCACAGCCTCGCCGATGGCATAGAGGCCGGGCACGCGCGCTGCCATCATCGTGCGGGATGAGAGGCCGTCCACGGAAATACCGCCCGCCGTCACCTCGGCCTTGGCGAAACCTTCGGTGCCGCTCGGCGTAAAGGTCCAATCCGTGAGCCGGGCCTCCGCTGCGCGGAGCGCCTTGTCGGCGATATTGCCGAGATCGCCCTCAAGCGCGAGCCGTTCGGCAAGCGCGTCCGCGAGGCGGGCAGGGAGCCGGGCGGCGAGGGCGCGCTTCAGTGTTGACCGCGGCTGTCCCTGCTTGTGCTCGATCAGCCAGCCGGGAGAAACATCGGGCAGGAAATTGACGCCGATCGGCGTGCGGTGCTGCCAGTAGGAGGAAATCTGCAGCATGGCCGGGCCGGAAAGGCCGCGATGCGTGAACAGCGCGGCCTCGCGGAAACGCACCTTCTGCCAGCATACCTCGACCTCCGCCGAGACGCCCGAGAGTGAACGGAACAGCGCCTCATCACCCCCCAGCGTAAACGGCACGAGCGCCGGGCGCGGATGCACGATCGACAGCCCGAACCGACGCGCGGTATCATAGGCAAAGCCGGTCGCGCCGAGCTTCGGGATCGACGGCCCGCCGGTGGCGAGTACGAGCGCGGGCGCCGTATACTCGCGCCCGCCGATCGACACCACGAATAGCCCGTCGCGGTGCTCGATCTCGGTGGCCGCGCGACCCAGCACGATCGTGACGCCCGCCTGTGCACATTCCTCCACCAGCATATCGACGATCTGCCGGGCGGAACCATCGCAGAAGAGCTGGCCCAGCGTCTTTTCGTGCCACGCTATGCGGTAGCGTTCGACGAGCCCCAGAAAGTCCTGCGGCGTGTAGCGCCCGAGTGCGGACTTGGCGAAATGCGGATTGCCCGAGAGATAGCGGTCGGCGGCGGTGTGGATGTTCGTGAAATTGCAGCGCCCGCCGCCCGAGATCAGGATCTTCTTGCCCGGCTCATCCGCGTGGTCCGCGAGCAGCACACGCTTGCCGCGCGCGCCTGCCGTTGCCGCGCACATCATCCCCGCCGCGCCCGCGCCGAGAACGATCGCGTCGAAGCTCTCAGCGTTCACGGGTGATGCTGGCGGCGACGGCCTCGGCGGCCTTGATCCCGTCGATCGCGGCGGAAAGTATCCCGCCCGCATAGCCCGCGCCTTCGCCGGCCGGGAAGAGTCGCGCGGTGTTCAGGCTTTGGAAGTCCTTGCCGCGCGTGATGCGCACGGGCGAGGAGGTGCGCGTCTCGACACCCGTCATCACGACGTCGGGGTGATCGTAGCGTGCGAGCTGGCGTCCGAACATGGGCAGCGCCTCGCGCATCGCCTCCACGGCGAAGCCGGGGAGGCAGGCGGAAAGATCCGTCATGGTGACGCCCGGCTTGTAGGAGGGGGTGATGCTCCCGAGCGCGGTGGACGGCCGCCCCGCCAGAAAGTCGCCCACGGTCTGCGCGGGCGCGTTGTAGTTCGATCCGCCCGCGGCATAGGCGAGCGATTCCCAGCGGCGCTGGAAATCGATCCCGGCGAGCGGCCCGTCCGGGTAGTCGCGCGCCGGGTCGATGGCGACGACGAGGCCGGAGTTGGCATTGAACTCGGCGCGCGAATACTGGCTCATGCCGTTGGTGACGACGCGGCCTTCCTCCGATGTCGCCGCGACCACGCGCCCGCCGGGGCACATGCAGAAGCTGTAGACGGTACGTTCGTTCGCGCAGTGATGCGCAAGGCTATAGGCCGCGGTGCCGAGGATGGGGTGGCGTGCGAATTTGCCGTAGCGCGCTTCGTCGATCCATGCTTGCGGATGCTCGATGCGCACGCCGATCGAGAACGGCTTCGCCTCGATGTGGACGCCGCGCCGGTGCAGCATCTCGAACGTCGACCGCGCGCTGTGGCCGACGGCGAGGACGACGTGATCGGCTTCGAGAAAGTCGCCGCCCTGGAGATGAAGCCCGCGCACCCCGAGGGTGCCGTCCGCCGCACGCTCCAGTTCCAGATCCTCGACGCGTGTCTGCCAGCGGTACTCGCCGCCCAGCGCCTCGATGGTTTCGCGCAGGCTTTCCACCATCGTGACGAGCCGGAAGGTGCCGATATGAGGATGCGCCTCGAACAAGATGTCGTCGGGCGCGCCAGCCTTCACGAACTCTTCGAGCACCTTGCGACCGAGGAAGCGCGGGTCCTTCACCCGGCAATAGAGTTTGCCGTCCGAGAACGTGCCTGCACCGCCCTCGCCGAACTGCACATTGGATTCCGGGTTGAGTTGCGACCGCCGCCACAGGCCCCATGTGTCTTTGGTACGCTCGCGAACGATCTTGCCGCGATCGAGGATGATCGGCCGGAACCCCATCTGCGCAAGGATCAGCCCCGCGAATAGTCCGCACGGCCCCGCCCCGATGACAACCGGCCGCAGCCCGGACCAGCCCTCAGGCGCGCGCGCAGGAAAGCGGTACTCCATGTCCGGTGTCCGGCGGACATCATGGTCCTTCGTGAAGCGTGCCAGTACCTCCTCTTCGTTCGCGATGTCCACATCGACCGTGTAGACGAGCAGGATCGCACTCTTGCGCCGCGCATCATTGCCGCGGCGAAACACCGTGAACCCGCGCAACCGCTCGGGCACGATGGCGAGACGCGTGCAGATCGCAGGCGCCATCGCGTCGTCCGCATGATCGAGCGGTAGGTTGAGGCCGGACAGGCGTAGCATGGACGAGGCCTTTAGCGGCAAGCCGGCCGTGCGCCAAGCTGCGGGATGGGATCGGGTATCCACGCCTGCTTTTTCGCCGTGAAGGCAAAAAATGTCCCTACGGCTTCTGCGGCCCCGTGTGTCTATAAAACGGATAAGCGGAAGCAGGTGCCTACGAGTAATGGTCGACGATGAAGCCTTGAGACGCTGGTTCTGTCGGGAAGTTCTTCCGCTGGAAGCTGCGCTCATGGCGTTTCTGAGGCGAAATTGGCGGGAAGCTGCTGATCTTCAGGACTTGCGGCAGGATATTTACGAGCGGGTGTTGAAAGGCGCGCGCGAGCAGCTCCCGCAACATAGCGCTGCCTATGTCTACACGGTGGCGCGCAACCACCTCATCAATTGCGCACGGCGCTCTCGAATCGTTTCGTTCGAGCTGCTGGCGGATCTGGATGACGTGCAGCAGGGTGCGCAGGCGTTTCACCCCGAACGGCAACTTGTCGCCCGCGATGAACTGAAGCGGGCGATTGCGGGGCTTGACCGGCTGCCGCCGCGGTGTCGGGAGATTGTTCGCCTCCGCAAGGTCGAAGGACTTTCGACGCGAGAGACGGCGGCACGGCTCGATATCGGTGTGGATGCGGTGGAAAAGCAGATCACGCTCGGGATGCGGGCGCTTGTTGATTTCGTGTTGGGCGGCACGGGAAAGATCCAGTGGTCGCGCGGCGCCGGCGTTTCGCGGCGGAGGCGGCCATGACGAAGTCTGCCGAGATCGAAACCATCGCCGCGGATTGGCTGCGGAGGCGCGAAGAACCGGAGTGGTCGTCCGCCGATCAGGTGGCCCTCGACCAGTGGCTGAAGCTGTCGACCGCACACCAAGCCGCGTACTGGCGCCTGGAGCACGGCTGGAGGATCGCCGACCGCATCGGCGCTCTCGGACCGGAAATCTCGAGGCCATTCTCTTTGGCGGCATCCCTGCAGACACGGTGGAAACGGAGCCGGACAGCGGCGGTCGCGGCTGTGGTCTTCGCGTTGGTGGCAGGTAGCGCGCTTTGGTTCCATCAGCGCAGCGACGGTGTGGTGGCCACGGCGAGTTTCGTGACGCCGGTCGGCGGCCGAGGTTCAATCCCGCTCGCCGACGGCAGCCGTATCGAGCTCAACACGGACACCCGACTCCACACATCGGTATCGAAGAGCGAACGCAAGGTTTGGCTCGATCGGGGTGAGGCCTATTTCGACGTCGCACACCGCGCCGACGAGCCATTCGTGGTATACGCGGGCACGCAGACCATAACCGTGCTCGGCACGAAATTCTCTGTTCGGCGGGATGGGGATATGGTGCAGGTCGCTGTTCTTGAAGGGCGCGTTCGCATCGATAAGGACGAGGGCATCGAAAGGCCCCGACCCGCGATTGTGTCGCGCGGCGATATCGCCCTGTCGCGCGGGGAAGCCACACTCGTCACCGCACATGCGCTTGGCCGTGTCGAGGATGGCCTTGCATGGCGCGATGGCAGGCTTGTTTTCGATCGCATGACGATCGCCGATGCCGCCGCCGAGTTTAATCGCTATAGCCGCATCCACATCGTCATTGTCGATCCAGTCGTTGCCGATATCCGGATCGGCGGGAGCTTTCAGGCATCCAATGTGGATGCTTTCGTTCGCCTTCTGGAAGATGCTTACGGCCTGGATGTACGGCGGGAAGACTCATCCATCATTATTTCCGCCGGATGACACTACGGAAGTCACGTGCGTGCGTGTCCCTCCCAACAGGAAATTGAAATTTTCGAGGGGGGTGGAAACAAAGTGACAAAGGGATATCTGGCCGCGGCTTTGGGTTTGGGTGCCGCAATCCTGTGCGTTGCGCCTGCGCTTGCACAACAGACCGAATTTAGGATTTCCGCTGGAGATCTGAAGCAGGCGCTCGACCAGTTCGCGCGGCAATCGGGCCGCGAAATCATCTACAAAGTAGACGATATTGGAGGGGTGCGCAGCCCTGGCGTTCGCGCGCTCGTCGCGCCGGAGGATGCACTCGATCAGATCCTTTCGGGAACGGGCTTTTCCAGTCGCGTCGACAGCTCGGGCGCGATCGCTATCGTGAAAACCGGTGGCGGCGATGATGGGGCTGCGCGCACCGAGGGGGGCGGCTCGGAAATCGTTGTCACGGCCAGCCGCCGCGAGCAACTGATCCGGCTGGTGCCCGCAAGCGTGAGCGCAGAAACGGGCCGCGCGCTGGCGCGGCGCGGGGCGACGCAGCTCGAAGATATTGTTCGCAATACGCCGGGATTGTCGAACCCCGGACCGGGCAGCGGCAACAAGACGAATCTTACTATTCGCGGCGTCGCGACGGGAACCGATCCGGGGCTCAAGCAGACCACCGTCTCGCTGATGTTCGACGATATCCCGCTCGATCCCGGCTCCGCCGGCCTCGGTGCGACCAATCTGCGTCTTGTCGATGTCGAGCGTGTCGAGGTTTTGCGCGGCCCACAGGGAACATTGTTCGGATCAGGTTCGCTGAGCGGGACGCTTCGCATCATCTCCAACAAGCCCGATCTGACTGGGCCGGGGGCGTCCGCCGAACTGACAGGCGCCGCCACGCGTGGCGGCGAAGGCTCCATCTGGGGCAATGCCATGGTCAACCAGACACTCATCCCGGACAGTCGGATACGGATTTCAGGAAGGTGGCTGGATCGACAACAGCCGCACTGGTGAAACCGACGTGAACCGGAACGAGACCTTGGGTGCACGCCTCGCGGTCGCGGCCCGGCTTGGTGAGCGGTTGTCGGTAGACATCATGGGCGCTTACCAGACGAGCAAGGATTTCGCGGCGGGTGAAAGCCTGTATGCTCCCGTTGTGGGCGCAAGCGACCCTTACGGTATCACCACCAGCCGGCAGTCCCAGGAATCTCGCCTCGAAAGCGCGCTTGTCAATCTCGGCTTGCGTTACGATTTCGATGCGCTGGAGTTGATCTCCTCGTCTACCTACATTCGGCGTAAGGCTTCGCTCGACGATGATGCGGGCTATTATACCGAAGTCGTGGGGCTTCAACTTGGTATCCCGGGTCTCTCCGGACCAACCCCGGCGATCACGACCAACAACTCGGATATCTTCACGCAGGAGCTTCGCCTCGTTTCCACGGCCGCAGGGCCGCTGCAATGGACGCTCGGCGGCTTCTATCTGAGCGCGAAGGCCGACGGAGGGCAGTGGGTCACCGCACCCGTACTGGCGCCGATTCTGGGATCGGGAAATCTTGCTGCCCTCTCGACCGAAGGAGAGCAGGAGGAACTCTCGGCTTTCGGCGAACTCTCTTATACGATCGGCGACCGCTTGGACCTGACCGCCGGGCTGCGCATCTCCGATACGACGCTGCGTTTCGATACGCTCTCGTCGGGGCTTCTCTTCACGGGATCGCCGAACCCGGCCGTGCAGGTCGCGACTGTCATCCGCCAGGGCGATACGGCATATAATCCGCGTTTCGCCGTCGCGTTTCGGCCGAGCGAGGATCTGACGCTCTATGTCTCGGCAGCGCGGGGTTATAGGGTCGGTGGCCCGAATCTCACTGCGGGCCTCGGCGGCCCCAACATTCCGCGCGCCTACAGCTCGGACAATCTTTGGAACTATGAACTTGGCGCCAAGGGAAGAGCCTTCGACGGCACGCTGCGCTACAATGCAGCCGCCTACTTCATCGATTGGTCGAACATGCAGACAAGCTTGTCGCTGAACAATGTGGGCCATGTCGGCAACGCCGGAAGCGCACACATTTACGGTGCCGAGCTCGAAGCATCGATGCAGATCACGGCACAGTTCGAAGTCGGTGGTTCAGTTTCGCTGAACAAGGCCGAGACAGCGAGCACAGTGCCCAACCTGACCCGTACGACGGGCATTGTCGGCATCACCCCCGGTCTGCGTCTGCCCGGGTCGCCTGAATTCCAGACGAGTGGGTTTGCACAGTTCAACTTCGATGTCGCGGGCAACCGCGCTTACCTGCGCGCAAGCGGGCAGTATGTTGGCGATCAATACACCGATTACGACGAGAAGGGTACGCGGTTTGGCGACTATGCGGTTGCGGATCTCAGGGTCGGTATTGCGCTCGACCGCGTCGAGGTGATCGGCTTCGTGAACAACCTGTTTGACGGCAACGGCAAACGCAGCGCCATGAACCGTTCCACCGTGGGGCCGATTATCGCGCAGCCCCAGATCGCCTATCGCATTCGTCCGCGCACGATCGGCGCGACCGTTCGCGTCAACTATTGAGGAGTGCCCATGAAGCGTCATCTCAAGATCGCCGCCGCCCTTTTCGCTGTCGTGGCTGTTCATCCAGCCGCCGCGCAAACGGTTGCCACGCCTTCGCCGCTCCCGGCGCAGAAGCCGGCGACGCTGGTCGATGCGACTCAGTTCGAGGTCGCTTCCGCGATCAGTGGGCGCACCTATCGCGTCTATGTGTACAAGCCGCTGATGCCTCCGCCGCCGGAAGGGTATCCCGTCATCTATGTCACTGACGGAAACGGCATGTTCGGAACCGCCGCGATGCAGATGATGCTGAGGCAGTTCGGTGAACTGCGCCCGGCCATCATCGTCGGCGTGGGCTATCCAGTTTCGGACATCAGGCAGATCATGGCGCTCAGGAATGCCGACCTGACGCCTCCCACACCGGCCGAAAACATTCCTCCAGCCCTGAAAGCCATGGCGGGCAAGGACGGCCTCTTCGGCGGAGCCGAGCTGTTCTACCGGTTCATGGTCGAAGAGCTGCGCCCGATGCTTGCCGCGGCGTATCCCGTCGATCTCAAGGACCAGACGCTGCTTGGGGATTCGCTTGGCGGCCTGTTCACCCTGCATGTGCTCTTCAACCACCCGGAAAGTTTCAGGACGTTCGTTGCCGCAAGCCCATCCATATGGTGGAACAGGCGAGCCGTTCTGAACGAGGACGCCGCCTTTCGCACTCGCGTCGCTGCCGGAAAGGCTGCACCGCGCGTGCTGATAACGGTGGGTGCCCTCGAACAGAAGCCGGGGGAAAACGTGGAAGATGCATCCGGCATGGGCCGGATGGTCGATAATGCAAGCGAGTTGGCAGCGCGTCTCGCGGCTGTGTCCGGCAGTGCGGGTTATGAAGTCCGCTTCGTCAACTTCCCCGAGGAAACGCACAGCAGCGTCATTCCCGCCGCCGTCAGCCGCGGCGTCGGTTTTGCGCTCGCGGGCAGTAAATAGAGGCAGCGGTCATGATGATTGTTCTGGGCGCCTTTCTGGCGCTTGCCGGGGCGACACCGCAGGTTGTCGCTCCCGATGCGGCCCCGTGGCAGGCCGATCGCCCAGCGCGGCCGGCTTCCGCCGGAGAGGTGGAGAAGCGCTCGGTTTACGTGACCATGCCGGATGGTATTCGGCTGGCGGCCGATTATTACCTGCCGCGCGATCTTGAAACCGGAAAGCAGCTTCCGGTCATTCTGCAGCAGACCCGTTACTATCGTTCGCTTGCGGCCCGGTCTGATCCCACCGGAAGTTGTCGGCAGATTGCGCCGTTTCCCGCCTACTTCGTGCGGCGCGGCTATGCGGTGGTCGTGGTCGACGTGCGTGGCACGGGTGCCTCCTACGGATCGCGCCCGACCGAGTTCGGAATGCAGGAGGTGAAGGATGGCAACGCCGTTCTCGACTGGGTCGTAGCGCAGCCGTGGTCAAACGGCCGCATCGGCGCTGCAGGCGTCTCGTACGTCGGCACCACATCGGAACTTCTGCTGCTCAATCGTCATCCGGCGGTCAAGGCTGTCGCGCCGATCTCAGCCGGATATGATTTCTACGCAGACCTCGACTTCCCCGGCGGTGTCCGCAACAGATTCTTCATTCAGAGTTGGGGTGCGTTCAACGCGGCGCTCGATAGTGGCAACATGGAGGGTATCCCCGCGCTTGCGAATGTCGCTGGCCCGTGCCCCGTCGATTCCGATCCGAAAGGCGAGATGGTCGCGGAGGCCATTCGCGATCATGCGGCAAACCGCAACAGCGCGGAAGGTCTGAGCGATGTCGAATTCAGGGATGATCCCGTGTTCGGCTCCGATGGATGGCCAAGCCCCTACCGGTATCAGCGCGAACTCGATCGGGATCGTGTGCCGCTTCTCGGAATCGCGAGCTGGTATGATTCCGGCTATGCAAGGTCTGCCATTCATCGCTTCCTGAATTCGGCTTCCGGGAAACAACGCCTGTTGATTTCGTCGGGAAATCACGGGCTCGGCCACTATTACGCTCCCGGGGTAACGGCGCCTGTCCCTTCCAAATTCGATCTGAAGGCTGAGCTTATTGCCTTTTTCGATCACTACGTCGCCGGGGTCGACAACGGCTATGATCGCGAGCCGAGGGTCCGCTGGTTCACGACGGGAGCAAATCGCTGGAACGCAGCGAACACATGGCTTCGTTCCGGAAAGCGCGTGGGCTACTGCCTGACGCCGGCAGGGGAACTGAAGGCGCAGGCCTGCGGCAAGGCACAGACGCTTTCTGTTGTTCCCGAAAATGATGCTGCGCCAGGGTCGCTCTCCCGCTGGGATACAACGATGTCCAGTCCCGTGGCCTATCAGGAGCGCAGCGGGGTGGATTCGGGTCTTGTCAACTTTACAACTGAACCGCTGGCGTCAGATCTGGAGATCACAGGCAGCCCAGTTTTCACACTGGAGATCACCAACACGGTTTCCAATGCGGACTATTTTGTCTATCTTGAGGAGGTCGATTCCGAGGGGCATGCGTGGTATTTGACAGAGGGTCTCGTTCGGGCCTCGCATCACCTGTCGGGCAAGCTCCCTTATAAGACATTGACCGCGCAGCAGACGAATCTGCGCCGCGATGCAAACCTTCACACCGCAGGCCGAGAGATCACGCTCGATATTTCCATGATGCCGATCTCGCATCGCTTCAGACAGGGTTCACGTATCCGGATCGTGCTTGCAGGGTCTGACAGGGCGCACTTCGCGAGCCCACCTCTTGCCGGGCAGAAATGGGACATCGCGGTCGGTGCGCACCGTTCCAGCCTTGTTCTGCCTGTAACCGATAGAAAGCTGAAATAGGCAACCCTTGCAGGAACCGTTTCTCCGAGCATCCGTGGTGATTTTGTGTGGCCAAACTCAGCCTTTGGTCGTGGCTACAAACTCCGCAATGCGTTCGTTGCACATCGCATGCTCATCCTTATCGAGAGGCATGACGGGCTCACGGTATTCACGTAGCTTGTGTGCCGCGTAGAGCGAGACCCGAAGATAAAGGCCGAACACCAGCATCGTCTCCGGGTTGGAAGTGGAACTCACGAACAGGTAGAGTCCGCCGGAATCAGTGAGCTTGCAGTCCAGCGCTACGATTTTTTGCTTCCTCACCTGCAAGCCCCTCAACAGGAGTGCCCTAAAAAATGCACAGCTCGAGATTTTTAGGGGAACTCAAAGGGGCAAAAATGAGAAGATAAACCGGTCGAAGGTGTCCGGAAATGCGAGATCCCGAAAGCTTTCCGGGCGCTCGCAAAGCGCTTTATTGCGGAGAGGATGGAATGGCGATTATGGAAGAATATTATTTAAAATCAATAATATAAAAAAATTCGAAATAGTATTAACGCCCCTCACAATGCACCCATAC